>LHCFI01400__coassemble_2324_pt1 | contig 12150 bp, 7 predicted proteins | sample LHCFI01400__metabat2_low_PE_009 | metagenome-assembled genome bin LHCFI01400 | reverse complement strand
TCGACGCGCTGAACAGCTATCAGCTGGTGAGCGAACTGAAGGCGGCGACCGGCGTTCCGGCGGCCGCGTCGTTTAAGCACGTCAGCCCTGCGGGCGCGGCGATCGGCCTGCCGCTCGACGGCGTGCTCCGGGAGATCTACTTCGTGCCCGGCGATCTGGAGCTCACGCCGCTGGCCAGCGCCTATGCCCGCGCGCGCGGCGCCGACCGCATGTCCTCGTTCGGCGACTTCGCCGCGCTGAGCGACGTCTGCGACGTGCCCACGGCGAAGCTGCTGGCGCGCGAGGTCTCCGACGGCGTCATCGCGCCCGGCTACGAGCCGGAGGCGCTCGAGATCCTCAAGGCCAAGCGCAAGGGGAACTACAACATCGTCGAGATCGACCCGAGCTACGTGCCCGCCCAGATCGAGCGCAAGATGTGCTACGGCATCACGTTCGAGCAGGGGCGCAACGCGCTTCAGATCGACGAAGGGCTGCTGGGCAACGTCGTGACGAAGAACGCGGCGCTGACCGAAGAGCAGAAGCGCGACCTCGTGATCTCGCTGATCGCGCTGAAGTACACGCAGTCGAACTCGGTCTGCTACGTCAAGGGCGGACAGGCCATCGGCATCGGCGCGGGGCAGCAGTCGCGCATCCACTGCACGCGTCTGGCCGGAAACAAGGCCGACAACTGGCACCTGCGCCAGCACGAGCGCGTGCGCAGCCTGCCGTTCCGGGAGGACATCGGCCGGCCCGACCGCGACAACGCCATCGACGTCTACATCTCGGACGATTGCGACGACGTGCTCGCCGACGGCGCGTGGCAGCGGCTGTTTACCCGCCGCCCCGAGCCGCTGACTCGCGAGGAAAAGCGCGCCTATCTGGACGAAGTGACCGGCGTGGCGCTCGGCAGCGACGCGTTCTTCCCGTTCGGCGACAACATCGAGCGCGCGCACCGCAGCGGCGTGACCTGCATCGCCCAGCCGGGCGGCTCCATTCGCGACGCGCAGGTCATCGAAACCTGCGACCGCTATGGCATCTCGATGGCGTTTACCGGAATCCGGCTGTTCCATCATTGACCATTCCTGCGAGAATCCCGCCCTTTCGCGCGGGATTCTTGCGGTGAGACGAGCGAGAAACGGAGGAAATTCCGATGAAGATTCTGGTAGTCGGCGGCGGCGGGCGCGAGCATGCGATCATCCGAAAGCTGCGCGAAAACCCCGAGGCGGCCGAAATCTACGCGCTTCCCGGCAACGCCGGCATCGCGGAGGATGCGAAGTGCGTGAACATCCGCGCGACGGACATCGACGGCATCGTCCGCTTTGCCGTCGAGCACGCGATTGACTTTGCGGTCGTCGCGCCGGACGATCCGCTGGCGATGGGCGCGGTCGACGCGCTGCACGCGGAGGGCATCGCCTGCTTTGGCCCGGACGCGAAGGCCGCGAAGATCGAAAGCAGCAAGGCGTTCGCTAAGGAATTGATGCGCAAGTACGGCATCCCCACGGCGCGGTTCCGCGTGTTCGGGGATGCCCAGCCGGCGCTCGACTATGTGCGCGAGGCGGAATGCCCGATCGTCGTCAAGGCCGATGGGCTTGCGCTGGGCAAGGGCGTGCGCATCTGCCGGACGAACGCCGAGGCCGAGGACGCCGTGCGCGCCATGATGCTCGAGGGCGCGTTCGGCGCAAGCGGGGCGACGGTCGTCGTGGAGGAATATCTGGAGGGGCCGGAGGTGTCGGTGCTGGCGTTTACGGACGGCCACGTCGTGCGCCCGATGGTCTCCTCGATGGATCACAAGCGCGCGAACGACGGCGACGAGGGGCTGAACACCGGCGGCATGGGCACCATTGCCCCGAATCCATTCTATACGCCCGAGGTCGCCATCCGCTGCATGAAGGAGATCTTTGAGCCGACGGTTCGTGCGATGCGCGCCGAGGGCCGGCCGTTCAAGGGCTGTCTCTACTTCGGGCTGATGATCACGCGCGACGGCCCAAAGGTGATCGAGTACAACTGCCGGTTCGGCGATCCGGAGACGCAGGTCGTGCTGCCGCTGCTCAAGAGCGACCTGCTCGACATCATGCGCGCCGTCGAAGGCGAGCGGCTTTCGGAGGTGCCGGTCGAGTTCTCCGATCAGGCCGCCTGCTGCGTGATGCTCGCCTCGGGCGGCTATCCGGAGAAATACGAAAAGGGTAAGGTCATCGAGCTCGGCTGCGCGCCGCAGATGGCCGAGGTCTACCACAGCGGCACCGCGCGCGATGCCGAAGGCCGGCTGGTGACTGCCGGTGGCCGCGTGCTGGGCGTCTGCTGTGTGCGCGATGCACTCCGCGAGGCGGTTGGCGCGGCTTACATCGCCGCCGCGCAGGTGCGCTTTGAGGGAATGCACATGCGGACCGACATCGGCGCGCGGGCGCTTGCCGCCGACGGGATGGAGGAATGACGATGGTTTACAGGCTCTATGTGGAAAAAAAGCCCGGCTATGACCACGAGGCGCGCGCGCTGGCCGCGGAACTGCGCGACTTTCTCGGCATCACGGGGCTGAAGCGACTGCGCGTGCTCAACCGCTACGACGTCGAGCACATCGAGGAGGCGGTGTACCGCCGCGCGGTCTGGGGCGTCTTTGCCGAGCCGCAGCTCGACAGCGTCTGCGAAGAGCTGCCCGGCGGCGCGGACTTCGTGCTCGCGGCGGAATACCTGCCGGGGCAGTTCGACCAGCGCGCCGATTCCGCAGCGCAGTGCATCCAGCTGATGGCGCAGTGCGAGCGCCCGACCGTGCGCACCGCGACGGTTTATCTGATGGACGGCTCGCTCGGCGATGCGGACGTCGAGAAGATCCGCCGCCATCTCATCAATCCCGTCGAGCGCCGGGAGGCGTCGCTTGCGCCGGTGGACTCGCTCGAGATGCGCTACGACGCGCCGGAAAATATCCAGACCCTGGTTGGCTTTCGGGAGCTCAATCAACAGGATTTGGTCGGTTTGATTCAGAAGTACGGCTTGGCGATGGATGCGGCCGACATTGCGTTCTGTCAGGACTACTTCCGATCGATCGACCGCGACCCCACGATGACCGAGCTGCGCCTGCTGGACACCTATTGGTCGGATCACTGCCGCCACACGACCTTTCTGACCGAGCTTTCAGACGTCTCCTTTGAGGACGAGGACGTCGCAGCGGCATACGCGCGCTATCTCGCGCTGCGCGAGGAAATTGGCCGGACGAAGCCGGTGACGCTGATGGACATTGCGACCATCGGCGCAAAGGCGCTGGCAAAGCGCGGTGCGCTGACCGATCTGGACGAATCGGACGAGATCAACGCCTGCACGATCCGGATCAAGGTGCGCGTGGATGGGGAAGAGCAGGACTGGCTTCTGTTGTTCAAAAACGAGACGCACAACCATCCGACCGAGATCGAGCCGTTCGGCGGCGCGGCGACCTGCATCGGCGGCGCGATCCGCGATCCGCTGTCCGGCCGCGCCTACGTCTATCAGGCCATGCGCGTGACCGGCGCGGCCGATCCGACGCGCCCAGTGGAGGAGACGATTCCCGGCAAGCTGCCGCAGCGCCGTCTGGTGACCACGGCGGCGAACGGTTACAGCTCCTACGGCAATCAGATCGGGTTGGCGACCGGGTTGGTCGAGGAAATCTATCATCCCGGTTACGCGGCCAAGCGGATGGAAATCGGCGCGGTGATCGGCGCGGCACCGGCGGAAAACGTGCGCCGGGAGGCGCCCGCGCCGGGCGACGTCGTGCTGCTGCTCGGCGGGCGAACCGGGCGCGATGGCTGCGGCGGCGCGACCGGCTCGAGCAAGTCGCACACGGCCCAGTCGCTGGCCACCTGCGGCGCCGAGGTTCAGAAGGGCAACGCGCCCGAGGAGCGCAAGTTGCAGCGGCTGTTCCGCGATCCGGAAGCCGCGCGCATGATCAAGCGGTGCAACGACTTCGGCGCAGGCGGCGTCTCCGTCGCCATCGGCGAACTGGCCGACGGATTGGAGATTGATCTCGACCGCGTGCCGCGCAAATACGAGGGTCTCGATGGCACCGAACTGGCCATTTCCGAATCGCAGGAGCGCATGGCCGTGGTGCTCGCGCCTGAGGATGTCGAGGCGTTTGCCGCGCTCGCCGGACGAGAGAACATCGAGGCGACGGCGGTCGCGAGGGTCACCGAGGCTCCCAGGCTCGTCATGCATTGGAACGGCGCGACGATCGTGGACATCGACCGCGCATTTCTGAATTCCAATGGCGCGCCCAAGCGCGCATCCGCCCGCGTGCCGGCGCAAAAACCGACCGAGTCCGGCAATGCGGCGGGACAGACAACTGCGGTTCTGGATGCGCATCAAAAACAGACTTCGGTTTGTTTTGCGGATCGGATGGAGGCGCTTGTCTCCGACTTGAACCACTGTTCCCAGCGCGGCCTCTCCGAGCGCTTCGATTCGACCAACGGTGCGTGCAGCCTGCTGATGCCCTTCGGCGGACGCCGGCAGCTGACGCCCATTCAGGCGATGGCCTCGCGCATCCCGGTGCGCGGCGCGCAGACCGACACGGCGTCGGCGATGGCCTATGGCTTCGATCCATTCGAGAGCGAGCGCAGCCCGTATCGCGGGGCGTATCTCGCGGTTGTCCATTCGATCGCGAAGTTGGTCGCCTGCGGCGCGGGGACGGAGAACGTTCACCTGACCTTTCAGGAGTACTTTGAGCGCATGACCGCCGAGCCGGAGACGTGGGGCAAGCCGCTTTCGGCGCTGCTGGGCGCGCTGGATGCGCAGATGGACTTTGGCGCCGCGGCGATTGGCGGCAAGGACTCGATGTCCGGCACGTTCGAGCAGCTGCACGTTCCGCCGACACTGGTGTCCTTCGCGGTCGCCGTCTGTGAGGCGGGCGGCATTCGCTCGAATGCGTTCAAAAATCCACAGAATGCAGTCGGTTTGATCGCGCCGGAGCTGCGGGAAAACGGTCTGCCCGATCCGGAGAGCCAGAAGGCCGTGTTCGCGCGAGTGGCGCAGATGCTCCGCGACGGCCGCGCCGTCTCGGCGTACGCGATCGGCTCCGGCGGCATGGCGGGCGCGGCGTTTGAGATGGCGGTTGGAAACGGCTTTGGCTTTGCGTTCGACGCAGATGCGGGCGACGTGTTCGCGCCCCGGTACGGCGCGTTCCTCGTGGAGTTTGCCTACGGAGCGGAGAATGCTGTCGGCCGCGTGACCGAGGCGCGGAACTTCGCGCTGGGCGGCGAGTCCATTTCAATGGACCGGCTGGAGGAGGTCTGGGAGGCGCGGCTGGAGGGCGTGTTCCCGACCCGGGCCGGCGATTCGCATCCTCAGCCGCTCGTCTATTCGCACCGTGCGGAGCGCCCCGCGCGCAGGATTCCGCGCATTGCCCGCCCTCGCGTGCTGATTCCGGTGTTTCCGGGCACGAATTGCGAATACGATACGGAGAACGCCTTCCTCGACGCCGGCGCCGAACCGGAAATTCTGGTCGTTCGCAACCTGACGGCGGCCGCGGTCGCCGAGTCGGCCGAGCGGTTTGCCGAGGCCGTTGCGCGCGCGCAGATCCTCTTCATCCCCGGCGGCTTCTCGGGCGGCGACGAGCCGGACGGCTCGGGCAAGTTCATCACGGCGTTTTTCCGAAATCCGCGCATCGCCGACCGCGTGCACGAACTGCTCAACCTGCGCGACGGGCTGATCGGCGGCATCTGCAACGGATTCCAGGCGCTGATTAAGCTCGGCCTTGTGCCCTATGGCGAGATCCGCGCCGCGCAGGACTGCGAGGCCACGCTGACGTTCAACGACATCGGCCGGCATCAGTCGCGGCTGGTGCGCACCCGCGTGGCGTCGAACCGCTCGCCGTGGCTGATGTACGCCCAGCCGGGCGACGTGCACACCTGCCCGGTCTCGCATGGCGAGGGCAAATTCATCGCGCCGGAGGCGCTGATCGCGAAGCTGGCGGCCAACGGCCAGATCGCGACGCAATATTGCGACGAGGCCGGCGCGCCGGCGATGGATGTGCGCTGGAACCCCAACGGGTCAATGGACGCCATTGAGGGCATCACATCGCCCGATGGCCGCGTGTTCGGCAAGATGGGGCACAGCGAGCGCGTCGGCCATGGCAAGCCGCTGTATTGCAATGTCCCCGGCGACTACGACAACCACATGTTCCAGGCGGCGGTCGACTACTTCGCAAAGTGACCGCTCGCGCGGCAGGCAGGACTTTTCTCGCCCACCGCTTGTGCGACAAGAATGGCGCGCCGGTTCCGATTCCGTCGGATCCGGCGCGCTTTTTGTGAAGGTGGGCGCGGCGCAAAGGTTTGGAGGACAGAGCGGAGATCCGCAGCGGCTGATGTGAGGAGGGGATTTCCGCTGTCGCAGCGGATGTTTGCGCAAAAAGGACGCCGGCACAGCGCCGGCGTCCCGGAAAAGGAATACTTGGAAATCAGATGCGGGCGACGCCGCTGTCGCGGGCAGCCTGCGCGACGGCGCTGGCCACGGCGTTGCGGACGCGCGGATCGAACGGAGCGGGAATGATGTAGTTCTCGTTCAGTTCCTCGTCGGAGATGAGGTTGGCCAGCGCGAGGGAGGCCGCAATCTTCATCTCTTCGTTGATGTCGCTCGCGCGGACGTCGAAGGCGCCGCGGAACAGCGCCGGGAACGCCAGCACGTTGTTGATCTGGTTCGGGAAGTCGCTGCGGCCGGTGGAGACCACGCGCGCGCCGCCCGCCTTGGCGTCGTCCGGGAAGATCTCGGGCGTCGGGTTCGCGCAGGCGAACACGATGGCGTCCTTGTTCATGGTCTTGACCATCTCGGTGGTGACCGCGCCGGGGGCGGAGACGCCGATGAACACGTCTGCGCCGACGAGCATATCCGCCAGCGAGCCGGCCTTCTTGCCGAGGTTCGTGACCTTGGCCATTTCCTCCTTGAAGGGGTTCATGCCTTCCTTGCGGCCCTCGTAGATCGCGCCCTTGCGGTCGCACATCGTGACGTCCTTCACGCCGTAGGACAGCAGCAGCTTCGCAATCGCGGTCGCGGCGGCGCCAGCGCCGTTGATGACGACCTTGATCTCGTCCTTCTGCTTGCCGACGACCTTCAGCGCGTTGATCAGGCCGGCCAGCGTGATGATCGCCGTGCCGTGCTGGTCATCGTGGAAGATCGGGATGTCGCACTTTTCCTTCAGCTTGGCTTCGATTTCAAAGCAGCGGGGCGCGGCGATGTCCTCGAGGTTGATGCCGCCGCAGCTGCCGGAGATCATGTAAATGGTGTTCACGATCTCATCGACGTCCTTGGACTTGACGCAGATCGGGAAGGCATCGACGTCGCCAAACGCCTTGAACAGCACGCACTTGCCCTCCATGACGGGCATGCCGGCCTCGGGGCCGATGTCGCCCAGGCCGAGCACGGCCGTGCCATCGGTGACGACCAGGCAGGTATTCCAGCGGCGGGTCAGATCATAGCTCTTGTTGACGTCCTTCTGAATCTCCAGGCAGGGCTGGGCGACGCCGGGGGTGTACGCCAGAGAGAGGTCGTCCTTCGTGGCGACCGGCACACGGCTGACGATTTCAATTTTGCCCTTCCATTCTGCATGCTTCTTCAGGGATTCCTCTGCGTAATTCATGGTCATCATTCCTCCTGATCGTTGGTTTGCGCGGCGCCTCGTCCGCGACGCGCTGAAGAGGACGGCATGTTCGGACGCCTTCGCGCCGGACAAATCCTCTACCTATCTATTAGTATACCGTATCGATCGCGCATCGTCAACCGTGATTTTGTATATTCTTTCCGACCAAGGACCCGAAAGAAGAAAACTGGGATGGCGCATTGCGCAAGAACGATGCGGAAATTATGGGCGAAAAGCTGTAAGTTAAAACATATTGGAAGGATCTGGGGCGGAATGCAGGAGGAAAAGCCCCACCGATCGGCCCTCAGGCATCCCTCCCGGGGACGACCGCGGAGCCGAGCCCTTCCGGCGGGTCGAGCACCGGTTCCCGCCCGGACGGCGGATCAATGTGGAAGCGCGCGCGGTATGCGGCGGCGGACAGCCCAAAGTGGCGCTTGAACGCCGTGGTGAAGTGCTCGGGCGAAGCGTAGCCCAGCTCCTCGGCAATCGACGCGATGCGCCGGTGCGTGCGGGTCAGCAGGATTTCGGCGGCGGACAGGCGTGCTTCCGCGCGCTTTTGCTGAAACGTCTTGCCGTAGCGCTCGCGCAGCAGACGCTCGGTCTGCCGCGCGCCAAGGCCGAGCCGCCCGGCCAGCCGGTCGAGCGTCAGCACGGGATATTCGTACAAAAACGCCTCCTCGATCATAAATGCGCGCGCCTCCTCCGGCGTCGCGGGTTGAAAGGGTTCGAGGGGAAGCTCGCCGCCGCTGTCGCGCAGTGCGCAGAGCACCAGCTGCGCCAGCAGCGTCTTGACCCACGCCGCGTAGCCCGGGCGCCGGGAGGCGAGTTCGTCGAACAGGCCGGCGAGGATGCTGCGCATCTGTTCGCCGCCGCGGCCGATCCAGAAATCCCGCTCCGCGAACGTGTGCGTCAATCCGCCGGGCCGGAGGTCGGCGCGTTCCGGCGGCAGGAGCTGGAGATAGACGCATTCGTCGACCTGCGGGTCGTCCGGATCGGGAATCTGCGCGTGCTCGACGTGCGGGCCGACGATGTAAAAGCTCCCCGGGCCGAGCGCCCACATCGCGCCGCCGACGAGCAGCTGACCGCGCCCGCTGGCATTGAAGTGGAACTCATAGCTGTCCGCGCCGTGGCTGTGGTTGGGGATGATCCGCTCCAGCCGTTCCCGGGCGATGTTCAGCGCGCGAAAGCGCGCGCGCTCAATCGAGAAGGAGATGTTCAGGCCGTGATATTGAATAAACATATGTCGTCCCTCCGCCTGTGTTGAGTATAACCGCGCGCGCTTCGGATGTCAACACCTTCAAAATTGCGACATCCATCGCCGGAAGCCGTCGATCTGGAATATGGAAACACGCGCGCAATCGGGATATAATAGAGATAACCAAATGCGAAAAAAGGAGTGTTCTATCATGGCAAAGATGACGGGTGCAATCCTTCCGGGCAACAGCTCGGTCGAATTCCGCGAGTTTGAAATTCCGACGCCGGGCTACGGACAGGTGCTCATCCAGACGAAGGCATCGACCATCTGCGGAAGCGATATCCGCTGCATTTACCGCGAGCACGTCGGCAGGGGCGCGGAGGCGTATATTCCCGGAACCATCGCCGGACACGAGCCGTGCGGCGTGATCGTCGAAGAGGGCGAGGGGCTCAGGCGGTTCCACAAGGGCGACCGCGTGATCGTCTACCACATCTCCGGCTGCGGCGTCTGCTACGATTGCCGCCGCGGCTATGCGATTTCCTGCACGAGCGAACACCGCCGCGCCTACGGCTGGCAGCGCGACGGCGGCATGGCGCCCTATATCCTCGCCGATGAGAAGGATCTGATCCCGCTGCCGGACGAACTGACCTATGTCGACGGCGCGCAGGTCGCCTGCGGATTCGGCACGGTCTACGAGGCGCTCGAAAAGATCTCCGTCTGCGGCGACGACGCCGTGCTCGTCACCGGCCTGGGCCCGGTCGGACTGGCGGCGCTGATGATGGCGCGCGCGCTCGGCGCTCGGACGCTGATCGGCATGGAGGTCAGCGACTATCGCCTGGCGCTGGCGCGCAACCTCGGGCTGGCGGACTACCTGTTCAAGCCGGACGTCGCGCTCGAGGAGATCCGCCGGCTGACGGGCGGCAAGGGCGTCGAGAAGGCGGTCGACACCAGCGCGAACGATTCCGCGCGCCGGCTGGCGATTCAGGCGACGCGCAGCTGGGGCAAAATCGCGTTCGTCGGCGAGGGCGGCACGGTGCACTTCGAGCCGAGCCCGGATATCATCCACGGCCAGAAGACGATTTACGGATCGTGGGTCACGTCGCTGTGGCGCATGGAGGAGCTGGTCGAGCGGCTGGTGCGCTGGGGCATCCATCCGGAGGCGCTGGTCACGCACCGCTTCCCGCTCGAGCAGGCGGGCGAGGCGTACCGCCTGATGGCCGGTGGAAATTGCGGCAAGGTCGCGGTCGTGTTTGACTGACGCAAGTGTTTGCAAATTCCCGGGGAGGCGATCGGGGGCCTTTGCGCCTGTTTGGCGCGGCGAATGCCTGATTTCGCGCTGCGAAGTCTGCAAATCTTGCGCGAAAGATGAAGAATCCGCTCCAACTGGCAGATTCTCCCTCTTCGTATCCCCTCTGGGGGATGGCCGTCGCGCTTTCGCTGAGAAGGATCTGCGGCGGCCGGAAGCGCCCCGTTTCCGCTGAGGTTGACACCGGCGGGAGATTCGGGTATACTGAACCTGCAGCAAATCCCGCTGCGGGTTCTTTTATTGAACGACAAAAGGGCAGGAATTGCGTTTCGGCAGGGAATTCGGAGGTGCTGTGCCAATGAAGCGATCGGATTATGAGACCCTGGAGCGGTACATGCTGGAGTGCATGACCGACAGCGCGCATGACAGCGAACACATCTATCGCGTGCTGTTCGTCGCCTTGGATATCGCGCGGTTCGAGGAGGGCGTCGATGCCGACGTGTTGATCGCCGCGTGTCTATTGCACGACATTGGCCGAAGGGAGCAGTTTGAGAACCCGAGCCTGGAGCACGCGCTCGTCGGCGCGGAAAAGGCGCGGAAGTTTCTGCTGGCGCAGGGGTTTGACCAGAACTTCGCGGACAGGGTTGCGAGCTGCATTGCGAAGCACAGCTACCGGCGGAACGACCCGCCCTGCGCCATCGAGGAGAAAATCCTGTTTGACGCCGACAAGATCGACGTCTCCGGCGCGCTGGGAATCGCCAGAACGCTCATCTACGCCGGCATTGTCGGCGAGCCGCTGTATTCCCTCGATCCAGCGGGCAATGTATCGCGGGGCGAGGCGGGCGAACCACCGTCGTTTTTCCGGGAGTACCGGTTCAAGCTGGAAAAGCTCTGCGACCGCTTTTTCACGGCGCGGGGAAGGGAGATCGCCGCGCAGCGCCGGAACGCCGCCGCCTCGTTCTGCGAAAGCCTGTACGAAGAAGTTCGGACGGCGCGCGGATCCGGAAAGGCGCTGCTTCAGGACAGGCTGGAATGAGGCGGCATTTTTCCGCCGTTGCCCGCCCGAGAAGCGGGCTTGACGCAGGAGTCCAAATCGGGTATACTGAAGTTGGCGGTAAAGTTCGCCGCAAATCTTTTCGCTTGAGGAGAAGCTGTTTGAAGAAGAACAACGCACCTGAGTCGGCAGCCTGACCGGGAGGCAGGACGGCAGCCTCCCGATGTGGAATCATTTCGACATTCAGGAGGAAAAAAGATGGAACCCATTCTCATTCGCCGGGAGATGCCCGGCGATTACCGCGAGGTGGAAAACCTGACGCGAGAAGCGTTCTGGAATGTCTACCGCCCCGGCTGCGACGAGCACTATATCGTGCACGTCCTTCGCAATCACGAGGATTTCATACCGGAACTGGACCTCGTGATGGAGAAAGAGGGCCGGATCATCGGCCACATACTGTATATGCGGGCAGAGATCCGCGCGGACGACGGGCGCGTCGTTCCGGTGATGTCGTTTGGGCCGATCAGCATCGCGCCGGACGAGCAGCGCAAGGGCTATGGCAAGGCCCTGCTCGATGAAAGCCTGGCGCGCGCAGCGGCGATGGGCGCAGGCGCGGTCTGCATCGAAGGAAACATTGCCTTCTATGGGCATTGCGGCTTTGCTGTCGCCGGGGCGCGGGGAATCCGCTATTATGCGGAACCCGAGCGGGAGATCGTTCCCTATTTCCTGCTGCGCGAACTGAAGCCGGGATACCTTGACGGCGTGACGGGCGTCTACCGTCCCTCGGAGGGCTACTTTGTCGATGCGCGCGAGGCAGAGGCGTTTGACGCGCAATTTCCGCCGAAAATCAGGCGGAAACTGCCGGGTCAGCTCTTTGAATGAACCATTGCGGCGGAACCTAAGCGGTTTCCGCCGCTTTATTGATTCGATTTTTGCGAAAAAATGTTTTCCACCCGTTCATATAGGGTTCATACGGATCATATAGAATAATAGCAACGAAGGGGAGCGCCTTCTTTATACATAGATCACTGTCCCGCCTCGCGGCGCCAATCAGCGTTGCACAGAGGCGGGACAGACAATTTTGGCGAAATCCCTCTTGCTGCGCGCAAAAAAGTTAAAAATGGAAAGCGAGCTTGACATTGCCGCGG
>LHCFI01400__coassemble_2320_pt1 | contig 12197 bp, 8 predicted proteins | sample LHCFI01400__metabat2_low_PE_009 | metagenome-assembled genome bin LHCFI01400 | reverse complement strand
AGCGGGGAATGGCCATTCACCGAGATCACCGTAAAGGAGGAAGACCTTTGAAAAGGCTCATTACTATGTTGCTCGCCGCGTGCATGCTCCTGAGCGCTTCGGCATTCGCCATCGACCAGCATGAACCGGGCTTCTACGAGGAACAGGTGCAGCTCGCCGCGGACAACCTGCAGGAATGGTGGGAGGAAAACTACGGCGAAGGCGACAAGGTTGCGCCCTATGAGGAGACCGTCGAACTGTCCATCGTCAATTACTACAACTCCAACCTTGAAGCCAACATGGCGACCTGGAACGAGTGGTGGGGCGAGACGTTGGAGGAAAACCGCTACGTCGATGCGATTGCCCGCGCGCTGAACATCGATCTCAACTACGACTGGCTGGTCAACAGCGCCAACGACGGCTATATCACGAAGCTGCGCCTGGAAATCGCCGCGGGCAATATTCCGGACATGTTTCTGGTGACCTCCCAGACCGACCTGCTGCAGCTTGCAGAAGCAGAACTGATCATCCCGGTGGAAGAATTGATCGACACCTACTTTACCTCCGTCGACCGCGATATCATCTACTCCGACGGCGGAATGATGATGGAAATGGCCACCTATGACGGTCAGGTCTACGGAATTCCGCGCAGCATCTCGGATACGGACACCTTCTCCTACATCTGGCTGCGCAAGGACTGGATGGACGCTCTGGAATTGGAGGCGCCGACGACGATCGATGAACTGACGGCGTTGATGGACGCCTTCATGGCGGCTGACTTCGATGGAAACGGGATCGACGACACCTACGGAATGCTGCTGGATTCGTCCCTGTACTATCCGGCGCGCGGACTGTTTGCGGGCTTTGGCGCCTATCCGGAATTCTGGGTCGAAGACGACGGCCGGCTGGTATGGGGCGGCACGCAGGACAGCGTCAAGAACGCGCTGGCCTATCTGCACAGTCTCTATGAGGGCGGCTACATCAACCCCGAGTTTATCACGCGCGACAACAACGATGCGCTGGCCGATGTGCTCAATGGGCAGTGCGGCGTGCTCTATGCGGGCCACTGGGTCGCGCACAACCTGCAGACGCTCAACGAACAGGATCCCGAGTCCGAATGGATTTGCGTGGATCTCCCGTCGCTGGATGGATCGCCGGTGCGCCAGTATCTCAATCCGACGGTTCGCGGCTGGGTTGCGATCAGCGCGGAGTGCGAGCATCCCGAAGCCGTCGCCAAGATCATCGCGCTGTGCACCTTCTGCGCGACCTCCGGCGTGACCGACGGCACATGGTGGTTCTCCAACGATGAGGGACAGACGCTGGAGCCCTTCCAGGCGGGCGTCTCCTCCTGGGACAATTACAACACCTATCTGAACCTGCTCGAGTGCTTTGAAACGGGCGATGAATCCGTGCTGCGCGGCAAGGCGATTACCTATTGGGGCAACATGTCCTCCAGCTCCGAATGGGCGTGGATGCACATGTTCGGCCCGGGCGAATACACGCCCATGGTCGTCCTCGGCCGCGCCATTGAAGAGGATCTCATCGAATACAACGGCTTCCTGGGCGCACAGAGCGAGTTTATGCAGGATCGCTGGAGCGCAATTGCCGATGAGCAGCTCCTCGCATTCACGAGAATCATCATCGGCGAAACCGAGCTGGAAGAGGGATTTGCCGCATGGCTGGACACCTTTAACAGCATGGGTGGAGCGCAGATTACCGAAGAGGTCAACGAGTGGTACGCAAACAAGTAATGCCCAATGCATTTTCCGGCCGTGGATCCTTCCGCGGCCGGAAGGATCGGAGAAGGTGGATACATGGCCCAGAAATCCGGCGTTTCACTGCCGCCTTTGAACCGGCAGAAGATCTTCACGCGGTCCTCCATTCCGCTGCATCTGATGCTCATTCCCGGCATCGTCGTCATCTTTATCTTTCACTACATCCCGCTCGCAGGGCTCGTCATTGCCTTTCAGCGCTTTGTGCCGGCCAAGGGGATGTTCGGCGACCAGCGGTGGATCGGCCTGGAGAACTTTGAATACATCTTTTCGATGCCCAACACGCTCAACGTGCTGCGCAATACGGTGGTCATCGCCTTTGCCAAGATCGTGCTCGGGCTGGTGGTGCCCATTGCCGTCGCGTTGATGTTAAACGAGCTCTCCCAGCGCAGGCTGAAAAAGGGCATTCAGACAATCATCTATTTTCCGCACTTCATTTCATGGATCATATTTGCCACGATCATCGAAAGCTTGCTGTCTCCCTCTTCCGGCCTCGTCAACCGGCTGCTCAACGCGCTGGGAATGGAGTCGATCTATTTCCTTGCGGACAACCGCTTTTTCCAGGGGACGATCATCCTGACGGACGTCTGGAAGAGCTTCGGCTATGGAACGGTCGTTTACATGGCGGCCATCACCTCCATCGACCCGAGCCTGTACGAAGCCGCGGCGATCGACGGCGCAGGGCGCTGGCAGCAGACCGTCCACGTTACGCTCCCCGGCATGAGAATGATCATCGTGCTGATGATGGTGCTCTCGCTGGGAAACGTGCTCAACGCCGGGTTCGATCAGGTCTACAACCTCTACAGCCCGGTCGTCTACGAGACGGGCGACATCATCGATACCATGGTCTACCGGCTGGGTCTGGAGAGCGCGCAGTTTGGCCCCGCATCGGCGGTCAGCCTGTTCAAATCCATCGTCAGCATGGCCTTTATTTCGGCTTCCTACCTGATTGCCGACAAGTGCTTCGACTATCGCCTGTTCTGAGAAAGGAGGTCTCCGTATGCAAAGGAAAAGCGGCGTCCTGTTCTCTCGCGGCGCACAGATCGAAGTATCGGCCGGGCGAAAGGTCTTTTGCGCGATCAACGTCACCGTGCTCGTGCTTCTGACGCTGAGCTGTCTATTGCCGTTCATCTACGTCATCGCCGTATCATTCAGCGAAAACTACTATGTGACGACCAATCAGGTGACCTTCTGGCCCAAGGGGTTTACGCTCAACGCCTATCGCTACATCCTGGAGCGCAGATCGTTCTGGACGTCGTTTCGCATGTCGGTCTTCCGCACGCTGCTGGGTTCCGCAATCAACCTGAGCCTCGTCATGCTGACCGCATATCCGCTCTCCAAGGACAACCAGCGGCTGCGGGGGCGCAATATTTACACATGGTTTTTCTTCATCACCATGCTCGTCGGCGGAGGGACGATCCCAAACTACCTGCTCATCAGCCAACTGAAGCTGCGCGACACGATCTGGGCGCTCGTCCTGCCGGGAGCGCTGCCGATCTTCAACATGGTGTTGATGCTCAACTTCTTCCGTCAGATCCCGCGGGATCTGGAAGAGGCCGCGATGATCGACGGCGCGAGCCACTGGCGCATCCTCGCACAGATCTACCTGCCGTGCAGCCTGCCGTCGATCGCCACCATCGCGCTGTTCTGCATGGTATCGCACTGGAACGCATGGTTCGACGGGCAGATCTACATGACCAGCGTGGACAAGATTCCGCTGCAAACCTATCTGCGCAACGTCATCGTGGAAATGGACGTATCGGATATGTCCGCCGACGACTATGAATTGTATGCGACGCTGGCCAACGACACCGTCAAATGCGCACAGATCATCGTCGCAATGATCCCCATACTGTGCGTCTATCCGTTTTTGCAGCGCTATTTTGTCACAGGCATCGTACTCGGAAGCGTCAAAGGATAATCCGGAAAAATTCTGCAAGGAGGAAACATCGCATGAAGGGACAGTGGAGCAGGGAGCGCGCGTGGGATTGGTACGACCGCCATCCCTGGTTTCGCGGGTGCAATTTCATGGGAAGCGACTGCGCCAACCGCATCGATCAATGGCAGGCGCTGGGATTTGAGGAGCGGATGGTCACGGCCGAGCGCGAACTGAAGCTCGCTGCGGACACGGGATTCAATACCATCCGGATCATTCCCGAATTCATCGTCTGGGATCAGGATCACGACGGCTTCATGGCGCGGTTTGAGCGCTACATTGCGACCGCATGGAAGTATGGAATTTCGTGCATGATTACCTTTGGAAACGACTGTATGCCGCCCAAAGATGAGTTCTGGAAGCCCCTGCAGCTCGGCGAGCAGCACTTCGATTGGGGCTATCACGGCGGGCGAAAGCATTCGCAGCATCAGCGCCACAACCAGATGGGCTATCACCTGCTGGATGAACCGGAGCTTGCCGCGCGGCATTACGAATGGGTTCGGGAAATCATTGAGACCTACAAAAATGACGAGCGGATCTGCTTCTGGGATCTCTACAACGAGCCGGGAAACGCGCATCGCGAAGAGGTCACCCTGCCGCATCTCGTCAAGTTCTATGAAATCGCCCGTGAAATCGACCCGATCCAGCCGGTCACATCCGCCGTATGGAGAATGCATGGCGAAAACGAGCTGTGCGCCGCCGAGCAATTCGTCCTTGAAAATTCCGACATCGTCAGCTATCACAACTATGGAACCTACGATGAAAACATCGCCATCCTCCGCCGGCTCAAGCGGCAGGGACGGCCCATCCTCAACACGGAATGGCTCGCCCGCATGCAGCACAACACCGTGGAGCAGATGTTCCCACTGTTCTACCTTGAAAAGGTCGGCTGCTATAATTGGGGATTCGTCGCCGGGAAATATCAGACCTATGAGCCGTGGAACGGCATCTGGCAGCGCTGGGACGAGGGCGGCGCAAGGGACATCGACTTTAAAGTCTGGTTCCACGACCTGTACCGCCCCAACCTGCACCCCTATGATCCGAACGAAATCGAACTGATCCGGCGCTACTGCAAGATGGCCGACGAGGATTTTGCGATGGCCGGACGGCATCGGACTTAGAGGCGTTTGAAGAGGGGAAACATGCCGCCGCATTGCAAAATGGCTCCGCTTCCAGTGCTGGAAGCGGGGCCATTCTGCAACGTGCCGGACGATCGCTGCGCCAGGTATTCCTCGAGGCACAGGCCGGAGGCATAGATCTCCGCGGCGGCCTCGCGGCCGACGTAGCGGTAATGCCACGGCTCGTAGATCGTGCCGGTGATGTCGGTCTTGTCCTCCGGATAGCGGAGGATGAAGCCGTACTGCCACGCATTCTCAGCCAGCCACGAATAGACCTCATCGCTGGTCGAGCCGGAATCGGCGTTGATGTCGGCGCAGATGCCCACCTCGTGTTCGCTCGTGCCGGGCACGGCGACCCACGCCTCCGCCAGTTCGATGGCCTCGGCCTCGCTGTAACCTTCGGCGCGGTAGTCCGCAATTTTCTGATCCATCAGGCTCTGCTGCTTCTCATGCGTGCGAAATCCCGAGCCGACGATCGGATAGACGCCCTCGGCGCGCGCCGCGTCGAACATCGCCTGAAGGTCGGGATAGATGCGCCGGTCGACGGACTGTCCGCCGCGCAGCTGCACCAGCTCGCCAATCTCATAATCGTCCGGGATCGGGTGGTCGCGGTTGACCAGCATCAGCAGCCATTCCTCGGTCGCCTCGGGCGAAGCGGCCTCATTCGCGGCGGCCGGCTGCAATTCGGGCGGAAGTTCCTCGGCAAACGCCCATCCCAGCGCCAGCAAGAGCGCCAGCCCCAGCGCCAATCCTCTCTTTTTCAACATCGACGGTTTCCTCCTGTGATTTGATGCTTCCATTATAGCCGGTCCGCTGCGCGGCTTCCTGTGTTTTTTCATGGGGATTTCTTGCGATTTTCCTACATTTTCTCCAGACCGCATCGAATTTGAAGGGTCGGGACGCCGGAAAACCCCGGGCAGCACAGCCGAGCCATTTTCGCGCCGCAAAAAACCGCCGGACGATCCGGCGGCTCGATGGGACGGACAGGTCCTCAGCCCCTGTCCGACGGCTCCGCGCGATAGTAGACCGTCTGCCCCGGCTCGACCGAGTGGGTCAGCCAGACGTTGCCGCCGATGACGCAGTGGTCGCCGACGGTGGTGCTGCCGCCGAGGATCGTCGCATTGGCATAGATGACCACATGGCTGCCGATGTTCGGATGGCGCTTGATGCCCTTGACGGGATTGCCGTCGGCATCGACTTCAAAGCTCTTCGCGCCCAGCGTCACGCCCTGATAGAGCTTGACGTGGTCGCCGATGACGGTCGTCTCGCCGATGACGATGCCGGTGCCATGGTCAATGAAGAAGTATTCGCCGATCTTCGCGCCCGCATGGATGTCGATGCCCGTCTTTTGGTGGACGAACTCGGTCATGATGCGCGGAATGATCGGCACGCGCATCTCGTAGAGCACGTGGGCAATTCGATAGACGACGATCGCAAAGAAGCCCGGATAGGCCACGATGACCTCCTCGCGGCTCGTCGCGGCGGGATCGCCCTCGTAGAGCGCCTCGATGTCCTTCAAGAGCAGCGAGTAAATGCCCGGAATCGCCGCGAGAAAGTCGTCCGCCACGCGGTCGGGATCGAGGTCGCTGTCCCCGGCGAAGCGCATCGCGCGCCGGATCTGATGCGCCAGCTCCCATCGGATCTTCTCCAACAGCATCCGCTCGGACACGCATGCGCCCGACGAAAACGCCGGGAACATGAACGCCTGCACGTCGCTGATGATTCCGGTAATGACCTTGCGGTCCGGCAGCTCGTCGCAGCCGAAGCGCGGCTGGCCGGCCATCTCGCGGATGACCGAATCGATGACATCCCGCTTTGCCATGTTCATTCCTCCGATGCAAAGATGGACAGGTACCGCTCGCCGCCGTCCGGAAACAACGCCACGATCCACTTCCCCGCGCTCTCCGGCCGGCTCGCCAGCGCCCTTGCGGCCCACGCCGCCGCGCCCGACGAAATGCCGACCAGCAGCCCCTCGTCGCGCACCAGCGCCCGCGCCGCGGCGAGCGCGTCAGCATCGGACGCGCCGATGACCTCGTCCACGACCGAGGCGTCGTAATTCCCGGGCACGAAGTTCGCGCCGATGCCCTGAATCGCGTGCGCCGCTGGCACGCCGCCGCGCAGCACCGGCGACTTCTCCGGCTCGACGGCCACCACCCGCACCGCCGGGTTCTGCTCCTTCAAATAGCGCCCGACGCCCGAAATCGTGCCGCCAGTGCCGACGCCGGCCACGAACGCGCCGACGCGGCCGTCCGTGTCCCGCCAGATCTCCGGCCCGGTCGTCCGGTAGTGCGCCTCCGGGTTCGCCGGATTGTCGAACTGGCCGGCGATCCACGCGCCGGGGATGTCGTTCGCCAGCGCTTCTGCGCGCGCAATCGCGCCGCGCATCCCCTCCGCGCCGGGCGTCAGCACGAGCTCCGCGCCGTAGGCGCGCATCAGGTTGCGCCGCTCGACAGACATGCTGTCGGGCATGACGATCACCACGCGGTAGCCGCGCGCCCCGCCGATGGCCGCCAGCCCGATGCCCGTATTGCCGCTGGTCGGCTCGATGATGGTCGCGCCGGGGCGCAGCTTCCCCTCGGCCTCGGCAGACAAAATCATCTGCGCCGCCGCGCGGTCCTTCGCGCTGCCCGCGGGATTGAGCCCCTCCAGCTTGGCCAGCACGCGGCCGGGCAGCCCGCCCGCGAACCGGTCGAGCGCCACCAGCGGCGTATTGCCGATGGCGGCGATGATATCATCTGAAATGTGCACGTTCATTCCCTCCTCATACCGCGTGGGCGGCTCCTCTTTGCGCGCCGCCGTTCCTTCGTCCGCCAGCCTTTCAGAAATTGCCGGCGGGCGCCATGTGCGCGGCCAGCGGGCTCTGCGGGCGGTTGACCAGCTGGAGCGCCGCCTCGACGGCCTTTCTGGCCGGGCTGAGCTCCAGCCAGACCGCGCTCTGCGCCGGAATCTCGACCGTCCGGCCGTCATATTCGACCCAGCGGGATTCCGACGCGCGGTTGACCGCCAGCGCGGCGACCTCGTCCTGCGCGGCCATGCCGAACGCATCGCGCCCCTGCGCGACCTCGCGCGTCACCGTCACGACGTCCGGCCCGGCGGCGCTCAGCCGCATCGAACCCGTCCGCAGCGCAGCCGAACCGGTGCGGCGGAGCATCGCCTCCCGGAACGCCTCGACCAGCTTTCCATCCTCGCGGCCCCACGGATAGGTGCCGCGGCAGAACGGATCGGACATGCCGTAGAGCCCCGCCTCGTCGCCATAGTAGACGCAAGGCATGCCCGGCAGCGCGCAGATGAGCCGCCATGCGGCGATCAGGCGGCGCTTCCCGAGCGCATAGGCTTCGGGCGAGAGGTCGAACGCGCGGCGCTGCGCGCGCTCCGGCTCCATTTCGCCGACGTCGGCCAGGATCGTCAGCGCGCGGGGGCGGTCGTGGCTGCCCAGCAGGTTCATCTGCGAATAGAAGAACGCCTTGGGCTGGTTTTCGCGCATCGCCTCGACGCGCCGCACGAACGCCGCCGCATCGATCTTGCAGCGCATGAACAGCAGCACCGCGTCGCGCAGCGGATAGTTCATCGTGCAGTCGAGCGTATCGCCCATGCAGTAGCAGCGCAGCTTGCCGTAGGCGACCTTGTTGCTCGGATCCTCCCAGACCTCGCCGATCAGCGCGGCCTCGGGGTCGATGGCCTTCTCGCGCCTGCGGATGTCCTGGATGAAGTCCATCGGCAACTAGTCCGCGACGTCCAGCCGCCAGCCCGACGCGCCCGCGCGCTGCCAGTGGGCGATCACGCTGTCCGGATCGGAGATGATGAACCGGCGGTAGGCGGGGTCGTCCTTGTCGACGGTCGGAAGCGTCTGAATGCCCCACCAGCTCTCGTAGTCGTTCGGCCAGTGCTTGAACGTGTACCACGGGGCGTAGGGCGAAGCCGGATCGTTGTACGCGCCGCCGGAGCCATAGGCGCCGCTGCGGTTGAAATAGACGCTGTCCGCGCCGGTATGCGAAAAGACGCCGTCGAGGATCACGCGGATGCCCCGCTGCTTCGCCGCCGCGCAGAGGTCGCGGAAATCCTGCTCGGTGCCGAAGGCGGGGTCGATGCGCTTGTAGTCGCCGGTGTCGTACTTGTGGTTGCTGCGCGCCTGAAAGATGGGATTGAGGTAGATCACCGTCACGCCGAGGCCGGCGATGTAGTCGAGCTTCTGCTCGATGCCCTTCAGGTCGCCGCCGAAGAAGTCGTTGGCGCAGTAGTCGCCGGTGCGGTCGTTGACGACCAGCACGGGATCCTCGTCCCAGTGGACATGGTAGAACGAGCCGGCCGGCAGGTTGTTGACATCCGGCTCGCGCGAGGCGTGGAACCGGTCGACCATGATCTGCATCATCACGCCGTTGCGCAGCCACGAGGGCGTGGCAAACGCGCCATCGAATACGGTGATCTGATAGCTGGGCGGCTCGGAGGTATACAATTCGCCCACGCCGCCCAGCTGATCGGCCGCGTTTCCAAAGTACCAGAGCCGGTTTTCATTGTCCACAATCCGGAAGTAGTACCACAAAAGTCCCGGCTGCTCGGGCATTTCGATTTCACAGGTGTAGAGATCCTGCCCCTCGGGCGACATCGGGTGGATCGACTCGGCGCCGTCCCACCAGACGCGCGCCGCGACAGAGCGAACCTCGCCCGCGCGCACGCGCAGCGTCACCACCGTGCCGCACGCCGCGGCGCCGCCGGGAGAACGATAGATCCCCTGCCGGGAATCGTGATAAATCATCATATTCGCAATCCGCTCCATGCCGCGCTTCGGTTCCGTCTTTCCCCTGCGCGGGTCAATTTTTAATGTGCAGGGCGAGGATACAATCCCCGCCCTGCATTCGCCCCTGTCGGAATCCGACTGAATGGAAGGCGCGCGATCCGGCGCCGCCGGGTCCGGGCTTTCACAGGCCGGCCCGGCGCAAAGGCATCCGTGCGCGCTTTCGCAGGCGGCTCCCCTTCCGGCTCTCACGCCAATTACAGCTCCAGCGGCTTGAGGTGCCAGATGAAGCGGTTGTACTCGCCGATCGTCCGGTCGGAGGAGAATATGCCGGAGCAGGCCGTGTTCATGACCGCCTTGCGCAGCCACTTGTCCTTGTCCGTATAATCGGAGGAGACCTTCTTCTGCGTCACGACGTACTGCGGCAGGTCCTTGAGCACGAAGTACGGATCGGCCATCCCACCGCCATCGCCGAACAGCAGCGCATGGTACAGCTCCTGGAACATGCGCGGGTTCTCCGGGCAGAGGGTGCCGTCGATCAGCTGCTCCATGACCTTGCGGATCGCGGGATTCGTCTCGTAGATCTCGCTGGAGCGATAGTTCGTGTAGCCGCGCTCCACCTGCTCGGCCGTCAGACCGAAGATGTAGATGTTGTCCGCGCCGACTTCATCGTAGATCTCGCAGTTCGCGCCATCCATCGTGCCGATCGTCACCGCGCCGTTCATCATGAACTTCATGTTGCCGGTGCCGCTGGCCTCCTTGCCGGCGGTGGAAATCTGCTCGGACAGCTCGGCCGCCGGCATCAGCACCTCCGCCTGCGAGACGCAGTAGTTCTCGAGGAACACGACGTTGATGTACTTCGACGCGACCGGGTGCTTCTTCACCAGATCGGCCACCGAGTTGATGAGCTTGATCGTCAGCTTCGCGCGCTGATAGCCCGGCGCGGCCTTCGCGCCAAAGAGGAAGGTGCGCGGCAGGTACTCCCGGTCGGGATGCTCGACGATCGTGTTGTAGAACATCAGGATGCCCAGCGCGTTCATCAGCTGGCGCTTGTACTCGTGCAGGCGCTTGGCCTGGGCGTCGAACAGGCTGTCGGGCGAGATCTCGATGTCCTGCATCCTGCGCACGCGGTCGACCAGCCGGAGCTTGTTGAAGTATTTCACCTGCGCGAACTTCTCGCGGAAGGCCGCGTCGTCGGCAAACGGCACGAGGTTGCGCAGCTGCTTCATGTCCTTGTGCCACTCGGTGCCGATGGCCTCGTCGATCAGCGACGTCAGCCCTGGGTTGCACTGGAACAGCCAGCGGCGGTGCGTAATGCCGTTGGTGATCGAGATGAACTTGCGCGGGTTCATGATGTAGTAGTCGTGGAAGGTCTGCTTCTTGAGGATGTTCGTGTGGATGGCGGACACGCCATTGACCGAGTGCGAATAGGCGACCGACAGGTTCGCCATGTGCACCTGGTTGTAGGCGAGGATCGCCATGTGCCCGATGCGCTCCCACTGGCCGGGATAGACGTCCCACAGCTTGGCGCACAGCCGCTTGTTCATCTCCTGCAGGATCATGTAGATGCGCGGCAGCTGCTCGGCGAAGAGCTGCTCGGGCCAGCGCTCAAGCGCCTCCTGAAGCACGGTGTGGTTCGTGTAGGCGAAGGTATTGACGCAGATCTTCTCCGCGTCCTCCCAGCTCAGGTCGTGCTCGTCCATCAGGATGCGCATCAGCTCGGGGATCGCCACGGCCGGATGCGTGTCGTTGATGTGCACGGCGACCTTGTCCGGGAAGATGTCCCACTGCGGGCCGTAAACCTTCAAAAAGTCGTTGACCGCATACTGGATCGACGCCGACGAGAAGAAGTACTGCTGCTTGAGCCGCAGCTCCTTGCCCTGATAGCTGTCGTCGTTCGGATAGAGGATCTTGGAGATGACCTCCGCCAGCTCGCGCTCGGCCATGGCCTTGACGTACTGGCCAGAGTTGAACGACTGCATGTCGATGCGCTTGGGCGAGCGCGCCGACCACGTGCGCAACATGTTGACCATCGTCGTATCGTAGCCGAGCACCGGGATGTCGTAGGGCACAGCCTCGACGACGTTGTAGTTCTCGTGGCGGAAGCGCATCCGGCCGTGGTCGTCGTAGGGAATCACGCGGCCGCCGAAGTGCACCTCGACCGTCTCGTGCGGGCGCGGAATCTCCCAGATGTTGCCCGAATCCAGCCAGTTGTCCGGCACCTCGATCTGATAGCCGTCCACCAGCTTCTGGCGGAACAGGCCGAATTCGTAGCGAATCGTGCAGCCCATCGCCGGAAGCTTGAGCGTCGTCAGCGAATCGAGAAAGCACGCCGCCAGCCGGCCCAGGCCGCCATTGCCCAGGCCCGGTTCCGGTTCCTGCTCGAAGATGATGTTCTTGTCAATCCCCAGTTCGTCCAGCGCCTTCAGGTAATTCTGCTCGTTGACGAGGTTGACCATGTTCGTGTGCAGCGTCCGCCCCACCAGGAATTCCGCGCTCAGGTAGTACACCTTCTTCGCGCCCGTCTGCTTGCGGATGCCGCGCGAGGCGCTGCGCCGCTGCATGACCTCGTCGCGCACCATCATCGCAAGCGCCTGATAGATCTGGTCGTCGGTCGCCTCTTCGAGACCGCTGCCGAAGGCCGTGCGCAGCTTATCCAA
>LHCFI01400__coassemble_2308_pt1 | contig 12282 bp, 10 predicted proteins | sample LHCFI01400__metabat2_low_PE_009 | metagenome-assembled genome bin LHCFI01400 | reverse complement strand
CCTGATTGCTCCCGCATCGCGCGGGAGCAGCCGCAAGGGCGCTGGCACGGATGGCCCTTTACTGGCGACAAAAAACTGCTCTCACATTGCGTGGGAGCAGTTTTCCTTTCAGAAGGCGATGACGCAGTCGCAATGGGCGGCCGGCGCTCTTTTCGTTCGCTCTGGCCGGAGGGGATGGCCGCAGGCCCGCTTGGTTCGGCCCGCGGAGGGCGAAGGTTCAGAAATCCAGCGGGATGTCGTAGCCGCCGTCGATCAGGATGGATTCGCAGCCGGATTCCCTGCACAGGCGCAGGTTTCGCGCATTGTCCGCGAGGACGGATTCCAGCGTGCAGTCCAGATCGTCGCCCCGCTGTTCGATGGCGCTGGCGTGCTGCCGGATCTCCGCAAAATTGCGGCGGATGTACGCCTCCGTCATGACGAGGCAGCGGTAGCGGATCTCCGAAAGATACGCCGCCGGAAAGTCCTTCTTCCAGTCAAAGGGGATGTAGGCGCCCTCGACGGTGAGGTTCTGCCGGTTTTCGATGGCCGTCTTGACGATTTCGCGGACGATCGGCCAGAGATAGCCGAGAAGCGCGTCGTCGTCCTGCGGGGTCAGGGCGGTCATTCCGCTTCGGATCAGGCCCATTTTGAGGTGATCGATGGACAGATAGGGGAACCCGCGCGCCTCGAGAATCCGCTGGGCGAGCAGCGTCTTTCCCGTGTGCGAGGCGCCTGCGATCAGGATGACCATGCGCCCTCTTTACCGCTCCCCGGCCTCGCGCCTTGCGGCGTCGAGGTCGGTTTCGCCGAGCGCGCCGGTGGCGGCGAAGGGCTTCGGGAACTTCATCTGTTCGTAGATCTTCGCATCGACCAGCGTGCGGTACCAGCGCTGGTACATCCAGTGGTAGATGAAGCCCTCGCGGCCGTCCAAAAAGCCCAGCCGGAAGACGTAGTTGTACACGAAGAGCATCCAGCAGCGCAGGAACATCGGCAGCCGGTAATACAGGCCGTATTTCTTCTTCCGCGTGGCGGCCTGCCGCTTTTCCGAGAGCGCGCCGCCGGTCGGGTCGGACTGCATGGCCGAAAAGTAGTCCTGCATCTCGCGCGTGGCGTACCAGTTCATCTTTTCGATCCACGCGTTGAGATCCTTGAAGTCGTAGTGGTCGAACCGCTCGCGCGGCGCGAGCACGCGGCCGCCGTCGACCACGGTGTGCTCGTCCATCCGCCGGTCCTCGAGCCGGCCGTACCCGCGGCGAAACACCATGATCTTGCGCTTCTTCGGCCCGCCGTGGCGGATGAGCCGGCCGAGAAAGTAGAAGTTTGCCTCGAGCACGATGCCGTTGACGTCGTCGTCCGCGTGCTCGCGCAGCAGCGCCTCGAGCTTCGCGCAGAGTTCCGGCGGAAAGCACTCGTCCGCGTCCAGCCGGAGCACCCACTTCGTCTCGATGCCGAGCGAATCGAGCGCCCAGTTGAACTGCCGCGCGTAGTTTTCAAACGGGTGCACGCGCACCTCCGCGCCGAGCCTGCGCGCCAGCGCCACGGTGCCGTCGGTGCTGCCGCTGTCCACGACGATCCGCCGGACGGCGAATCCCTCGATGGAGCGCAGGCAGCGCTCGATGTTCTTCTCCTCGTCCTTCGCCAGTATGATGGCGGTCAGGTCGGCCATTCGATCACGTCCCATAAGGTGGTATGCCAACAGTATAGCACACATCGGCGGCGGCGCGCAATGCTCTGCCGCGATTTTGACGGCAAATCGCCTTCCACATCTTGCAAGCTGAGGCAAAATCGGTTAAAATAATGGGTGAATGCAATGGATTTGGAGGAAGCAATGACATGATTCGCCTGATTGCCACCGATTTGGACGACACGCTGCTCGACGCCAACAGCCGCCTGACCGACCGCACCGTGCGCGCGCTGCGCCGGGCGATGGACGCCGGCGCGATGGTGACGCTGTCCAGCGGCCGGATGACCGAGGCGATGGTGCCGTTTGCCGAGGCCATCGGCGTCAACGCGCCGATGATCCTCTACAACGGCGCGCTGATTCAGGACCACCGCGATGGCCGGACGTATTTTTCCCACGCGATTCCGCTTGAGACGGCGCGCGCCGTCGCCCGCGCGGTCGAGGAGATGGGCATCTACTTGCAGGCCTATCCGGGCCGGGGCTACTTCTGCCGCAAGCGGACGAAGTACACCGACCTGTACGAATCCAGCATCCGCGTGCCGTGCGGCGAGCTGGGCGAGAAGGTGTCCGATTGGATGTCGGGCGATCAGGTCAAGCTGTTGGCCATCGCCGAGCCGGGCATCATCGACGACGCGCAGGCGCGGCTTCGCCGCCTGTTTCCGACGGGCGTGTGCTTTGCGAAGTCGAAGCCGCGGTATCTGGAAATCGTGCGCGAGGGCGTCGACAAGGGGCGCGCGATCGAGGCGCTTGCCAGGGAGCTGGGCGTCGCGCGCGGCGAGGTCATGGCGTTTGGCGACGGCCAGAACGACGCGCCGATGATCCGGTGGGCCGGGCTGGGCGTGGCGGTGGAGAACGCCGTGGACGAGTGCCGCCGCGCGGCGGCGCGCATCGCGCCGAAGAATACGGCCGACGGCGTGGCGCAGGTCATCGAGCAGATGCTCGACGCAGGAGAGATCGGCGGCGCGGCCGCCGGGGAGGGGAGATGAAGCCATGGTCAGGGAGGCCGACTTTGTCAAGGCGCTGGATCTCAAGCGCCTGCTGCCCACGGAGGCCAAGACGCTGCCCATCGAGGTCAGCAACGCGAACCGCCCGGGCATGCAGTTTGCCAACTACTGGGACTTCTTTGCCTATGAGCGGCCGCAGCTGCTGGGCAAGGTGGAGATGACCTATCTTTCGCAGCTCGACGAGAGCACGCGGCGCGAGCGGCTGGCGAAGTACTTCAGCTATCCGCTGCCGTGCATCATCATCTGCCGCGGCTATCCGTGCTTTGACGAGATGCTCGTGTTCGCCGCGGCGCACAACGTGCCGATCTATTCGACGAAGAAGGAGACCACGACGTTTGAGCTGGAGCTCATCAGCTACCTGCGCAACTATCTGGCTCCGCGCGAGACGCGGCACGGCGTGCTGGTGAACGTCTACGGCACCGGGCTGCTGATCACCGGCAACTCCGGCGTCGGCAAGAGCGAGGCGGCGCTGGAGTTGGTCAAGCGCGGGCATCAGCTGGTCGCGGACGACGTGGTCGACATTCGCCGCGTCAGCGAGGACCGCCTGATCGGCGAGGCGCCGGAGCTGGTGCGCCACTTCATGGAGATCCGCGGCGTGGGCATCATCGACATCGCCATGATGTACGGCGTCGGCGCGATCATCCGCAGCAAGTCCATCGACATGGAGGTTCATCTGGAGATGTGGCAGGCCGGCAAGGAGTACGACCGGCTCGGCATGGCCGACAACTACACCGAGATCCTCGGCGTGCGCGTGCCGTCGCTGCTGCTGCCGATCCACCCGGGGCGCAACCTCGCGGTGGTGCTGGAGGTCGCGGCGCGAAACTTCCGGCTCAAGCAGACCGGCTACAACGCCGCCATGGAGCTGACGCGCCGCCACATGGAGCGCGCCCAGCGCGCCGGAGCGGACGACGAAGAATAGCGGAATCCCCGATCCCGCGCGCATGGTTTCTTTCGCACGGAGGATGTCTGAAAATTCCGGAAGATGCAATTTCGGCGCCCTTGGAGCGTGTCTGACGCGGAAAACTCCGGACTTCGCGCCGCGAAGCCTGCGAATCTTGCGCGAAACGGACGCAAAGTTCACCCGAAATTGCGGATTTTCCCTTTCAAACGCACTCCACGGAGCGGCTTGCGCGGGGATCGATGAGAATTTGAGGAGGAACGGGTTATGAAGTACATTGGAATCGATCTGGGCGGCACCGGCATCAAGGCCGGCATCGTCGACGAGAAGGGCAATATCCTCTGCAAGGCCGATTGCCCCACGGGCGTGGAGCGCGGCTACGAGGCGGTCATCCGCGACATGGCCGGCCTGTGCGAAGCGGTCGTTCAGAAGGCCGGCATGTCCATGGACGACATCGCCGCCATCGGCATCGGCCTTCCGGGCATCTACGATCCGGCCACGGGACTGGTGCCCTTCTGCACGAACCTGCACTGGCATCAGGTGCCGGTGACGGCCGAGATGCACAAGTATCTCGACAAGCCGGTCTACATCGACAACGATGCCACCGTCGCAGGGCTGGCCGAGTCCGTCGCGGGCGTGTCCGCCGGCGCGAAGGTCAGCATCTTCGTCACCCTCGGCACCGGCGTCGGCGGCGGCATCATCGTCGACGGCAAGCCCTACTCCGGCCCGCACGGCGTCGCGAGCGAAATCGGCCACATGATCACCGTCGTGGGCGGCGAGCTGTGCACCTGCGGCAACCGCGGCTGCTGGGAGCGCTATGCCTCCGCCACGGCGATTATCCGCGAGGGCCGCAAGTTTGCGCAGGCGCATCCGGATTGCGCCATCGCGAAGGCCGTCGGCGGCGACCTCGACGCCATCACGGCCAAGACCGTGATCGACCTGGCCAAGGCCGGCGATCCCGACGCGGCCAAGCTGTTCGACGACTACGTCACTCACCTCTGCGTCGGCCTGGTCAACCTGATCAACCTCTACGACCCGGAGATCATCGCCCTCGGCGGCGGCGTCTCCCATTCGGGACAGTTCCTGCTCGACGCCGTCAACGAAAAGCTTCCGTCGATGGTGTTCTACAAGACCATGCCCTATGCGAAGATCGAGCTGGCGAAGCTGGGCAACGACGCCGGCATCATCGGCGCGGCCATGCTCGGCCGCAAGTGAGGCCCACATTTTGCAATAGAATCGACCGCCCCGGAGCGCGCGAAGCTCCGGGGCAAATGGCGGGGAGGCGTTTTTTCCATGAGAGCTTATGAGAGGCTGTTGCGCTATGCGCAGTATGACACCGCATCCGACGAGCGGAGCGAAACCTGTCCCAGCACGGAAAAGCAGCGCGTGCTGGCCGAGGCGCTCGCCGCGGAGATGCGCGAGATGGGCATGACCGGCGTCCGCGTGGACGAAAACGGCTACGTTTATGGCTGCGTGCCGGCGACGGCGGAAAAACGCCCGGTCATCGGCCTGATCGCCCACATGGATACGGTCGACTGCGTGCCGGTCGCGCCGGTGCGCGCGCGGATCGTCGAAAACTACGATGGCGGCGCTGTCCGCCTCGAAAACGGCGACCTGCTCGACCCAAAGGTCTTTCCCGACATCGCGAAGGCGAAGGGCAAGGACCTGATCGTCACCGACGGCAACACGCTGCTCGGCGCGGATGACAAGGCCGGCGTGGCCGAGATCCTGACCGCGTGCGAGCGGCTGCTCGCCGACCGGACGATCCCGCACGGCAAGGTCATGGTCGGCTTCACGCCGGACGAGGAGATTGGCCGCGGGGCGGACCGCTTCGACATTCCCGGCTTTGGCGCGGACTTTGCCTATACCGTGGACGGCGGCGCAGTCGGCTCCATTGAATACGAGAACTTCAACGCCGCGGCGGGAAACGTCGTCGTCCACGGCCTGAGCGTCCACCCCGGCAGCGCGAAGAACAAGATGCGCAATGCCTCGCTGGTGGCGATGGAGTTCGCCGCCATGCTCCCGCCCGCCGAGACGCCCGCGCACACGGAGGGCTTTGAGGGCTTCTTCCACCTCTGCTCGATGGAGGGCACCGAGGAACTGGCGAAGCTGGAGTACATCATCCGCGACCACGACCGCGCGAAGTTTGCATCGCGCAAGGCCGCGTTCGAGCGCATCGGCCGGTATCTGAACGAAAAGTACGGCGAGGGCACCGTCGAGGTCGACGTTCGGGATTCCTATTCCAACATGCGCGAGGTCATCGAACCGCACATGCACATCATCCGCCTGGCGGAGCGCGCCTATCGCGAGGTCGGCATCGAGCCGTTCAGCGAGGCGATCCGCGGCGGCACCGATGGCGCAAGGCTGTCCTACATGGGTCTGCCCTGCCCGAACCTCGCCACCGGCGGCATGAACTGCCACGGGCGGTTTGAGTGCGTCGCGATTCAGGACATGGACGCCATGGTTGACGTGTTGGTCAGGCTGGTCAGCATCGATCCGGAATGAGCGGATGGGGAAGGCAGCTGGTCGTTGCCTGCTATGCCTCCATCGCGCTGGGCATTGCGCTGACGGTCGCGAGCGCGGGGGTGCTGCTGGCCGACTGCGCGATCGACGCGCGGACGGGCGAATTCCGGCTGCTGCCGGAGCTGAACCTCGCGCAGTATGAGCGCATCGCGGACGTGGACGAAAGAGGGCAGGAGATCGTCGAGGCGGTGTCCATCGAGGGTTTTCGCTTCGCGCGCGCCTTCGTGGGCTTTGGCCAGCGCGCCGGCCTGTATGCGTTGCTTGGGGCGGTGGCGCTGCGGGTCTGCTCGGTTTGGCTGCCCCGGTGGGTCTGGGGAATGGCCGTCGCGGCGGGCGGACTGTCCGCGCTGCTCGGCGCGGCCCTTCGGCTGGCCGTGCGCAACTCCGTGGTGAACGAGTACATCTTCTGGCGGCCGCTGATGCCCGGCGCCTATCCGGACGTCCAGGACTTTCTGCTCGCACTGCTGATGTTGGGCGTGCTCCGATTGGCGCGCTATGCCTACCGGTCCATGGTCGATGCCGAGAGCCGCCCGCCCGTTCCCGTGGAGGAGAGCGAGGACGACGCGGAGGATGTGCACGGCGCGGAAAATGGGGAGAATGTGGAGGATGTAGAGGACACGGAAGACGCGATGTATGCAGAGGGCATGGAAGAGGCGATGTATGTAGAGGACGTGGAAGATGTGGACGATGCCGAAAGCGGGCGCTGAGCGCTGCCTGTGGTCGTCAGATGCCCGCCGGTGGCGAGCGGCGCATCCTTCCATGCCCGCATTTACCGGTGCTGCATTTTCTCCTTGCTGGAGCGGTGCGTGCGGTTGAACCGTTCGTTGGCAAACAATCCGGGGATACTGTCACACCGCCGCCTTTCTGGATTGCATGAGAGGCGCGGTTAGTCGAATCGTTGCGTTGGCAGGCAATCCGGGAATATGGAGTGACGCGGCGGTTGAACTGCCCTTGGCGGTCAATCTGGAGTGCTGCTGTGTCGCCGCCTTTCCCTCCTGCTGATAAGACGTGGGCAGTCGAACTGCCGTGGGAAAGCGTCCCGGAGAAATGCGCGGCGCCTGAAAGCTCAGGCGCGCAAACAAAACTGCTTCTGCATGATTGGCAGAAGCAGTTTTCGTATCCACAGACGCTGTCAGCGCGCAGATCCGGCCAGATCCGGCAGGGATACCGCGCGGGTTTCCTCGTCCGGGATGACCCTGTGAACGGGAATGTCGTGCGCTTCGCAGTCGAGGTGATCAACGAGCTGGAAGCCGTAGCACAGCGCGACCAGCTTGTGGTCGGGGTGCGCGGCGAGATAGCGGTCGTAGAAGCCGCCGCCGTAGCCGACGCGGTGCCCCTCGGGATCGAACGCCAGCCCGGGCATCAGCATCAGCGCGAGCTCGTCGTCGGCGACCGGGCCGTCGGCGATCGGCTCGGGAATGTCGTAGTACCCCGGCGCGACGAGGCTCAAATCGTCCATCCAGATGAAGCGCATCTCATCGCCGTACACCTTCGGAACGGCCACGCGCTTGCCGTCGATCATCGCGCGTCGCAGGATGGGGAGGGTGCGGATCTCCTGGTTGTAGGAGAGGTAGCCGTAGATCGAAAGGGCGTTCTGATAGGCGTCGGTCTGAAACAGCCGCTCGGCCAGGCGTTGGCTGGCGGCCTCGATCTGTTCGGGCGTCATTGCGCGCTTTTGCTCGGCGATTCGCTTTCGCAGGGCCTTTTTGTCCATAATTCACCTTTCCTTAAAAAAGGGAGAGGCAAAGCCTCTCCCAAGCGTGATGATTACAGCAGCGGATCCATGCCGAGCACCGGATGGTTCTGCTCGGTCAGGAAGTTGAGGAGCTCTTCCGGATCCTCGGTGATGGTCTCGTCGGCGATCATGTCGGCGAAGTTGTCGATGCCGTACAGCTCGTGCGCCGTCTCGTTCAGCTTCTCGCGGATCTGCTCCTTGAGCGCCTTCGGCAGCCAGACGATGCGCGCCGGGCCGCCCTCGGCCTTCAGGAACTTCTTCGAGGAGATGAAATGCTTGCCGTGGCCCATGAAGCCTGGGGTCTGCACGCCGCCGCCCGTCATGGACGCCATCTCGGAGAAGCTCATGCCCAGCGGGGTCATGCCGACGTGCTCGCGGTTGACGATGACGACGCCGTTGGACAGCGGCTCGATGCCGCAGATGCACTCGAAGCAGCCGCAGGAGGTCATCGGGTCCTCGAGGATCGAGTACAGCGTGACCTGCTCCAGCGCGCCGTGCGAATACTGGTTGACGGCCTCGTTGACGTCCTCATAGCGGCCGGTGCGCTCGTCGATCATGCGCGTCTTGGTGACGATCTGGCACGGGCCGTTCGGGTCGAGCTCGTTGGTCGCCTTCGCATCCAGCCACGAAACCGCGCCGCACAGGCCCAGGCGCTCCGGCGTGACGATGCAGACGTGCGACGGAGAGAACGCCTGGCAGAGGATGCAGGTGTAGAACACGTCGACGGATTCGTCGGTCATGCTCTTCAGGCGCTCGTCGCGCTGGTCGAAGATGTGGTTCGCCTCGGCGCGCAGCTCCTTGACCTTCTCCGGATCGGTGTAGATCTTGACCTGGCACTTGTCGACGACGGTGTCGTACTCGCTCTTGATCTTGGCGTAGAGCACTTCGCCGATGTGCTTGGCGCGGAAGCCCGCCTCATACGACGCCTTGCTGACGCGGATGCGGATCATGTCGCGTTGGCCGGTGTGCATGACGCCTTCGATGCAGTTCAGGAAGCTGTGGAACTTGCGCTCGAACACGCCCTCGAAGTCGCTCTGCATGGTCTTGCCGGCGACCTCGACGATGTACGCGATCGGGATCTTCGCGCCGACTTCGAACTGGTCGAAGTCCGGGCCCTCCAGCGTGATGCTGTGATCCTCGATCTCGTGCGCTTCCTTGGTGCGAACCAGCTCGACGCAGTCCACGCGGGAGCCGTCCATCTCGATCTGCATGTCCTTCTTGCGGATGATCTCGCCCTCGTAGGCCGAGGAGAACGCAACCGGGATGTCGATGTTCGTGACCTTGATCTTGATGTCGCGCGCCTCGAGCGAGGTGTCGATCCAGTCCTTGGTGTTGGTGTTGATGATCAGCGACTTCGGCACCGCCCACATGTCGTCGGTGTCGTTCGTGATGACCGGGAAGCCCATCTTGATCGCGCCGGCGCCGCAGGCCACGGTGATGTCGTCGACCGGGGCGTAGGCGTTGACGAACGCGAAGATGCGCTGCATGGTGTACTCGTTGAAGGCGTCGTAGTCGCCGGGCTCGGTCGCGCCGAAGATCATCGTCGCGCGCGTGACCAGCGAGATGACGTGGCCGACCGACCAGATGTCCGGGCCGACGGGCACGCAGCGCACGCCGAAGCCGGTCGTGACGCCCGCCTCGTGCACCTGATCGATGATGCCGCCGATCATGAACACGAAGATGCCGCGGGACTGGTAGCCCTTGACGGTCTCAACGGCTTCTTCCACGCTCGGCGCCGCGCCGATCATGACGACGAAGCCGGGGATGTCGCGCGTGACCAGCGGGACGCCCAGCTCGCGCACCTCGGCGTCGGAGAAGTGGCCGTGGTACTGCGTGCCCTCGTAGGGCGTCGCGGTGCGGGCATACTTGCACGCCTCGATGACCTCGGCCGCCATCGCGGTGGCGATGCCGGAGGTGAAGATCGACTTCGTGCGGTTCTCGCGGGTCATCATCGCGCGGATGTCGGTCAGCACGGCCTTCAGTTCGCCCAGCGTGGTGATCTTCTTGCCCAGGTAAGCATAGATGCAGGCGAGGAAGTAGGCGGTGTCGGGCATGGTCATGGGCGCGTCTTCGCCCAGCTCGGCGATGACGGCGTTGACCTCGGTCTCCGCCTTGAAGTACATCTCATCGGAGCCACGGAATACTCTTTCAAACAGTCCCATCTATGTTTCCATTCCTTTCATGATTCATTCTTCGTCGTTGTCCGTCCGCTCATGCGGACCCGGCCGGAAGAACCGGGGAGGCTCGCGGCGGGTCAGATGCCCAGCGCCGCGCGCTTCTCCTCGATGCGCTCAATCATGAGGTCGCCGAGCTTCTCGATGTCGTGCTCGACGGTGTAGTTCGCGCCGACCCAGTCCTTGATCGTGCCCTGAAGCAGGCCGGCGACCTTCGGGCCGCCCTTGGTGTAAGGATCGACGCCCAGGAAGGTGTCGATGCCGGTGGCGACGACGTAGTTGCCGATGGAGACCGCCTTTTCGGACATCCATTCCGGCGCGCAGCCGACGACCGGAACCTGGCAGATGTCGAGGCCCCAATCCTTGGCGATGTCGGCCGCGAGAATCATCATGCGGGAAATGTCAACGCAGGAGCCCATGTGCAGGATCGGCGGGATGTCGACCAGCTCGCAGACGCGCTTCAGGCCCTCGCCGCACAGGTTCTTGGCCTCCTTGCTCATCAGGCCGGCCTTGGCCGCCGCCTGCGCCGAGCAGCCGGAGACGATGACGATGATGTCGTTCGCGATCAGCTTCTTCATCAGGTTGATGTGCGCGTAGTCCGGGCGGACCTTCGGGTTGTTGCAGCCGACCATGGCGACCGCGCCGCGCAGCACGCCGGACTTGACGCAGTCGATCAGCGGCTTGGTGGTGCCCAGCTCGTCGACGTGCGAGTTGGTGACGCCGTCCAGGCACTTCTTGATCGCCTCGACCGAATAGCCGACGGTGGCGTTGGTCTTGAGCTTCGGAATGTTGACCAGCTCGGGGCGGCGGTTCTTGAAGTTGCGAATGGCCAGCTCGATGATCTTCTTCGCGTTCTCGCCCGCGTTCTCCTCGTGGAACTCGATGAAGTCGGAATCGGGCATCTGCGCGATGGGGGAGGTGGTGATGAACTTCGTGTGGAAGCACTTGGACAGCGGGCCCAGCGCCGGGAAGATGCACTGCACGTCGACGACGATCGCTTCGCACGCGCCCGTCAGCACGACGTTCTCCTGCTGCAGGAAGTTGCCGGCCATCGGAATGCCGTGGCGCATGGCGACCTCGTTCGCGGTGCAGCAGACGCCGGCGATGTTGATGCCCTTAGCGCCCATCTCCTTGGCCAGCGCGACCATCTCGGGATCCTGAGAATAGTAGACGATCATCTCAGACAGCGACGGATCGTGGCCGTGGACGATGATGTTGACCATGTCCTCTTCCATGACGCCGATGTTGGCGGTGGTGTCCACGGGCTTGGGCGTGCCGAACAGCACGTCGGACAGCTCCGTGCCCATCATCGATCCGCCCCAGCCGTCGGACAGGCCGGCGCGCAGCGACTGGCGAACCAGCGCCTCAGGCAGGGAGGAGCAGCCCATGTGGGTCATGTGCATGGACTGGGAGACCTCGCGGTCGATCGCGCGCGGCTCGATGCCCTCGCGGTGCCAGATCTCCTGGCGGGCTTCCGGCGCGCGCTTCAGGAAGCGCTGCACGCCGAAGGGCTTGCCGTATTCCAGCAGGCCGGTTTCGGCGACCTCGTGCGCGATGTCGTAGATATCGCGGTTCTCGGTCTCGATGTCCCATTCCTTCGCGATGCGGATGAGCTTCTCGGGATCCTTGACCTGGTAATTTCCGCCTTCCTTGGCGAGGTAGAGCGTGTGGGCGATGCTGCGGCCGTGATCGGAGTGCGTCGCCGCGCCGCCGGCGGTGAAGCGCAGGTAGTTGCGGCCAACGATGCCGTCCGCGTCGCAGCCGCAGATGCCGCGCGGCGCTTTCGGCGTGATGCGGCAGGGACCCATGGAGCAAATGCGGCAGCAGATGCCCTCCTCGCCGAATTTGCAGTGCGGGGTCTGGTTCTTGACGCGCTGCTGCCAGGAATCGGCGCCGACCTTCTTGCCGTTCTCGAGCAATGCATCGGTTGCGGCTTCCATCTGCTCAATCGTGATGAAGGTGGTGTTGATATCGCTCAATGTGACTTCCTCCCAAAGCTTGATTTGGTGAACAATGACTTCGGTCCGTGGAACGATGATGGATCTGGACGCACATAGATACCCTCATTAAAGGGCATATAAACGCACCCAAACGGGGCGCGGCCGTCCACGGCGCCGGCGCTTGCCCTTGGGTACTATCATTTTATCAAACCCGTGCGCTAAAGTCAATGCCCGAATCCCGGGGGGAGGCATTTCCGAAGTTGAACTTTTTTGGTTTTTATGTAAATAATTGACGCATCGTGCGATGCAAACGTGCGATTTTGCAAAAAATGAGAGCCTGAAATTAAC
>LHCFI01400__coassemble_2301_pt1 | contig 12332 bp, 12 predicted proteins | sample LHCFI01400__metabat2_low_PE_009 | metagenome-assembled genome bin LHCFI01400 | reverse complement strand
GCGGCAGCCGAAGGCGGACTTCAGCTTCGCATCAGCGCGCCGAGCGACTTTTCCAGCTGGACGCCGTAGACCGGCTCCGTGCCACATTCGAGCGTCCGGCGCATTACGTCGCGGACGAACCGCGTCGCGAGCCCGACCGCCTCCTCGAACGAGTCGCCGCGCGCCAGCGCGCCGGTCAGCACCGAGGCGAACAGATCGCCGGTGCCGGGATAGCTGGCGTGCACCGGCTCGTATTCGCAGACGCGAACGCCGCCGTCCTCCCCCATCCACACGTTCGCATGGACGTCCTCGAGCGGCACGCCGGTCACCAGCGCGACCTTCGGCCCGAGCGCCATCAGCCCTTCGAGCAGCGCGCGCAGCTCGCTCAGCCGGTAGCGCGCGCGGGTTTCGTTCGTGCCGGGCGCGCCCTTCCCCGCCTCGGGCAGCGGCGCGCCGGTCAGCAGCGCCGCCTCGGTGAGGTTCGGGGTGATGACGTCCGCGCCCGCGCAGAGCCTGCGCATCGCCTCGGGCATCTCGCGCGGCAGCGCGCGGTACATTCGGCCGTCGTCGCCGAGCACGGGATCGACCACCCGGCGCGCGCCCGGCTGGCGCGCCATGAACCGCCGGGCGATCTCCTCCTGCCGGACGCTGGCCATGTAGCCCGTGTAGATGCAGTCGAACGAAAGCCCCATTTCGCACCACTTGTCCAGGCACTGCTCCAGATAGTCCGTCAGATCGACGCTGGCGAAGTCCGAAAACGCCGTGTGCGCGCTGAGCACAGCGGTCGGCGCGGGAATCACCTGCGCGCCCATCGCGGAGATCACCGGAATGACCACCGTCAGCGCACAGCGGCCGACGCCGCTTAAATCGTGCAGCGCGGCCACCGTCTTTGCCGGTTCCATAAAAACACCCCTTTGATTAAGCGCAGGCCGTCTCGCCACGATCCAGCCGCCCCGCCGCAGCCGGAACGCCGGGCAACTTGTACACATCCTGAATGATCGTCTCAGGCATGAGGCCGTCTCGCCGCAGCCGGAACCCCGGGCGGTGCGGACAGCCGGGAAATGCTGCGCCCGCTTCCCGCTCCAAACAGCCTTGGACGTCCGTTGTCTGTCAGCTCTCCGTCCGCTCGATCACGAGCGGCTTCAGGCGGAAGTTGCCCCACAGCCGCTCCTGCCAGCGGAAGCCGTCGTTTCGCTCGGGATCGTCGGTGATGGTAAAGTGGCCGACGTCCACGATCGTATCGTACAGGCAGGAGAGCCCGGTCGGCGTCAGCGAGATGAGCGACATCTTCATGGCGTACTCGCCGGGCGCGATGCCGTCGAGCGGCATCCGAATGCGAAGCGAGAACGTCTCCCCGGCCTCGACGGGAAACGCCTCGGTCTGCGTCATGGCGATCGGCGTAGCCATGCTGGAATAGAGCATGATGCGCACGCGCAGCCGCGGGTCGGCGACGCGGGCGACGGACGTGAGGGTGAACTCCATCGCGCCGTCCATCGAATACTCGAGGTTGGCGGTGTTGTGCATCGTCATGCGCAGCATGCGCATCGTCTCGCCGCGGCGCACCGGGCGCGGCATACTGTCCAGATCCCGGTCGAGGTCGCGGATGCCGCTGCCCGCATAGAGCTCGATGGCGTGCTCGGTGGTGCCGTCGTAGGTCAGCCTGCCGCGCTCCAGATAGATGCCGCGGTTGCACAGCTCGGACACAGTGCGCATGTTGTGGCTGACGTAGAGCACGGCGCGGCCCTCGCTGGCGACGTCGCGCATCTTGCTCAAGCACTTCTGCTGAAACGCGAGATCGCCCACGGCGAGCACCTCGTCACAGATCAGGATGTCCGGGGCGAGGTGCGCCGCCACGGCGAATGCGAGTTTCACATACATGCCGGACGAATAGCGCTTGACCGGCGTATCGATGAACTTTTCGATCTCGGAGAAGGCGATGATCTCGTCGAGCTTGGCGGTGATCTCGCTGCGGCGCATGCCGAGGATGGTGCCGTTTAGGTAGATGTTGTCGCGCCCGGTCAAGTCCTGATGAAAGCCCGTGCCGATCTCGAGCAGGCTGGCGACGCGGCCGCGGATGCGGATCTCGCCCTTCGTCGGCGCGGTGATGCGCGAGATGAGCTTGAGCAATGTCGATTTGCCGGCGCCGTTTAGGCCGATGACGGCCAGCGCGTCGCCCCGGTCGACGTTTAAGCTGACGTCGTCGAGCGCGAGCATCGTGCCGTTCTGCGTCTGGCGGTAGTCGGTGCCCAGCTTGCTGTTGGGATCCTCCTTGCCGCGCAGGCGCGCGAACCAGCTGGTGATATCGTCGTGCAGCGTGTAGCCGTTGAGCTGGCCCAGGCGGTATTCCTTCGAGACGCCGTCGACTTCCAGAAGCCGTTCAGACATTCATTGCACTCCTTTGTTCGGTCGGCGGTCCTCAGACCGTGTCCATAAACGTCTTTTCCGTGTGGGAAAACAGCACCACGCCCAGCGCCAGCACGATGAGCGTCGTGCCCGCTGAAATGAGGTTGTACTGAAGCGAATACTCCGCCACGCCGAGGTACGCCGCCCGGAACAGCTCGATCACCGGCGTGATGGGGTTGAGCATGTAGACGCCCAGCAGCGACGGAAAGCGGTCGGCGATCATCGAGGACGAATACGTCACCGGCGTGGCGTACATCCACAGCTGCACGCCGAAGGACACCAGCATGGCGAGGTCGCGGTAGCGCGTCGTCAGCGCGGAGACGATGATGCCGAAGCCGAGCCCGAGCAGCCCGAGCTGAATCAGCATCAGCGGCGTCAGCAGAATCAGCCGCCAGTTCGGCACGACGGACGGGTTGGGCTGAAGCGCGTAGAACGCCACGAAGATCAGAAACAGCGCGAACTGCACGAAGAAGTTGATCATCTCCGAGCAGACCGTCGCAATCGGCATGCACAGCCTCGGGAAGTAGACCTTGCCGAACAGATTCCGGTTTTGGATAAACGTGTTCGACGTCGTGGTCAGGCAGCTGGAAAAGTACTGCCATGTGATGCTGCCGGCCATGTAGAACAGAAACGGTGGCATGCCGTCCGTCGGCAGGTTGGCGATGTTGCCGAACACGACGGTAAAGATCACCGTCGTCAGCAGCGGCTGGATGACGACCCACGCCGGCCCGAGGATCGTCTGCCGGTACATCAGCGTGAAATACCGCTTGACCAGCAGCCAGATCAGATCGCGATACTGCACCAATCCCTTAAAGTCGATGTCGAACCAGCCGCGCTTCGGGCGGATGATCGTGTCCCAACCTCCGCGGTCTCGCTGCATTCGTATTCCTCCTCGCGTAATCAAGCCGATGCGCACGCATCGTTTGCGCTATTGTATCACGCCCGCATGTAAACGCGCAAGCGCAAAAATGTGAACAGGCAGAGGCGCGCCGCCCTGCCCTTCCGAGAAATCCGAATTCCCAATGATCCCGCCCGCGAGCCGGCCTTGCGCCGGACGCCGAGGGGCCGCGCAAGGCGATGGGCGCTGCGGGGAATGCAGGAGCCGGTCCAAAGAAAAAGGCAGGAAAATCCTGCCTGAGTGCAGCCCTGCCTTCTTCCTCATTCCTCGACCGGCTCGATCTGCTGAAACCAGCGGTAGAGGGGCGCCAGCCGCCGGTAGCCCGCGGCGACCTCGCCGGCGAGCGCGGGCGACCGGAGCAGGTCGAAATCGGTCAGATCCTTTTCAACGTAGAAGCTCTTGGCCGGATAGAGCGCGGCGACCTGTTCGGGCAGCCCTTCGGGCACGGCAAGCCGGCGGCGGACATCCGCGTACAGCTGAAACTCCCCGCCAAGGCCGCCGAGCAGCGACGCCAGACCGTCGGGATCGGCGCAGATCTTGCGGCGCATTCCGCTCATCAGCGGCCGGTTCTCGCGATAGACGCCCATGCCATAGCTGGCGCCGGAATCGGACAGGTCGAAGTAGACGCCCAGCGTGACCGATTTTTCCTCGCCCGGCCGGCGGAACGCCAGCCAGATGTAGTCGCGGTAGGGGGACTTGTCGTGGGAAAAGCGAATGTCCCGGTTGATGCGGGCGAGCACGCGGTTGGGGCGGCGCTCGAGCGAATCGTCGAGCCACTCCACCGTCGGCGCGAGCGCCTCGGCCAGCGCGAGGCTCGGCTCCCGCACGGCGCGAAGATACCAGTCGTGGTTGGAATGGAAGAAGTCGGCGTTGTTGTTGAAGCGAATCGCCATGAAGAACTCAAACGTCTCGTCCGTATATCCCTGAAACATGCTATCCCTGCTTCCTCTTTCGGCTGTGCCGGACAGGCACGAAGCGATTCGTCTTGCCCATCTCCTCTTTCATGCGCTGCTTGCGCACCGCCGCGCGCTCCTTGCGCGCCTTGCGCGCCTTGCGCGAGGTCACCAGCAGCACGATGATCAGCACCACGAGCACCACGCAGGAGCCGATCAGCAGCACGAGAAACAGCGACGAATTGCCCATCTGCATCGGCGTGCCCTCGGCCAGCGCGGCGTCCGGCTCCTCCGGCTCCGGATCCTCGCCGCCCGCGCCGACAATGACGGAAACGGCGTCCGCCGTCGCGATGCGCGTCTCGCCATCCGCGCCGGTGTAGGTCGCGGAGAACAGATAGTCGGTGCTCTCGCCGACCTCCAGCCGCACGGTATAGCGCGTCGGCTCGCCGGTCGGCACCACCGCCAGCTCGCCCAGCTCGCCCAGCGACGCCTCGGAGAGGACGACGTTCGACGCCATGCCGTCCCCTGCGTTGGAAATCTCCAGCGTAAACGTCACATAGCCGGAATGCCGGATGTGCGGAAGCGAAGCCGAGGCCTCCAGCGCCAGCAGCGGCTCTCCAACCCCGGCGGCCACGGTCTGAACGTCGGTGATAAAATCGACCTGCGCGCCGGCGGCGCTCGTCCCGGTGATGCGCCAGCAGTAGGTCCCTTCGCCGCGAAGCGGATAGGTATGCGTGATCTCGACGGGATCGCCTCCCGCGGGCAGCGAAATGCCGTCGGCGATGACGCCGCCGTAGACATCGTCGTAGACGACGATGTCCCGGTAATCGACATCGCCCGCGTTGGTCAGCTGCAGCACGGCCTCCACCATTTCGGAATCAAACATCGACACGCCGGCCACGAGCGTGGCGTTCAGCCGCCCCTGCGCAGCCTCGATGTCCACGGCTTCCAGCCGGACCGTATAGACGTTCTCCTGACCCGCCGCAGAATAGCTCAGCACCGGCTCGGAGACGACGTCCTCGGAGATGGCCGTGCGATGGAGGAACAGCTCGCTCTGGCCCGCCTCCAACCCCTCGATCCGCGCTTCAAATCCAACCCCCGGATCGCTCACGACGACGTTCTCTACGGCCGCGGTTCCGGTGTTCTCGACGCGATAGGCGACCGTCGCGGTGTTTCCCACCGTGACCTGCACACTCGATATGCGCCGCAGGAACTCCACCTCCGGCTCGGCCCCGTCCTGCGAGATCTCGATCGCGACGGAATAGCTGTGCAGCCCGGCATTTTCCGATTCGCAGGTCACCACATAGCCGATCGACCCGGCGTCCAGCTCGGCCTGCGCGACGGTGTGCGTGCGCGATACGGTGCGCGACTCCCCCGCCGCGATGTCCCCGACGACCTCGGCGATCAGGCCGTCCGCCGAGGCGAGGCTGACGCCGTACAGCGTCCCCGCCGAGCGGTTGGTCAGCGTAAACGTCAGCTCGACGTCGCCCGGCCCGGCAACCGCCTCGGGCGAAACGGCCGCGGCAATGTCCAGCGCTGGCACCTCGGCTTCCTCCGCCTGCGCGGACACGGCAAAGCGCGGCGCGATGGCCGCGCCGCCCATCCAAGCCAGCGCGAACGCAAACAGCGCCGCCAGCAACCGGGTTCCAATCCGCATTCCAAGCCCCCGTCTCTCGGGACGACCGCCGTCCCGGCACAATCTCCTACTATTTTAGTGCATTCCGAAAATCCTGTCAAGGCGCTCCACTTGAATTCCGCCGTCCGCCCAGCGGGCATTCCTCTCCTGAAAGGCGCCCGCCCGCCTGGATCGATTCGGAAGCGCTCCATGCGCGCGATTCGCCAGCCCAGACCTGCGCCTCATAATTCCAGTGCAGAATGCCGGATACGACGATGATCTGCACCGTAAACGCCGGCTCTGCGCCATATTCCGTCCGGGCGATGCGCGTCAGTTCCCCCAGCATCCGCTCCCGGCTCTCCTCGGTGCAGTTCGCGCAGAGGTATCTCCCCTTCGGCAGCACCTTCAGGCCGTCCACCTCCGCGTAGCGCGTGCAGAGGGCGAAGAGCCTGGACTGTCCGCCCGCGGTGTAGATGCCCGCTAGGTCTTCAAACGAAAACTGCTCCTTCAGGTCGGGCGGCACCCGATCGTAGAAGTGGCCGAGATAGCCCCAGAGATTGTCCAGCGCCGGCGCTTCCAGCGTGTCGGACAGCAGGATCACGCGCTCCGGACAATCCTTGAGGAAGACGTCGTCAAACGCCTGCCGCTTCTGCAATTTCCCCTCGTAGTCGGCCTTTGCCAGCTGGATTTTTGACTTGCTGTACTGCAGCGCCGCGATCTTTTCATCGGCCTTTTTCTCCGCCTGCTCCAGAAAGTCGATGATTTTTTCAAGGTCGTCGTATTCCAGCACCTTCCTGATCTCCTGCAGGGGCAAGCCCATCACCTGCAAGGCCCGCACCGTATTCAAGCGGACGATGTCCTGTTCGGTATAATAGCGGTAGTGCGTCCATTCGTCCGTCCGGCTGGGCTTCACCAGTCCGATGCGGTCGTAATGCCGCAGCGTCTCGCTCGTCGCATGGACGGCCTTCGCGGCTTCTCCGACTGTAAAATATTTTTTCACTTCGCCCACCCCCATTGACCTTTGTGTTACACAAAGGCTTATAATCCATTCTAGCACAGGGAAACCGGAAAATCAAGAGAAGCGCGGACGGCTCAGGCGAAAGGCCGCGCGATCCCACCCGGGCGCCGTCCTGAAGAGAAAAACCCTGTGACCGAAGGCGGCCACAACCGAAGCCATGCCGCCGGCAATCAAATCAACGCCCATCGCCATTGGGCCTGCAAAATTCAAGGAGGAATCACCATGAAGAAAATCATTTCGCTTGCACTGTGCCTCGCGTTGGCCTGCTTCGCGCTGACCGGCTGTTCCGGCGAGGCCGAGCCGTTCGTTCAGGAGGAGTATACGGCCGATCCATCGCAGATCCAGGGAATCGCCATCGACGTCGAGGACCGGCAGATCGACGTGTCTTTGTCCGAGGACGGCCAGATCCACATCCTCTACTCCGCGAACAGCGAGGAATCGTATGACATCGCGGTTTCCGATGAAAACGTACTGACGATGACCATCGTATACAATAAGGACTGGACGGACTACATCGGCCTGAAGCCCTCCGCTGAAGACCGGCGGATATCGGTTCAGGTTCCGGATGCGCTCCTGGACACCCTCTCGCTGTCCACGACGAACGAGGACATATCGCTTCCGGACTTGACGGTGACGGGAAGCATCAGCCTCTCCTCCAACGGGGGAAACATCAACTTTGAAAGCCTGAACGTGGGAAGCGGCCTGTCCCTGACGGCCAAAAACGGGAACATCTCGGGAACGGTCGCGGGAAGCTATGACGATTTCGCCATTCAGACCGAGATCAAGAAGGGCGAGAGCAACCTCCCCGGCGACAAGGAGTCCGGCAGCAAGGCGCTGAACGTGTCCTGCAACAACGGCGATGTAAACATTGAATTTGTAAACGAATGACCCGCTCTCCAAAGCGGCCGTCCCACACCCGGGAACGCAAAGGCGCGGCGGCATCCTCGCGATGCCGCCGCGCCTTTTTTGGGGTTCAATCCCCGGAAAGTTCTATTAGGAAAGGATCTGACGGACCTGCCCCGCCAGCGCCTCGGCGAGCCGGGCATGGCCGCGGCGGGAGAGATGGACGCCGTCGATGGGCGAAACTTCGGCAACGGGAGCGGCGTCGAAAAAAGCGCACCGCATCAGCCTTGCAAGCCGGGCGTACTCGGCGGCGAGGCCGCGCGTGACCTCGAGGGCGTGTTCGCCAAACGACTCGGCCATGCGCGTGTTCAGCACGGGCGGCTCCACGGGCGCGGGCGCGACGATCAGAACCGCGGGCGGCTGGCCGCCGGCGTCCTGCCCGTAGAGGCGGATCAGCCGGACGAGCTGGGCAAGTCCCTCCCCGATCGTGACCGGCGTCAGGCCGAAGCGCCGCTTGGCGTCGTTCGTGCCAAGCATGAGGATCACGAGGTCGAGCGGATTGTGGCTCATCAGGCAGGGCGGAAGATAGCTTGCGCCGCTCTTGTAGCCGCCTTCAATGGGATCGTCGTACACGCAGGTGCGCCCGCCAAAGCCCTCCTCGACCACGGAAAAGCCCTCGCCGAGCGCCGCCGAAAGCCGCATCGGCCATCGCTCGTCCTCGCCGTAGCGGCCGCCCCTCGGGTCGTAGCCATAGGTGTTGGAATCGCCAAAGCAAAGGATTCTCTTCATCTCTTGTCCCCCACTTCGCTGTGCGGCGGCAGGCTTTCCTCCCTCGCAAATATGCGCAGAGAAAAGCCGAACGCACGGCTCCGCGCGCCTCATTTGCGCCGTCTGCGCCCATGTTTCGACGTCTGCGCTTCGGGCAGGTTGGAGACGTTGAAGACCTCGTCCTCGTAGAAATCCGAGTAGTCCTCTTCGCCGTGGCTGACCTCAAACAATTCGTCCGGCGAAAGCTCCGGGATGCGCGGACGGCGCGGCTTGGCCGCCTTTTTCCCTTCAGGCGTGCGCCGCTTTGCGCTGGCAGACCGCGCAGGGCGGCGCTTCACCACCGTGCTGGGCACGGTATAGCGGCGCTCGACGGGGTCGTCCCCATCGGTGCGCTCGGCATCGCGAAGGTCGTCCTCGTTGAGAAAGCGCTCGTCGTTGACAATGATGCGCTTCTTGCGAAACCATACCCAGTACGGCCTCCAGCGGATCATCCAGATCAGCCAGTCCATGGCGACGCCGAGGATCAGCAGAAAGATCAGCAGCTGCAGCCAGTGCTCTGAAAGCCACAGCAATGGCGACCCGCCGCTGCCGGCCAGATCGAACAGCTTCAGCACCCAGCTCGCCAGCCCCTTCAGCCAGCCGAGCAGGGCGTTGACAATCGCATTGGAATATCCCGTTTGCGTCATTTGTTTCCTCCTGTATGGGCGCGCTTACTCCGCCGCGTCCGGCTCCACCTCCGTCAGGGTCACTTCCAGTTCGCCCGGATCCGGCGTAAACGTCACGTCGGGATAGGTGTCCACCGGGAACGTCGGCGCCAGCGCGTAGGTTCCTGCGGTCAGCCCGGACAGATCGACCGTCGCAGCAAAGCCGTTCTGCTGAAGATCTTCGATGACGCTGCGCGGGCCGGTGACGTACACGCGGATCTCGCCGGTATCGTAGGTCAGGTTCAGGTTTTCGTCGCGGTTGATATAGCTGACCTTCACGCCCTCGATCCACGCGCCGGTCGTCTCCTCGACGATAGTGACGTTGACGTAGACCTCGTCGGCCGAAATCGAGCGGAACGACGAAAGCGAGGCCACCGATGCGCGCGCCGTGAAGCTCCTCGACCGCCCGGCCACCGAGACCGGCTCGACCTGAAGCTCGGCGATCGAATCCAGCAGTTCCTGATCGGCGGCGACGACGAGCGACTCCGGCTGGATCGACACGCTCTCCACCACATAGCCGTCCGCCGGCTCACCGGTCACAACGCTGTCGATCTCCGTGCTGATGGGGATTTCCTTCGTCGGATAGACGTCCATGTTGACGGTGATCGACGACGAGGAGCGGTTGAGCATGGACGCCGTGATTTCATTGCCCTCGCTGTCGAGCAGCACATACTGGTCGGCGGTGATGAACGAGCTGTCGTAGCCGGTGACGTCCACATAGACGTAGGCCGACGCGATGCTCTGCACGACCGACGCCGCGCCGCTGATCGTCACGGCGGTCGGATTGGTCCGGTTGACGTTGTACCAGCGGTCCGCCTCGGTCTCGCCGACGATCTGGACGTTGACCGGGATCATGCGCGAGTCCAGCGTCTCGAACGTGAGCGTCAGCGTGTCCGGCATGATGCGCACCACGCGGCCGTAGCTGGTGGACGCCACGAGCGAGACCTCCTGCGTACCGGCGGTGCGGACGCTGGAGAGGTCGAGCGTGACCTGCACGTTGTCCGAGGAAACGTAGGCGTATTCCGACTGCGCGACCTCGACGGTAACGCTGATGTCGCTGAGCTGCTCGGTCGGGTTGTCAAGAAGCGCCAGCCCATAGGTGTTCAGCGCGGACTGGCTGGTGATGTAGCCGGTCAGCCCGGTGATCGTCTTGGTGCGCGTGATCGTCGTGTTCGAGGTGATGACGAAGTTCCACAGAAGCACCGCCATCAGCAGCGACAGCGCCTTCAGGCCGAGGTTGTGGGACAGCAGGCCCCACAGCGCGCGCGCGCCGTTCAAAATCACATTCGTCACGCGGTGCGATTCCATCCACCTGCGCAGCCGGGCGAGCTTATTCTTCATGCGTTTCCTCCTTCCCGCGGCTGGAGCTGCTCTTGGAGGACATGCTGCTCAGGCGTTCGGACACGGTGCTGACCCACGAGGTACTCTTGCGCGCCTTCGGGGCGAACAGCTCGGTCAGCAGGATCGTGAGGGACTTGACGTCCAGATAGCGCGTCAGCTTGCCGTCGCGCGCCATGGAGATGATGCCGGTCTCCTCCGAGACGATCAGCGACACGGCGTCGGTCGCCTCGGTGATGCCGATGGCGGCGCGGTGCCGCGTGCCGAGCTCGCGGCTGATGGTGTAGTCCTCGGAAAGCTGGAGGATGCAGGCGGCGGCGACGATGCGCTCGTCGCGGATGACCATCGCGCCGTCGTGCAGCGGCGTGTTCGGCTCGAAGATGTTTTCAATCAGCGGATCGGAGATCTCGGCATCGACGACCGTCCCGGATTCTATGACGTCGCCCAGGCCGGTGCTTCGCTCAAACACGATCAGCGCGCCGATCTTCTTGCGCGACATGTTGTTCAGCGCGCGGACGATCTCCGCCACGTGCTGCTCTGTCCGGCCGGAACTCTGCTTCTTTTGCGAACTGAACATCTGCCGCGTCCACTTGGAGCGGCCGATCTGATCCAGCGCGCGGCGCAGCTCCGGCTGGAACACGATCACCAGCACCAGCACGCCGGTGTTGATGACCTGCTGCAAAAGCCAGCTCACGGCGCTGATCTGCAGCGCCTCGGCCAGCCACGAGAGCACCAGAATAAAGATGATGCCCTTGAACAGCGAGTTCGCCCGCGTGTGCATGACCAGCTTGATGATGCTGTAGATCAGCACCGCCAGTATGCCGATGTCGACGATGTTGCGCCAATCCGGGCGGTCGAAGAGGTTGACAAACAGCGCTCCGATCTGAGCAAAAAACGCCTGTATCTGAACCAAGTCCGCCACCTCCCGAAATTTGTCGTTCTATTCTATTATAATACAAAAATTTTCAAAAGCAAATGCCTTTTTGCGGTAATCGCGTAAATTTCGGACGACCGGATTTTGACCGCTGCCGTCGGGACGAATCCGCGGCCCCGCGGGGCAAAAATTCCACCCGCCGATTGCATCGCTGCGCGCACCATGCTATAATGTAGGAAACGCTGAAATTGGAGGAAACCGCCATGCAATCGCTCAAAGAGCAGGTCTACGAAGCCAACATGGAGCTCAGCCGGCGCGGGCTCGTCGTCCTCACCTGGGGAAACGTCTCGCAGGTCGACCGGGAACGCGGCATCGTCGCCATCAAACCCAGTGGCGTGCCCTACGAGACCATGACGCCCGAGCAGATCGTGCTGCTCGACCTCGAAACCGGGCGTCCGCTGGAAGAAGGGCTGAAGCCCTCGTCCGACGCGCCGACGCATCTGGCGCTCTACCGCGCGTTCGCCGAGATCGGCGGCGTCACGCACACCCACTCCCCCTGCGCGACCGCGTGGGCGCAGGCGGGATGCGAAATTCCCTGCTTCGGCACCACGCATGCCGACTCGTTCCGCGGCGCTGTGCCCGTGACGCGCTTTCTGACCCCGGAGGAAACCGAAGACGCCTACGAGGCCAACACCGGAAAGGTCATCGTCGAGGCCTTTCAGGGCCGCAGTCCCGTCCACACGCCCGCCGTGCTCGCCCGCGGCCACGGGCCGTTCACCTGGGGACGGGACGGCATGGACAGCGTGCACAACGCCATTGTGCTCGAGGAGGTCGCCCGGATGGCCATGTGGACGCTCTCCCTCGCGCCCGGCGCTGAGTCGCTGCCCGGCCACATCGCCGACAAGCATTTCCTGCGCAAGCACGGGCCCAACGCTTACTACGGGCAGGGAATCCCTTCTGCGCGTCAGAGATGAATTTCGTTCCTGTTTTTTGCCTATT
>LHCFI01400__coassemble_2266_pt1 | contig 12589 bp, 11 predicted proteins | sample LHCFI01400__metabat2_low_PE_009 | metagenome-assembled genome bin LHCFI01400 | reverse complement strand
CTGCGAGAGGGCTGCGGTCCTCTCGCGCTCTCCCTTGGGTCTCCTGACAGGCCGAGCCTGCGGTTTGCGGCTTTACAGTTTGGGCCTTCTGACGGGCCAAAGCCGCGCAGTGCGGGCTTACCTTCCCGCGACCGACTTTCGGTACTTTTCGCTCTCCCAGTTGGAGATGAACGCGCGCGCGGCGGCGTCCATGCCCACGGCCTGCCGGCCCGACCGCGCGAGCACAAGGCGGATGTAGGCGACGCAGGCGATCGTCTCGGCCACGACCTGCGCCTTGCCGCGCGGCATCGCGAGCGCCAGCCGGCCCGATTCCGGATCGGCCGCGCACATGCCCGGCTCCGGCTCGCCGCCGAGCTGCACCGCGCCGGAGAGGAACACGAGCTGGTCGGGATACAGCGGCTCGCCGGTCAGCATTGCCCCGGTCATCGCGCCGGACGCGAACGCCTCCCGCAAAAGCGGAAGCTGCGCCTCGAACCGCCCGTCCCCGCCGGTCAATGTGACATTGGGAAAGTCGCCGTCCTCCGCGCCGAACGCCCGCGCCACGCGGCGGTTGACGTCGGCATGGATGGCGAGGCAGCCGTCGGCTTCGCTGGCGTGGACGATCAGCCCGTGGTTCTGCATGAAGATGACCGCCGGGCGCTGCCCGGTCTCGCGCTCGACGCGCCGCAGTTCGTCGCGGATCGAAAACGTCAGCCGCGCGCCCGGATCGGCATAGGGCACGAAGCCCCAGCCGTAGTCCGCGCCCTCGAGCGCCGCCGCGACGACTTCGCGCCCGTCCGGCGCGCAGGTTGCGAGGTTGGCATAGACGCTGTGGGTGTGCAATACGAACCGGTCCAGCAGCGAGTGAAATCCCGCCTCGACCGACGGCCGCAGGGCCTCCATGCCGTCCACCGGCCGAACCGCCGCCTTTGCGCGCGCCGAGCCGGCCTGCTCGACGTCGGCAAGCGCGTCCGGATCGCCGTCTAAGTAGAACGGCAGGAGCGCACTCAAGTCGAGCACGGCATAGGCGCGGTTCAGCTCGATGTCGCCCAGCCGGTAGCCCGAGGCCTTGATCGCCATCAGCCCGCCGTCCAGCTTCACGGAGGTGTTGCCGCCCCCGCCCTGCACGTAATCCGCCCGCGCTCCGGCCGCGTGCGACATGCGCCGGAAGTCCTCCAGCGCGGCGCGGTGGATGTCCCAGAAGTGTTCCATGGTTTCGCCTTCCTTCCGCCGAATGATCTCTATAGAACCAAGTATACCCTTCGCGGCGGCGCTTGTCAATGCGCATAAATTGCGCGAAGGGGAGTTGACATCCCGTCGCCGCTGTGCTATAATGAATCAAAGTTCAGTTTTTTTCGCGCTTTGGCGCAGAGTGGAGATTGTCGAAATGAACGCTGCTTTTGCTATGGTCGGCATCCTGGGTCTACTTCTTAGCATTATGCTTGTACGAATTATTTCGCACGGGGATAGTGCTAAAAGTTATGTCCTGCAAAGCCAAGCGTTTTGATTCGGCCGCGCCGCATGGAAACCGGCGAGCCGACAGGGATTTTTTCAAGCGCATCGCAAGCCTGCAGTCTAACTTTTAGACGGCAGGCTTTTTATACGGCTTTGGGCGCCCGCCAACGGCGTCGCGGCGCAAAGCCCCTGCGAAAATATTGAGGGAGGGATCACATCATGCGAATGACCGGCGCAAAAATCCTGATGGAGTGCCTGATCGAGCAGGGGGTCGATACGATTTTCGGATATCCGGGCGGCACGATCCTGAATGTGTACGATGAACTGTACAATTACGATGGCCGCGTCCGGCACATCCTGACCGCGCACGAACAGGGCGCCTGCCATGCGGCGGACGGCTATGCGCGCTCGACGGGCAAGGTGGGCGTCTGCTTCGCGACGTCCGGCCCGGGCGCGACGAATCTGGTCACCGGCATCGCCACCGCCTATATGGATTCTTCGCCCATCGTGTGCATCACATGCAACGTCGGCACGAGCCTGCTGGGCAAGGACTCGTTTCAGGAGGTCGACATCACCGGCGTGACGATGCCGATCACGAAGTGCAACTACCTCGTGCGCAGCGTCGACGAGCTGGCCGACACCGTCCGCGAGGCGTTCGCCATCGCGCGCAGCGGCCGCCCCGGCCCGGTGCTGTTGGACATCCCGAAGAACGTCACGGCGGAATTTGCCGAATACGCGCCGCTGCCGCGCAGCCAGCACGGCACCAGCGGCCGGCTGGGCAAGCTGATGGAGCGCTCCTCCCAGAACTTCCGCGCGCCGGAGCCGGATCACCGCGACATCGACCGCCTGGTCGAGATGATCAACGAATCCAAAAAGCCGCTGCTGATCTGCGGCGGCGGCGTGGTGCGCAGCCGCGCGCACGTCGAATTTGAATCCTTTGCCAATAAGATCGACGCCCCCGTCGCCATCACGCTGATGGGCGCGGGCGGCTTCCGCGGCCGCAACAAGCTGACCACGGGCATGATCGGCATGCACGGCTCCCAGGCCTCGAACATGGCCGTGGACGCCTGCGATCTGCTCATCGCCGTCGGCTGCCGCTTCTCCGACCGCGTGGCGCTGAAGCCCTCGAGCTTCGCGCGCAATGCGAAGATCGTCCAGATCGACATCGATCGCTCCGAAATCAACAAAAACGTGGAGACCGACCACCATATCATCGGCGACGCCCGCCGCGTGCTGGAGCTGCTCAACGAGCGCGTGCGCCAGCTCGACCACAGCGAGTGGAAGAAGTATGTGTTCTCGTTCAAGACCGAGACCGAGTACGACGCCGTCGAGGACCGGCTGACCCCCGGGCAGATTCTGTCGTCCATCGCGCGCATCCTGCCGCAGGACACGATCGTCTCCACCGACGTCGGCCAGCACCAGATGTGGGCGATCCAGCACTTCCACTTCGACTATCCCGGCCAGCTGCTGACCTCCGGCGGCTTCGGCACGATGGGGTTCGGGCTGGGCGCCGCCATCGGCGCGAAGGCCGCGCACCCGGACAAGACCGTGCTGCACGTCACCGGCGACGGCGGTTTCCGCATGAACTGCAACGAGCTGTGCACCGAGGAATACTACAAGCTGCCGGTCATCACCGTGCTGTTCAACAACGGCACTTTGGGCATGGTTCGCCAGTGGCAGACGCTGATCTACAACCACCACTATTCGCAGACGACGCTCGACCGCGGGCCGGACTTCGTCAAGCTCGCCGGGGCCTACGGCTTAAACGGCTGGCGCGTGTCCAACGTCGAGGAGCTGGAAAAGGCGCTGCACGGAGCGCTGGAGAGCGACCGGGGCTCCGTCATCGACTGCGCCATCTGGATGGACGAAATGGTTCGCCCGATGGTCGGCGGCGGCGACCACATCACGCAGTTCATGATCGATTGAGGAGGGAAGCGCAATGAACGCAATTACAAGGCGTACTCTGGCCGTGCTGGTGGACAACGAGGCGGGCGTCCTGTCGCGCGTCGTGCGGCTGTTCTCCGGAAAGGGCTACAACATCGAATCGCTCGCCGTCGGCACGACCGACGACCCGAAGGTCTCCCGCATCACCATCGAAGTGATGGCCGATGAGAAGCAGACGCGGCTTCTGTCCAATCAGCTGCGCAAGCTCATCTGCGTCCACTCCGTCAAGAGCCTGCACCCCGACCACAGCATCCGGCGCGAGCTGGTGCTGATCAAGGTGCTGGCGCAGACGAGCGAGACGCGCAACGAGGTCATCCAGATCGCCAACATCTTCCGCGCGTCGATCATCGACGTCTCGGTGGCGTCGATCACGCTGGCGGTCATCGGCGACGAGAGCAAGGCCCAGGCGATCCAAAATCTCCTCAAGGAGTTTGGAATCCTCGAACTGGTGCGCACCGGCATGGTCGCGCTGGAGCGTGGACAATACACCATTGACGAACAGACCAAGGAAAAAGGAGAGTTTGACTATGGCAAAAATGTACTATGAGAAGGACTGCGACCTCAACAAGCTCAACGGCAAGAAGATCGCCATCATCGGCTACGGCTCGCAGGGTCACGCCCACGCGCTGAACCTGCGCGATTCCGGCTGCGACGTCGTCGTCGGCCTGCGCAAGGGCGGCAAGTCCTGGCCGGTGGCCGAGAAGGACGGCTTCAACGTCATGACCGTGCCCGAGGCGGCGCAGGCGGCCGACATCATCATGATCCTCATCAACGACGAGCGCCAGGCCGACATGTACAGGCAGGACATCGCGCCGTACTTGACCGAGGGCAAGGCCATCGCGTTCGCGCACGGCTTCAACATCCGCTACAAGCAGATCGTGCCGCCGGCGAACGTCGACGTGTTCATGGCCGCGCCGAAGGGCCCGGGCCACACGGTGCGCTCGCAGTACGTCGCCGGCAAGGGCGTGCCCTGCCTGATCGCCGTCGAGCAGGACGCCTCCGGCAAGTGCCGCGACATCGCGCTGGCCTACATCGCGGGCATCGGCGGCGCGCGCGCCGGCATCATGGAGACCACCATGCACGACGAGACCGAGACCGACCTGTTCGGCGAGCAGGCCGTGCTCTGCGGCGGCGTGGTTGACCTGATGCGCTGCGGTTTCGAGACGCTGGTCGAGGCCGGATACGAGCCGGAAAATGCCTACTTCGAGTGCATCCACGAGATGAAGCTCATCATCGACCTGATCAACAAGGGCGGCATCGCGGCCATGAACTACTCCATCTCCGACACCGCCGAGTACGGCGAATACGTCTCCGGCCCGCGCGTGCTGCCCTACGAGCAGACCAAGGCGAACATGAAGGCCGTGCTTCAGGACATCCAGGACGGCACGTTCGCCGGCAAGTGGATCGCTGAGAACAAGAACGGCCGCTGCTTCTTCAACTCCAAGCGCGAGCAGCTCGCCAAACACCCGATGGAGGTCATCGGCCGCCAGCTGCGCGAGCAGATGCTGTGGAAGAACGACACCGATCTGGACAACGCTTCCAACTAAGCCCTTCGCATCAAACAGGCGCGGATTTCGATCGCGGGCCGGGCGCCTGCGGTCGGGATCCCGCCCTTCCCGGGAGGAATGACCATGCAGTCTGATTACATCAAGTCGGGCGTCGAGCGCGCCCCGAACCGCAGCCTTCTCTATGCGCTGGGGCTGACCGACGAGGAGATCCGCCGCCCCATCATCGGCGTCGTCTGCTCCTACAATGAAATCGTCCCCGGCCACATGCACCTGGACAAGATCGCCCAGGCCGTCAAGGCCGGCGTCTCCATGGCGGGCGGCACGCCGGTGCTGTTTCCCGCCATCGCGGTCTGCGACGGCATCGCCATGGGGCACATCGGCATGAAGTATTCGCTCGTCACGCGCGACCTGATCGCCGATTCGACCGAGGCCATGGCCATCGCCCATCAGTTCGACGGACTGGTCATGATTCCCAACTGCGACAAGAACGTCCCCGGCCTGCTGATGGCCGCGGCGCGCATCAACGTGCCGGCGATCGTCGTCTCCGGCGGGCCGATGCTGGCCGGCAGGCTCAAGGACGGCCGCCGCACCTGCCTAAGCCACATGTTCGAGGCCGTCGGCGCCTACCACGCCGGCACGCTCGACGAGTCCGGCGTGCGCGACTACGAGGAGAACGCCTGCCCGTCGTGCGGCTCCTGCTCGGGCATGTACACCGCCAATTCGATGAACTGCCTGGCCGAGGCCATCGGCATGGCGCTGCCCGGCAACGGCACCATCCCCGCGCCGATGTCCGCGCGCATCCGGCTGGCCAAGCGCGCCGGCATGAAGGTCATGGATCTGGTGCGCGACGGCGTCCGCCCGCGCGACATCATGACCGCCGCGGCCTTCAAAAACGCCGAGACAGTCGACATGGCGCTCGGCTGTTCGACCAACACGATGCTCCACCTGCCCGCCATCGCGCATGAGGCCGGCGTGACGATCGATCTGGACGGCGCGAACGCCATCTCCGCGAACACGCCGAACCTTTGCCACCTCGCGCCGGCGGGCGACACCTTCATGGAGGATCTCGACCGCGCGGGCGGCGTGCTGGCGGTGATGAAGGAGCTGACGAAGAAGGGCCTGCTGGATACGAGCGTCCGGACCGTCACCGGCAAGACGCTCGCCGAGAACCTCGAGGGGGTCGAGAACCTCGATCCACCGGCCGTACTCGGAAACCGGCGGCATCGCGGTGCTCAAGGGCAACCTCGCCCAGGACGGCTGCGTGGTCAAGCGCTCGGCCGTCGCGCCGGAGATGATGGTGCACGAGGGCCCGGCGCGCGTGTTCGACTCCGAGGAGGAGGCCATCGCCGCGATCTACGCCAAAAAGATCGCGCCCGGCGACGTGGTCGTGATCCGCTACGAGGGGCCGAAGGGCGGCCCCGGCATGCGCGAGATGCTCAACCCGACCTCCGCCATCTGCGGCATGGGGCTGGGCGAGAGCGTCGCGCTGATCACGGACGGCCGCTTCTCCGGCGCGACGCGCGGCGCGTCCATCGGACACGTCAGCCCCGAGGCCGCCGCCGGCGGGCTGATCGCGCTGGTCGAGGAGGGCGACAGAATCGCCATCGACATCCCGAACTGCAAGATTGAGTTGAAGGTGCCCGAGGACGTGCTCGCCGCGCGCCGCGCGAAGTGGGTCTGCCCGGAGCCGAAGGTCAAGACCGGCTACCTCGCGCGGTACGCGCGCCTCGTGTCGTCCGCCGACAAGGGCGCCATACTGCAATAGCCGCTGCGCAATCAAGGAGGATTCACCGCAATGAGCCAGATTAAGATATTCGACACCACGCTGCGCGACGGCGAGCAGTCGCCCGGATGCAGCATGAACCTGAAGGAGAAGATCGAGGTCGCGAAGTGCCTGGAGCGCCTGAAGGTGGACGTCATCGAGGCGGGCTTCGCCATCTCGTCGCCGGGCGACTTTGAATCCGTGCAGACGATCGCGCGCACGGTCAAGAGCTGCTCCGTCGCCTCGCTGGCGCGCGCGAACATGAAGGACATCGACTGCGCGTGGGAGGCCGTCAAGGACGCCGCCGATCCGCGCATCCACGTGTTCATCGCCACCTCGCCGCTGCACATGGAGTACAAGCTGAAGATGAAGCCGGAGGCGGTGCTCGAGAAGGCGGCGGCGATGGTCGCGTATGCGAAGAAGTACTGCCCGAACGTCGAGTTCTCCGCCGAGGACGCCACGCGCAGCGACGTCGGCTTTCTCGTGCAGGTCGTCGACGCCGCCATCCGCAGCGGCGCGACGGTCATCAACCTGCCGGACACGGTCGGCTACACCACGCCGGACGAGATGCGCGCGCTGATCGCCACGGTCATCGAGCGCGTGCCGGACGCGGACAAGGTCGAGTTCTCCGTGCACTGCCACAACGATCTGGGCATGGCCACGGCCAACTCGCTGGCCGGCGTGCTCGGCGGCGCGCGTCAGATCGAGTGCACGATCAACGGACTCGGCGAGCGCGCGGGCAACACGTCGCTCGAGGAAGTCGTCATGGCGATGCATACCCGCCCCGACCTGTTCGGCGAGCACACCACCGGCATCGAGACGACGCAGATCTACCGCGCGAGCAAGACGGTGTACAACATCATCGGCCAGACCGCGCCGATCAACAAGCCGATCGTCGGCCGCAACGCGTTCTTGCACGAGGCCGGCATCCATCAGCACGGCGTGCTGAGCAACAAGAAGACCTATGAGATCCTCACGCCGGAATCCGTCGGCGTGCGCGTGAACAACATCGTGCTGGGCAAGCACTCCGGCAAGCACGCCTTCGAGGCGCGCCTCAAGGAGCTCGGCTACGAGCTCGCGCCCGAGGAGCTGCTGCGCTGCTTCGAGGAGTTCAAGGTGCTGTGCGACAAGAAGAAGGACGTCAACGACGCCGACCTCGAGGCGCTGGTTACCCCCTCCGCCACCGAGGATGCTGAGACGACGGACGGCTACAAGCTCGACTGGTTCGCGGTGCACACCTCGAACTTCACCACCGCCACCTCGACCGTCTGCTTGAAGCTCGGCGACGAGAAGTTCGAGGACGTCTGCCTGGGCGACGGCCCGATCGACGCCGCGTTCCAGGCGATCGACCGCATCGTCAAGCCCGTGGAGCACACGTTCGAGCTCTACCGCATCAACTCGATCTCGCAGGGCAAGGACACGCTGGGCGAGGTCAGCGTCAAGCTGACCGCCGAGAACCGCACCTTCTCCGGCCGCGGCCTGTCCACGGACATCATCGAGGCCAGCATACTGGCCTACATCAGCGCCGTCAACAAGCTGCGCGCTTACACCGCCCGAAAGAACAAGGAGGAATGACCCATGGGCATGACCATGACCCAGAAGATCCTCGCCGCGCACGCGGGGCTTGAGAGCGTCCGCGCCGGCGAACTGGTCGAGGCGAGGCTCGACCTCGTGCTGGGCAACGACGTGACGACCCCCGTCGCCGTCGACGTGTTCGACAAGGCGGGCTTTGAGCGCGTGTTTGACCGGGAGAAGATCGCCATCGTGCTCGACCACTACACGCCCTGCAAGGACATCAAGTCCGCCGAGCTGTGCGCCACCTCGCGCGCGTTCGCGAAGCGCTTTGGCATCACCCACTTCTACGACGTCGGAACGGTCGGCATCGAGCACGCGCTGCTGCCCGAACAGGGCATCGTCGGCCCCGGCGAGCTGATCGTCGGCGCGGACAGCCACACCTGCACCTACGGCGCGCTCGGCGCGTTCTCCACCGGCATCGGCTCCACCGACATGGCCGCCGGCATGGCGTCGGGCGAGAACTGGTTCAAGGTGCCGTCGGCGATTCAGGTCGTGCTGAAGGGCAAGCTCCAGCCGTACGTCAGCGGCAAGGACGTCATCCTGCACCTGATCGGCTTGATCGGCGTGGACGGCGCGCTGTACAAGTCCATTGAGTTCACCGGCCCCGGCGTCGCCGAGCTTTCGATGGACGACCGCTTCACCATCGCCAACATGGCCATCGAGGCCGGCGGCAAGAACGGCATCTTCCCGGTGGACGACATCACCCGCGCGTACCTCGAGGGCCGCTTCAAGCGCCCCTATCAGGTCTACGAAGCCGACCCGGACGCCGAGTACGAGCGCGTGGTCGAGATCGACTTGAGCGCGCTTCGTCCCACCGTGTCGCTGCCGCACCTGCCGAGCAATACCAAGACCATCGACGAGGCGAAGGGCCTGCCCATTCAGCAGGCGGTCATCGGCTCCTGCACGAACGGCCGCATCTCCGACCTGCGCGCGGCCGCGGCCATCTTGAAGGGGCGCAAGGTCGCCGAGGGCGTGCGCTGCATCGTCATCCCGGCGACGCAGGAGATCTACCTGCAGTGCGTCCGCGAGGGACTGGCGGAGATCTTCATTGCGGCCGGCTGCGCCGTGTCCACGCCGACGTGCGGCCCCTGCCTGGGCGGCCACATGGGCTGTCTGGCCGAGGGCGAGCGCGCCGTCGCCACCACGAACCGCAACTTCGTCGGCCGCATGGGCCACGCAAAGAGCGAGGTCGTGCTCGCCAGCCCGGCCGTCGCCGCCGCGTCCGCCGTCAAGGGCTGCCTGGCGTCGCCCGAGGATCTGTGAGAAGGAGGCTGAATGCACATGGTCACCGGAAAGGTCTACAAATATGGCGATAACGTCGATACCGACGTCATCATCCCCGCGCGCTACCTGAACGCGCCCTCGCCCGAGGAGCTGGCCAAGCACTGCATGGAGGACATCGATCCCGCCTTCACCGCCAAGGTTCAGCCGGGCGACATCATCGTCGGCGGCGCGAACTTCGGCTGCGGCTCCTCGCGCGAGCACGCGCCGATCGCCATCCGCGCCTGCGGCGTCAGCTGCGTCATCGCCGCCAGCTTTGCGCGCATCTTCTACCGCAATTCGATCAACATCGGCTTCCCGATCCTCGAGTGCCCGGAGGCCGCGCAGGCGATCCAGAACGGCGACGAGGTTTCGGTCGACTTCGCCACCGGCGTCATCCGCGACGACACCACCGGCCAGACGTTCCAGGCCGCGGCGTTCCCGCCGTTCATCCAGCGCATCATCGAGCACAACGGCCTGCTGCCCTATCTGAAGGCGCGCATGGACGCCGGGGAGGTCGAGTGACATGAAGTTCAACATCGCACTCGTCCGCGGCGACGGCATCGGCCCGGAGATCGTCGACAGCGCCGTCCGCGTGCTTGAGAAGGTCGGCGAGAAGTACGGCCACGAATTCTGCACCACGCCCTATCTCGCCGGCGGCAGCGCCATCGACGCCTGCGGCGTCCCGCTGCCGGAGGAGACCGTGCAGGGCTGCCTCGCCAGCGACAGCGTGCTGCTGGGCGCGGTCGGCGGCCCGAAGTGGGACGGCCTGCCCGGCGACCGCCGTCCGGAGAAGGCGCTGCTCGGCCTGCGCAGCGCGCTGGGGCTCTACACGAACCTGCGCCCGGCAAGGCTGTACGCGCCGCTGCGCGAGTCGTGCCCGCTGCGCGCCGACATCGTGGCCGAGGGCTTCGACCTGATGATGGTGCGCGAGCTGACCGGCGGCATCTACTTCGGCGAGCGCGGCCGGCGCGAGGGCGCCTACGGCCCCGAGGCGTATGATACGGAGGCGTATTCCGTCATGGAGATCGAGCGCATCGCCCGCGCGGCGTTCGACGCCGCCCGCAAGCGCCGCGGCCATGTGACGTCGATCGACAAGGCCAACGTGCTGGAGACCTCGCGGCTGTGGCGCGAGACGGTGCACCGCGTGGCGGAGGAGTATCCGGACGTGACGCTCGAGAATATGCTGGTGGACAACGCCGCCATGCAGCTCGTCCGCCGGCCGTCGCAGTTCGACGTCGTCGTCACCAGCAACATGTTCGGCGACATCCTCTCCGACGAGGCCAGCCAGATCACCGGATCCATCGGCCTGCTGCCCAGCGCGTCGCTCGGCGCGACGAAGCGCGGGCTGTACGAGCCGATCCACGGCTCCGCGCCGGACATCGCCGGACAGGACAGGGCCAACCCGATCGCGACGATCCTCTCAGCGGCGATGATGCTCAGGTATTCGTTCGACCTCGCCGGGGAGGCCGGCTGCATTGAGCGCGCCGTCGATTCCGCGCTCGCGGACGGCCTACGCACCGCCGACATCGCCGCGCCCGGCGCCGAATCGCTCGGCTGCCGCGCGATGACCGACGCGATCCTCGCGCGCATCTGACCGAAAAAAGGCCGCGCAAACCTGCGGCCATTTGCGCGCAGGAGCGCTGCGGCGCCCGGCCCGCGGGGACGGACCGGGCGCCTTCAAATTCAGACGAAGGCGGGGAGGACATTGTACCGCGAAACCTCGAAACTCCTGCTCTACGGCGACCTGGGCGAGGACAGCATCCTCGCGCATCTGGCCGGCATCTTCTTCGATTGGGAACACGGCCTGAGCGAAAAGCCGGCGCTCGTCCGGCGCGTGTACGCCGAGGTCAAGCGCCTGCTCGACCTCGCGACGCTGTACGGCTTCGACCACAACCTCTGGCACGACTACCTGACGTTCGAGCTGATCTCGAACGAGAACTCCTTCAGCCTCACCTGCGAGCGCGCCGGCGCGGCCGATGGCTCGGTCAACCGCTTTGCGAAGGCCGACTTCGCCGCGTTCAAGCGGCTGTTCGACTTCGACTTCGCGCCCATCGAGCGCGACCTCGGCATCGACTGCTTCGACGTGCTGACCCACTATCGGGCCATCCCCAAGAAGGCCCAGATGTACTACCGCGCGGTCAGCGAGCGCGTCCGCGCGCTGAGCGACGCCATCGACCGCGCCCGCGACGCTGACCGAATCTTCGACCTCGTGACCGCGCACTACCGCGATTACGGCGTCGGCATGTTCGGCTTGAACCGCGCGTTTCGCGTGCGCGCGGCGGACGGCGGCGTGCGGTTCGAGGCGATCAACAACATCGACGCCGTCACGCTCGACGACCTGATCGGCTACGAACTGCAAAAGGCCGAGCTGCGCGAGAACACCGCCGCCTTCGTATCGGGCCGCGGCTGCAACAACATGCTGCTCTACGGCGACGCCGGCACCGGCAAGTCGACCTCCGTCAAGGCCATTTTGAACGAATACGCCGGGCAGGGGCTGCGGATGATCGAGATCTACAAGCACCAGTTTCCGCTGCTCAGCGACGTGATCGCTGCGGTGAAGCGCCGCAACTACCGCTTCATGATCTTCATCGACGACCTGTCGTTCGAGGAGCACGAGGTCGAGTACAAATTCCTGAAGGCGGTCATCGAGGGCGGCGTCGAGACGCGGCCGGACAACGTGCTCATCTGCGCGACGTCCAACCGCCGCCATCTCGTGCGCGAGACGTGGGGCGACCGCGGCGACATGGAGTTCAACGGCGACGTGCACCGCTCCGACACGATGGAGGAGAAGCTGTCGCTCGCCGCGCGCTTCGGCTGCGCGATCAACTATTCCAACCCCGACCGCAGGCAGTACCACGAGATCGTCCGCGGCATCGCGCGCCGCAGCGGCCTGGACGCCGACGACCCGGCGCTCCTCGCCGAGGCCAACAAGTGGGAGCTGCGCCACGGCGGCGTCTCTGGCCGCACCGCGCAGCAGTTCATCAACCACCTGTCCGGCTGCGCCGGAAAAGAGGGGCGCACGCAGGGCGGCTGAGCGGCGAAGGCCGCTCAGGCTGTCGAAAAAGTCGACAGCCTGTGTGGACGGGGGAGCAAGCTCCCCCGC
>LHCFI01400__coassemble_2264_pt1 | contig 12601 bp, 12 predicted proteins | sample LHCFI01400__metabat2_low_PE_009 | metagenome-assembled genome bin LHCFI01400 | reverse complement strand
CTATAATACAAGGGAATTGCCGAATTTCTATGCAAATCCGGTTTTGATGTTGAGAATAAATGGAGGTCTGTTCATGCCGCTTTCGGGCCTGTCTTGGTTCCGGTTGAAGGAACATTTTCGCAAGTGCGCGGGCTTTTATATCATTGGCATCGTCGTCGCCGTACTGTTGACCAACCTGCTGTACACGACGACCCGCCCGCAGATTCCCGACGAACGCGAAGTGCTGATCTATCTGGTGGATTCCCTTGCGAGCGCAGAACCGCTGGACGCCCTTGCAGACGACGCGCTCGTCTATGGCCAGGGCGTGGATGAGACGCTGGAAGACGTCCGCTTTGAGACGATTCTGTACAACGATCCGGAGCAGGACTATACCAGCAGTTATCTTCTGGTCACGCGCATGGCCGTCGGCGACGGCGACGTCTATCTCGCCTCGGATATCGCCGCGGAGTACATCATGAGGGCCGGCGCGTGCGAACCGCTGGACGACTATCTCGCCGCAGGCTGGATGGCGGACTGCGATCTGGAGCCGGTCACCGTCTACGACGAGGAGACAGGCGAGACATATACCGGCGGCCTGCGGTTGGACAGCGTAACCGCCCTTTCCGAGACGGGAAGCATGCCGAACGAGGGAGCTGTGCTGATCATTGCTGCAAATGGAACCAACATCGACACTTCGCTCGAGGTGGCGGAATACGTCGTCGAGCGGCTGCTGGAGGGATACGATGCACCTGCAGAAAGTGCAGAACCCGCCGCTTAAGGCGATTCAGGGCGTGCTCGTCGTGCTGGGACTGATCGCCGTGATCGTGCTGGCATCCGTCGTGCTGCAGCTGCTTTCGCCGTGGATTGGCGCGGCGGCCGCTTCGATCGTGTTCTGGGTGGTGGGCATCGGCGTCGCGCTGTGGACGACGCGCCGGTTCATCATGAGCTATACTTACGCGCTCAACGGCGTAATGCTCAAGGTGACGTTCGCCTATGGCCGCTATGAGCGCGCGATGCGCGAAATCTATCTGAACAACGTCGCCTTTGCCGGCGCGCCCGAAGTGGTGCGAAAGCGCTATCCGGATGCGCGCGTGCAGCGGGCAGTTCGCCCGCGCTGCCCGATCGAGCCGTTTGCGGTCGCCTATAACGACGGCAATCGGATCGCCATCTTCGTCCTTCAGCCCGACGACGAGATCCGAACGGCGCTGACGGCGGCGGCGCATCCCAAGAAAAAGGCGCGCGCTAAGCAGGCTTCAGAAGCAGGCGCGTGATGGAAAGGGAAGAAATCCGCCTCGTTGCGCCCGATGAATCGCTCGCGGAGGCGGTCGCCGCGTATTACCGGCGCAACCGCGATTTCCTGCGGGCGTTTGAACCCGAGCGGGATGAGGCGTTCTATACGGAAGCATATCAGCGCGAGGCGATTCGCAGCGAGCTGCGCGACCGCGAGGCGGGAACGGCGTTTCGCTTCTACATCCAACTTTCCGGAGCACCGGGAGAAGTCATCGGCGCGATCGGACTGAACAACGTCGTCCGCGGCGCATTCCTTTCGGCGTTTCTCGGATACAAGCTCGATGCGGCGCATCTCAACCGCGGCTATATGTCCGCTGCGGTCGGCCGGACGGTGCGCTTTGCGTTTGATGAATTGCAGCTGCACCGCATCGAGGCGAACGTCATGCCGCGAAATGGCGCGTCCCTGCGCGTATTGGAGAAGAACGGCTTCGTCAATGAAGGATATTCGCGGGCATATCTGAAAATCAACGGCGTGTGGGAGGATCACATTCACATGGTGCGCCTCAACGACACCCTGCATTGACCGCAGACATGGGCGGACGGCAATCGCCGTCTGCTTTTTACTGCGCCGAAAAGCGATGCATAACGCAAACTCGCTTGCGCGCAGGTGAAAAATCCGGTATAGTAAATGCGGTGAGTTTGCTTTCACTTTTCGCCGTGGAGGGATGTTTCCCGATGATTCAACACGATGTGCCCGCAGGCGTGCCGCGGATGCCGCTCGAGCGCTATATTCGCCGCGCGTGGCCGATGGCGCCTGCGCGGGCGGTGCGAGATCTGCTCAAGCGCCGGGATGCGAAGGTCAACGGCGCGCGCTGTGGCGCGGATGCGATGGTTGTAGGCGGCGACCGGCTGGCGCTCTACCTGCCGGATGCATATCTGCCCGATAGGGCCGTGTTCGCGTTTGACGACGGCCGTCTCGCGGTGGCCGTCAAGCCGCAGGGGCTGCCGGTGGACGTCGATCGCGACGGCGTCGGCGCGGACACGCTGCTCGCGCGCGTCAGCGCGGTGCATCCAGGCGCGCAGCTCTGCCACAGGCTCGACGCGGCCACGGGCGGGCTGGTCATGCTCGCGCTCGACGACCGAACGGCGGCACAGGCGCTCGAGGCGTTCCGCATCCATGCGCTGCGAAAGCGCTACTTCGCGCTGGCGTCGGGCGGATTTGAGCGCTCAGAGGGCGTGCTGCGGGCGTGGCTGTGCAAGGATGCGCGGCGGGCAGAGGTCCGCGTCGTCCATCACCGGGAGAAGGGCGCGAAGGAAATTGAAACGCGCTACCGCGTGATCGATGAGGCGGGCGGCATTGCGCGCGTGCTGCTGGAGCCTGTGACGGGGCGGACGCATCAGTTGCGCGCGCACATGGCGGACTTCGGGCATCCGCTGCTCGGCGACGACCGGTATGGCGACCGCGCGCTGAACCGACGCGCGCCCGGGCCGCTTCGTCTGTGGTGCGGCGAACTGGAAATCGATTCGGACAGCCCGCTGGCGGACTACCGCGGCATGCAATTTGCCGCGCAGCCGCCGGCATGGTGGGAAAACGGAGGTTAAGAGGATGGGCATTCGATTCATTGCCTCGGATGTGGACGGCACGATTCTGCCGCGCGGAGGCGAGATCTCGCAGCGGACGCGCGCGGCCGTGCGGCTGTGCGGCGAGCAGGGCGTGCCATTTGTGATCGCCAGCGGGCGCTGGTATGTCTCCGCGAAGGAGATCGCCGACCGGCTCGAGCTGCGCGATGGATACATGATCATCGCCAATGGCGGCGCTGTGGTGGATATGGCGGGGAAGCCGTTGATGGAATGGGTGATGTCGCGGGACGCCGCGTGGAGGGCCTATGAGATCATCCGCCGGTACGATGTGATGGCGAATTCGTTTGTGCGAAACGCGGTCTATCGCGTGAATACGGCCGCGCTGAAGCGCCCCGTGCACGGGCTCGGCGACTATCTCGGCGGCGCCTATCACATGGTCAACGACGATCGCGGCCTGTTTGAGTCGCGGGGGCTGACTTTTCCCTACAAGTTGGAGGCGTACGGCGACGATCCGGCCGTCCTCGCAAAACTGCGCGCAGAGCTGGTGGAAGCGGGCTTCAGCGTCTCGAGCGCCTATGCTGACAACTTGGAAGTGATGTCCGCCGGCTGTGGCAAGGGCGCGGCGGTTCAATGGCTGGCGAGCCGGTTGGGGATTGCGCGCGAGGCGTGCATGGCCTTTGGCGACAATCTGAACGATCTCTCCATGCTCGATGCAGTCGGCTGGCCGGTTGCGGTGGAAAACGCGGTGCCGGAGCTTCGCGCGATCGCGCGGATCATTGCGCCGGAATGCGCGCAGGACGGCGTCGCGCAGACGATTGAGCGCGCGCTGAAGGGGGAAATCGCATGATGCACATTGTGCTGGTTCATCCGGAGATCCCGCAGAACACGGGCAACATCGCCCGAACGTGTGCGGCGACCGGCGCGATGCTGCATCTGATCGAACCGCTGGGCTTTGAGCTGTCGGACAAATACTTGAAGCGTGCCGGACTGGATTACTGGCGGTTGATGAATCTGGAGGTGCACGAGAGCTGGGCGGCGTTCCGCGCGGCCTATCCGGAGGCCAATTTCTGGTTCACCTCGACGAAGTCTCCGCGCGACTACGCTGGCGTGCGCTACGCCGATGGGGATTTTCTCGTATTTGGCCGCGAGACAAAGGGCTTGCCCGAAGCGATGCTTTCAGAGCATTACGACCGCTGTATCCGAATTCCGATGCGGCCGGAAGCGCGGTCGCTGAATCTGTCGAATTCCGTCGCAATCGTGCTCTACGAGGCGCTCCGGCAGCAGGGCTTTCCCGGCCTGTGCGGCGAGGGCAGCCTGACGGGCGCACAGCCCGAAGGAGACTGGCAGGACTATGTGTGACGCGGCGGACTTCAGTCAGGCCAACGGAGGAGTGGGACTTCGCTGATTCGTTTTTGCTGCACCCCGCCGGACGGCGGGATTTGGTCTTTGTCTGGAAGGAGAGTGTGCGCTTTGGAGGATCGGGGCGTTCGGCTGAACAAGTTCATCGCGGACAGTGGCTACTGCTCGCGGCGCGAGGCGGACCGCCTCATCGCCGAAGGGCGCGTTTGGATCGATGGGCGCGCCGGCGGCCTGGGCGACCGCGTCGAACCCGGAATGGAAATTCTGGTGGACGGCAAAGCGCTGACCGGACGCTGTGAAAAGGTCTACATTGCGCTGAACAAGCCGGTGGGCATCGTCTGCACGGCCGACCCGCGCGAGCCGATGAACGTGGTGGATTACCTCGGCTATCCGGAGCGCGTGTTCCCAATCGGCCGTCTGGACAAGGATTCGCAAGGGTTGCTGCTGCTGACCAGCGATGGCGAAATCGTCAACCGAATCCTGCGCGCGGCGGGCAGGCACGAGAAAGAGTACGAGGTCGTGATCGACCGGCCGGTGACGCCGTCGTTCGTGGAGAAGATGTCGGCGGGCGTGCCGATACTGGATACGGTGACGCTGCCCTGCCGCGTGCGGCGCACGGGCGAGCGGTCGTTCAACATCGTGCTCGTACAGGGGCTGAACCGCCAGATTCGCCGGATGTGCGAGGCGCTGGGCTGCAGGGTGGTTTCGCTCAGGCGCGTGCGGATCATGAACATCCGCTTGGGCGGACTGAAGCCGGGACAGTGGCGGATGCTGACCGCCGCGGAGCTTTCGGAACTGATGCGCCGGCTGGAAGGCAAGAATAAGGGGAGGGAATAGACAATGGCGAGTGTAACGCTTCGCAAGACCCGGGAGACGCGCGTGCGCGGCGGGCACCCGTGGATCTACGCTTCGGAGATTGACCGCGTGGACGGCGGCTTTGAAAATGGCGACATCGTGGATGTGAAGGACTTCCGGGGCAAATTTATCGGCCGTGGATTCTACAATCCACATTCGCAGATCAGCCTGCGCATCCTCACGCGCAACGACGAGCCGTGCGACCGCGCGTTCTTCGAGCGCCGGATCCGCGACGCATGGGCGTACCGCCAGCGGCTGTGCGATCCGGAGAGCTGCCGGCTGGTCTATTCGGAGTCGGATTTCCTGCCGGGGCTGGTGGTGGACAAGTTTGCCAACACGCTGGTGATGCAGTCGCTCTCGCTCGGCATCGATCGCATCAAGGACATGCTGTGCGACCTGCTGATGGAAATCGTTCAGCCAGACGGCATTTACGAGCGCTCGGACGTGCCGGTCCGCCGCCTGGAGGGCATGGAGCTGACGACGGGCCTGCTGCGCGGCGCCGTGCCGGAGCGCGTGGACATGGTGGAAAACGGAATCCACTTTCTGGTGGACGTCCGGGGCGGGCAGAAGACGGGCTTTTTCCTCGATCAGAAGGAGAACCGCGCGGCGATCGCGCCGCTGTGCCCCGGCGCGCGCGTGCTGGATTGCTTCTGCCACAACGGGTCGTTTTCGCTGCACGCGGCGAAGTACGGCGCAGAGAGCGTGCTCGGCGTGGACATTTCCGAGGATGCGCTGGAGGTCGCGCGCGAGAACGCGCGGATCAACAGGCTGGAAAACGTCGCTTTTGAAGCGCACAACTGCTTCGACCATCTGCGCGAACTGACCGATGCAGAAGAAAAGTTCGACCTGGTCGTGCTGGATCCGCCGGCTTTCACAAAGAACAAGGCGGCGCTGCCGGCCGCGCTGCGGGGGTACAAGGAGATCAACCTGCGCGGGCTGAAGCTCGTGCGTCCGAGCGGTTTTCTGGTGACGTGCTCGTGTTCGCAGCATGTGCTACCCGAGGCGTTTCAGACGATGGTCAACGAGGCGGCGCGCGATGCAAAGAAGCGCATCCGGCTGGTCGAGTTCCGCACGCAGGGCAAGGATCACCCGATTCTGCCGCAGGCGGTGGAGACGAAGTACCTCAAGTGCATGATCCTGCAGGTGATGGAATGAGGCCGAGATTGAAGCTGCATGTTCCCGGGCTTCGGGAGATGGATTACCGCCGCCGTCTGCTCGCTCAGCCGGAGACGATGGCCTACAACCGCGGCCAGCCAGTCGACGCTCCGGGTTATGACGTTGCCACCGGCTGCATTGATTTTCCGATGTCGGACTGGCGCTTCTGGCGCGACGTTTGGCTGTGGCGGGAGCCGTCGAGATACAGCGCCTATCTGTTCGACGAGGATTTGGGCGCGTTTGTCGGCGAGGTCGCCTATTACTACGACATGGAATCGGACGCGCACGGCACGGGCGTGCTGATCGAGCATGCGCATCGGAACCGCGGCTGCGGCTGCGAAGGGCTTCGCCTGCTGGCGGAACACGCCTTCGCGCGGTCCGAAGTGGAGCGGCTGTTTGCCGAGCTCCCTTTGGAGCGCGAAGCAGCCGTCCGAATGTACCTCACGGCGGGCTTTCGCGAAGTGCGCGTCGAGGGCGGCATTTGCCGGCTGGAATTGGATCGGGAGGAGAAATGAATATGAATGGGCCGGTTTTTGAGCGAAACATTGAGACGGAGCGGCTGATTCTCAGGCCGTTTGCGTTGGACGACGCGCAGGCGATGTTTGACAACTGGGCGTCCGACGATGCGGTGACGAAATTCCTGACGTGGCCGACGCACCAGAGCGTGGCGGATACGCGCGCGGTGCTTGCACAATGGGCGGAATCACAGTCGATGGAGTGGGCAATCGTGCCGAAAGAGATGGGAGAGCCGGTTGGTTCCATCGGCGTGGTGGACGATCAAGGCGACGAGGTCGAAGTTGGATACTGCCTTTCGCGTGCGGCGTGGGGCAAGGGTTATGCCGCCGAGGCGTTGAACGCGCTCATCGAATGGCTCTTCGCGCACGGCGTGAGCCGCGTGCTCGCCAAGCACGATGTTGAAAACCCGAATTCCGGCCGCGTGATGCAGAAAGCGGACATGCGCTATCTGGAATCCCGCGCGGGCGGTGTGGTGAATCACCTGGGAAGACGCGACGTCGTGGTCTACGTCCGCGAGAAATGAAAAAACGAGCCGGATTGAATGAGATCCGGCCCGTTTTCTATTTCTGGAGGATTCCCTGAGGTCTCTGCGCAGATTCCTCATCAGCGCTTTGCAGCGCACTAAGATCAGTCCTTCAGCACGTTCTGTTCGATCCAGCGGGCGACGCCGTCGCTGTCGTTGCTCGCGGCGATGCCGTCGGCGGCCTGGCGCACTTCGGGGATGGCGTTGGCCATCGCAATGCCAAAGCCGCAGCGCCTGAGCGAGCCGATGTCGCTGAAATCGTCGCCAAAGGCGGCCATCTCCGCCCATGTGATGCCCATGCGCGCGCCGAGCCGCTCGAGCGCACCTTCCTTGGTCGCGCCGTGGCGGGTAAATTTATACCAATTTCCGCCGGCAAAGCTCAGCCAGTCGCAGTCGACTTCGGCGGCAATCCGCGCGGCGGTCGCCGGATTGGGCAATTCCATGCAGATCTTCAGTCCCGGTTCGCGAAAGTCGGAAAAATCCGAATAGGTCGCGCGGTTCCAGCCGGCGGGATAGTGCAGGGCGTAATCCGGATCGTTGCAAAAGTAATCGCCGGCGGTATCGACGGTGATCGGACAGTTTTCTCTCCGTCCGAGGTCGATCAACCGGCGCGTCTGCGCCGGTGTGAACGCCAGCGCGTCCACCAGCTCGCCTCCGCGCGTAATCATCGCACCGCCGCTGGAGATGACGAAATCCGGCTTTGCCTGTTCGATCAAAGAAGTGCAGTGGATCTCGCCGCGCGCGGTGTTGAACGCGGTCAGAACGCCCTTCTCGCGGCAGCGGTCGAGCGTCTTGAGCGTCAATGGGGAGATCGTCTTGTCGCTGCGAAGCAGCGTGTCGTCCAGATCCATCGAGAGCAGCCGAATCATGTCCATCGCCTCCTGCCAAAATCATAGCGGGTCATTGTTAAAACCACAACTTTTCATCGGGAAAAGTACATTTTCTGCCAGCCGTCAGGTGCGCGGATTAACTCCTGTGGTGAAATTGGTTAAAGTTTGCTCGCAGGCTCAGTAGGTATGGAAAAAAGTGCAGAAAAGTGGTATAATATAATAGAAGGAAAAATTCATTGAACGCGCCCTGCGCGGTGTGAGGGAATGCCATGAATCAGAATCACGAAAATCATTACGACGAAAGTCAGATCCAGATTCTCGAGGGGTTGGAGGCGGTGCGCCGCCGTCCGGGCATGTATATCGGCTCCACGGACGAGCGCGGACTGCATCACCTCGTCTACGAAATCGTCGACAACGCCATCGACGAGGCGCTTGCCGGCTTTTGCGACACGATCCTGATTACGCTGCACGCAGACGGCTCCGTCACCGTTTCGGACAACGGCCGCGGCTTTCCGGTGGGCATTCATCCGAAGGTCGGCCGTCCGGCGGTGGAGGTCTGTCTGACGATGCTCCATGCGGGCGGCAAGTTTGGCGGTGGGGGATACAAGGTCTCCGGCGGCCTGCACGGCGTGGGTGCGTCGGTCGTCAACGCGCTGTCGAAGCACCTGCAGGTCAACGTCTATCAGGACGGCAAGATCTATCAGCAGGAGTACGAGCGCGGAAAGATCCTCTACGACCTCAAGGTCGTCGGCGCGACCGACCGCACCGGCACGACGATCACCTTCTGGCCGGACGTCAAGACCGGCGAAGATCCCGAGCCGGGCATCTTTGAGACGGGCGATTTCAGCTTCGACGTGCTCAAGACGCGCATGCGCGAGATGGCGTTTCTGAACAAGGGCGTGCGCATCACGATGGTGGACGAGCGCGTCGAGCCGCACATCGAGCGCACCTATCACTACGAGGGCGGCATCGTGTCGTTCGTCGAGTACCTGAACAAGAACAAGGAGCCGCTGTTCAAGGATCCGATCTACATCGAGGGCTTCAAAAACGGTTCGACGGTGGAGGTCGCCCTGCAGTGGAACGACGGATTTACGGAAAACGTGTTTTCGTTTGCGAACAACATCCATACGCCCGAAGGTGGCACGCATCTGGCGGGATTTCGCAACGCGCTGACCCGCGTCATCAACGACTACGGCAAGCGCACCGGCGCGATCAAGTCCACCGACCAGAGCCTGAGCGGCGAGGATGTTCGCGAAGGGCTGGCGGCGGTCGTCTCGGTCAAGCTGATCGAGCCGCAGTTTGAGGGTCAGACCAAGACGAAGCTCGGCAATTCTGAAATCCGCCCGCTGGTTGATTCGCTGGTCAGCGAAAAGCTGGCGACCTATTTCGAGGAGACGCCGGCGGCGGCGCGGGCCGTGCTGGACAAGTGCCTGTCCGCGGCTCGGGCAAGGGAGGCGGCGCGCAAGGCGCGCGACCTGACGCGCAGAAAGACTGCGCTGGAATCCGCTGCGCTGCCGGGCAAGCTGGCCGATTGCTCCGAGCGGGATCCCTCGAAGTGCGAAATCTTCATCGTCGAGGGCGATTCGGCAGGCGGCAGCGCCAAGCAGGGCCGCGACCGCCACTTCCAGGCCATTCTGCCGCTGCGCGGCAAGATCCTGAACGTCGAAAAGACGCGCATCGACAAGGCGCTGTCCAACGCTGAGATCAAGGCGATGATCACCGCGTTTGGCGCCGGCTTCGGCGACAGTTTTGATCCGTCGAAGCTGCGGTATCACCGCATCGTGTGCATGACCGACGCCGACGTCGACGGCAGCCACATCCGCATCCTGCTCTTGACGTTCTTCTATCGCTTCATGCCGAAGCTGATCGAGGACGGCTACGTCTACGCCGCCCAGCCGCCGCTGTACAAGGTCACGCGCGGCAAGACGGAGCGCTACGTCTATTCCGACGAGGAATTGCAGCGCCTGCTCGACGAGATGGGGCGCGACGCAAAGCCCGACATTCAGCGGTACAAGGGTCTGGGCGAGATGAGCTACCAGCAGCTCTGGGAGACCACGATGAATCCCGAGACGCGCAGCATGTACCGCGTCGAGATGAAGGATGCCATTGCCGCTGACGAGCTGTTCACGCTGCTGATGGGCGACAAGGTCGAGCCGCGCAAGGAGTTCATCGAGGAGAACGCCAAGCTCGTCGCCGACCTGGATATCTGACGAAACGGAGGACAGTCACTTGACGGATGACAAGAATATCGGCCACATCATGCCGCTGAACATCGAGGATGAGTTAAAAAAATCGTTTATCTCCTATGCGATGGCGGTCATCGTCAGCCGCGCGCTTCCGGATGTGCGCGACGGACTGAAACCCGTGCATCGCAGGATTCTCTACGCCATGAACGAGCTGGGCATCACGCCGGACAAGCCGTTCCGCAAATCGGCGCGCATCGTCGGCGACGTGCTCGGCAAATACCACCCGCACGGCGATCGCTCCGTCTACGACGCGATGGTTCGCCTTGCACAGGATTTCTCCACGCGCTACCTGCTCGTCGATGGGCAGGGAAACTTTGGCTCCGTGGACGGCGACGGCGCGGCCGCAATGCGCTATACCGAGGCGCGGCTGTCCAAGCTGTCGATGGAGATGGTGCGCGACATCGAAAAGGAGACCGTCGACTTCTACCCGAACTTCGATGAGACGCTGATGCAGCCGGCGGTCATGCCGGCGCGCTTTCCGAACCTGCTGGTCAACGGTTCGTCGGGCATTGCGGTCGGCATGGCGACCAACATTCCGCCGCACAATCTGGGCGAGGTCATCGACGGCGTGATCTGCATGCTGGACAACCCGGATTGCACCGTGGACGACCTGATGCAGCACATCAAGGGGCCGGATTTCCCGACCGGCGGCGTCATTCTCGGCCGGCGTGGCATCTACGACGCCTATCACGAGGGTCGCGGCCGGATCATCGTGCGCACCAAGAGCGAGATCGAGGAGATGCCCGGCAACCGCCACCGCATCGTCGTGACCGAGATTCCCTATATGGTCAACAAGGCGAAGCTGATCGAGAAGATCGCCGAGATGGTGCACGACAAGACCGTCGACGGCATCTCAGACATCCGCGATGAGTCCGACCGCAAGGGCATGCGCATCGTCATCGAGCTGAAGCGGGACACGAATGCAAACGTCGTGCTGAATACGCTGTACAAGCACACGCAGATGCAGGACACGTTCGGTGCGATCATGCTCGCCCTGGTGGACGGCGTGCCCAAGGTGCTTTCGCTCAAGCAGATGATCCACCACTACATCGAGCACCAGGTGGACGTCATTCGCAGGCGCACGAAGTACGATCTGGACAAGGCAGAGGCGCGCAGCCACATTCTGGAAGGCCTGCTCATCGCGCTCGACAACATCGACGAGGTCATCGCGCTGATCCGCGGCAGCCGCACGCCACAGGATGCCCGCGATGGATTGATGACGCGCTTCGGCCTGACCGAACGCCAGGCCCAGGCCATACTGGACATGCGCCTCCAGCGCCTGACCGGACTGGAGCGCGACAAGCTTGAAGCCGAGTACGCCGAGCTGCAGAAGCAGATTGCCTACTACCGAAGTGTGCTGGCTGATGAGAAGCTCGTGTTCGGCATCATCCGCGACGAGATCAGCGAGATCCGCCGCAAGTATGCCGACGAGCGCCGCACCGAGATCACGGCCATGGACGGCGAAATCGACATGCTCGACCTGATCGACGAGGAGGACATGGTCGTCACGCTGACGCACTGCGGCTATGTCAAGCGCCTGCCGAAGGATACCTACCGCGCGCAGCGGCGCGGCGGCAAGGGCATCGTCGGCGCAACTACGCGCGAGGAGGATTTCGTCGATCAGATGTACGTCACCTCGACGCACGATCCGCTGATGTTCTTCACCAATCGCGGCCGCGTCTACCAGCTCAACTGCTATGAGATCCCCGAGGCGGGGCGCACGGCGCGCGGCACGGCCATCATCAACCTGCTGCAGCTCGATCCCGGCGAAAAGGTCTCGGCGATGCTGCCGGTCCCCGCGGAGAAGGTTTCGGGACATTACCTCGTCATGGCCACGAAGAACGGCATCATCAAGCGCACGGAGCTGAGCGAATTCACAAACCTGCGCAAATCCGGCCTGATCGCCATGGTGCTGCGCGAGGATGACGAACTGATCGGCGTCGCGCTGACCGATGGCAGCGGCGAAGTGCTGCTCGGCACGCATGGCGGCATGGCCATCCGCTTCCCGGAGAGCGACATGCGCCCGATGGGCCGCAATGCCATGGGCGTGAAGTCCATCGAACTGGACGACGGCGACTCGGTCGTTGCAATGTCGATCGTCGAGGAAGGCGCGCTGGTGCTGTCCATCACGGAGCTCGGCTACGGCAAGCGCACGGAGCTGGACGAATACCGCGTGCAGAGCCGCGGAGGCAAGGGTATCAAGGCGATGAACCTCACCGCGAAGGTCGGCCAGCTCGCCGGGCAATTGCTCGTGCACGACGACGAGGACATCCTGCTGATCACCGACGACGGCACGATCATCCGGATGCCCGTGGCCGACATCTCCG
>LHCFI01400__coassemble_2251_pt1 | contig 12724 bp, 10 predicted proteins | sample LHCFI01400__metabat2_low_PE_009 | metagenome-assembled genome bin LHCFI01400 | reverse complement strand
GCCAGTTCGCCCGCGGCGGCATAGGATTCCCCGGGACCTGTGTACAGCGCTGCACCAGATGGAACTGATGCGGGTACAGCGGCGTGCGCGGCAGTGCCGAGCGCTGGCAATGCCAGCAGTGCCAGCACAAGTGTGTGCGCCAGGGCGTTTGTAAAGTGGCGTGCTCGCATGAAGTCCGCTCCTTTCACACTGCGCATTTGAAAAAAGGGAACGCTTGCGGCGTTCCCTGAATGGATGCTTACTTCTTGCCGATCTGCTCGGCGACCTCGGCGGCCAGATCGCTGACCTTCTTCTCGAGGCCGTCGCCCATCTTGTAGCGGGTGAAGGCGACGATCTTCGTGCCGGGCGCCTTCTGCTCGATCATCTTGCCCACGCGGGTCTCGCCGTCCTTGACGAACACCTGCTCCAGCAGGCAGACTTCCTCGTAGAACTTGTTGATGCGGCCCTGCACCATCTTCTCGATGATCTTCTCCGGCTTGCCCTCGTTGCGGGCCTGCGCGGCGAGGATCTCGGTCTCATGGGCGAGGTGCTCCGGATTGACCTGATCGCGGGTCACATACTCCGGCGCGACTGGCGACGCGGCTGCGATCTGCAGCGAGACATCGTGCAGCACCTGCTTGACGTCGTCGTTGACTTCGCACTCGGCGTCGACCAGCACGCCGACCTTGCCGCCCATGTGGATGTAGCTGTCGACGGTGCCGTTCTTCGCGGCGTAGCGCACGAAGCGGCGCACGGAGATCTTCTCGCCGATCTTGGCCGTCTTTTCGGTGATCATGTCGCCGACGGTGCCCTCGGTGCCGTCCAGCTTCGTGGCGAGCAGCGCGTCGACATCGGCGGGATCGCTCACGACGATCTGCTTGGCGATGTCGTTGACCATCTGCTTGAACTCGGGCGTGTTGGCGACGAAGTCGGTCTCGCAGTTGACCTCAACGAGCGCGCCGGTATTGCACTTTTCGCAGACGTAAGCGCCGACCAGACCTTCGGCGGCGATGCGGCTCTGCTTCTTCGCGGCCTTGGCAAGGCCCTTCTCGCGCAGATAGTCGATGGCCTTTTCGATGTCGCCGTCGCAGGCGGCCAGCGCCTTCTTGCAGTCCATCATGCCGCAGCCGGTGCGGCCGCGCAGATCCATAACAACCTTTGCGGAAATCTCAGCCATGGTTTGTTCCTCCTGTCAGTCCAATCGATTGGATTGCGTCAAACGCGATTCACGCGGCACCGGCAGGCCGATGCCGCATGAGCTTCGGAATCCGTTATTCGGCGGCGGCAGCGGCGGCGGGTTCTTCCGCAGCGGCGGTCTGCTCGCCCTGCTTGCCCTCCAGCACCGCGTCCGCGAGCTTGCCGGAGATCAGCTTGACGGCGCGGATGGCGTCGTCGTTGCCGGGGATGACGTAGTCGATCTCGTCGGGATCACAGTTGGTGTCGACGATGGCGACGATCGGGATGCCGAGAATGCGGGCCTCGGCCACGGCGATGCGCTCCTTGCGCGGATCGACGATGAACAGCGCGCCCGGCAGCTTCTTCATCTCGCGGATGCCGCCCAGGTTCTTCAGGAGCTTTTCGCGCTCCGCGCACAGCTTGACGACTTCCTTCTTGGGCAGGATGTCGAACTGGCCGTTCTTCTCCATCGCGTCGATGTCGTTCAGGCGCTTGATGCGCGTCTGGATGGTGCGGAAGTTGGTCAGCGTGCCGCCCAGCCAGCGGTTGTTGACGTAGAACATGCCGCAGCGCTTGGCCTCGGTTTCGATGGACTCCTGAGCCTGCTTCTTCGTGCCGACGAAGAGGACGCTCTTGCCCTCCATGGCGATGTCGCGGATGAACATGTACGCCTCATCGATCTTGCGGACGGTCTTCTGCAGGTCGATGATGTAGATGCCATTGCGCTCGGTGAAGATGTACGGCGCCATCTTGGGGTTCCAGCGGCGGGTCTGATGGCCGAAGTGAACGCCGGCCTCCAGCAGCTGCTTCATGGAAATAACTGCCATTTGGGTTTCCTCCTTGTTTTTTTTCCACCTTCCGCGTCATCTCCGCGCGGCACCATGAGGATTTTCCCCGACGGTCAACCGCCGTGCGAATCGGCGAAAGTGCGTTTTCCTGAAAAGTATACCACATTTCCGACCCTTTTCGCAACGCATTCGCGTTAAGTTTTGGCGGGAAGGGCATCAAAAAAATCCGCCCGTCGTTCGGCGGGCGGAAGGGGGTCAATCGAGCACCTCGAGCACGACGGAGAAATAGAGCTCCTCGTAATCGCCGGTGAGGTTGCCGCTCTCGTCGTAATAGCGGTAGACCTTCAGTTCGATGGCATCGCCGGCCGAAGCCTGGTCGATCTCGGTGGTGAGATCTGCGAAGCTGTAGATCCGGTTGCCGTTGGCTTCGGTGATGATGTCGCCGGGGATCAGCCCTGCGTCGTCGCAGGGGCCGCCGGCCTCGACCTCGTAGACCTGAACACCGGCCGGCGGATAGCTGCGCATCGGCTCCTCGGGGCCGTCCACGGCGGCGACCGTCGCGCCCAGCCGCGGGCGGACGACGTTTCCGGTCTCGATGATCTGGGAGATGTAGTCCTTGATGGTGTTGATCGGAATGCAGAAGCCGAGTCCCTCGTAGATGACGTCGTATTCGTACATGTACTTCAGCGTCGGAATGCCGACCAGCTGGCCCTTGGAATTCAGCAGCGCGCCGCCGGAGTTTCCGGTGTTGATCGCGGCGTCGATCTGGATGACCGATACGCTGCGGCTGAAGTTGTCGGCGTTGGCCTCGCGCTCAAGCCCGGAGACGATGCCGGCGGTGACGGTGCCGGGCAGCGTGCTGGTGCTGGAGCCGGGGTTGCCGATGGCGATGATGAGTTCGCCGATCTGCAGTTCGTCCGAATCGCCCATCGGGATCGGCAGCGCGCCGTTGGGGGCCGCTTCGTCGAATTTCAGCACGGCGATGTCCGTGCCGTCGTCGTAGCCGACGAGGTCGCATTCCATCTCGGTGCCGTCCAGCCATTCGATGGTGAACACGTCGCCTTCTTCGACCACGTGGTAGTTGGTCAGGATGTAGCCTCCCTGATCGGCGGACTGGATGTAGCATCCGGAGCCGCCGCTGACCGGATCGACCGACGCCACGCGCGTGACCGGATCCCACGATTCCAGCGAGACGGTCACGCCGACCACGGAGGGCCGGACGTTTGCCGCGATCTCCGGGATGGGATTTTCGGAAGAGTAGACGACGTCGTAGGTCGCCGTCTCCGCCGAAGCCGTTCCCAGCGCGAATGCCAGCGCCAGCGCAAGGCAGACGAGTTTTCCAATGCGGGTGAATCTGTTCATGTCAGTTTGTCCTCGCTTTTTGTTGATGGTTCTATTATACAGCATTTGTGCCATGAATTCATGAATAAATTGTGAATCCTTGGGGCGATTCCGGCAGCGGCCGGGCGGAACCGATGCGGGGCTGTTCCTGGGGAGGTTCGCAGGCCTCCAGCGAAAACTCGAACGCCGTCTCGCCAGGGCCGGATCGCGCGGAGATGTCCGAGCCGTGCTGCCGGACGATCAGCCGGCAGATGGACAGCCCGAGGCCGGTGCCGTTGCCCGACGTGCGCGCCTTGTCGGCGGTGTAGAACCGCTCGAAGATGTGCGGCAGGTCGGCCTCGGAGATCGGCTCGCCGTTGTTGCGAACAGACAGGCTGACGCGCTTGCCCTCGCGCCGCGTCCCGACGGTCAGCACGCCGCCTTCCGACGGCAGGAACTTCAGCGCGTTGTCGACCAGATTGGAGATGACCTGGTTGATGCGGTTGGCGTCGCCCAGCACGAAGCAGCGCTCGCCGTCGAACTGCACGTCCACGGAGATGTTCTTGGCGTCGATGCGCTTCTCATAGTTGATGAGCACGCGCCGGAACATCTCGTTGGCGTCGAAGGGCGCGATGTCCAGCGGAAACTTGCCGGATTCAAACCGCGACATGTCCAGCAGGTCGCGCACCAGATCGGTCAGCCGGTTGGTTTCGTCGAGCACGACGTGGAGATAGCGGTCCATGTCCGCCTGCGAGATGGTGCCGTCGAGCATGGCCTCGACGTAGCCGCGCATGCTCGTCAGCGGCGAGCGCAGCTCGTGCGAGACGGCGGCGACGAAGTTGCGCCGCGAGTCCTCCAGCTGCGAAAGCTCGCTCGCCATGCGGTTGATGGAGTTGCCCAGCACCTCCAGCTCGCCGCCGCAGTGCAGCTCGACGCGGCGCGTCAGATCGCCCTTGGTGAAGTCGCGCACGGCGTTGTCGATCTCGCGCAGCGGCTTGGTCTGGCCGCGCGCCAGCAGGAAGGACAGAAGCGTGCCCAGCGCCAGCGTCAGCACTGCGGCGGGCAGCACCGTGGGCAGCAGGTCGGACAGGTGGACTTGCAGTTCCTCGGTCGAAATGTGCAGGAGCACCGAGCCGACGACCTGGCCGTCCGAATAGGTCCATGGCACGCCGATGGTGACGATCTGATCGCCCAGCTCGGGAAACAGCCCGGTCACGCGGATCTCGTTGCCCTGCTGGATGATCTGCAGCTGTTCCATGACGGCCGAATCGAAGATGCTTTCCGACGTATTCCAGCTGCTGTCGAGCACCTGTGCGATGCCGGAATTGTAGCTGACGATCCAGATGTCGGCGTTGTACCGGTCGTGGATGTCGGAGATCTTGCTGCGCAGAATGAACTGCATGGTCACGTTGTCGCGCACGCTGCTCAGCTGATTCAGGTTGGTCATGTAGTCGGCGATTTCATGCGCCTGAAGGCGCACTTCGCTTTCATAGCTTTCCTGCCGGACCTGCTGCAGCATCGTGGACATGATGCCCGTAAAGACCACCACGGCCGCCAGCATCGCGACCATGATCGCGCTGAAGATGCGCCAGAAAAGCCCGCCCCGCATGGCTTATTTCACCTCGAATTTATATCCGACGCCCCACACGGTCTTGATCTGCCAGCCCATCTGCTCGCCCGCGGAGAGCTTTTCCCGCAGGCGCTTGACGTGCACGTCCACCGTGCGGGAGTCGCCGAAATAGTCGTAGCCCCACACCTGTTCGAGCAGCTGCTCGCGCGTAAACACCATCCCCGGATGGCTGGCCAGAAAGTACAGAAGCTCCAACTCCTTGGGCGGCATTTCCAGCTCGCGGCCCATGAAGGTCACGGTGTACTGGCTGATGTTGATCGTCAGCCCCGGAAAGACCAGCTCCTTCGCCGGCGTCTCGGAATTCTGGAACCGGCGCAGCACGGCCTTGATCCGCGCGACCAGCTCCTTCATTTCAAACGGCTTGACCATGTAGTCGTCCGCGCCCAGCTCGAGGCCGAGCACCTTGTCGAAGGTCTCGTCCTTTGCGGTGAGCATGATGATCGGAATGTTCGACACCTTGCGCACCTCGCGGCAGACCTGCCAGCCGTCCATGCCGGGAAGCATCACGTCCAGCAAGATCAGGTTCGGCGGCGTGGATTTGAAGATTTTGATCGCTTCATCGCCGCGGTCGGCCATGACGACCTCAAATCCTTCCTTTTCCAAGTACAGGTTGACCAGCTGGCGGATGTTCGGGTCGTCGTCTACAAGCAGAATCTTTGTTTTCATCGACAATTCCCCTTTTATTTTTGGATTATACCGCCCGGGCGTGAACCGGGAATGAACAAATTGTGTCCGCGCGGAAAAGAATTACTCCGCCATGGCGGCCTTTTCCGAACCGGCCGTGCCGAAATCGACCTTCAGCGTGTAGGCGCCCTTTTCGCCCGAAAGGGCGATGTAGTAGGTGCCCGCGGGCAGCAGCCGCTCCTCCGCGTAGCCGTGGAGGCCGTAGACGATGTCGAGCTTGACCATGTCGCCGTCGTAGAGGGTGAGGTCCTGCGAGCCCTGAATTTCGGAGTTGGCGGTCATGTACACCTCGGTCTCCTCGGTCAGGGTGAAGGCGTAGTAGTCGTGCTCATCCCACTCGGTCAGCACGCCGCTGGCGGTCGCGCCCGAAGCGAGCGGCTGCGCGCCGTGGTAGTCGTCGTTCGGCTCGGTCTCGTCGCTCGCGCACGGCTCGAGCGAGATCTTGATGCGGTAGTCGCCCTGCGTGTTGGAGGCGCCGTTGCTGCGCACATAGTACAGCCCCGGTTCGAGGTAGTAGGTGAGGTCGTGCGTGGCCGGCGCGCCCTCGGTGCCGCCGAGATAGGTGATGTCCCAGCTGACGAGGTCGGCGTCGAGCAGGTCGAAGGACGCGTTGCCGTAGAACGACTGCACGCGCACGGTCACCAGGCCGACCTGATCGACCGTGAACGGATGGTAGTGGTACTCGTCGGGGCGCATTTCGCCCTCCGTCCAGTCCGCGTTGACGGCAATCGGCTCGTGGTCGATCCGCGTGGTGGAGTCCGCCAGCGCGCCGGACGCGCACGCTGCCGCCAGCGCGGCGGCCATTGCAAGGATCCGAATCCAGAACTTCTTCATCCCAATCGATCTCCCTTCCAATCTGGTCACTTCAGCGTGACGATCGTCACGCCATCCTCGCCCTCGCCGTAGCGGCCAAGGCGGAATTCCTTCACTGCGGGGTGGCCCTTCAGGTGCTTGTGGATGCCCGCGCGCAGCACGCCGGTGCCCTTGCCGTGGATGATGCTGACTTCGCGCAGGCGGTTGAGCACCGCGCCGTCGAGGAACAGGTCCACCGCCATCAGCGCCTCCTCGAGCGTGTTGCCGCGCACATCGCACTCCGTCTCGACGTCGCGCATGGAGACGCTGACCTTCGCGCCGCCCTTTGGCTTCTTCTCCTTCTCGGGCTTCGCGCGGCGCATGCGCGACACGTTCGCCTTGAGCTTCAGCGCGCCGGCCTGCACCGAGCAGTCGCCCTTGCCGTCCGGCGCGGTCAGCACCGTGGCGCGGGCGTTCAGGTCGAGCAGCAGCACCGTGTCGCCCGGCTTGAGGTCGGTCGGAACGGCGTCGTCCTCGGGCTTTGCGGCGGCGATCTTCTCGGAATTGGCGTCGATGGCGTCCTGCAGCTTGGCGCGCATGGCGTGCAGCTCGTGCTCCTTGAGGCCGTCGTTGCGGTGGCGCTTGAGCTCGGAGATGAGCTGCTCGGACTCCGCCTGTGCGCGCCTGAGCACCTGCCGCGCCTGCTCCTTGGCCTTGCGCAGCTCGGTTTCGCGCTTTTCGTCGATCTCGCGGCGCAGCTTTTCGGCCTCGTCGCGCAGCTTCTGCGTCTCGCGGTGGGCCTGTTCGGCCAGCTCGCGCTCCTTTTCGGCGATCTGCCGGTGGTATTCGGCGTTCGCGATGACGTCCTCAAAGCGCACCTGACCGCGGCTGAGCCGCGCGCCGGCGTCGTCGATCAGAAATTCCGGCAGCCCCAGCTTGCGCGAGATCTCAAAGGCGTTCGACTTTCCAGGAATGCCGATGGACAGCCGGTAGGTCGGCCGGAGCGTCTCGACATCGAACTCCACCGAGGCGTTTTCCACGCCCGGCGTGCTCAGCGCGTAGGCCTTCAGCTCGCTGTAGTGGGTGGTCGCCATGGTGGCTACGCCCTGCTTGCGCAGGTGATCGAGGATCGACATCGCCAGCGCGGCGCCCTCGGTCGGGTCGGTGCCGGCGCCGAGCTCGTCGAACAGCGCCAGCGACCTGGGCGTGACGCTGCCGAGGATGCCCACGATGTTCGTCATGTGGGAGGAGAACGTCGAAAGCGACTGCTCGATGGACTGCTCGTCGCCGATGTCGGCGAACACGGCGTCGTAAATGGCCAGCTCCGAGCCGAACGCCGCGGGAATCAGCATGCCCGACTGCGCCATCAGCGCGAGCAGGCCGACGGTCTTGAGCGTCACGGTCTTGCCGCCGGTGTTTGGCCCGGTGATGACCAGCGTGGTGAAGTCGCTGCCCAGCCGGATGGTCGAGGGCACGACCTTCGCCGGGTCGATCAGCGGGTGCCGCGCGCGGATCAGGTTGACGCGGCCCTCCTCGTTGAGTTTCGGCGTCACGCCGTGCATCGACCGCCCCAGCGCCGCGCGGGCGAAGATCATGTCCACGCGCGAGAGGATGTCCAGGTTGTTGGCGTACAGCGGCGCGTCGGGCGCGATGCGCGAGGAGAGGTCGGCGAGGATGCGTTCGATCTCGTTGCGCTCCTTGAGCGTCCACTGCTTGAGCTCGTTGCCGGCCTCGACCACGCCCATCGGTTCGATGAACAGCGTCGATCCGCTGCCGGACTGGTCGTGCACAATGCCCGGCACGTTCTGCCGGCACTCGGCCTTGACCGGCACGACGTAGCGCCCGTTGCGCACGGTGATGATGGCGTCCATCAGGTACTTCTGCATCGTCGACGAGCGGATGATGGCGTTGAGCCGGTCGCGCACGCGGTCGTTCAGCACGCGCATCTGCCGTCGGATGTTGTACAGCTCGGGGCTTGCGCGGTCGCTGATCTCGTCCTCGGAGAGGATCGCGTTGTAGATCTCCTCTTCAAGCGAGCGGTTCGTGGACAGCCGCGAGCCCATCTCGGTCAGGAGCGGCGTGTCCTCGCGGTCGGTCACCAGCGCGGAGCGCACGACGCGCGCGGCCTTGATCGCGTCGGCGACCATCAGAAGCGCCTTTTGCGAAAGCGTCGATCCGACCTGCGCCAGCCGGAGGTATTCGCGCACGTCGGTGAAGTAGGCCATCGGGTTTGCGCCGACGTAGGCCAGCACGGTCGAGGCCTCTTCGGTCTCCGCCTGGCGGCGGCGCACCTCGGCGGGATCGCCCGACGGCGTGAGCAGACGGCATTGCTCGCGGCCCATCTCGGTCACCGCCAGCGCCGCCAGCATTTCGAGGATCTTGGGATATTCCAATACCCGAAGGTTTCTATCGTTCATAGCGTTCGACTCCATCTGAAATTGTGGTCGAAAAGGACTTCGTCCGCCCTGAGGGGCGCAGGTTCGGTTCCCGAGCGGGTCTCGCAAGACGCCGCCAGCGGATGCCGTTTCAGTCTGCGCAGGACACACGGCGGACACGAATCGCGACAAGCGGAACTGCGGATTGTTCCACGCCGCGGAAGGGGATGAGGTTCGGTTCTCGAAGCGGATCTCGCAAGACGCCGCCAGCGGATGCCGCCCCGGCCTGCGCAGGGCGCACGGTAGGCGCGAATCACGTCGCGCGAAACATGCGGCTCATTCCACGCCGCGGAAGTAGTGCCCGGTCGTGGAAGGCATTTCGGAGAGCGCGGGCCAGTCGGGGCTTTGGCGGACGTCCCCGCCGCGCGCGGCGAGCAGGTACAGGCGAACAGCCGCCTCCGCGTCGCCCGCGCCGTCGGCCAGCACGCGCCAGCCTTCCGCGCGCGGCAGCCGGCGAATTCTGCGCAGCGTCATCAGCGGCACGCTGTTGAGCAGGCGGATGACGCAGCCGTCCGGCGTCGCGAGCCTGCGCAGCGGAAAGGACGCGCCGGTTCGGTCGGTCAGCGATTTTGCGTCCACGCGCTCGGCAGGGGCGCAGCCGTCGCAGTGATGGCACCCGGCGTGTTTGCCCGGGATGCCGCGCGCCGCGCGCAGCGGACAGTGCCGCAATCGCATCAGCGGAATCCGGCCGTGCACGATCAGCTCGCGCGGGCAGCGGGATTCCTCGCTGTCCATGGCGGCGATCTGCGCGCCGTTCAGCTCGACCGACGGCGTGTAGCCCGCGCAGCCCCACTCGCGAAGCTGGCTGACTGCAAACGAATTTGCCGCGTTGAGCAGAAAATCCGCGATGTGCACGCCTGGCCAGTCCAGCGCGAAGTGGCCGATGTTGGCGAGGTAGACGCGCTCGATCCGCCCGGCGTGCCGCTGTGTCCATCCGAAGAGCGTCTCCAGCGAACGTTGGGAGAGAACCTCGGGCACAGCGAGGGCGAATGTGTCGGGCAGCTGGGGCGCGAACGCGTCGAGCGCCTCCGGCCGGACGTCGGGAGGATCGAAGATCACGCCGTCTGCGCCCAGCGCCAGCGCCCGCCGGAGCAGCTCGGGATCCTCGCTCTGAATCCGAACGGCGGGATGCGCCGGAGCGGGGGAGGGCGTCGGGGCGCGGGAAACACTCGCGCCGGATGCCTGAGGAAGAAGGGACGCCGCGCCTTGCGCGAGGCCGTCCGCACTTTCTGCAAAGCCGCCGTGCGCGGGAAGAAATTCGTCTTCTGTGAAGCCGCTGGGCGTGGAAGAAGCTGTGCCTTCCGCAGAGCCGCCGTGCGCGGGAGAAACCTTGCCTTCTACAAAGCCGCCATGCGCGGGAGGGGCCGCGTCTGCATTCGGAGGGAGAAGCTCCTGCGTCATTGCGAAATCGCTGCCCGTGCGAAGCGCAGCCGCGCAGATGGATTCCGACGGGCGGAAGTCCGCTGGCGCGGGACTGCTGCCGGACGCGCGGGAAGCGGCTGCGGCGGCGTCCGAAGGCTCCGAAAGGCGCAATTGGGTCAGGGCGTCGAGCGCGTTGCGCCGCAGGGCGTTGAGCTCCGAAATCGGAAAAAAGGCGTTCGCATCGGCATGGATCGCCACATCAGTCATCCGATAGGGCGTCCCGCCGGTCTTGCGCAGCTGCGCTTCAGCGCGCTCGCGGTCGAATTCCCGGCTGTGCGCGGCTTCGACGGCCGGGCCGACAGCTTGAGCGGCGAGCGTTCCGTCCGAGATTCCGAGTTCGGCCGGCCGGCCGACGCGCAGCGTCAGTTCGGCGCGGATGGAAATTGCCCGGCGTTCGCTCGAGGCGCTTTCCCGCGCTGCGCGCATCTGGGCTTCGGAAACCAGGCGGATCAGCCGGTCGCCGCGCCGCGCGCCGGGGCAGCGGACGAAATCGCCCGCGAAACCGGACAGCCGGACCGGCCGGTCGGCGTCGGAGGAAGTTCCGCGGGAATCCCGCGCGGCTGTGCGGGGACGATCTCCTCCGCGCCGGCTGGCCGCCGCCCGTTCACCCGGCGTGCGCGCAGACCTTTCGCTGCTTGGCGCGGCGGTTTCCGGCTCGCCCAGCGGAATCGCGCGGAGCACCAGCGCGTCCTCTGGATCGACGTCGGCGTCCAGCCGGATCCAGCCGTCCTGCGCCGCGCCGCCGATCTTGACGCCCAGGTGGTTTGGCCGCGCGGAGAACATCAGCTCCGAATCGTCCACGCCGTGGAGATACCCCCGCGTGAAGCCGCCGCGATTGAACATCTGCTGAAGCGGCAGCGCGTCGCGCGGCGCGGCGGGCTGGTCGATCGCGGCGCGATAGGCGGCGGTGACGGCGGCGACGTATTCAGGACGCTTCAGCCGGCCCTCGATCTTGAAGCTGTCGACGCCGGCCTCGCGCAGATCGTCCAGCGCGCCGAGCGCGCAGAGATCCTTCGTCGAGAGCAGATAGCCGTCCGCGTCCTCCATCCGGTAGCGCATCCGGCACGGCTGAGCGCAGCGGCCGCGGTTTCCGCTGCGCCCGCCGACCATTCCCGAAAACAGGCACTGCCCCGAGCAGGAGACGCACAGCGCGCCGTGGACAAACGCTTCCAGTTCGATTCCCAGCCCCGCGCACGCTTGAATCTCGGGAATGGACATCTCGCGGGCGAGCACGGCGCGGGCGAAGCCGTTTCGCGCCAGAAATTCCACGCCGGCGCGGTTGTGCGCGGCCATCTGCGTGCTGGCGTGCAGCGCAAGCCCCGGCGCGATCGCGCGCACCGCGCGCGCGACGCCGAAGTCCTGAACGAGCACGGCGTCCGCGCCGGAGGCGGCGACCGATTCGATGGCGCGGCGCAGGGCGGGCAGCTCGTCCTCGCGGATCATCGTGTTCAGCGTGACGTGGACGCGCACGCCGCGCGCATGGCAATAGCGAACCGCGTCCGCCAGCTGACCGGCCGAAAAGTTGCCGGCGCTGTGCCGGGCGTTGAAGTCGCCCATGCCGAGGTAGACGGCGTCCGCGCCGTTTTGCACGGCGGCGACGAGCGCGGCCATGCTGCCCGCCGGGGCGAGCAGCTCGGGTTTACTTCTCATCGGCCTGTTTCTCCAGTTCTGCGCGCAGGCGTTCGTTTTCCGCGCGGAGGCGGCGGATCTCGTCGCGCGATTTGATCATGTCGTCGGTGGCGTTGATGGCGGCCAGCACGGCCAGCTGTGCCGGCGGCAGGTGGGTCGTCAGCGAGAGTTCGCTCATGGTTCGGTCGACGTGCTCAGCCACGCGCTGGACGTGCTCGGCCGGGTCGTAACCGGTGATGTTGTATTCCTTGCCGGCGATCTTGACGGTGGTTCGGATTTTCTGCATGGGTCGGACATCCTTTCGGCGCCGGACCTCCGGCGTCCGGCTTCCTTCAAATTATAGCACAGGCAGAAGCCTCGTTCAAGCGGGAATGCGCGAAATGGGCGCGGTGTTGAACTCCGGCGACGGGCGGTTTTTTGAACAAATGGCGCGCGCGGCGCATACGATATTGCGGGGGAGGCGATTGCATTGAGCAGATTTTGCTTTTTTGGCGGCAAGAATGGAAACCGGACGGCGAAGAACATCGGGTTGGTGCTGATGGCTGCGGGGATGCTCATTCTCCTGCTGTCCGTGCCCAGCTGGCTCTGGGCGTCGTTTCTGGGCATCGTGCTGGTGAGCATCGGATTCCTGATCTGGCGCTTTGGATAGATTGTGCGGCGAAAGCCGAAAAAACCGGCCAACGGGAAACATCCGCCGCGAAGAGGGCGATTTCCCGTTGGCCGGTCATTTTGCGCTCGGACAGCCGTGCTCACAGCGCGCGCTCAACCTTGTTGCTGCGCAGGCAGCGCGTGCAGACAGACATGCGCTTCGGAGCGCCGTTGACCAGAACGCGCACCTTCTGCGTGTTCGGAGCCCAGGTGCGGCGCGT
>LHCFI01400__coassemble_2234_pt1 | contig 12853 bp, 13 predicted proteins | sample LHCFI01400__metabat2_low_PE_009 | metagenome-assembled genome bin LHCFI01400 | reverse complement strand
GTCGATGGACGGATCGCGGTAGAGCGCCATCAGCGCCTCCGCGCGCGCGGCAGGTAAGCCGCCCGGCGCGAACAGGTTCCCGCTGGCGACTGGCTCCAAGCCGATCCGCCGAAGCGTCCGAAGCAGCCCTTCCAACGCCTCCCGGCGCGATTCCGCCAGCGGATTGGAACAGCCGACGATCCCCACTCTGCGCAACGCAGTTTCCTCCCTTTCTCTCGACCGCACAAGCGGCATCTCCGCAGCGCCCGGCACACAAATCATTCCATGACGGATCGCGCCCATTCAGACCTCACCGGCCGCGGCTGGACATCCGGTGCGATTCGTCGAGCCATGCCAGCAGCTGCGCGTCCACCTCATCTGGGCCGGAGAGCAGGACATGGTGCGTCCAGCGGCCGGGCGAAACCGGCGAAACCTGCCAGATGCGCGCGTCCGGCGCGGGAAACGGCAGGCCAAACGTCACCATCAGGCGGCCCGCATCGCGCTTGCGCCTCGGCCTTGAGGCGCAGCAGAACAGTCCGCCGTCGCGATAGGAAATCTGCGTCTTTTGGACGTCGCGCCGCATCGAGGGATACCGCCCGGCCAGCGCCGCTTCGAGCGCGCGGCAGGTTGCTGCGCACATTGCGTCACCGTCAAAGAAGCGATCGATTTCATCCATAAAATCCCATCCCCGCGATCCGCCGCGCGGCTTCCCCGGGCGTCAGTTCGCTCACGTCGAGCTTCTCGCCGTCGAGGCGGTCGTACAGCGGCAGCCTCGGCACGCTGCGCGCGACGACCGATTCGTCCCGCAGGCCCGCGCGCACGTCGCGCATCAGCCGCTCGGCCAGCTTTTCCGGCGTGCAGACGAGCGACACGCGCCTGAGCGCGAACGACCCCTCCAGACGGGACAGGATCGCGTCGGCAATCGCCTGCTCGTGGAGCACCCAGCAGAACACCACGTTCTGAAACGCCGAACAGCGGAGGAATCCGTTGAGCACGTGGACGATGTTGTCGAGCACCATCTCCTTCGTCTCGGCGGTGACCCGAAACGGATGCATGTCCCAGCACCAGTCGCCGTCCAGAAACGCGCAGTCCGGCAGCAAATCGCGCAGGATCCGGCAGGTGGTCGTCTTGCCGACGCCCATCGTCCCGCCGATCATGTACAGCGTCTTCACGCGCGGCCACCCCCATATTGCGCGATCAAATCGCTGGCGAGCGCGATCAGCCGTTCGGTCAGCGCATCAAAATCGCCCTCTGCGCCCGACCGCAGCGCCGTGGCGTCGTCCAAGGCGCGCCGCTCGTCTCCCGACAGCCTCTCGCGCAGCTCGGCCTGCCGGCTGACGTATTCCCCGGTCTCTGCAAAGACCTTGGCCCGCAGCGCGAACGCCGCCGACTTGTACAGCCCGGCCAGAGCCGCCTTGCTGCGGCCGTGCAGCGCATTGTGCACCGCGCCGTGGTAGAGGTTGCAGGCGCCCGTCCAGACGGCGCGGCGGACGTCCTCCGCGCCGATGCGGGCGCGAAGTGGGTCGAGACTGCCAACCAGCGGCGTCGTATCGTAGACCAGCCCGAACAGGTCGGACGGCTCCCATGCCGCCAGCTCGGCCCATCCGGCCACAAAGCCGCACGCCTTTTCCCGCTCCGGCATCCGCGCGAGGACGCCGTCGTATGCATGCAGGTCGTCCATTTCGATGCGGTCGAGGATCAGAACCACGTCGATGTCGCTGTCCTCCGTCGCTTCGCCGCGCGCCTGACTGCCCTGCAGCCCCAGAAACAGCATCCGCTGGCCAAATACAGCGCGCAGCTCCTTCTCCAGCGCCGCCATCCATGCCCAGACGTCCAATCCAACCGCCTCCTTCTCCGTTTCGCCGTTTGCCTATCAGTATAGCACAAACCGTCCGTGCGTTCAAGCGCGGAGCGCACCCTTTTCCCCGGCCCGACGGTTACAAAGAATTCCGAACGCCGCCCAACATTTTTCAACATGCAGGGCGTTGTTTTTTGGAGAATCGTGTGGTATCATTAAGATGTATTCAAACGGAAGGCAGGTGTTCTCCTTGGCGGGAGCGATTCGAAGCTGTGCCGGTGGCGTGGTCTTTTCCGGCGACGACGTCTTTCTGCTGATGAGCGATCGCGGCGAATGGGTCATGCCCAAAGGCGTCATCCGCAATTACAACCGCTCGAACGAGGTCGCGCTCTGGCGCGTGGAGGACGAAGCCGGCATCCACGCCGAAATCATCGGCATCGCCGGAAATACGCGATACGACTTTTTCTCCGAAAGCCGCGGCCGCGAGATCAGCAACCGCATCCAGTGGTTCGCGATGGTCGCCGCGGATCATACCTTCCGCGTATCCTACGAACAGGGGTTCCTCAACGGCGGATACTTTCCCGTGGAGCGCGCGCTGGAGCTGCTGACCTACGAGGCCGACCGCGAAATCCTGAAAAACGCGCTGGAAATCTATCAAAATTACCGCAAGACGATTGCGTAACCGGCTCCGCCCGCACTTTGCGGGCGGAGTTGCTTTTGACGAAAAGTGTAATATGTTTATGACAAAAAGACGGCGCGCGTGAATTCTTCATGCTTTTGCAACAGTTCTATGCTATAATATGGTGAAATATTGTGCAGAAACCATGCGGCCGGCCATGCGCCGGCCCGTTGGGATGGAGCTGAAACATATGAATTGTCAAAATTCCCGCCTGATTCTGGCGTCCGGATCGCCGCGCAGGCGCGAACTTCTGACCCGAATGGGCTATAAATTTGAAACCTGTTCGCCCGACGTAGACGAACACATCCCCGGCCATGCGCGCGACGTCGTCCGAACATTGGCCGAGCGGAAGGCCCGCGCGGCAGCCGAGGGGCGCGATTCGGGCGTCGTGATCGCATCGGACACGCTGGTCTCCCTCGACGGCGCGGCGCTCGGCAAGCCCGCCAGCCGGGACGATGCCCGGCGGATGCTGCATGAGCTGTCCGGGCGCGAGCACGAGGTGTTCACCGGCGTCTGCGTCATCGACTGCGCCAGCGGGCGCGAGGAGTCGCGCGTCGCGCGCACGGGCGTCCGCTTCCGCGCGCTGACCGACCGGGAAATCGACGGTTACGTCGCCACGGGCGAGCCGATGGACAAGGCCGGCGCCTACGCCATTCAGGGCGGGGCGGGCGCGTTTGTCGAATCTCTGGACGGTTCCTTTGAAAACGTCATGGGCTTTCCGGTCGATGTCGCGGGCGAGCTGCTCGCCGGCTTCGGCCTTTCGCCCGATCGGGAATAATGGTGCAGGAGGAAGACGATGGGCGTATTTTCATCCGGCGGCGTGGGCATCGACATGGGCTCCGCCAACGTCACAATCTGTTTGCAAAACGAGGGCGTCGTGCTGCGCGAGCCGAGCTATGTGCTGACGCTGCGCGACGATCTGGAAGAAATTCTGGCCGTCGGCCGGGACGCGCGCCAGATGCTCGGCCGCACGCCGAGGGACGTCACGCTGCTCTCGCCGATCATGGACGGCGCGGTCGGCAATATCGAGCTGGCGACGGTGCTTTTGCGCTCGCTCGCCGAAAAGGCGCTGGGCAAGCGGCGCGCGCTGGAAAAAAACCGGCTGGTCGTTTCGATTTCACAGGGCTGCACGCGCGTCGAACAGGAGGCGCTGGAGGCCACGGTTCGCGCGGCGGGTGCCAAAAAGGCGGCGCTGCTGCGGACGCCTGTGGCCGCCGCGCTCGGCGCGGGCGTGCCGATCGAGGACGAGCGCGGTTGCATGATGATCGTCATCGGCGGTTCGACAACCGAGGTCAGCGTGCTGTCCATGAACGGCATCGCCGCCGCGCGCGCCACGCGAACGGGCGGGCTGGCGCTCGACGAGGCCATCATGCGCTACGTCCGCCGCGAGAAAGGGCTGATCATCGGCCAGCGCACGGCGGAGGACCTCAAGCTCGACCTGGGCACCGCGCGCGACACCGCGATGCTCGACAATGAAGAGGCCTCGCTGCGCGGCCGCGATGCGCGAACCGGCAAGCCGTCCACGGTGGGCATCACCGCGCGCGACATCCGAAACGCAATCATGCCGCCCATGGAGGCGCTGCTGGAATCCATCCGGGAGGCGTTTGAAAACACGCCGGCCGAGATGGCCGAGGACATCCTGCAGCGCGGCGTATTTCTCTCCGGCGGCGGAGCGCTGCTCGACGGATTGGCCGACCGGCTGGGCGAAATGCTCGGCATGACGGTCACCGTCGCCGAGAACCCGCAGGACGACGTCGCCGTCGGAACCTGCATCGCCGCTGCGGACGACCACATCGCCGCGCGGTTCGCCCAGTCCGGATGCCTGATCGAGCTGTGACGGCTCCGCAAAAGACTGCAAAGGAGCCTCGACATGCCGAATAAGAAGAAAGCCAAGACCATCCGGAAGCGCTCCGCCCAGCCGGGCAGAACCGCCCGGACCCCGCGCAGCCGTGCACAGACGGTTCGCCGCGTGCTGATCTCCATCGCCATACTGGCCGCGGTCATCGCCACGGTGTTCCTGCTCGTGCTGCGCAACGAATCGCAGATTTCCATCGCCGAAAACGGCATCGGCTCGTTTCTGTCGCCGATTCAGAACGCCTTCTCCACGGTGACGGGCAGCATTCGCGATTTCTTCACCAACTGGCGCAACTACGACGCGCTGGAGGAGGAAAACGCTCAGCTGGCGCGCGAAAACCAGCAGCTCTCGCTCGAGCTGGACAGCGCCGCCGAGGCGCTCGCCGAGAACGAGCGGCTCCGCGAGCTGCTCGGCGCGCAGGATCTGTACGAATCGCTCGACCCGATCTACGCAAAGGTCATCGCGCGCGACGCCGGCCAGTGGTTCACCACATTTTCGATCAACCGCGGCACGAGCAGCGGCGTCTCCGCCGGCATGGCCGTCGTCAACGGCGACGGCCTGATCGGCCGCGTCTACGAAGTGGGCCTGAACTACGCCAAGGTGCTGACCATCATCGACCCCCGCAGCAGCCTGGGCTGCCTTGTTCAGCGCACGCGCGACAACGGCATCCTGCGCGGCGGCGTCTCCGATTCGGACGACACGGCCGAGTGCTACGTCTACTATCTGCCCAACGTGAACAACATCATGCCGGGCGACACGATCGTCACTTCCGGCACCGATGAGCTCTATCCGCAGGGCATCACCGTCGGCACCGTCAGCGAGGTCAGCTTAAGCGCCGGGTCGGAGGGCAATTACGCCATCGTCACGCCCGCGGTCGACTTTTTGCACATCGAGGAAGTGCTGGTGCTCCGCGACGTCGTCGAAACGGATTCGGACACCACGAGCCAGAACCTGCCGACGCTCCCGACGCCTTCGCCCGCGCCCACCGCGACGCCCTCGCCGACGCCGGAGGCCGGCGCCGCAACCCCGCTGCCGGACACGACCGAGGACATCTGGTCCTATCCGTCCGCGGACACCAGCGGCACGCAGGACAGCAGCTCGACCAGTGCCCCCATCGAAACGCTGCCGGAGGACGAATGGGCGGAAAACTAGAAGGCGTCTGAAAAGGGAAAACCCACAATTTTGAGTGCGTTTTCTACCCTTTCCAGACGGCTGCCGGCCGGCGGCGGCCGCCATCCGTCCCGGCCATTCTCCATCGAAATTACCGCCGTGCGCAGGAGGACATCGCTTTGCTGCGAAAACTGACGCCGTTTCTGGCGACCTTTCTGGCCGTCCTGTTGGACACGGCCGTGATTCCCGTGCTGTACCACGGGACGTATACCATCCCGCTGACGCTGGTGGTGGCGCTCTGCATCGGCCTGCTGCTGGGCAGGTTGCGCGGGCTGCTCTACGGCATGATCGGCGGGCTGCTGATCGACATCTCCGCCGGGACGCTGGGCACGATGACGTTCTTCTTCATGGCCGTCGGCTTCCTGGTGGGGTTGATCGTGGACGAGAGCAAGGACCGCCGTCCGGAGGGATTCCGCTTCCATCTCCGGCGCGGCATTGTGGCCTTCGTCCTGTATATGCTGGGCGAAATCGCCTTTGGCGTCTACCGCTACTTTGTGACTGCGGCGTTTTCATGGGCGTCCGTTCGCTTCATGCTGCTGCGCGGATTGCTGTTTGCGGCGCTGGCGCTGGCGCTCTGTCCGCTGTTTGCGCGCATCTTCCTCGGAAAGCGCGCGATCCGCACCGGTCGGAGCGGCAAAAAACGGGAGGTGAAACACTTTTGAAAAAGCGTGAAAAAAATAACCGTCCGCGGCATCTTGCCGCCAACAAGCTCGACCTTCACCGGATGCTCTATATGGCGCTGGGGCTGGTCGTTGTATTCGTTGCGATCTTTGGCCGGATGAACTACATGGTCCGCGCACAGGGCGATACCTATGCCGAAACGGCTGCGTCGCGATCTACGAAGACCATTCCCCTGTACGGCATGCGCGGCACGATTTACGATACAAATATGGTGCCGCTGGCCTACGACGAGGTCAGCTACAACGTCACCTTCTACCGCGACCCGTCGCGCACCTCCGCGGAAGACCGCGCGGCCTACACACAGGTGCTCTTGACGGTGATCGAGCTGGTCGAATCCAACGGAAAGTCGACCATCAACGACTTCTGGATGGAAAAGGACGAAAGCGGCAACTGGATCTTCAGCTCCGGCGCCACCTCCGAAACCGTCGAATCGGTGCGAAAGAGCCAGTGGAGCAGCAACTTCTCGCTGACCAGCACGCCGGAGGAGGACTGGTTCGAGGAGCTGTGCAGCAAGTATTCCATTCCGGATGACCTTGATGAAGAAATGAAGGTCAAGGTGCTGGCACTGTGGCAGGAGTCGCGCATGAACGCCTACAACTCCACGCCCTGCACGATCGCCTACGACGTCGGCTATGAGACCGTCTCGGAGATCGAGGTTCGCTCCATGGAGCTGGACGGCATCGAGATCTCCCAGAGCTCTACGCGCGTCTACCCGCAGGGTTCGACCGCGAGCCACGTCGTCGGCTACATCCTCAAGATCGATTCCGACAGCCTGGAGAACTACCGCAGCCAGGGGTATCCGACGGACGCATTCGTCGGCAGAGACGGCATCGAGGCCTCGATGGAGAGCCAGCTCTCGCCGTACATCGAATACCGGCAGGGCAGCCAGACCGTCGAGATCAACACGCGCGGCAAGATCGTGCGCGAGCTGGACTACACCGCGCCGACGGACGGCAATTCCGTCGTGCTGACGATTGATGTCGACCTCCAAAACGTCATGGCCGAGGCACTGGCGGACAACATCGAATCGATTCGCGCCGAGCAGGAGGCGCTCCTCGCCGACGAGAGCTGGCAGCGGCGCAACCGCGATACGCTGGCATCCTATGAGGAAGCCGGCCGCGAAATCCAGCTGGCCACGGGCGGCGCGCTGATCGCCATGGATCCCAATTCCGGCCGCGTGCTCGGCATGGTCAGCCTGCCGGACTACGATCTTTCCATGTTCGACGGCGGATCGATCTCCAATTCCGATTGGGCCTCCATCCTGGAGCAGGACAACCCGCTGTACAACCGCGCCATTTCCACGCGCGATGCGCCCGGCTCGATCTTCAAGATGGTCACGGCGCTGGCCGGACTCTCCGAAGGCGCGATCACGCTGGAGACCGAGATCAGCGACCTCGGCGCCTTTACGATAACGGATCAGACCAACCCCGCCGCGTGCTGGACGTCTCATCCTGAAAACCATCAGAACCAGACCGTCGTCGAGGGCCTCATCAACTCCTGCAACTACTTTTTCTACACCGTCGGCTACGCGGTCGGCAGCGCGGCGATCTACGAGTGGGCCGCGGCGCTGGGCCTGACCTCCAAGACGAACATCGAGCTGCCCGGCGAGACGACGAGCTTCGTCGGCAATCAGGACAACCTCTACGACCCCGACGTCGCCATCGAAAACCAGTACACCTACAAGCCCCTGATCGCCGCAAACGCCATTCGCGCGCGCATCGAACAGATCGGCGAGGAGCGCGGCATCGAATACGACGAGGAGCGCATCGACGAGGTCGTCAAGAAGCTGCTGGACATCGCCGTGTCCTACGACAACAAGTCCGAATGGAACCAGCCGATCCGCGAGATCCTGCTGTACGACCTGAACCTGCCGGAGAGCTATATCACCAACAACTACCTGGGCAACACGATGGTCACCTACATTCAGGAGCTGTTCTGGACGCCGAACGAGACGATCATGCTGGCCATCGGCCAGTCGATCACGCAGGTCTCCCCGATCGCGGTCGCGCGCTACGTCAGCGCCATCGCCAACGGCGGCACGGTCTACGACGCACAGATTGTCGACAAAATCATCGCGCCGGACGGCTCAATCGTGCTCGACAAGGAGCCGGTCGTCGCCAACCAGATCAACACCGACAGCGCCTATTTCGACGCCATCCGCCGCGGCATGCAGGGCGTCACCTCCGGCGAGGACGGCGGTACCGCCGCGGAATACTACGGCGACATCGACTACATCGCCGCAAAGACCGGCACGTCGCAGCGCAGCGAGCTGGACGTCGAGAACAACGCATGGCAGGTCGCCTACGCGCCGCTCGACGATCCGCAGATCGTCGTCGTCGCCTATGTCACCAATGGCTACGCCGGCTCGCACATCTCGCCGGCCATCATTGAGACGATCAACTACTATCTCGAAAGCCTGGGCTATTCGGAGACGACCGAGATCGGCGTGGAGTATTCGCTCGCCAACTGATCCCGAAAAAACCGGGCGGCCCCGCGCCGCCCGACGAGACGATAAGGAGTCCTAAATGCTCACAAGGCTTAAAGCACTGCTGCAATACATCCGGGACAACCGCTTTACGCGCGACATGATGCGCTACTTCGATTGGCCCCTGTTCCTGATCGTCGTCGCGATCTCGCTGTTCGGCGTCGTCTGCGTGTTCAGCGCGACTTCATCGGAAGTTACGGAGACGCCGGCGACGCTGATGGAGATGCTCGAAACGCAGTCGATCTACTATCCGCGCCTGCAGCTGATGTGGCTGCTGGCCGGCGTGTTCGCCATGATGGTGATCATCTTCCTGCCCTACCAGCTGTTTGGCCGGTATGCGCAGGTGATCTATCTGGCGAACATCGGCGTGCTTCTGTTCACGCTGGTCGTCGCCGAGGTCGGACGCGGCGGCATGCAGGCGTTCCTCCGCCTCGGCTCCTCCGACCGAACGCTACAGCCGTCGGAATTCGGCAAGCTGGCGATGATCCTCTGCTTCAGCAAGGTGTTCACCCAGCGCAAGGAACCGGTGCGGACGCTCAATGACTTCCTGCTGCTGACCGCATACATGGCGATCCCGCTGGTGCTGGTCATCCTGCAGCCGGACTTCGGCACGGCGATGGTCTATCTGGCCGTGTTCTGCATCATGATCTTCCTCTCCGGAACGAACAGCAAGCTGTTGCTCGCGCTGTTCGGCTGCGCGCTGCTGCTGGTCATTCCAATCTGGTACGCCATGATGAACACCTCCGCGGCAGAGAACTTCCGCCTCACGCGCTTTCTGATCTGGCTATATCCGGAGGACTACCCCGACGAGGCCCGCCAGGTCGTCAACGCGCAGATCGCGGTCGGTTCGGGCGGCCTGTTCGGCAAGGGAATCGTCTCGCCGGGCAGCTACGCCTCGCTGGGCTATATTTCCGACGACCACACGGACTTCATCTTCGCCGTCGTCTGCGAATCCTTCGGGCTGGTCGGCGGCGTCGCGCTGGTCACGGCGTACATCCTGCTGATCGTGCGCCTGTTCTGGCTGGCATTTCGCATCGACGATCCCTACGGCGCGTACATCATCGTCGGCGTCATGGGCATGCTGCTGTTTCACATCATCGAAAATATCTGCATGGTCATCGGGCTTCTGCCGGTCACGGGCATCCCATTGCCATTCGTCAGCTATGGAGGTTCCAACATGCTGACCAACATGATGGCGATCGGGCTGGTCGAGAGCGTCGTCATCCGCTCGCGAAGGCGAAAACAGGCCAACCGGACCAACCCGCACCGCTCGATCGCGCTTTGAAATCAGGAGGCATTCCCTCTCGTCCACCGCATAAAATTGCGTGACGGGAGGGATGTTTGATGTCTGAAGAGAACAAGCTGCGCATTCACGCGCAAATCCGGCCGGAAGAGGCCAAGGCCGAGCCGGAACCGCGCCCCATTCGCTGGCGAAGCCGCCCGCACCCCGACGCCAGACGCGGATTCCGGGCAAAGAAGGCGGCGAAGGAGCCAAAGCCCAAGCTGTCGTTCGGCGACCGGCTGCTGCGCAACAGCGCGCTGGCATGCGCGGCGCTGCTGGCGATTCTGGCCGTGGGCAACATCGACCAGCCATGGGCGCGCCAAGCGTCGGAGACCGTGCGCCAGGCGCTGACCATGCGCATCGATCTGGATGAATCCATCGGCGGGCTGTCGTTCGTGAAGGATCTGATGCCGGAAAGCGCGCTGGTCTTCCTGAACCTCTCCGGCGAGTCCGAGCTGGCGGTGCCCGCGAGCGGCGAACTGTCCCACGCCTATTCGGACGCCCAGCCGTGGCTGCTGTTCGCCTGCGGCGAGGGCAGCGAAGTGGTGGCCGCCGCCGATGGCACCGTGACCGCCGTCAGCACGCTCAACGACGGAGAATCGATCGGCCTGCTCATCGATCATGGAAGCGGGCTGGAGAGCGTGTATGCCTATCTGAGCGAAGCGTCGGTCGAGGCCGGCGACATCGTCGAGCGCGGACAGGCGCTGGGCACGTCGAGCGCAAACCTCTACTTCGAGCTGCGCGAATCCGGAACCGCCGTCGATCCGACCGGGCGAATGGGGCTTTGACATGCGGATCAAGGTCTTGGGCGCGATGTGGCAGATCGACCCGCTGATGCTGCTGTTCCCCATCCTCGCCACACTGTTGGGCGAGGGCGCGTCCGCGGCGGCGCTGATCGCATCTCTCTTCATCCACGAGCTCGCCCACGCGGCGGCCGCACGCCTGCTCCACGTCGGCATGTCCTCCGTCCGGCTGACGCCGTTCGGCGGCATGTCGCGCATCGAAAATCCCTATGCGATTTCCGCGCCGCGCATATTTGCCGTAGCTGCGGCCGGCCCGGCGGCAAACCTGCTGGCGCTGCTCTCCTGCGGCGCGCTGTTCGCCCATGTGCCGGGCGCAGCACTCGCCGAACTGATGCGCGCCAACGCCGTGCTGATGGCGTTCAACCTGCTGCCGGCGCTTCCGCTCGATGGCGGGCGGATGGCCTATGCGCTTCTGAGTGCAAAGCTCGGCCGCGAGCGGACGCTGAGCGCCTGTATCTGGGCGGGGCGCGCGCTCGCCGCAATGCTGGTTGCGCTGGCGGCGTGGGGATGGTTTGCGCGCGGACAGCTGAATCTCTCGCCCGCATTTGCGGCGGTATTCATCCTCGCATCGGCCTCGGACGAGCGCCGGGCGATGTCGGACAGCCGCGTGGAATCGCTGATCCACGCCATCCGCCCGCTGTCCGAGCCGACGCCCGCGCAGGTCGTCGCCGTGGACGCCGCCGTCCCGGCGGAGGTCGCGCTGAGGAGCGCGCGCCCGGATCGGGTCACGCTGTACGCCGTCTACCAGGACGGCAGCCTCGCGCGCTTCACGGACGACCGAGCTCTGACTGCACGGCTGGTCAAGGAGAAGAATTCGAACTTCGATTTGCAGAAGTCCGGCAGGAAAACGGACGCAAAGCCGCGAAAATACCCAAGAAAGAGCGCTGCGCCGGACGCGAATGCCGGCAGCGCAGGCCGGAAAGGATGAAGAGAATTGGATACGCGCACTCCCGAAGTCATCGTCATCGGCGGGGCAATCGTCGATGTATTGCTCCAGCCGGTCGACGCCGGCGTCTTCGCGCACAGCTCCACCGCCGTCGAGGGCATCCGCCTCTCCACGGGCGGCGACGCGCTGAACGAGGCGACCGTGCTCGCCCGCCTGGGGCATCCGCCGTTGCTGGCGACCAAACTGGGCGGCGACGCAGCGGCTGGGCTGATTCTCGACCACTGCAGGCGGGAAGGCGTCGCCGTACACGCCGTGCGTCAACCGAGATTGGACACGGGCGTGAATGCCGTGCTGGTTGCGCCGTCCGGCGAGCGCAGCTTTATCACCAACCGCAACGGCAGCCTGCGGCGGCTCGCCATCGACGACGTGCTGCCCGCACTCGAAGGTCCGGCGTTCGCCTCGGCGCAAATCGTCTGCCTTGCGAGCATGTTCGTCTCGCCCATGCTGGGCATTCCGGAAATGGCCGAGCTGTTTTCCAAGGTCAAGGCGTCCGGCAAGATCCTCTGCGCCGATGCGACGCGCTGCAAAAACGGCGAGACGCTGGCCGACGCCACGCCTGCGCTGCGCCATCTGGACTACTTCTTCCCCAATCTCGACGAGGCGCGCGCCCTGACCGGAAGGGCGGAGCCGGACGACATCGCCGATGCGCTGTTCGACGCGGGCGTCAAAAACGCCGTCGTCAAGCTGGGGAGCAGTGGGAGCCTTGTGCGAAACGCGCAGGGGCGCTGGTTGGCGCCGTGCTTTCCCGTCGCCCGCTGCGTGGACACGACCGGCGCCGGAGACACGTTTGCCGCGTCGTTCATCGCGGCGCTGCTCGAGGGAAGGCCGCCGGAGCAGTGCGCGGCCTACGCCAACGCCGCCGCCTCGCTCTGCATTGAGCAGCTGGGCGCCACGACGGCCGTCCTGGACCGGGCTGAGATCCAGCGGCGCTTCGAGGAGATCCGCGCGCAGATCCGCAAGTTTTGAATGAATGCAGAAATCACAAATCCCGGAGCGATGGTTTTCGCCAACGCTCCGGGATTCTGTGTAAAATTGTCCTCGGCCACAATGCCGGAATCCCGATCTGAACGGATTTCCATGCGCTGCTTCCATCCAGACAAAATGCGGGAACCCCTGAACGCCCTTGAAAAAGCGGCAATCCCTCCAAAACATTGCGCCGTGCAAAGGAAGCGTTT
>LHCFI01400__coassemble_2219_pt1 | contig 12991 bp, 13 predicted proteins | sample LHCFI01400__metabat2_low_PE_009 | metagenome-assembled genome bin LHCFI01400 | reverse complement strand
GTTCGGATTTCTGATATAATGTTTGCAACGATATTGAGATTGGGAGGAAATCATCATGGCAAGCCTTTCTCTTCGCAACATCTATAAGGTCTACGCCGGCGATGTTGTGGCCGTCAGCGATTTCAACCTCGAGATTGAAGACAAGGAATTCATCGTTCTCGTCGGACCTTCCGGATGCGGAAAGTCCACCACGCTGCGCATGGTCGCCGGCCTGGAGGACATTTCCAGCGGCGAGCTGTACATCGACGACAAGCTCGTCAACCACATCCCGCCGAAGGATCGCGACATCGCGATGGTCTTCCAGAGCTACGCGCTCTATCCGCACATGACCGTCTACAACAACATGGCGTTCGGCCTGAAGCTGCGCAAGATGCCGAAGGCGGACATCGACCGCCGCGTCAAGGAAGCCGCCGCGATTCTGGGCATCGAGGCCCTGCTCAACCGCAAGCCGGCCGCGCTCTCCGGCGGCCAGCGCCAGCGCGTCGCCCTGGGCCGCGCAATCGTCCGCGAGCCGAAGGTCTTCCTGATGGACGAGCCGCTCTCCAACTTGGACGCCAAGCTGCGCGTGCAGATGCGTACCGAGATCACCAAGCTGCACAAGCGCCTGCAGACCACGTTCATCTACGTCACGCATGACCAGACCGAGGCCATGACGATGGGCTCCCGCATCGTCGTCATGAAGGACGGCTTCATGCAGCAGCAGGATACGCCGCAGAACCTGTACGACTATCCGGCGAACCTGTTCGTCGCGTGCTTCATCGGCACCCCGCAGATGAACATCTTCCGCGTGCGCCTCGAAAAGCGCGGCGACGCCGTGTACGCCTCCTTCGGCAACAACTCCATCAAGGTGCCGGCCGGCAAGGTGCAGCGCATGACGGGCGACTACATCGGCAAGGAAGTCTACATGGGCATCCGTCCTGAGAACATCCACGACGAATCCGCCTTCATCTCCGCGTATCCGGATGCGTGCATCGACGTCTCCGTCGAGCTGATCGAGCTGATGGGCTCTGAGACGTATCTGTACCTGTCCACCACGGGCAAGGACGAGAACTTCATTGCCCGCGTCGATCCCCGCACCACTTCCCGCGGCGGCGATCACATCAAGGTCGGCTTCGATGTCAACCGTCTCCACTTCTTCGACGTCGAAACCGAGAAGACGATTCTCTCCCGCGACTGATTTCTTCTCTCAATCAACCAACCCGCCGGATGTACTCCGGCGGGTTTTTCCGTTTGAAATGCACCTTGCCGCCTGCACATTTACCAGATTTAGCGGGCGGCTCACGATCCAGCCAAAGCGGCGCTATCCGAGCTGATTTGCAGTCTGAAAAGTCGGAAAGCTTACAGGCTTTATCAGCGGTCTGGCCGGAGGGCAAATTCGCTCTCCGGCTCAGCAGGCCCGTCATCGCAGGAGTTGCGTCGGACCTGCTTCCGAAAATGAAGCCCGCTTCCGCTCCTCTGCGAACAGTACACTGCGCTTCCCTTGGGATGTCCTCCCCGGCGCTGCCCACGAGGGGCATCTGGATTTCCCCTCGGCAAACGAAACCTCCCGGCCGGAATGGCCGGGAGGCTGATTTTTACTTCAACGTGATGATGACGCGACGGTACGGTTCCTCGCCCTCGGAATGGGTCGTGACATCCGGATCCGCCTGAAGCGCCGAGTGCAGGATGCGGCGCTCGTAGGGGTTCATCGGCTCGAGCGCGACGCGACGTCCGCTCTTCTTGCAGCGCCCTGCCATGCGAACCGCCAGCTTCCGCAGCGCCTCTTCGCGCTTGGCGCGGTAGTTTTCCGTGTCCAGCGACACGCGGAGGTAGTCCTCTCGCGCGCGGTTGACGTTCAAGCTGGTCAGATACTGCAGCGCGTCGAGCGTTTCGCCGCGGCGGCCGATCAGGATGGACATGTTCTCGCCGGAGAGCACCATGCGGATCTGCTCCGGGCTTTCGGAGACGGCGATCTGCGCCGGCACGCCCATCCGCTCGGTCAATCCCATCAGGAACGCGCGCGCGTTGTGCGCGGTTTCGCTGAGCTGGTCGTCCGGCGTCGGCACGAACGGCTCCTGCTCGACCGGCGCGGGCGCGGGCACCTCGGTCTCGGGCGTGGTCTCCGCCGCAGGCTTCTGGGGCTTCGGCTCGCGCTTCTTCTTTTCCGGGCGCGGCTTCGGCGCTTCGGGTTTCGCCGCATCGTCGCGCTCCTCGCGCGGCTTGGGCGCCTCCTGCTTCTTCTCCGGCTTCTCCGCCTTCTGCGGCTTGTCGGCCCTGGCCTTCTCCGGCTTTGCCTTCTCGCGCTTTCTGCCGGACGGCTGATCGATCGAAAGCACGGGCAGGTCGATCTCCAGATCCTTATCCGATTCCTTCAGGGTCAGCCGAACCTTCGCCGGGCGCCCAAAGATGCCGAACAATCCGGGGCTGCCCATCTCAATCACTTGAATGTCTACGTCGGCGGAATCGCAGCCCAGCTCGGCAAGTCCCTTGCTGATTGCGTCCTTGACGGTCTTTCCTGTCGATTCGATAAACTTCAAGGCACGATGCCTCCTTATGGTCGTCCGAAGGCGCCAGCAGCCCCATCCCCGGGCTCAGTTGGCGGCTCCATTTTTTTCAAGCTCACGCTTCGCCTCTTCGTGGTCGAAGATGCGGTTGAGCACGATGTTCTGAATGATGGAGATGACGTTGACCGCCATCCAGTAAATCGAGAACGCCGAGTTGCTCGTCGCGCAGATCCACAGGGAGAACAGCGGGAAGAACCACTTCATAAATCCGCTGTTCATCGCGTTGGCCGGTTCCGGCTGCGCAGGCTGGCTCTTGTCCTTCTTCCTGCCGGTCGAATTCATGACCTTCGTCATCAGGAACTGGCTGACGGCGGCGAGAATGGGCAGGATGAACAGGCCGTTGGCATACTCGAACAGCGCGGCAAACGACGTCGGAAGGGTGAGCGTCGTCTGCAAGAAGATGAAGTTCAGCGGAATGGACATGAACGCGTTCGCGCCATGCTGCGCGGCGATCGCGGCATACTCGCTCGTGGCGAGGAACGCCCGCGCCGCCTCGATGTTCTCGGCGGTCAGGATCGACGAATAGCCTACAGGGCCGATCTCGACAAGCGCGCTCCCTGCGGCCGGCAAGATGGAGGACATGAACGAATCCGGCATGAACACGTTCTTGATCCAAAGCCAGCTCTGAAACACCGGCTCGATGCCGTTTTGCAGATCGAGGATCATCTGGATCGTGTGCTCGTTCGCGACGACGCGCATCGCGGTGAACATGAAGATCAGAATCGGCCATTGCAACAGCATCGGCAGACAGCCCGCCGTCATGCTCACGTGCTCCTTGCGGTAAAGCTCCAGCGTCTTCTGGTTGAGCTTTTCCTTGTCGTTGGCGTATTTCTTCTGAAGCGCCTGCAGCTTGGGCTGGATCCGCATCGTGGCGCGCATGCCGCGGCGGGACTTGATGTCCAGCGGCAGCACCAGCAGACGCACGAACAGCGTAAACACCACAACCGACCATCCGTAATTGCCCACCCAGCTGTAGATCCAGTTGAGCACGGATACAAACAGGGAATTGATCGCGTCTATCATTCTCAATCCTCCAAGGGAGTTATCGTCAACCATACAAGAAAATGCCCCAGCGCGCCCGCGCGATTGAGCGGGCCTGCAAGCCGCGGGCATTTCAGCTGCGCGGGGCGGCGGCCGGTCGCGACGGCCTCGCGAATCACGGCACGGGATCGTATCCGCCCTTGTGAAACGGGTTGCAGCGCAGGATTCGCCGGAAGGCCATCCAGCCGCCCTTCACGGCGCCATACTTCGTCACGGCCTCCAGCGCATACTGCGAACAGGTCGGAATAAACCGGCAGCACCCGGGGTGCCGCGGCGAAATGTTCCTCTGATAGAAGCGAATCAGCCCGATCAGCAGTCGCTTCGGCAAAGAACGCATTTACACGCCCTCCCTGAGCAGCTTCGCGCGCGAAAGCACGCCGCGGATCTCGCGCGTGAGCTCCGCGTGTCCGGCCGCAGCGGCCGACGGCCGCGCCACAAAGACGTACTTGCCGCACTTCATCCGCGCGCGCAGGCGGCGCACATCCTCGCGCATCCATCGGCGGATGCGGTTGCGCGTCACGGCGTTGCCGACCTTTCCGGAGACGGAAAAGCCGATCTTCAGGTCGCGCGCCTTCATGTACACCAGCGTGACGTTGCGCGAAGGGGTCGACTTCCCCCGCCGGTAGACATACCGATAGTTCCTGTTTTCGCCCAGGCGGTAGCGGCGCGGAAACGCCTCTGATCCACGCGCCGCGGAATGCCTGTCCTCCACGGATTACGCAGAGAGGACCTTGCGGCCACGCGCGCGGCGCGCCTTGAGCACGTTGCGGCCGGCGCGGGTCTTCATGCGCGCGCGGAAGCCGTGCACCTTGGATCTCTGACGCTTCTTGGGCTGGTAGGTACGAACCGAACTTGCCATAACTGAAACACTCCTTACCAATTTTATTGGGGTTTGAACGCCGAATGGGCGAATCACCCAGATTTACAACCCCATCAGTATAGCCGATTCCCGCCGTTCTGTCAAGCATTCTTCCATGAAATCTCGCCTTCATGCGCCCGGTTTCAACGCAATTTTTCCAATTTTCCGCCCTCTTTTCGCCCTCTGTCAAGATTCGCTTGCCATCGCGGGAGAATCGGGGTATAATGGCATTGGCTCAATCCAACGAAACCGATGAGGAGCATTGCCATGAAGCTCAACGCCCGCGCCCGCTCGATTCCCGATTACGTCGACACGCTGGACGGCTTTCGCGCCATCGCCACACTGCTCGTGCTGATCTTTCACTACTGGCAGCAGTCGTGGGTCTCGATGGTCGTTCACATCGGCCCGGTCTCGATCGACTTCACGCCCGTCGTCTCCATCGGCAGCCTCGGCGTGGAGCTGCTGTTCGCGTTGAGCGGCTTCTGCCTGTACTACCCGCTGGCCATGCATCCCGAAAGGCGGCTGCACATCGGCAATTACGCCTACAAGCGCATGGTGCGCATCCTGCCGACGTACTTCTTCAGCGTGATCGTCAGCGCGATCTATCAGGTCGGCCGGCTGGATCCGGCGCTTCTGCGCGAGCAGTTCATCGGCAACATGACGCTGACGCAGATGTCCACGCCGGCGCTGGCGTACAACCACTTAAACCCCGTGCTCTGGTCGATCGCGATCGAAGTGCAGTTCTACCTGATCTTCCCGCTGATCCTGCCGCTGTTTCGCAAAAAGCCCTACTGGGTCATGGCGGCGGCGTTCGCCATCGGCGAGGGCTGGCGGATGTACCTGCGCGACATCGACTATTCGCGCATCGGCTGGCTGATGAACCAGCTGCCGGGCATGATCGACGTGTTCGTCGGCGGCATGCTCGCGGCGCACGTCGTCGCCCGAATCAAGCGCACGCTCGACGATGGTTCTCGCGCGGCGCTTCGCCCGGCGTTCACGCTGGCGGCGCTGATGTTCGCGGCGATGTACTTTCTGGCCGTGATGTACATCGACGCGCTGCGCTACGAGGACGTCCCCGAAAACCTCTCGCGGCTGCAGATGCACACGCGCAAGTTCGTCTCGGCGGCGTTCTGCGGTGCGATCGCCGCGTCGGTATTCAGCTGCGAATGGCTGCACCGCCTGCTCGGCAATCCGGTCACGCGGTTTCTCAGCACGATTTCCTATCAGGTCTACATGTGGCACGCCTGGATCGCGCTGCGGCTGAAGGAATGGCACCTGCCGCCCTACATGACCGAGCGCCCGATGGACGATCCCGAATGGCGGTGGCCGTACATGCTGCTGTGCCTCGCGCTGAGCTTTCTGGTGGCGGTCCTGATGACCTATCTGGCCGAGCGGCCGATCTCGAAATTCTGCCTCGCCCACGCGCCGCGCTGGGCAAAGCCGCGCCCGGCCGCCGCGCCGGACGCCGACCGAAAAGGAGCGACCTCATGACCGAACGACTCTCCCCCCGCCCGAGCCTCCTGCGCGAAACGCGCCTGTGGTACGGCGCCGCCATCGTGGTGCTGACGTGGGTTGGCATCATGATGATCCTGAATTTCGACATCTTCGCCCATTCCCCGCGCGACAGCTACACGCTTCAGGCGCTGGCGTGGCGCGAGGGCAAGCTCTCGCTCGGGCAGGACTACCCGTGGCTGGAGCTGGCGATCTACGAGGGCGACTACTACGTCAGCTTCCCCAGCGTGCCGGCGCTGGTGATGTGGCTGCTGACCTTCTTCTTCGGCGAAAACACGCCGAACACGCTGGTCACGGGGCTGTACTTCCTCACGGCCTACTTCGCCGGCTACGCGCTCGCCCGGCGCTTCCGCAAGAGCGCCGACGCGATGTTCTTCGCGCTGTTTTTGACGCTGGGCTGCAACATGCTGCAGTTCTCGCTCACCGGCGACGTCTGGAATCAGGCGCAGCTGATGTGCTTCATGCTGACCACGCTGTGCGCGCTCGGCCTGACGGGCGAGACGCCGCTCGAATGGGGGCTGGGGCTGTTCTGCCTGGCGCTCTCGGTCGGCTGCCGGCCGTTCCAGGCCGCGTTCGTGCCGCCCGCCCTGTGGATGCTGTACAAAAACATCTCCCGCGCGGAGCCCGCGCCCCTCGGGCGGACGCTCGCGCGGATGCTCCCCCATCTGGCCGCGCCGGCCATCGTGGCGCTCGCGCTGGGCGCGTACAATTATGTGCGCTTCGGCAACCCGCTGGAGTTCGGGCACAACTACCTGCCCGAGTTCACGCGCGATCCCGACCAGCCGCAGTTCGGCCTGCAATACGTCGCCGACAACATCGCCAATCTGCTGAGGCTTCCGTGGTTTGAGGAAAACCGGCTGATGTTCCCGATGTTCAACGGCTTCGCGTTCTGGATGGTCAACCCGATCTACGTTGCCGCTCCGGTCGCCTGCGTCGTCAAGGCCGTTCGCCGGCGCTGGGACGCGACGGATACGCTGCTCGCGCTCGCCGTCATCCTGGAGATCTTCCTCCTGCTGCTGCACAAGACGCTCGGCGGCTGGCAGTTCGGCGCGCGCTACCTCTGCGACCCGATCCCGATGATGCTGCTGCTCGAGCTGCGCGGCCGCAAGACCCGCGCGCGCTGGGAGACGGCGCTGGGAACGTTCGCGATTGCGTTTAACATCTACGGCGCGATCGTGTTCCACCTGATGGATCTGTTGTGAGCGAATCGCCCGCCCGCGAGAAGAGGCTCGCGCTGAAGTTTGCAGTCCGGCCGCTCAGGCGCGCGATTCCCGGGCCGTTTTCAAAAGATTCGGAGGAATGCCCATGGACGTCCCGTCTCCAAAGCCCAACCGGATGTTTGCAGAAATGCTCAAGGCCGCCCGGCAGGCGCTCGAGCTGCGCGATCCTGCGGACGCGGCCCGCGCCGCCGGGGTCGAATACGATCCTGCACGGCGCGCGTTTCGCGTTTCGACGCTGGGCGAGACGGTCGAAATCTCGCTTCCGGACTGCTCGTTCTCCCCGGCGCTGCCGGAATGGCATCAGCTCGTCATCCTGCACTGCCTGAGCCGCGCGGACGGCGCGCCGCCCGGCGGCGAATGGATTGCGATGGGCCAGATGCGCGACGGGCTCGTCCGGGGTTCAAAGTGCGACCGCGAAGCCGGAGCGCGCATCGGCGCGCTGCTCGGCGGCCTTTCGCCGGAAGATGCCGGAGCTGTCTGCCGCGCGCTCGGCGGCGAACCCGTCGAGGGCAAGGCGGATTTCAGCTGCGCGCTGCCCTTTCTGCCGCGCTGGCCGGTGATGCTCAACCTCTGGTTCGCCGACGATGAATTCGACGGTTCGGCGCGCCTGCTGGTGGACAAGAGCGCCGACCACTATCTGTCCATTGAGGACGCCGTCGCCGTCGTCGACATTCTCATCGCCCGCCTGGCGGAAAACTGCTACCTCGTCTGACCCATTTATTTTTATTACGAAAAGGAAGTGTACCTCATGTCCCATTCCCGAGATGCGATCCTCGAAATGCTCAACGGCGAGCACGCGCTTGAAAACCTCCGGCATCTCATCGAAACCGAACCCGCCCCCGCCGCCGGCCGCGACGTCAACAACCACATCCACACCACCTATTCCTTTTCCCCCTATTCGCCGACGGCGGCGGTGTGGTTCGCCCGGCAGGCCGGGCTGTGCACCTGCGGCCTGATGGACCACGACACGATCGCCGGCGCGGAGGAGTTCCTCGCCGCCGCCGAAGCCGCCGGCATGGCCGCGACGATGGGCATGGAATTCCGCGTGAGCTTCGCGAACACGCCGTTCGCCGGCAAGATGTTCAACAACCCCGACCAGCCCGGCGTGATGTACGTCACGCTGCACGGCGTTCCTCACAACCGCGCCGCAGAGCTGACGCGCGCGATGGCGCCCTATCGCGAGATGCGCAATGTGCGCAACCGCAGGATGGTCGACGCGGTCAACGGCATGATGGCCCGCTATGGCATCGCGATCGACTTCGACCGCGACGTGCTGCCGCTGTCCAACTACAGCCGCGGCGGCGCCGTCACCGAGCGCCACCTCTCCCGCGCGCTGGCGAACCGCATGATCGAGGTCGCCGGTTCGGGCGCGACGCTGGTTCGGTTCATCCACGAAGACCTGAAGCTGCCGATCCCCGCCCGGATCGAGGGCTATCTGCTCGACGAGGACAACCCCTACCGCGAATACGACCTGCTCGGCTGGATCAAGTCGGAGCTGATCAGCCGCTTCTACATCGACGCCACCGACGAGCTGTTCGACGTGCGCGACGCGCTGAAGCTGTCGGAGCAGATCGGCGCGATCTCGGCGATGGCGTATCTGGGCGACGTCGGCGACAGCGTCACCGGCGACAAGCGCGCTCAGAAGTTCGAGGACGACTATCTCGACGAGCTGATCGAATACGTCGCGCAGATCGGCTTCCGCGCCGTCACCTACATGCCCTCGCGCAACACCCGCGCCCAGCTCGTGCGCGTGCGCGCGCTGTGCGAGAAGCACGGGCTGTTCCAGATCAGCGGCGAGGACATCAATTCCCCGCGGCAGTCCTTCGTCTGCGAAGCGCAGCGCGATCCGGAATTCGCCAACCTCTACGACGCCACATGGGCGCTGATCGCCCACGAATGGCGCGCGACCGAAGATCCCGCCGGCGGGTTCTTCTCGGCGGAGAGCGTCGAAAAATGGCCGGATCTCAACGAGCGCGTGCGCGCGTTCCGCGATTGGGGCCTCGCGCGCTTCGGCCGCAAGTGAGGCCGGGGCAGACTGCTTTTCCGGTTGAGGCGGCGCGCATCCGAAGCGGTTCGCGCCGCCTTCTTTGCCGGCTGCACGCATTCACAATGGGGTGAGGATTTTGACGAAGGATCATGCTTTCCTGCGCGGCCTGCGCGACGGCGCGCCCATTTCGCTGGGCTACTTTGCCGTGGCCATTTCGCTCGGCATCGCGGCGCGCGGCGCGGGCCTGACCGCCTTTCAGGCCGCGCTGGCCAGCCTGCTCAACAACGCCTCCGCCGGGGAATTCGCGGCGTTTACGCTGATCGGCGCCGGCGCGGGCTATCTCGAAGTCGCCTTGATGACGCTGGTCGCCAACGCGCGCTACCTGCTGATGTCCTGCGCGCTGAGCCAGAAGCTGGACGCTTCGACGCCGCTCATTCCCCGGCTCATCATCGGCTTTGACGTGACCGATGAGATCTTCGGCGCGTACATCGCACAGCCGGGACCGCTCAACCCGCGCTATGCCTACGGCGTGATCCTGATCGCGCTGCCCGGCTGGGCGCTGGGCACCTTCCTCGGCGTGGCGATGGGCAGCGCGCTGCCCGCACGGCTGGTCAGCGCGCTGAGCGTATCGCTGTACGGCATGTTTCTCGCCGTGATCGTGCCGCCCGCGCGCAAGAGCCGCGTGCTGGCTGCGCTGATCGCCGCGTCGATGGCGCTGAGCGCGCTGTTCACGCTCGCGCCGCTGTTCGCATTCCTGTCCACGGGCGCGCGGGTCATCCTGCTGACGGTCGCGCTGTCGGCGCTGGCGGCCTGGCGCTTTCCCGTCGAAGAGGAGGCGCAGCCATGACCGGAAACGCCTACATCTACATATTCGCCATGGCGGCGGTCAGCTACCTGATCCGCACATTGCCGCTGACGCTGATCCGCCGCAGGATTGAAAACCGGTTCCTGCGCTCGTTTCTCTATTACGTCCCCTACGTCACGCTCGCGGTAATGACATTTCCCTCGATCCTGACCGCCACGGGCAGCGTCTGGTCGGCGTGGCTCGGCTTCGCGGCGGCGCTGTTCTGCGCGTGGCGCGGAATGGGACTGCTTCCTGTGGCGTGCGCGGCCTGCGCCGCGGTGTTCCTGTCCGAATTATTCCTTCTATAAAGCGCCGCCCCAAAACCTTTACGCATTTACCCAATGCGCATCCTTGCCTTCCGACGAAAAACGCGGTACAATGAAGAATATCTTGGGGAAAATTGAACCAATTCCCCTCTTTCATCGTCTAAAGGATGAATTGCAATACTTTCGGAGGAAACTGCCATGCGCATACGAAAATACGGCCTCTTCGCGGCAATGCTTGCGGCTGGCGCATGTCTGCTCAGCGGCTGCGGACAGGTGGATGACTCCGTTTTTGAAAGCACGGCCGACTTCAGCGTCAACATCAGCGTCCCCTTCGCCACCACCGAGCCGGACGAGATCGCCGAGGAGGATCGGGCACAGGTGGAAATCGACGCGAACGGCAACGTCACGGTCAACGATTCTTCGCTGCTCAACAGCAGCTACACCCGCCAGACAAACGACGCCGAGGCTGAATACGAAACCCTGGAGCTCGGTGACACCGGCCTTGCCGTACAGGCGCTGCAGCAGCGCCTTCAGGAGCTGGGCTATTTCAGCGGCGGCATCTCCGGCATCTTCGACGCGGCGACCGAAACCGCCGTGCGCCGGTTTGAGCAGACCTACGGCATCATGCAGACCGGCATCGCCACGCAGGCGTTTCAGGAGGAGCTGTTCTCGTCGGACGCGCCGGTCTACGGAACGGCCGAGTACGAATCCGCTGTCGTCTCACAGTACACGACGCTGCAGCGCGGCGCGGTCGGCAGCACCGTCTACGCGCTTCAGCACCGCCTGGAAGAGCTGGGCTATCCGATTTCGGAGCTGACCGGCGTCTACGATGAGGAAACTGAGCGCGTCGTCGAGCTGTTTTACGAGACCTATGGACTGGAACCGCAGCCGATCGCCTACATCGCCATGCAGCAGCAGCTCTATTCGGAAGGCGCGCTGCGCTATTCCGAAGGCGGGGAAACGCAGACGGTCGAAGTCGACGAAAACACTTTGACCATCGGCAACGTCGGAACACTGGTCATGCAGCTGCAGGAGCGGCTGGTCGAGTTGGGCTACATGACCTCCACCCCGTCGGGCATCTACGACGAGGAGACCGCTGCGGCGGCGCGGCTGTTTGAGGAGGCTTGCGGCATGGAGCCGACGGGCACGATGTCCTATGCCGTCCAGGCATTCCTGCTGTCGGATCAGGCGCCCGCCTACGGTTCGACCTATGCGGGCGACACCACCGTCTACACCGACCTCTCCGAGGGCGACGAGGGCGACGCGGTCACCGCGCTGCAGGAGCGCCTGATCGAGCTGGGCTACGCCTCCGGCGCGGGCGACGGCAACTATGGCGAGCAGACGACCGCCGCCATCCGCATGTTCCAGCGCTACAACAACCTGGAGGAAACCGGCATCGCCACGGCGCAGGTGCAGGCCGTGCTGTTCTCCCCCACCGCCATCAGCTACGACGACGTGCTCAACGGCATCACGGCGCAGAGCACCCCGGCGCCCACCGAAGCGCCGGAAGTCCTGCCCGAGGACGAGCTGATCGTCCAGACGCTGGGCATTGGCGACAGCGGCTCCGCCGTCGAGGAACTGCAACAGCGCCTGAGCGACATCGGCTACGCCTGCGACGTCACTGGAACCTATGACGAATCGACCGCCAGCGCGATGCGCGCGTTCCAGTCGGCCGTCGGCGTCTCGCAGACCGGCGAGGCCACAGCCGAAATGCAGGCTTACATATTCAGCAATGCCGCCCCCTACAACGGCATTCAGATGTACAACTCGACGCAAAGCTACATCACCCTCCAGCAGGGCGACACCGGCGAAGCCGTCACGCGCCTGCAGCAGCGGCTTTGGCAGCTGGGATTCCTCCTGACCGAAGACGTGCAGGACAGCATCGGCACCTATCACGCGGCCACGGCCGACGCCGTCAGCGCCGCACAGCGCGCCATGGGCTATCGGGAGACCGACGGCGTGGCAGGGCCGGAATTCCAGTGCTTCCTGTTCTCCTCGTATGGAGACTATTTGCAGCGGTGAACTTTCCAGACAGACGTCCGGCGCGGGACGATTTGCCCGCGCCGGCCATCGCTTTCTATACATACTTTCGCATCTGCTTGAGCGCCGCCTTTTCCAGCCGCGAGACCTGCGCCTGCGAGATGCCGATTTCATCGGCGACCTCCATCTGCGTCCGCCCCTGAAAGAAGCGCCGCTCGATGATCTTCCGCTCGCGCTGCGGCAGGTGGTCGAGCGCCTGCCGGATGGAGAGATCGCGCACCCATTCCTCCTCGCTGACGCGCTCGTCGCGCACCTGATCCATGACGTAGATCGCATCGCCGCCATTTTGATAGATCGGGTCAAACAGCGAAATCGGCTCCTGAATCGCCTCGAGGGACAGCACGACGTCCTCCTCGGACACGGCCATCTCCTCCGCGATCTCGCAGACCGTCGGCTCGCGCCCATCGCGCGCGGCGAGCTGGTCGCGCGTGCGAAGCGCTCGGTAGGCCGTATCGCGCAGCGAGCGCGAGACGCGGATCGGGTTGTTGTCGCGCAGGTAGCGCCGGATCTCGCCGATGATCATCGGCACGCAATAGGTGCTCAGGCGGACGTTCATGCTCAGGTCAAAGTTGTCCAGCCCCTTCATCAGGCCGATGCAGCCCACCTGAAAGAGGTCGTCCACGTTCTCTCCGCGATTTTGAAAGCGCTGGATCACGCTCAACACGAGGCGCAGATTGGC
>LHCFI01400__coassemble_2215_pt1 | contig 13035 bp, 6 predicted proteins | sample LHCFI01400__metabat2_low_PE_009 | metagenome-assembled genome bin LHCFI01400 | reverse complement strand
CACGACCCGCATCACGTCCGTCGTAAACCCGACCGACTCCGGCGCTTCCAGTACGTGCACCACGCACTCCGCCGTCACCAGGCTTCCGCTCTGGCTCTCCGCCGACGCCGTGATCGTCGCCGTGCCCTCCGACACCGCCGTCACCACGCCGTTCGCGTCCACCTTCGCGATCCCGCTGTTGTCCGACTCGTACGTCACCGCGCCCTTCTCGTTCGCTCCGAACGTCGCGCTCAGCTGGTGCGTCATTCCCTCGCCCAGCTCAATCTCCTCTTCGCTCAGGTGGATCTCCGTCGGCTTCGACACCACCGTCACACGGATGCTTGCCGTCGCGTCGTTGTCGTACCGCTTAAACGTCAGCGTCGTCTCGCCCTTCGAGACACCCGTCACGTTTCCGTACGCGTCCACCGTCGCAATCGACGGATTCCCGATCGTGAACTCGCCCACGCCCGCCATGTCCACCTCGTTCGGCGTCAGGTACGCTCCGTTTGCGTAGTACACGTGCGCTTCGGTCTTCTCCGTCATCCCTTCTCCGACCGTCAGGCTCGCCGGCGCGATCTCCACTCTCGTGTTCTTCGCGTGCACGCCCACCGTCAGCTGTGCGCTCAGTCCGTTGCTCGTCGTCACCGTCACCGTCGCCCAGCCCGACTTGTGGCCGTATGCCTCTCCGTCGTTGTTGACGCTCAGCACCGACGTGTTGTCCGACGTCACCGTCAGCTGCGTCATCGCGCTCGACCCGTCCACTCCCGTCATCTCTATCGGAAGTTTGAACACGTGTCCCGTCACGACCCGCATCACGTCCGTCGTAAACCCGACCGACTCCGGCGCTTCCAGTACGCGGATCTCCTGAGAAGTTACAACGCGCGCGCCATTTTCTTCGTGCGTTGTAACCCCGTTATAGGTTGCGACAAACACATTGGCCGTGCCCACTTCCAGCGCGGTGATCTCGCCCGTCTCTTCGTTGACTTCGAGGATGTCCGGGCGATCCGTCCAATAGCGATAGCCGAACGACAGGATCGACGTCGTATCCACAGAGGCTTCTGACGTCGCGTTCATGCCGGTACCCAGCTCGTTCGCAGAAACCGAGAGGTAGACGTTTTCCGGCGCCTTGTTCACCGTAATTGCGCAATCCTGATACACGCCATTGAACGTCGAAACGCGAATGGCACAGCTGCCGACGCCCACGGCGGTGACATTGCCGTCCTGATCGACCGTCGCAACGTCCGTGTTGGAAGAGGTATAAGTCACCGAGCTGGCCGTATTGGACGGCAGCGTATAGCCAATCCCGCCGACCTGCCCCACGGCCATCGTCGCATTGCGGATCGTGATCGAAATGCTGCTCGGCGCAGAGCGCACGACAACATTGACGCTCGTCCGAACGCCATTATAGGCCGTGAGGGTAATCGTCGCGCTGCCAGCGCTGCGGCCGTAGAGCTGGCCTTCGCCATTGACCTGCACGACGCTGTCATTGCTGCTCGAGAACGTCACCGAACCGGCAGTCTGAACATCGCCGGCATAGAGCGCATAGCGAATCGAATCCTGCCGGATCTCGCCCCGGCCAACGGCAATGGGCGCATCATCGAGCACGACGATCCGCGTGGGCGCGGCCTTGACGGTCACGCTGCAGGTCGCCACCGTCTCCCCGCCGATGACGAGGGAAACCGTCGCTTCGCCCTTGCGCTCCGCATGGATCAGGCCGTCGGTATCCACATCGACCGATACGACGGTCGGATCGGAGGAAACGAACTGTGCGTTCGCCGGCGCAGCGCTGCCATCCGTCATTGAAAAGGTCAGCACATAGCTGTCGCCGACGCCCATGTCAAGAGACCGGGCGTTCAGCTCGGCGCTCGGCAAATAAACCTCCAGATCGACGCTGCGCGAAGCACCGCCCGTGGACGTCGCCGCAATTTTGCACTGGCCCTCGCCAACCGCAGTCACGACGCCGTCCGCATCCACCGTGGCAACATCGGGATTGCTGCTGGAATAGCGGAATTCCGTGCGCGTATATTCCGGGTAGGTGACAATTGCCCGCGTCTGATAGCCGACGCCCAGCCGGCTCTCTTCAAGCGCAAGCTCGAAATAGTCCGGCTCGTCATAGACCGTCACCGTGACAAAATTCGTGACATTGCCGACCGTCACAGCAATGTTGTCCACGCCCTTCTCCATGGCCGTCACATTGCCATCGGCATCGATGGTGACCTTTCCTTTCAGGGACGTGTAGACTGCCTTTCCATAGGTATCCGCCGGGAAGGTAATCTGAATGCGCGCCTCATCGCCGACTTCCATTTCAGAAACCGGCAGCGCCACCTCAAACGAATCCGGCATCGCATAAACCGACAGGCGGCACTGGGCCGTCAGATCGTCCAGCGAAACGGTAATCACGCAATCGCCCGCTCCGACCGCCGTCACGACGCCATTTTCCACCGTCGCGACGTCCGGATCGTCGGACTGATAGGTCAGCTCCGAGACGAGCGAATCGTCCACGTCGGCGATTACGCGCGTCGTCTCGCCCACCCCGAGCATATCGTTCTCGAGAGCCGCGTTGAGCACATCGGGCATCGAGCGAACGCTGACGGCATAGAGCGCAACCAAAGACGAATCCGAATAGACGGAAACCTCACAGGTACCCGCACCAACTGCTGTCACAACGCCGCGATCGTCCACCGTGGCAACCTGTTCGTCATTTGAAGCATAGACATAGGCGTCGTCGAGCGCAAAAGCAACCACAGGACCGCGCAGCGAAGCGGACTCTCCCACCCGCAGCGAGAGGTCGACCGGATCCATGAGATCCGCAGGATCCACTACGGTCACCACGACGGAACCGACGCGCCCGTTGTCCGCCGCCGCGGAGATCGTCGCAGTGCCTACGCCCATGGCCGTCACGCGGCCGTCGGCGTCGACCGCCGCCACATTTTCGTCATCCGACGAGAGCACATAGCTGTCCGCGCCCTCCACCGCGACCTGCGCCTGCTCGCCCACCGCAAGCTGCGCGCGGTCGGCAGAGACGACGAGCTCCGGCAGCGTCTCCACAACGGAGACGTTTACCGTCTGGCTCAGCCCGAGTTCCGCACATTCGACCACGACGGCGGCTTCGCCGGCGGCCAGCGCGGTCACCAGACCATACTCATCGACGCTGACGACGCCGTTCTCCACAGGCGCATAGGTCAGCGCATGATCCAGCCCATCCGAGAAGGAAGCGGAAATCTGCGCGGTCTGCCCGACCGCCAGTTCGATCTCGCTGTTTTCGATCTGCATCGAAACCGGCGCGGCCGTCTCCTGCGCCCCGTCCGTCGGAAGCGCATTGCTCGCCAGCGGCGGCTCCGTCATCAGCGGCGCCTCGGTCGCAAGCGGTGCTTCCGTCGCTAGCGGTGCCTCGGTCGCAAGCGGTACCTCCGTCGGAAGGGGAGCCTCGGTCGGAAGCACATCGCTCGGCTCCGGCGAAACCGCCGGAAGCGCCGTTCCCTCCGTGGGAGCTTCCGTCACCTGCGCAGGCTCATCCGTCGAAAGGGGAGCTTCCGTCGGGAGCACATCGGTCGGTTCCGGCGAAACCGTCGGAAGCATCGTTCCCTCTACGGGAATGTCCGTCGCCTCCACAGGCGCATCCGTCGCGATGGGAGTTTCCGTCGGGAGCGCGTCGGTCGGTTCCGGCGAGACCGTCGGAAGCATCGTCCCCTCTACGGGAATGTCCGTCGCCTCCACAGGCGCATCCGTCGGAAGCTGCGTGTTTTCCACAGGCTCCGACGTCGGCTGCTGCGTATTTTCCACAGGCGCGTCGCTCGCCTCCGGCGCTTCCGTCGAAGGAGAGACTGCCGTCATGGCCAGCTCGGCCAGCGGATACTCGACGTTGTCCTGATAGCAGTACGCCTCGACAATGCCGCTCTGGAACGCGTCGACCTCGTCCGGCGACATCGGGCGCAGGGACTGAGCATCGACCCAGCCTTCCAGCACGGCGTCCTCGACCACGAACGTCACCTGCAGGCGATCTTCGCCCGACGCAGTGCGGCCGATGGCCAGAACAACGCCCCCGCCCAAAACGGCAACAGCGCCCGACGTGGCGTCGGGATAGAGCGCCGCGCCATCGGACAGCTGCGCATAGCCAAACGTGAAGTCCGGCGACTGCGACGCATCCGCGTCGTAGTTCACGCCGGAGTCCTCAGTCGGCGCGGGCTGCGAGGCCGCACCAGGATCGGCAGCCGTCTCGCCTCCCAATTCGAGCTCAGGGGATTCGGTCTCAACCGGCGTCTCGACCGTGTCGATCGACTCGATCACGACCTCGTAGCCGGAGCCCTTCTCTGCATACGCGCCCAGCACGGTCGAAACCATCATGCACAGGCACAGCAGAGCCGAAAGCCAGCGATTGTACTTCTTCATGTCATCCTCCAAAATTTGGCTTGCCGCCCGACAACGGCAAAATCAACCAATTTGTCTATATTATACCACAACCTGCCGATCTGTCAACCGCGGCAGAAATAAAAGCGAAACAATTTTGCAATCATCTGAGGTTTCACTCAAATATTCACACACAATTAAACGAAATTCCGCCACAATTCGCCGCAATAAAAATGGGCCCGGACCTCTGTCCGAACCCAAATGGCGCCGCTTTTCAGCGGTCATTGCGCTTTTTCATGAAGCTGGGGACATCCGGCGTGAACCCGCGGCGGGACTGCGTGCGGCTCTCCTGATAGTCGTCCTGATAGACGCGCGGGCGGCGCTGCTGCGTACTGCTGCTGCGGCGCTCCGGCTGATACGGCTCGTCGCTCTCGCGGACGCGCTCGCGCACCGGCGCGGACGACGCGCGCGGACGGCGCTCGAAGATCGGCGAAATCGGCTCGTCGTCCTCATAGCTGCGCGACGCCGTGCGCTCCCTGCGCTCCTCTGCGGGCGCTTCCTCCGGCTGCCGTTCCTGACGCGCTTCGTAACCCGGCGCGTTCGATCCCGGCGCCGCCTTCGGCTGCTCGTTGACCGGGGTCTTTTCAAAGCCCGTGGCGATGACGGTGATCTTGACCTCATCGGTGAGCTGCTCGTCGGTGCCGGTACCGAAGATGATGTTCGCCTCCGGATCGGCCGCGGCGGTGATGAGCTGCGCAGCCTCGTTGATGTCGAGGATCGACATGTCCGGACCGCCGGTGATGTTGATGAGCACCGCGCGGGCGCCGTCGATGGAGGTCTCGAGCATCGGGCTGGAGATGGCCTGCTTCGCGGCGTCGACCATGCGGTTCTCGCCCTTGCCAATGCCGATGCCCATGTGCGCCAGGCCGCGCGACTGCATGACCGTGCGGACGTCGGCGAAGTCGAGGTTGATCAGCGACGGCACCGCGATCAGGTCGGAGATGCCCTGAATGCCCTGACGGAGCGTGTCGTCCGCGATGCGGAACGCCTCGATCATCGTCGTGCCCTTGGTGACCACGCTCAGCAGGCGGTCGTTCGGGACGACGACCAGCGTGTCCACGCTCGCCTTCAGGCGCTCGATGCCGGCCTCGGCGTTCTTCATGCGCTGGCGGCCTTCAAACAGGAACGGCTTCGAGACGACGCCGATGGTCAGAATGCCCTGCTCGCGCGCGATCTCCGCGATGACGGGCGCCGCGCCCGTGCCGGTGCCGCCGCCCATGCCGCAGGTGACAAACACGAGGTCGGAGCCCTTGACGGTCTTGGCGATCTCCTCGCGGCTCTCCTCAGCGGCGCGCTGGCCGACTTCGGGATTCGCGCCCGCGCCCAGACCCTTGGTCAGCTTATCGCCAATCTGGATCTTCACCGGCGCCTTGGAAAGCGCCAGCGCCTGACTGTCGGTATTGATCGCAATGAACTCGACGCCCTTCAGGTCGGCTTCCACCATGCGGTTGACCGCATTGGTGCCCGCACCGCCGACGCCGATGACGCGAATCGCAGCGGAATTCATATTGTTATCCTGTTCCATTCCTTCGAACTCAAGCACAAGGCATCCCCCTCGTCAACGTAGTATATTGTAGTTTATTCTGCATTTCGTCCCCGGAAAAAATTCCGAACCTTGCTCAGGACCGGCGCATCGCCGTCCTCGTGCTGTTCGATGGAGTCGAAGATCAGATCTGCCAACCCCAGCGCCGAAGCGAATACAGGACTGTTCAACTTCGCGGTCTTGACCGCCGCGACCTTGACCGGCCGGCCGATCCGCGCCGAGAGATACTCCCTCGCCCCGCGCATCAGCGCCAATCCGCCGCCTGTCAAATAGACCTGCGACCGAGCGCCCAGATAGCCGGCGGCATCGTTGTTGATCGTCAATTCGATCATCTCCATCAGCTCGCCCACGCTGCGCTCGACGATGTCCTGCACCATCTCCCTGGGAAACGTCATCCGGCGCCCGGATTCGTCATAGACTTCCGAAAAGGAATCGCGGTCGAATTCGTCAGGGTTGAATACGTAATTTCGCTTGATCTGTTCCGCAGCGCGCATGGAGATGCGCAGCTCCGTCGCCAGATCCGCAGCGACATGCCCGCCGCCGCGCGGGAGCATCGCGTGGTAGATGATCGCGTCCCCTTCGACGACGCTGACCTCGGTGTTGAGGTAGCCGCAGTCGATCAGAAGGGCCGTGCGGTCGCGGTCGTCCAGCGGAAGCAGAAGCAGGCTCTCGCCCAGCGACGGAGAGAGGAAGCCGAGAATCGCGATGTCCAGCACGTGCAGCATCTCGCTGACGTCCTCGATGAACATCGACTCGGCCACAATAAACGCAACCTGCGCGCGCAGGCGGTTGCCGCGCCCTCCCGGCGCCATCGTCTTCTTGCCTCCATCGACGATGTACCACGCGGGCGAGCGGTGCAGCACCATGCACCCGCCGCCGGCCAACTGCAGTTTGTCCGCCGCAAGATCCTGCACGGCGTCCACGACCGATTCGTCGATCACACCCTCCGGCGCCTCGACTTCGGCCTCGCTGACGCGGACGTGAATGTACTCGCCCGGTATGCCGACGTAGATCTCGCGCACCTTTGTCCCCGCCTCGAGTTCGGCCGCCGCAATCGAATCGCGCACGCGCTGAACCATCTGCCGGGGGGTGTTCCAATCGCCCTCGGAATAGCCATCGTATGGAACCGTGCCCGATCCGACGATGTTGAGCCTGTCCAGCCCGCTGTTCTGCGCGATCACCGTCACAATCTTCGAGGTTCCAAACTCGATGGCAGCTATCTGTCTTTTCATGTCCCTGACCGACCACCTTGCTCTTCAGTGCACAGTAACACCTACATAAGTGTATTATACATGGATTTTGAGGCGGATGCAAACGCGAAACGGCCAAAAAACGCGATTTTCCGAATATGTCAAAATACTTTCAAAATCCGGTCCACCTGCCGTCACAGATCATGTTAATTCCATAATCGAAACTTATTCTTCCGCAGTGGGTTCGTCCGGCCGGTAGTCGGCCTTGCTGCCGCTGGAGACGTCGAGCGTGCCGCCCGCCTGCCCGCGCGATTGCAGATCGTCCACGGCCGAACACATCCAGAGGATCTTTCCCTCCATGTCGTTCGCATCGCCGAGCAGCACGCGGATGCCCGACCGCGTCGTCAGCGTGAGGTTGAACACGTCCGAGAGGTTCAGCTCCGAGACATATCCGAACGCGCCCTGCGACCGAATGGCTTCGAGCACCGCCTTCATCGCCGCGAGCTTTTCCTCCGGCGCCGAAATGCGCCCGCCGATGCGGTAGGCGCCGCCCTCCAGCCCGGTGATGTAGACGCCCGCATCCTCCGGCACGGTGTCGACGGCCTCGATGACGTAGCCGTCGGCGTCCATGACGAGCAGGCGCGCACCGCTCAGAACCATGGCGTCGCGCGTCCGCTCGCGGGCAATGAGCGTCACGGTGTTCGGATAGCGCACCTCCACGCCGTCGAGCGCAAAGCGCCCCGTGGATTCGAGCGAGCGCCTCAGAGAATCCTCGTCGACCGACCGGATCGATCCGCCCATCTCCAGCCCGGACGCGCGGATCACCTCGTCGCGCAGGTCGTCCGAAACGCCCGCGACGGCCACATTGCGCACCACGAACACCCGCCCCAGCAGCGCAAACACCGCCGCCGTCACCAGTACGGCGGCGGCAACGGCGATCAGCAGGCGCTTTGAACGCGCCGAAATCCTGCGCATATTGCCTCCCCTCCCGCAGAATCAGCCGCGCGCGGCAGAGATGTTCATCAGCACGGCGACGCCGCACATCAGGATGGAAATGGACGTTCCGCCTGAGCTGAAAAACGGCAGCGGAAGCCCCGTCGTCGGCATCAGTCCGATCACGACCGCGACGTTCATCACGCACTGGACGCCGATCATGCACGTAATGCCGCCGGCCAGCAGGCTGCCGAAGCGATCCTCGCAGCGAATCGCCACCCGGAGGCCGAAGAACACAAACGCCGCAAACAGCGCGAGCACCGACAGGCAGCCGACCAACCCCAGATCCTCGCCGACCACGGCAAAGATAAAATCGGACTCCGGATAGGGCAGGAAGGCATACTTCTGGCGCCCCATGCCGAGCCCCATGCCGAACAGCCCACCCGATCCAAACGCCATCAGCGACTGCGAGAGCTGATAGCCCTCGTTCGTCAGGTACGCAAAGGGATCGCGAAACGACATCAGCCGCGCCCGCCGGTAGTCCGCCGACAGCGCATAGAACGTCCCCAGCGCCAGCCCCGCCACGCCGATCGCCCCCAAATGGCGCCACCGGGCGCCCGCGATCATCACCATGACCGCCGAGACGATCAGTATGCTGCCCGCCGTGGACAGGTTGGGCTGCAGGAGAATCAGCAAAAACATCGCGCCCGGAATGACAAACATCGGCACGAGTCCCGTGAAAAACCGGCCCAAATCGCGATTTTTCATGCTCAGCGCGCGCGCCAGAAACAGTATCGACGCGTACTTCGCAAGTTCCGACGGCTGAAAGCTGACCGGTCCCAGACGAAGCCAGCGCCTTGAGCCGTTGAGCATCCGCCCGATTCCCGGAATCGCCACCAGGATCAGCAGCACAAAGCTGGCCGCTAACAGCGTAAGGCAGATCTGAGGCTTTGCCAGCACGCGATAGTCGATCCTCAGGATAACCGCCATGCCCACAAAACCCACGGCAATTCCCATCAGCTGGGAATAGACCTCGGCGAGCGGGCTTCCGCTGTCCTGCGCATTGTAAAAGCTCGCCGCATAGAGCACCAGAAGGCCGGAAGCCAACAGCAGAAGGAACGTCACAAGCAGTCCTTTATCAACAGACCAAATTCCGACTAAGTTCGGTATTTTTATGTACTTTATTCGGTTTTGGCGCGATCCTTCCACAACCATTAGTCTGTTTTCGTCTTTTCCCCTCTCAGCCGCGATTCTGTTTCCCCTTTTTCTCTCCTTTGCCCCGAGCAATGCCCGGAGAGTCAAGCCCGGCGGCCCTCCAGCTGCCGGACGATCTCCTTGAACACCCGGCCGCGCTCCTCGTAGTCGCTGAACATGTCGAAGCTCGCGCAGCTGGGCGACAGGAGGACGTTGCCTCCCGCCTCGGCCAGCTCAAACGCCCGGCGAACGGCGGCTTCAAAGTCGGTACTGCAGCGCTCGTAGGCCGGATAGCCGCATCGATCAAGCGTCTGCGAAATCTGCTCGGCCGTCGCTCCGATGAGTACGATGTGCGAAATCGGGCACTTTTTGATCTCCTCGACCAGCGGCGTAAAGTCGCAATGCTTGTCGTATCCGCCGAGGATCAGCACCGTAGGCTTGCGCATCGCGCGGACGGCCTGAATGGTCGAATCGACATTCGTGCCCTTGGAATCGTTGATGAATCGCACCCCGTCGAGCTCGCGGACAAATTCAATCCGATGCTCGACCCCCTGGAAGGTGCGCAGCGTATGGCGGATCACCGGCGCGGGCACGCCGCAGACCGAGGCCATCGCCGTCGCCGCGAGGGCGTTTTTCAGGTTGTGCTCGCCGGGAATGGCGATCTCCTCCACCTCGCAGACCGGCTTGAAGGCGTCCGCCTCGCCGAACACGACCTTGCCATCGCTGACAAACGCGCCATACGGCACGGGATTGCGCGACGAAAACCACACCACCCGGCCGCGCACCCGCGAAGCCATGTCCTTCGTGATGGGATCGTCGTAGTTCAGCACGACGAAATCGTCCTCGCCGCAGTTCATGAACACGCGCTCCTTCAGCGCGATGTAGCGCTCCATGGTCTTGTGGCGGTCCATGTGATCCTCGGAGATGTTCAGCACCGCCGCCACGGCGGGATGGAACTGCGAAGCCGTTTCCATCATAAACGACGAGATCTCGCAGACGGTCACGTCGCCGGGACGCATCTTCGGCACTGCGGCGGAATACGGCGCGCCGATATTGCCGACCACCCACGTCGTCCGTCCGGCGTTTCGGAAGATCTCGCCGGCGAGCGTCGTCGTGGTCGTCTTGCCGTTCGTGCCGGTCACCGCCAGCAAAAGCCCGGTGGACTCGCGGTAGGCGTATTCCACCTCGCCGGCGACTTCAATGCCCAGCTCTCCCGCGCGCACGATGGCCGGATGCTCAATGCGAATGCCCGGACTGACGACCAGCAGGTCCAGCCCTTCGAGATGGTCCTCCGGATGCGGCTCGCCGAGCAGCAGCTGCGCGCCCTCGCGCTCCAGCTCGTCCAGCGCGCCCGCAAACGCCTCGCGCGGCTTGGCATCGCACGCCACAACACTGGCGCCGCGCAGCAACAGCAGCCGCGCCGCGGCGATCCCGCTGCGCGCCATGCCCAGCACCATCGCCCTGTTGACCTTCATGGAAAATCCCTCCTCGTCGGTTCCTTTCAAGGGACGCACGCCCGACGGCAAGCGGAGACGGCCGCAAAGGCCGCCCGTGCGTCAAAATTTGAATCAGGCGACAAATCCCAGCAGCGAAATCAGGCACAAGCAGACCGTGACGATATAGTACATGGTCACGACCTTCGTCTCCGGCATGCCGCTGAGTTCAAAGTGGTGGTGCAGCGGCGCCATCTTGAAGATGCGCTTGCCGTGCGTCGCCCGGAAGTAGGCAAACTGAATGATGTCCGAAAGACTCGAGACGAACATCGCCAGCGCGATGATCGGCAGAAGCAGCGAAAGCCGCGTCACCAGCACCGTGCCCATCAGCGCGCCGCCGATGAAGAACGAGCCGACGTCGCCCATGAACACGCGCGCGGGATAGGAATTGTAGCGCAAAAAGCCCATCAGCGCGCCCGCCATGGCTCCGGAGAAGATCGCGACGTTGAGCAGATTGGAGGCGTTGTCCGGATTCGCCGCCGCCAGCGCCACGCCGATCAGCGCCATCGTGGCGAAGTCGAACAGCGAGCAACCGCCGCAGAGCCCGTCCAGCCCGTCGAGCAGGTTGGCGGAATTGACCGTCCCCACCAGCACGAACATCATCACCGGAATGTAGAACCATCCGAGATCCCATTCGACATTCAAAAACGGCACGGTCAGGCTCGATCCGATCAGCGGATGGAAGTACGCCCACAGCGACAGTCCCAGCGCGATTACAATTTGCGGAATCAGCTTCTGCTTGGGCGTCAGCCCCAGCGACCGGTGCAGCTTGACCTTGATAAAGTCGTCCACAAAGCCTATCAGGCCGAAACCCAGCGCGCTAACCAGCACGATCAGCAGAAAGTCAAACCGCGAATCGTTGTACGCAAAGGCGATCGACGCGATGATGGCCGGAATGGCGAAGATCAGCCCGCCCATCGTCGGCGTTCCCTGCTTCTTCTTGTGGGACTGCGGTCCCAGGTCGTAGATGGTCTGGCCGAATTTCAGCTTCTTCAGCCACGGAACGATGATCGGCCCGAACACGAGCGACATGGCAAACGCGGCGATGATCGTCCAAATGAGTCTCTGCATCTTCTGTTCCCTCCGATAATGATGGCGTTGCGGCGGTCAATCCGCGATCTCCCTGAGCAGTTCGGCGACGACAATCTTTTCGTCAAACGGATATTTGACGCCGTTGATCTCCTGATACGTCTCGTGGCCCTTGCCGGCCAGCACGATCACGTCGCTGGGCTGCGCGTGCTGAAGCGCATAGCGAATCGCCTCTCGCCGGTTGTCGATCACGACGTATTCGCAGCCCGTGTGGCGAATGCCCTCCTCGATCTGGTCGAGGATCGCCATGGGATCCTCGTTGCGCGGGTTGTCGCTGGTCAGGATGCAGAAATCCGCCAGCTCGCCCGCGATCTCGCCCATGACCGGCCGCTTCGCCGCGTCCCGGTTGCCGCCGCAGCCGAACAGCGCGATCATGCGCCCCTTGGCCGTCTGGCGCACCGCCTTGAGGATGTTCTCCAAGCTGTCCGGCGAATGCGCATAGTCGAGGATCACGCGGTAGGGCGTGCCCGTCTCCAGCAGCTCGATGCGCCCCGGTACGGCGCGCACGTCCTCCAGCCCGCGCCGGATCGCCTCAGGGCCGACGCCCGCGCAGATGCAGACGCCCGCCGCCAGCAGGGCGTTGTAGACGTTGAAAATGCCCGCCAGCTTGAGCGATACCGACACGCGGAACTGCTTGTGCCACGTCATCAGGAAGCTGCAGCCGCGCTCGGAGATCTCGATGTCGTTGGCGTAGACGTCGCTCGACGCCCGGATGCCGATGCGCAGCGCCTCGCGGCCGAGCGACCGAATGCCCTCCGCGACGCGCTCGTCGTCGACGTTGTAGACGATGTTCTCCACCATGTCCGGCTCGAAGAAGCGCATCTTCGCCGCAAAATAGGCGTCCATGTCCTTGAAATAGTCGAGGTGATCCTGCGAGAAATTGGTGAACGCGCCGATGTCAAACTTGACGCCCGCCAGCCGGCGCATCGCCAGCGCATGCGCGGAGACCTCCATCACCACGCACTCGCATCCCGCCTGCTCCATGCGGTGAAGCAGCGTCTGCGTGACGATCGGATCCGGCGTCGTCAGGTTCGCCGGGATGACCTCCTCGCCGATCATCGAGCAGACGGTACCGATCAATCCGGTCTTCTTTCCCGCCTCCTCGAGGATCGACTTAATCAGAAAGCTGGAGGTCGTCTTGCCCTTCGTGCCCGTGATGCCAATCAGCAGCATCTTTCTCGAGGGATTGCCAAAAAATTCGGAAGCG
>LHCFI01400__coassemble_2179_pt1 | contig 13327 bp, 11 predicted proteins | sample LHCFI01400__metabat2_low_PE_009 | metagenome-assembled genome bin LHCFI01400 | reverse complement strand
CATTTTTCATACCTCCCAAACTTCCCCATTTTAGCAATATTTTATCATTCATTACGAATTTTGTCAATGGTTTCCATCGAATTTCCCATCATTTTTATGGTTCATCCGACTTCAAAATGAATAATTTGGGAGTTTTAGTCCGCGGTGCCCGCTGTGAATCGTAAAATTTACGCAATTGTCGGCCGCGCGGGCGTTCCAATTCGGGCAATTGTATAGTATAATTGAGTACGGAAAGTTATCCTTCCCGAAAATAACGAACCGTTTGCAACCAAACGATAGAAAGGATCCTGCAATGTCTGCAAAGAAAACCAGCATCGGCGGCCAGGCTCTCCTCGAGGGCATCATGATGCGCGGGCCGAAGGTCACCGCGATGGCCGTCCGCAATCCCGAAGGCGAAATCATTCTGGAAGAGCATCCCACGCGCGGCACGGAGCGGGCAAAATTTTTCAAGCTCCCCATCATCCGCGGCGTGTTCAACATGGTTGACTCCCTCGCCGCCGGCTACAAATATCTGATGCGCTCGGCAGAGATCAGCGGCTTGGACGCCGAAGAGGAGAAGCGCAAGGTCGAAAACCCGAAGTGGTACGACGCCCCCATCGTCGACAAGCTGCTGATGCCCATCGCGACGGTGCTGGCGGTCGTGCTGGCGGTCGTGTTGTTTTTCTGGCTGCCGATGCAGCTGTTCACGTGGCTTTCGGCGGCGGTTCCGGCCCTCGACGGCCACTACCTGCTGCGCGCCGTGTTTGAAGGCGTGCTGCGCATTCTGATCTTCATCGGCTACGTCTGGGCGACGTCGCTGATGAAGGACATCCGCCGCACCTACCAGTACCACGGCGCGGAACACAAGACGATCTTCTGCTACGAGGCGGGCCTGCCGCTGACGGTGGAAAACGTGCGCATACAGCGCCGGTTCCATCCCCGCTGCGGCACGTCGTTTCTGATTCTGGTGCTGCTGGTGAGCATCGTGGTTTCGATGTTCATCCGCATTGACAACGTCCCATTGCGCATGTTCGTCAAGCTCCTGACGCTGCCGCTCATCATCGGCATCGGCTATGAGCTCATCAAGCTCGCCGGGCGCAAGGACAACCTGCTGACGCGGATCATCTCCGCCCCGGGCATCGCGCTTCAGCACCTGACGGTATTTGAGCCGGACGACAGCATGATCGAGTGCGCCATCGCCGCGATGAAAAAGGTCATTCCCGACGACGGCAGCGACACCTGGTAAATCGATTCGATTGACGAGGAAAGATCCATGAAAAAAAAGAAGAAGGGCGCTCCTGTTGAAAAGCGCAGGAAGTACGACCACTCCGACGGCCGCAAGCGCATCATCCTCCTGCCGGTCATGGCGCTGGTGCTGACGCTGATCGTCGAAGGCTTCAACCGCGGCAGCACCGGCGCGCTGTTCGACTATGTGGTCTCGCATCCATTCTACTTTTTGTACAATGTCCTGATCATCCTGACGACGCTGACGTTTTCGGAGCTGTTCAAGCGCCGGAAGTCCGTGCTGTACACGACCTGCGTCGTCTGGATCGCACTGGGCATCGCCGGCTACCTGGTCGTGCGCGAACGCACCCAGCCGTTTACGAGCATGGACATCCTCATGCTCGGCGACGCCATCACGCTGACGACGATCTACTACACCTGGCCGCAGATCATCCTGATGTTCGGCAGCATCTTTCTGGGCATCGTGCTGGTCATCTGGATGATTACGCGGCTCCCTCGGCGGCGCCACGTCAACTACACGCTGTCGCTGTCGCTGTTTTGCGGCATGGTGACGCTGTGCTTCTGCCTGTGCACGCTCGGCGTCTACTTCGGCTACTATCCACGGTACTTCGACAATCTCGTCAACGCCTACGACGAGTATGGCTTCGCGACCTGCTTCACCTTCACCTTCGGCGACATGGGCGTCGCCAAGCCGTCCGAATACTCCACCGAGACGGTCAGCGGCATCATCGAGGAAATCGACGACACCGAGCCGGAGGCAACCCCCGCGCCCGAGGCGCACGAGTTCGGCGAGGACGACGACCTCGCCCACCCGAACGTGATCTACGTGCAGATGGAATCGCTGTTTGACGTCAACACGATCATCGGTTCCTCCTATTCGACCGACCCGACGCCAAACTTCAACCGCCTGAGCGAGGAGTATCCCAGCGGCGAGCTGTACGTCCCGTCGATCGGCGGCGGCACCGCGAACACGGAGTTTGAAGTGCTCTCGGGCATGAACCTGGATTTCTTCGGCGCCGGTGAATACCCCTACAACACCATCCTGCGGGAGACGACCTGCGAGACGATCGCCTACAACCTCATGGAGCTGGGCTATTCCACCACCGCCATGCACAACCACAACGGAACCTTCTACAGCCGCAACGAAGTCTACGCCCAGCTCGGCTTCGAGCACTTCGTGTCGCTGGAGTACATGCCGTACGTCACCTATACGCCCGTCGGCTGGGCGGAGGACACCGTGCTGACCGACGAGGTGCTCAAAGCGCTCGAGGCCACCGAGGAGCGCGACTTCGTCATGGCCATCACCGTCGAGTCGCACGGCAAGTACGATGAAAACTACGTCTATCAGGAGGGCGATCCCATCGTCGAATCGCTGCCGGAACAGATCAATGAATCGAAGTTCTGCAGCTACCTGCACCTGATCCACGCCACCGACGAATTCCTGGGCGAGCTGATCGGCGTGCTCGAGACCTACGACGAGCCGGTCGTCTGCGTGTTCTACGGCGATCACCTGCCTGCGCTCGACCTCACCGCGGACATCCTCACCACGAACAACCTCTACGCCAGCCGCTATGTCATCTGGAACAACTTCGGCGCGGAATTTGAAGCGCCTGACCTGCAGGCCTATCAGCTCAGCGCGTCGCTGCTCGAGCAGCTCGGCATCTCCGGCGGCGTCATCACCAAATACCATCAGTCCTACGAGACCGGATGCACCGACCAAGACTACCTCGACAACCTCGAGATGCTCGAATACGACCTGCTCTACGGCGACCAGAGCGGCTACGAGGATGGAGAGAACCCCTATGTCGCCACCGACATCCAGATGGGCGTCGTTCCCATCGAGATCACCAGCGTCTCCAACGAATACGGCCGCGTGCTCGTCAACGGGCGCAACTTCACCGAGTACAGCGCCATCCTCATCGACGGAACGGTCTACGAAACGGCGTTCATCAGCTCGGCGCAGGTCGTCGCCATCGTTCCGCGAACGACGCCCGTCGGCGAAGTGGCCGTCGCCCAGCTGACGTCGGACGGCGTCGAGCTGAGCCGGACAGAGCCGTACCTGATGGAAAGCGGCGGCTGAATCGGCCGCATAGGAAAGCAGGGGCATTCCCTTTGAGAACGCCCCTGCCGTCAGGCCCTCAGATCCTCCGCATTCGCAATCCGGACGCCGGACATCTCGCTCGAATCCGCGCGATAGGTTTGCCGGGATTTCCCCGCGCGCCGCGGAGGCGCGCTCCAGTCTATGTTGGAAATTCCCCGGAGAACACGTTTTCCGCGGGGCCGCGCATCTCCATCTGCCCGTCCGGCAGCCAGCGGATGTGCAGCGTGCCGCCCGGCAGGCGCACGTCCGCCTCGCGGCCGAGCAGGCCCAGCGACGAGGCCGCCGCGAGCGACGCGCACGCGCCGGTGCCGCAGGCGAGCGTCTCGCCGTCGCCGCGCTCCCAGACGCGGACGTCGATTCCCCCGTCCCGAATCCGGCAGAACTCGACGTTCGTCCGCGCCGGAAACGCTTCGTGGCGCTCCACCAGCGCGCCAAAGCGGCGGAAGTTCTCCCCCTCCGGATAGAGGTCGAACGTCACCGCGTGCGGGTTGCCCATCGACACGCAGAAGAACCGCACCGGCCTGCCGTCCAGCGCAATCTCCACCCGGTTTTCCGCGGCGGCCACCGGAATGCGAACCGGATCGAAGCACGGCGCGCCCATGCCGGCGGTCACGCCGTCCGCGCCGACGTGCGCCGTGAGCACGCCGGCCAGCGTCTCAACGGTCATGTCCGCGGGTGCGTATCCGCGGTCAAACAGGAACTTCGCGGCGCAGCGCAGGCCGTTGCCGCACATCTCCGGCTCGGAGCCGTCGGAATTGAAGATGCGCATCCGCGCATCGGCGACCGCCGAAGGCACCATCCAAATCAACCCGTCCGCGCCGACGCCAAAGTGCCGGTCGCAGATCTTCCGCGCAAGCGCGCCGGGATCCGCAATCTCGGAATCGCGAAATCCATCGGCGATCACGAAGTCATTGCCTATTCCCTGCATTTTGAGGAACCGCATGGAACCCCTCCCGTCGTTTTCTGCGTCTATTATAGCAGAGACTTCCGCGCCCGTAAAGCGCAATCCCTTGAACAATCCGCGAAAGCGAATTGAAATACACAGGAGGACATGAATGATGAAGAAACTACTTGCCCTGTTCGTCGCCATGGCGATGCTCGCCGTTCTGCCGGCATCCGCGCTCGCCGAGGAGAGTACGCTCTACCGGCTTTCCATCATCGACCCGATCCTGTACGTCGACGATCAGGCAGTGCTCGACATGACCGGCCTGAACGTCGACCTGCTCGCCGGCGTCACCGATTCCGGCGTGCTGAGCCTGATGACCGAGCTGTACACTGGCGAGGACGTTGACTACGCCACCGGCCTCTACGCCCAGCTCGACCCCGCGGGGCTGACGTTCAGCATGGGCGGCATGGCGAACAACTACCGGGTCGACCTGACCCCGTACCTCGGCTTCAACCCCTGCGATCTGCTCTCCGCCTTTTCGCCGCGCACCGTGATGCTGAGCCTGCCGGAGCTGGTGTCGGGCATGGGCTTCGAGCTCACCGCCGCCGACCGCATGAATCTGGTCGGCGATCTGTTCGGCAGCTTCGTCACCGACACGACCACGGAGGGCGACACGAGTACGCACACCTTTGAAATCGACCGCGCGACCGGGGAGGCGCTGATCTCCCAGCTCACCTCTGCGGTCGAAGAGACTACCGGCTACCCCGAAGCCAGCCTGTCCGGATTCGACCTGTCCGGCACGATCGTCGCTACCGGCAATCCGGAAAACGGCGAGGCATCCGTCTCCGTCGAGGCCTCGGGCAACTTCTATTTCGCCAGCGAGGATGCGGACGAAGGCGAAATCGCCGCGCCCTTCACGCTGACCTACGCCGACGACATGGCCTCCATCACCGGCGCGCTGACCTTGGAGAGCGAAGTGGGATCGGCGGTCATCGGCATCGAGGGCGCCTTCGACACCACGGATGACGGCCGCGATTCGAGCGACGTCGTCGTCACCCTTGAGGATTCCGTATCCGGCACGACGCAGATGCGCTTTGCCGCCGAGCCGGACGCGGCCTCCGACCGCGTGGACTACACGTTTGAAGCGCTCAGCAGCGACGAGGAAGTCAACCTGCGCGCCGTGCTCTCCACCGACTCCGACCCGGACTTCGCCGAGAGCTTTGACCTGACGCTGGAGGTCGAATCGTCCGAGGAATCCCTCTTCTTCTCGACCGGCTATGCCGGCGACGTCTACAACGACGGCGATGAATTCGGCGACTACCGCGGAGGTACGTTCTACATCAACATCAACGACGGCGTGACCGACATCTACCTCGACATGATCCTCGGCCTGTTCACGGAGGACTTCCGCGACAGCGCCGAATGGATGCTCGACTACGAAAGCGCGATCGACGTCGAGACCATGACCGAGAACGATATCACGCTCGCCGTGATGAGCGCCGTGGGCGTGCTCGGCAACATTTCCTCCATGATTATGGAAGATGTGCCCGGCCTCGCGCCCTATGTCGAGGGGATGCTCGGTGAGCTCATGACGGAGGTCGAGGAACTCCCCGCTACCTTCCAGACCCTCTGATCGCAACAGGCACAGCAAAGCCGTGGGTCCTTGCGCCCACGGCTTTTGTGCTGGCTCTATGCTTCCTCACACTCACACTCGTACAGCACGGTGTCGCCCTCGCTGGCGACTTCGTCCAAGGCGGCCTCCGCATCGTCCGAATCGGCGACGACGCGAACCGCCGACCTCGGAAAGCCCGTGCTCAGGATGCCTTTGAGGATCGGCCGGACCGCGCGCCGGTCGCCCACGAGAATTGCAAAATCGACGCAGCCCTTCATCTGCGTGCCGAGGGCATAGTTCATCTCCTCGGCCTTCGGCAGATCGGCGGACAGGCCGGGCGTGACGACGATGCGCCTGCCCGGGAACTCGCTCAAGACGTTAAACGCCTCGGCGGCGCCTTCCAGACTGGCATTGAGCGTGTCGTCGATCGTGGTGCGCCCGCCCGGAATGAGGTGCAGCTTGCGGTCAAACGGCGCGAGCTGCGCGATGGCGGCGCCAATCTCCTCCATGCTCATGCCCAACCGGTGCGCGAGCGCCGCGGACAGCGCGATGTTCTGCACGTTGAAGCGGCCCAGCAGCCGCGTATGGCAGCGGACGCGCCCGCCATCGGCGCAGGTCAGCACAAAGCGCGTGCCGTCCGGGCCGAAGGAAAGCTCGCTGGCGCGCATGTAGCAGTCCTCGCCCGCCGGCTCGACGGCGGCGTTGTACTTCTCGCGCGGGCAGCGCGCGAACAGCCGGTCGGTGTAGCCGCAGTCGGAGGCAAAGAACGCCGCGCCATCCTCGGGAAGCCCTTCGATCAGCTCGTTCTTCGTCTCGACCACGTTGGCGATGGAGCCGAACGTGTCCAAGTGCTGCGGCCCGATCGAGGTGATCATGCCGTACTTCGGCTTGACGAGCCGCACGAGGTGCTTGATGTCGCCGACGTGCTGCGCGCCCATCTCCGCGATGAACACCTGGTGCTTCGGCTCCAGCGAATCGTTGATGACGCGGGAGAGGCCCATGGCCGTGTTGAAGCTCGCCGGCGTCGCGAGCACCTCGTATTTCCGCGAGAGGATCTCGCGCAGGATGAACTTCGTCTGCGTCTTTCCGTAACTCCCCGTAATGCCGATCTTGATCAGGTCGCCGCGCGCGGCGAGCTTGCGGCGCGCCTCTTCGTAGAAGCCGGCGTTGATGCGCCCCTCCACGGGATCCATAATCCGCCCGCCCAGCAGCACGATGAACGGCACGCCGGCATAGGCGATGTACGGCGGGATGGACAAGAGGTTCAGCAAGAGCACCGCGCCGGCATACAGCACCGTCAGCACGACGAACAGCCGGCGCGCGCGCATGGTCAGCACGAGCGGCTTCTTGGCCGGCTCCGCCTGATGGATCAGCGCAAACGCGATGGCCACAACGGCAAAGCCCGCCAGCGTCACCCAGTTTGCTACGGCCGTGCGCGTGTTCTCCACCGAGATAAACAGCGACAGGAGCATCGGCAGATACCAGCTCAGCAGGGAAGCCGCGAATCCCGTCGCGACGTTCTCCTTGAGATACCGGTCCTGCGTGCGCCGCAGCCACTGCCGGTAGGCCGGCAGTCGATAGCGCTCCTTTTGAAAGGCGTGCACGCAGTGCACGGACGCGATCACGCAGCAAAGCGCGACGGCCACCATTTCAACCGCGTCAAAAAGCATAGGAACCCTCCCCCGCGTCCAAACTCTCGCGGCGCGCGCCGGTTCAGGGCCGCGGCCGCCATTTTTCCAACGTGATACAATTATCAGACGTATTGGGGCGGCATTTGGTTCCCCCGCGTCATTCGCGCACCAGCATCGGATCGTCCTCCGGGTGCGCCTCCGGCAGATGCTCGAGCGCCATGACCAGCGCATCCTCCTGGTTTTCGTAATACCGCTTGCGGTAGCCGACGTCGACAAAGCCCAGCTTGCGGTACAGCGACTGGGCGATTTCGTTCGACCGGCGCACCTCGAGCGTCATCCAGTTCATGCCGCTGTCGGCGGCGAGCTGGATCATCGCGCGCGTGACCTTTTCGCCATAGCCCAAGCCGCACGGCGATGTTCGTGATGTGCCCCTCGTCGAGCACGAACCACACGCCGGCATAGGCGACCGGCTCGCCGTCCTCCCGCACGACGACGTAGCGCGCGCAGGCGTTTTCCGTCACCTCGCGGTAAAACGCCGCCTTCGACCACGGCACTGGAAAGCACGCCACCTCGATGGCGTGCACGGCCTCGACGTCGGCCTCGGTCATCAGCCCGACGGTAATCTCGCTCATGAATTCGCCTCCCGGTTCAGCCTTGCGTTTCGCTCGCGCTCCGCCTGCGGCGCGCGCAGATAAACCGGCTGAAGCTCGCCGGCCGGCATCCATGCTTCAGGTCTGGCCGCCGCCAGCGCGCAGGCCGCGTCGGCGCGCAGGTCGCACAGGTTGGCCGGCGCCAGCATCGCGCGCGCGCCCAGCCGCTCGACGATCGCCGGCCCGTGGAGGGGCAGCCCGTCTCCGGCAAACATCACCGTCCGGTCCTCCGGCAATCGCGCGAGCAACTCGCCCAGCGCGACGGCGGCGTCCGGCGCGACGCGGCGGGGCATTCCGGAAGATGCGTCAAACAGCGCGCAGTAGACCTGCCCGCGGCGCGCGTCGAGGATCGGGCAGACCAGCCCGCCAAAGCCATAGAAGTTCATCGCCAGCGCCTCCAGCGCGTCGACGGCCGCACAGGGCTTGCCCGCCGCATGCGCCAGCCCCTTCGCCGTGCAGATGCCGATGCGCACGCCGGTGAACGACCCCGGCCCCGCGACCGCGGTGAACACGTCGATGTCGGCGCAGGTCAGGCCGGAGGCGCGCATCGCCGCATCGACGGCCGGCATCAGCGCCTCGGAGTGCGTCAGCCCGTGGTTGAGCGCGATCGAATGGACGATGCGGCCGCCGGACATCACCGCGCAGCTCGCCACCGGGCCGGAAGAATCGATTCCGAGTATGTTCAATCCTCGCGCCTCCATTCCGCCAGCGCGCCCTCGTCAAAGCCGGGCACGCCGCAGTTCTCCAGTTCGATCACGCGGTCGTCGTCGCCCTCTCCGCGCGCAATGCGCAGCGCAATCGACCGCTCCGGCGACAGCTGCGCCATCTGCGGCCATTCGATCACCGCAATGCCGTCGCCGCCGACAAACTCGTCCAAGCCGGCCGCCCAGAATTCATCCGGATCGGCCAGCCGGTACAGGTCAAAGTGATACAGTTTCTTTTCGCCCTCGTAGGGGATCAGCAGCGTAAACGTCGGGCTGGGCATCGCCCCCGCAATGCCCAGCGCCCGCGCCACGCCCCTGGCCACGACCGACTTGCCCGCGCCGAGATCGCCCTCGAGCAGCAGCACATCGCCGGCATCGAGCTGCCTTCCCAGCGCCGCGGCAAACCGCATCGTGTCCGCCTCGGAGCGCGTCTGATACGTCATCGGTGCTCCCCCATCTCAGCGGATGCAGACCACGCCCTCCGGGCGGATCGCCAGCGCCGTCGTCGCACGTTCGCCAAACACGGCGTTCATCCGCGCGGAATACTCGTCGAGCAGATCGAACGGCACGAACGCCAGGATCGTCCCGGCGAAGCCGCCGCCGTGAATGCGCCACGCGCCGCGCCCTTCGAGCATCCTGCGGCTCAGCTCCAGCGCCAGCGGCATCTCCTGGTTCGAGCTGGACGCGACGTACAGGTTCTGCAACAGCATCCAGCTGCTCTCGCCGGACGCGACGACTGCGCGGAAGAACGCGGGGATGTCGTCGCGGCGGATCGCCTCCACCGCCTCGGTCACGCGCTCGGTCTCGTCCACGAAGTGGAACGCGCGCAGGATTGCGCGGTCGCTGACGCGGTTCTTGAGCGACGGCACGGCGTCCATCAGCTGCCGGGACGTGATTTCAGACAGCGTGTTCACGCCCATCGCCTGTGCGACGGCCTTCATCTCCGCCGGAATCGCCGCGTAATCCGCGGTCAGGTTGCCGTGTTCGCCGCCGGCAGAGACGACGCAGACGGCGTAGCCCTTCGCGCCGAAATCGCACGAAAGCGCCTCGACGGCCGGGTCGGCGGGGCCGAAATCGATCGTCACCAGCCCGCCGACCGCGCTGGCCATCTGATCCATCAGGCCGCTGGGCTTGCCGAAGTAGACGTTTTCGGCGTACTGCGAGATGACGGCGTTGCGCTTGGGATCGATCGTCCAGCCGTTGTACAGCGCGTCAAACGACGCGACCAGCATGACCTCGAGCGCGGCCGACGAGGAAAGCCCGCTGCCCTTGAACACGGCGCTGGTCACCGATGCGTCAAAGCCGCCGATGCGGTAGCCCAGCTCCTTCAGCCGCGCGGCCACGCCGCGGATTAGCGAGAAGGTCGTCTCCTTCTCGTCCTCGCGCACGGCGAGATCGGACAGGTCGACGGCGAAGGGCTGGTCATAGCCCTCCGAGTACATCGTCACGACCGAATCGTTTCTCGGCGCGAGGGCCGCGACGGTGTCCAGATCGACCGACGCCGCCAGCACGCGGCCCCGGTTGTGGTCGGTATGATTGCCGATGACCTCCGTGCGGCCGGGCGCGGAGACGAACAGCTCCGGCTCGCGGCCAAAGTGCGCGCGAAACGCATCGGCCAGGCGCTCGTAGCGCTCGGTCGGGTCCTTGCCGGAATACAGTGCTTTGAGCCGCTGGGCATTGCGGCGCATGATTTCCTTGACGTCCATGTGGGGCAAACCTCCCGCTTTATTTTCAGGGTAAAACCCATACGGATTCATTGTACTCCATTCGCGCCGGATGTGCAAGCAAAAAAACGCGCATTCCACAAAAACCATTGACACGGCGCGCATTTTGCCGGATAATAGAGGCATGAGTTCATCCGCAAGAGGTGTTAAATCATGGAAACCACAACGCAAACCATGCTGCATCTGATCGACTTCGCCGTCGCAAAGGGACTGGTCGAGCCGATCGACCGCGCCTACGCGCTCAACCGCCTGCTGGAAATCATGCAGATGGACGCGCCGGAGGACGGCGAATTCTCTCCTTGCGCCGTTCCCGAGACGGCGACTGCCTATCTCGACGCGCTGTGCGACGACGCCTGTGCGCGCGGCATCATCGGCGACAGCGCGGAGCGCCGCGACCTGTTCTCCGCGAAGCTGATGGGCGCGCTGACGCCCTCGCCGGCCGAGGTGCGCGCGCGGTTTGACCGCCTGTACCGCGGGCAGGGGCCGGAAGCGGCGACGGAGGACTTCTATCAGCTCTGCCGCGCCGCCGACTACATCCGCGTCGACCGCATCGCGAAAAACGCGCGCTTCTTCGAGGACACGCCGTGCGGACAGCTGGAGATCACGATCAACCTCTCCAAGCCGGAAAAGGATCCGCGCGACATCGCCGCCCAGCGCGCCGCAAAGCAAACGGGCTACCCCAAGTGCATGCTCTGCCCGGAAAATCCCGGCTACGCCGGGCGCATCGGCTTCCCCGCGCGCCAGAACCACCGGATCATCCCGCTGACGCTCGGCGGAAAATCGTGGTACATGCAGTATTCGCCGTATCTCTACTATAACGAGCACTGCATCGTGTTCAACGCCGAACACGTGCCGATGCGCATCAGCCGCGACACCTTTGTCCGCCTGTGCGATTTCGTCGATCAGTTCCCGCACTACATGCTCGGCTCAAACGCCGATCTGCCGATCGTGGGCGGCTCCATTCTCTCGCACGACCACTTCCAGGGCGGCAACTACCATTTCCCGATGGACAGCGCGGGCGTCCGCATCGCGCTGGCGTCGCCGGATCCCGCCGTCGAGGCGCACGTCGCCGACTGGCCGATGACCTGCCTCGTGCTGACCAGCGCCGACCGCGGCGCGCTGATCGACCTGTGCGACCGCGTGCTCGCCGCGTGGCGCGGCCATTCCGATCCGGCCTGCGGCATCCTCGCCGAGACCGACGCCCCGCACAACACGATCACGCCCATCCTGCGCCGCGAAAACGGACGGTACCGGATGCAGCTCGTGCTGCGCAACAACCGAACCAGCGCCGAACACCCGCTGGGCATCTTTCACCCGCACGCCGATTTGCACCACATCAAAAAGGAGAACATCGGCCTGATCGAAGTCATGGGCCTGTTCATCCTGCCCGGGCGGCTGCTGACCGAGCTGAAGGGGCTGGAATCCTACCTGACCGGCGCAACGCCGCTCGACCGGCAGCCCGGCGAGGGCGATCCGCTCGCCAAGCACTACGGCTGGGTCTGCGAGATCGCGGCCCAGACCGGCACGAACCTTACACAGAGCGAGGCAAACGCCGCCCTGCGCCATGCGCTGGGGGCAAAGTGCGCCCGCGTGCTCGCCGACGCCGGCGTCTACAAGCAGACGCCCGAAGGCGACGCCGGACTGATGCGCTTCCTCGAGACCGTCGGGTTTGCGAAGAAGGGCTAACCGTCCCGCCGGGAATTCCGAGGCCGGGTCTCTCCGCAGGAGGTCGTTCGGCATGCATTCCCGGCGCCAAAGCCCGGCGCTGGATTGCACCGAGCGATGCCTGCCGAGGTCGTTCTGCGCGCCTTCCCGGCGCCAAAACTTCACCTGAAATGGACAAATCGAGCCGCCCGCGCGTCTCATTCGCGCAGGCGGCCCGATCGTTTTTCATGTTGGCGTCCATCGGCTCATGTCTCCCGCAGGTCGGCGCCGCTTCCCCATTTCCGCTACAGTTTTCCCGCGCGCAGCCTGTGATGAAACGTCCAGACCGCAATCCCGAGCAGCACGGCCGCATAGCCCGCGACGACCGCCAGTGGCCCCGCCATCGCCGCAAAGTCCCCGGCCTGCGCCGCGCGCGCAGCGGTCACGGCATTGGCAAACGGGAGAAAATTGGCCGCGCGCTCAAAGCCCTCGCCCAGCAGCGCGAGGTCAAACCAGATGCCGCTCAGCCACGCGCAGCCGTTGGTCAGTACCGCGCCACAGATGCCGCTCGCCTGCCGGTCGTTGAGCAGCGTGCCGCACAACAGGCCGATCGCGACGTACATCGCCGCAGCCGGCGTCAGCGCCGCCATCGAGACGAGCGCATTCACGCCGAACCGGAGGCCCATCGGCACCGCCGCAAGATAGCAAACGGCGATCTGCGCGACGGACAGCGCCAGCATCGGCGAAAGATAGCCGAATATGAAGTCGCTTGGCCGCATCGAGGAAGCGCAGAGCCGCGCCATGAACGCGCGCGAGCGGTCGCGGGCGAGCAGTGTCGCCGAAAACAGGGCGACAAACGTCAGCCCGAACGACGCCACGCCCGGCGCGAGCGCCTCGATGGCAAAATTCTCCACCGGGGCGCGCCGGCCAATCGCCGAAAGCAGCGCCAGAAGTACCAGCGGAAATCCCAAGCCAAACCCAATCGTCAGCGGATCGCGCAGCAGTTCGCGCCGGTTCCGCCCGGCAAACGCCATCGCCCTCATGCACTCCATCCTCTCCCAAAATTCCAATTCGTCCATTTTCCGTCCGCTTCGGCGCAAAGCGGCAAGCGCTGTTCAATCCTGCCCAGCATTTCCCGCCAGCGCCACAAA
>LHCFI01400__coassemble_2132_pt1 | contig 13754 bp, 11 predicted proteins | sample LHCFI01400__metabat2_low_PE_009 | metagenome-assembled genome bin LHCFI01400 | reverse complement strand
TTCCCTTCAGAAAAATATCGCAAATCCGCCGCGCATGTCGCCGGATTTGATTTTATTGGCTGTTCTGCGTATCTTTTTTGACAGTCTGGATCGTCGCAAATGCAACGATTTTCTGCGATCTTCCGCGCTATCCCCGTTTGGGGATTTCCGGGAAGCCGTCTTTGCGCTCTTTTCCGCCGATTTTCCGCTGCAAATTCCGATCCCGGCGCCGTTTGGCCCGGGGGGACGTTTTCCTTGCCAACCGGCTTTCAGACCGTCTCCGGCGTTAAGTTTTGCGCCGCGCCTTGACATTTTCCATCCGCCGCCGTATAATCGTTGCATCATCAGAGTGCATTTGCGTCGATGAGGAGAGTAGCCGCGATTTGTCCGCTTCAGAGAAGGATGCCCTGGCTGGAAGCATCCGCGGAGCAGCGCGCGCGAAGGACACCTCGGAGCAACCGCGTGGGCGGCGCCCGGCTCGCGTTATCGAGCCATGGAGATGGACGCTTCGTCCAAATAGGGTGGCACCGCGAGACCTTCGCCCCTACGCTGTGGGGACGGAGGCTTTCTTTATATTCCGCACAATGCAGTCCGAAATTCAAACCGAAAGGGGTTTTTGTCATGCTGACGCAAGCGCCGAAGGGCACGCAGGACATGCTGCCGAAGGACGCGCACCGCTGGCAGTCGATCGAGGCGAAGATGCGCGAACTCTGCGCGCTGGCGGGCTACCGCGAGATCCGAACGCCGGTGTTCGAGCACACGGAGCTGTTCCAGCGCGGCGTGGGCGACGCGACCGACGTCGTCCAGAAGGAGATGTACACGTTTAACGACAAGGGCAACCGGTCGATCACGCTCAAGCCGGAGGGCACCGCGGGCGTCGTCCGCGCGCTGATCGAGTCGCACATGTACGCAGACGCGCTGCCAGCGAAGATGTACTACGTCTCCTGCCCCTGCTTCCGCTATGAGAAGCCGCAGTCCGGCCGCCTGCGCCAGTTCCACCAGAACGGCGTGGAGGTGTTTGGCGCGAAGGACGCCAGCGTCGATGCGGAGATCATCGATCTCGCGGGACAGCTGCTTCGGTCGTTCGGCATTTCAAACGCGCGTCTGAAGATCAACTCCATCGGCTGTCCAAACTGCCGCAAGGCCTATCTGGAAAAGCTGCGCGCCTACCTTGAGCCGAAGCTCGCCGGGCTGTGCAAGACCTGCCAGGAGCGCTTCGACCGCAATCCGCTGCGCATCCTCGACTGCAAGGAGGACGCCGCGAAGCTGGCCGACGCGCCGTCGATGCTGGACAACCTCTGCGCGGAGTGCTCGGAGCACTTTTCCAAGCTGCGCGGCTATCTGGACGCCATGGGCATCGCCTATGAGATCGATTCGCGCATCGTGCGCGGGCTGGACTACTACACCAAGACCGTGTTCGAGTATGTGATCGACGCGCCGGGCGGCGAGATGACCGTCTGCGGCGGCGGCCGCTACGACGGGCTGGTCGAGGAGCTGGGCGGCCCGGCGACGCCGGGCATCGGCTTCGGCATGGGCGTTGAGCGCGCCATCATGGCGCAGGATCTCTGCGGCGCCGCGCCCGAGGCGCCGGAGCTGTACGACGTATTCGTCGTCACGCTGGGCGACGAGGCGCGCATGGAGGGCATCCGGCTGGTGCGCGAGCTGCGCGCAGCCGGCCTGAAGGCCGATCTCGACCACGCCGCCCGCAGCATGAAGGCGCAGTTCAAGTATGCCAACAAGCTGGGGGTGCGCCGCGTGGCCGTCATCGCCGGTGACGAGCTGGCCAAGGGCGTCGTCAAGCTGCGCGATATGCAAAGCAGTGAGGAGACCGAGGTCGCGCGCGGCGAGATCGTCGCGAAGCTGGCCGCGGAGTGCAAATGAGCGAGGATGGAGGAATGAACATGCTTTCCTATAAGAGGGATCACTATTGCGGGCTGCTCAACGAGTCCATGGCCGGGCAGACCGTGCACCTTTCCGGCTGGGTGCAGCGCACGCGCGATCTGGGCGGGCTGGTGTTCGTCTGGCTGCGCGACCGCGAGGGGCTGGTGCAGCTGGTGTTTGACAGCGCCGTCTGCGCGCCGGAGACGTTCGAGCTGGGGCGTTCGCTGCGCGCGGAGTATGTCGTGACGGTCGTGGGCGAGGTGCGCCTGCGCGACGCCTCCGCCGTCAACCGCGACCTCGCCACCGGCGCGATCGAGGTGTTCGTTCAGCAGGCCGAGCTGCTCAACAAGTCCGAGACGCCGCCGATCTACATCGACGACAAGGCCGACGAGAGCGAATTGGTGCGGCTCAAGTACCGCTATCTCGACCTGCGCCGCCCGAGCATGCAGCAGAAGCTGCGGCTGCGCGCGAAGCTCGTGACGTGCATCCGCACCGAGCTGGAGGCCGAGGGCTTTACCGAGGTCGAGACGCCGATTTTGTCCAAGTCCACGCCCGAGGGCGCGCGCGACTTCCTCGTGCCCAGCCGCCTGCATCCCGGCGCGTTCTACGCGCTGCCGCAGAGCCCGCAGATCTACAAGCAGCTTCTGATGCTCGCCGGCTTCGACCGCTATTACCAGATCGCGCGCTGTTTCCGCGACGAGGATAACCGCGCCGACCGCCAGCCGGAATTCACGCAGTGCGACATCGAGATGTCGTTCATCGACGAGGAGGATGTCTACGCCGTCGTCGAGCGCGTGTTCGCGCGCATCTTCCGCGAGGTCAAGGGCGTTGAGCTTGCGCTGCCGCTGCCGCGCATGACGTGGATCGACGCGATGGAGAACTACGGCTCCGACAAGCCCGACACGCGCTTTGGGATGAAGCTGGTCAACCTGACCGAGCGCCTCGGCAAGACGGGCTTCCCGGTGTTCGATTCGGCCATCGAGGCCGGCGGCCGCGTCGAGGCGATCAACGCGAAGGGGCTGGCGTCCATGACGCGCAAGGAGATCGACTCTCTGGGCGAGTTCGTCAAGACCTACCGCGCCAAGGGACTGCCGTACATGACGTTCACCGCCGACGGCGGCGTCAAGAGCTCGTTCAACAAATTCCTGACGCCGGAGCTGATCGAGACCGTCCGCGCCGCGATGGCCGCCGAGCCGGGCGACATCGTGTTCTTCGCCGCCGACAGGCGAAGCGTCGCATGGCAGGCGCTGGGCGCGCTGCGCTGCGAGATCGCGCGCCGCAAGGGCCTGATCGACCACAGCCTGTACAACCTGTTCTGGGTGACGGAGTTCCCGCTGTTCGAGTACAGCGAGGAGGAGGGCCGCTATGTCGCCGCCCACCATCCGTTCACGAACTGGTATGCCGAGGACAACTGCTACCTCGACACGGACAAGGAAAAGGTTCGCTCGCGCGCGTATGACCTCGTCATGAACGGCATCGAGCTGGCGAGCGGATCCATCCGCATCCACCGCGCCGACATGCAGGCGCAGATGTTCGAGATGATCGGCCTCGATCCCGAGGAGGCGCAGCACCGGTTCGGCTTCCTGCTCGACGCGTTCCGCTTCGGCGCGCCGCCGCACGGCGGTCTGGCGTTCGGCATTGACCGCCTCGCCATGCTGCTGACGGACAGCGACAGCCTGCGCGACGTGATCGCCTTCCCGAAGGCCACCAGCGCGAACTGCCTGATGATGGAAACCCCCGCCGACGTCCGCCCCGATCAGCTGGAGACGCTGAAGATTCGGGTCGAACTGCCGCAGGAGAACTGAGCGATATGAGCAGAGGACGCCTCTTCACGAGGCGTCCTCAGAGCGCTGACAAAGCCCGCAAACACAAAAATTGCCCTGACAAGAGAGAAGTCAGAGGCAATTTTTGCTTCCGGCGTCAGCTGCACTTGCAGCCTGCGGTCACTTACGTCCATGTAAGCTCCCTTGTCTGCAAGTTTGCTTCCTTGTCTTGCAGGCTTTCTCATCGCTCTGGCAGGATGCTGACTTTGTCAACATCCTGAGGACGCCTCTTCACGAGGCGTCCTCCATTTTTTCCCAAGAGAGCGTATGAAAATGCCCGTTTGGCGCCTTGATCTGCCGCTTCAGCGCGTGAATCTGGCTCTATGCCGCAAGGCTGCGGATTCTTCGTTTGAACCGCTGCAAAATCCGCTTGAATTGCGGATTTTTCCCATTTCATATCCCCGCTAGGACGCGAGCGCGGCGCTGAAGCCGCCCGCGGCGTCGCCCGAAAACCGAACGGCATAGGTCTGCCCATATTCGGCGGCGATTTCGAGCCGGTTGGTGGTGCCGAGCTCGGAGGTGTCGCCCTCGCCGTAGGGAGAGAAGTCGATGGAAAACTTCGAGATGTCGCCGTTTTCCTCGAAGAGTCCTTCGGGGAAGGTGATCGTCAGATCGGATTTGTCCGTCAGCTCGCCGCCGTCCAGATCGGCTACGCCGCCGATGCCGCAGGATACGCCGTCGATGAAATAGGTGTAGAAAATCTGGAAGATGCCGGCGCTCTCGCAGGTGAGGTCGATCGCGAACGAGCGCTCCTCCGCCGGTTCCTCGCGGGAGCAGCCGGAGAGGACGAGCGCCGCCGCTGCGCACAGCGCGAGCAACCGCAACAAACGCCGCATTGCGCCCACCTCAGCCGCGCATCGGCGCAATCTCGATGGACTGGCCGCCGTTCAGCCGCGATTCCTCCGCGGCCAGCGCGACCAGATGGCTTTCCACGGACGCCTCCAGCGTGCTCATGTTGCCGTCCGCCTCCTTGCCCGAGAGCAGGTCGAGGAATTGGCGGAGCAGCTGCTTGTCGCCGCCGGCGTGGCCGGAGAAGTCGTCCGACAGCGTACGCACGTCGACCGTTTCCGCCGGCTGTCCGAACGGCCCGATGCGGATCGTGTTGGCCTCGAGGTCGCCGCGGATGTCGCCGCGCGAGCCCATCACGCAGATCGACCGCCCGCCGACGCTGGTAAACGCCGACATCGTCAGCGTCAGCGTCGCGCCGTTTTCCATCAGCATGTCGACCACCTGATGGTCGACCACGTCGTTGTCGCAGTGGTAGACGCAGCGGCCATACGGGCCGGTCTCGATGGCGGCGCGGATGCTCTCCTCGGTCGGGTTGAGCGCGAGCACGTCGCACGGCCAGCCCTTCGCGCCGCTGAGCACGCCCGTATTGGGATTGGTCAGATAGATCTTTTCGGCGTCGTAGGGACAGCTTTCCTTTGCGGCGCATCCCGCCGTGCAGCGCATGGCCGCGCCCGCCGGCGCGCACTCCGGGCGGAAGTGCTTCAGCGAGCCGAACGACGTCACGCGCTCGCAGCGCTGGCCGGACAGCCAGACGAGGTAGTCGAGGTCGTGGCAGCACTTCTGCATGATCATCGGGCTACTCAGCTCGGCGTTGCGCCAGTTGCCGCGCACGAACGAGTGCGCCTGATGCCAGTATTGGACGTTCTCCAGCGCCTGAATTGCCACGACTTCGCCGATCGCGCCGGAGTCGATGACCTGCTTGATCTTGCGGTAAAAGGGCGTGTAGCGAAGCACATGGCAGACCACGACCTTGCGCCCGGTTTCGCGCTGGACGCGCACGATCTCGCGCAGCTCTTCCGCCACGGGCGAGATGGGCTTTTCCATCAGCAGGTCGTATCCCAGCCGCATGGCGGCGACCGCCTGCCGGACGTGCTGGCGGTCCTGCGTGCAGATGAGCATCGCGTCGGCGAGCTTGGGCCGGGCGAGCAGCTCCTCGCCGGTCTCAAAGCGGTTTCCCTCCGGCACGCCGTGCGCGTCGGCGATGGCGTTTCGCCGGTCGGCGCGCGGCTCCGCGACGGCGACCACCTGCGCGCGATCCTTCATTTCCAGCAATGCCTGCCCGTAGCAGTCCGCGCCGCGGGAGCCCGCGCCGACGATGGCAATCCGAATCTTCTCCATGGTTTCTCTCCTCCTGAGTCGAGTTCAAAGTTTTCCGAATCCTTCCGGCGGCTTTCCGCTGGGATCCAACGGTTATGCGCCCCGGCGGCGCAGTCGGGCGAGGCCGCGCGAAAGCTCACTTCGAAACAGGATTCCCGCGGCAACCGCGGCGCAGATCACATAGCCCCATCCCGCGGTCATGCCGGCGCTCCCGCCGGTGAACCACGCGTCGGAGACGTGATAGAGCGCATACAGCGGAGCCAGTACGGATCCGTCGCTCGAAGCCAAGCCAAAGAGGCACAGTGTCCAGACGTTGAACGCCGCGCGCATTGCCGCCGAAGCGCGCAGTCCGCCGCGCTCGTAGAGCCTGCATCCGAGGATGGCCGTCAGCGCCGCGCCGAGGTAGGCCGGGACGATGGTTCGGCTGTCGGTAACCAGGATAGCCAGCAGCCAGAATGCGCATTCGGCGAGATAGGCATACCGGCGGCCGTACCGGCGATCGACGGCGTCGTAGAGGATGCACATGCTCACGACCTCAGAGCCGAATGCGCCCACAATCCATAGCGCCAGCGAAACCAGCAGCCACGGGCTGAACGCGGGCGCGTCGAACGGGTTTTCGAGCCGCATGCTGTCCAGCGCCAGCGCCAGTGCGGTCAGCACGGCGGGAATCGCTGCGCCGATCAGTGCGCCGCAGCCGGTCCAGCGCCTGCTTTCCGCGCGCGGCACGCGCCACCTGCGCGACACGCGCAGGCCGATGCGCCAAAAAAGGAAGCTGGTGATGAGGTAGAGGACGGCAATCGAGCCCATGGACGCCCCCGGCAAGCCCATGTATGTGACGCAGACCACGACGTACGCAATCGCGACGGCGAGGAACAGCGCGCCGTTTGCGGCGGTGTATGCGGCAAAGACGATCGCCGCGCGCAAAAGCGTCCGCCCGAGGGCGCGGGCGCGCGAAGGCGCGCGCGGTTCCGGTGCGTCCTCTGCGCCATGCTGCGCAATCGGAGCGTTTGCACCGCGCTCGCCGGCCGGCGTTTTCCGGGGAGGTCTGTTCTTTGCCATCGTCAGCACTCCTTTTTTATGAATGCACAGATTTTCATTTTGCCGTCAGAAGCGCAGCAGGCTCCCGATCTACGCCCTTGCCGGTGCGCGCCCGGATGCGCTCGATTCTCGCAGGTGCGCGCCATGTGCGTCAGAAGGACACGCAAAGCGGGCGCAGTCGGTTGGGTCCGATCCAACCGACTCACGCCTTTCGCCGCGGAAAAACTCATTCCAAACAGCGGCGTCCGGCGCGGAAACTTACGCTTCGATCACATCGTGGATCAGCGTCGGGCGCGGCACGGGCGCCGTGCCGATGCGGATTGCGCGTCGCAGCAGGTTGTAGGCGCCGATGCGGTCGGAGCGCTCGCCGACGTGCATCGTCGCCAGCAGGTCGCCGCGCCGCACCTTGTCGCCCACGCGCCGGTGCATTACGATGCCGACCGCGGGGTCGATGGCGTCGGTCTTGCGCTCGCGCCCCGCGCCGAGCAGCTTCGCGGCGTTGCCGACGTCGTCGGTCCGGATGGCGGCCAGATAGCCCGGCTCGTCGGCGCGCAGTTCGACGGTCGATTTCGCCTTCGGCAGCAGCGAGGTGTCCTCCGCGACGCGCGGGTCGCCGCCCTGCGCGCGGATCATCGCCGCGAATTTGCGCAGTCCCTCGCCGCTGGCGATCTTGCCGTCCAGCATCTCCACGCCCTCGGCGATGGAGGAGACGGCGCCCGCGCCCTTTAAGATGTGCGCGCCCAGCTGGAGCGAGACGTCCTTCAAGTCGCCCGCCGTCCGACCGGCGAGCACGTCGATGGCCTCCTCGACCTCGAGGGCGTTGCCGATGTAGTTGCCCAGCGGCTGATCCATGTCGGTGATGACGGCAGAGAACTTCTTTCCGCTCAGATTGCCGATGCGCACCATCATCTGCGCGAGCTTTCTGGAATCCTCGAGCGTCTGCATGATCGCGCCGCTGCCGGTCTTGACGTCGAGCACGACGACGTCGCACCCGGCGGCGAGCTTCTTCGACAGGATCGACGACACGACCAGCGGCATGCAGTCGACCGTCTCGGTCACGTCGCGCAGCGCATAGAGCACCTTGTCCGCCGGGGCGAGCTCGGCGGTCTGGCCGATGATCGCGCAGCCGATGTCGGTGACCTGCCGCTCAAAGGCATCGACGTCCAGGTCGACGCGCATGCCCGGGATGGATTCCATCTTGTCCAGCGTGCCGCCGGTGAAGCCGAGGCCGCGCCCGGACATCTTCGCCATGCGCACGCCGCAGCACGCCACGAGCGGCACGAGGATCAACGACGTCGTGTCGCCGACGCCACCCGTGGAGTGCTTGTCCGCCTTAATGCCGGGGATGCGGCTCAGGTCGAGCATCTCGCCGGAGCGCGCCATCTCGAGCGTCAGCGCCAGCGTCTCGCGGTCGGACATGCCGTGGATGCAGATGGCCATCAACAGCGCCGAGATCTGGTAGTCGGCAAACGAGCCGTCCACGACGCCGCGCACGAACGCGCGGATCTCGGTTTCGGTCAGTTCGCCGCCGAAGCGCTTCTTTCGCAGAATGTCGCCGGGGCGGATGTTCTTTGAAGAATCAATCATAATATCCCTCCATTCCCGCGCGCCAAGCTTCCAGCTTGCGCGCGTAGGGCAGCGTGTAGGCGGGGCTGGTGGACGGCATTCGCGCCCAATCGCAGCCTTCGGGCATCCGGCCGACCAGCCGCATGTAGAGCTTGCGCGCGGTGTCGCCGTTGAACAGGATCCTCTCGATCTTCGGGCAGCGCGCGAAGAGCGAATCAAAGTCGTTCGGCAGGACGTCGCGCATGGCGCTGTCGAGCGAGCCGGGCCGCACGCAGCTGCGCGCGACGTCCCACAGCGCGACGCGGTGGCCGGTCAACAGCGCGCGCTTTTCCTCGACCGTCTCAGGCACCGGCGCGCCGAGCACTTCGGCCATCACCGGCCAGAAGGCGTTGCGCGGATGCGCGTAATAGAACGACTGGCGCAGCGATTCGACGCTGGGCATCGTGCCGAGGATCAACAGCCGCGCGTCCCCGCGCGCCACGGGCGGGAAGCATTCGATGCGGGCCTCCATGGCTACAGCCTCTGAAAGACCTGTCCGATCGGGTCGCGGAGGATCAGGTTGGCGCGGCCGTCGCGCGGCGTGGGCGTGCGGTTGACGAGCACGAGGCGGCTCCCGGCATACCAGTCGATCAGCCCGGCGGCGGGGTAGACGCTCAGCGACGTGCCGCCCACGATCAGCAGATCGGCGTGGGCGATGGCGTGCATCGCGCCGCGCATCACGGCATCGTCGAGCGATTCGCCGTAGAGCACCACGTCGGGCTTGACGATGCCGCCGCACGCGCACTTCGGCACGCCGTTCGTCGATGCGACCCACTCGGCGGAGTAGGACTTTCCGCAGCGGGTGCAGAAGTTGCGGTGGATCGAGCCGTGCAGCTCGAACACGCACTTCGATCCAGCCTTCTGGTGAAGCCCGTCGATGTTCTGCGTGACGACGCCGTTGAGCCGCCCCTCGGCCTCCCATTCGGCGAGCTTTCGGTGCGCGGGATTGGGCTCTGCGTCGAGGATCAGGATTTTTTCGCGGTAAAATCGGTAGAATTCCTCCGGATTGTGCTCAAAGAATTCGCGGCTCAGGATCGTCTCGGGCGGATAGGCGTATTTCTGGCGGTACAGGCCGTCCACGCCGCGGAAATCCGGGATGCCCGATTCGGTCGAAACGCCCGCGCCGCCGAAGAACGCGATTCGTTCGGATTCGTCCACCCATTGTTTCAGCGTATCAAATGCGTCGTCCATGCGCGCCGCCTCCTTCGTTTTTCTCCATTTTATCACATCCGTTCGCGCCTGTCCACACGTTTTCCAAAGGCGGTTCGCGGGCGCAATGGGTGTGGACAGCGCGCCCTGCGCGTGTTATAATGGTAAAAAATGGCGCGCGGGTGCGTGCAGGGAGGGATTGCAATGCCGGCGAAGGTCTATCTGATCACCGGCGTGATGGCTTCGGGAAAGTCGACCGTCGCCCAGCGGCTGGCCGAGCGGCTGCCGCGCGCGGTGCACTTGAGGGGCGACGTCTTTCGCAGGATGATCGTCAGCGGGCGCGAGGAGATGCGCCCGGATGCGCCGGAGGAAGCGCTTCGCCAGCTCGAGCTGCGCTACCGGCTCACCGCCGGCGCTGCGCGGGGCTACTGGCAGGCCGGCTTCGACGTCGTCGTGCAGGACAACTACTACGGCGCGATGTTTGCGCACATGCTCGACTTGCTCGAAGGAATGCCGGTGCATCCGGTGGTGCTGTGCCCGTCGGCGGAGGCCGTCGCCGCGCGCGAGGCCGCGCGGCCGAAGAAGGGCTACGGCGGGTTCGAGGTGCGTGCGCTCTGCGAGGACTTCCTGCGCGAGACGCCGCGCATCGGCCTGTGGCTGGACACGACGGAGATGACCGTCGAGGAAACCGTCGGCCGCATTTTGAGCGAGTGCGGTCAACCGCTGCATGAATAAAAATGGAGGGATACTCATGAACCGCAAGGAAATGCTTTCTCACATCGATCACACCCAGCTCAAGCCCACGTCCGACTGGGCGAGCATCGCCCGGCTGTGCGACGAGGCGGCCGCCTATGGCACGGCGTCGGTCTGCATTCCGCCCTGCTATGTCGTGCGGGTGCGCGAGCGCTATCCCAAGCTGAACATCTGCACCGTCATCGGCTTCCCGCTCGGCTATTCCACGCGCGCCGTGAAGGTGTTCGAGACAGAGCAGGCCATCGCCGACGGCGCGAACGAGATCGACATGGTCGTCGACCTCTGCGACGTCAAGAACGGCGATTTTGCCGCCGTGACGGAGGAGATCCGCGCGATCAAGCAGGCCGCCGGAAGCCATGTGCTGAAGGTTATCGTCGAGACGTGCTATCTCACCGAGGCGGAGAAGGTCGCGCTGTGCAAGTGCGTCACCGACGCCGGCGCGGACTACATCAAGACCTCCACGGGCTTTGGCACCGGCGGCGCGACGCTCGAGGACATCGCGCTGTTCAAGGCAAACGTCGGGCCGAACGTGCGCATCAAGGCCGCCGGCGGCGTCCGCACGGCCGAGGCCGTCGAGGCGTACCTCGAGGCGGGCTGCGACCGCATCGGCACCAGCTCAGCGGTCAAGGCGCTGGCGGACTGACCAAATCCATTGACAAGAGGGGGAATGCCGGAGTGCGCCGGATACTGTTTGTGGACGACCAGCAGTGCGAGCTGGACGGCATGGTGGGGATGATGGACTGGCGCGAGCTGGGGCTGGAGGTCGCCGGGGCGGTGACCGATCCCAGGCAGGCGCTCGAACGCATCTCGGCGCACCCGGTGGACATCGTCGTCACGGACGTCATCATGCGCGACATGGACGGCCTCGCGCTGGTGCGCGAGCTGCGCCGGCGCTTTCCGGACGTCCGCTGCGTCTGCATCAGCGGGTTCGACGATTTTCGCTTCGTCGGCCCTGCGGTCAACGAGGGCGGCGTGTCCGGCTATGTGCTCAAGCCCGTGCGCGTCAACGAGATGCGCGAGCTCATCCGGCGGATCCTCGCGGAACTGGACCGGCGCGATGCAAGGCGCGCGCCGGACGGAAGCCTGATCGCCATGGTGGGCATGGACGCAAAGCACTGGCAGGACGGGTTCGACGAGGCGGCGCTTTCGCGCCCTGTCCGGATCGCCCGAACGGAGTTACCCCCCCCCACTGAATTTTTGAGCGCGCTGGAACTGCGCGCGGGCGGCTGGATCTCCATCCTGCCCGCGGAGGTGCAGCCGGAGGAAGAGGGCGCGCTGCTGTCCGATCCCACGCCGCTGCGCGACGTCCGCGAGGCGTACCTCCAGCTCTTCGGCGCGCAGAGCGCCATCGCGATGCAGAACGAGCAGAGCGCGGTGGAATGCATCAAGGAGAACATTGAGCGCCACCTGGGCGAAAACGTCGGCATGCAGGCGATTTTGGCCAACGTCTACTTCAGCGCGAACTATGCCAACACGTTGTTCAAGGAGGCCACGGGCATGACCATTCACCAGTATCAGATGCAGCGGCGGCTGAGCCGCGCGGCGCAGCTGCTGGTGGACGAGCCGGAGGTTCGCGTCAAGGACATCGCGTGGCGCTGCGGGTTTTCCGACGCCTCGCACCTCATCAACAGCTTCCGCCGCGCCTATGGATGCAGCCCGGACAAATACAGAAGGAGGCATCTCAGGCCATGAGGCGCGTTCGCGCAGGCGGCGCGGCGTCGATCACGGCCAAGCTGGCCGCGCTGCTGCTGCCGCTGATATTGATCATCCTGCTCTGCTTTGGGCAGGAGCTGAACCAGCTCTACCGCGACATGCTCGCCCAGGAGGTCACCCAGCAGGTGCGCCTGCAGCTCGACAGCGTCGCCGACCAGATCGACAGCCAGCTGGGGGAGATCAACCGGATGTCGCTGTTCATCTATGCCAATGAGGACCTCCGGGACGGGCTTTACGAGGCGGTCGCCCAGCCGGAGGAGTTCACGGCGGCCGACCGCATTTCGCTGTACAGCGACGTCATCCAGCCGCTGTTTCACGTCGTCAGCAGCCCGGGCCAGTACATGCTGACGCTGTATCCGGCTTCGGACCGGCTGTTCTGCGATTACTACTACGTCGAGCCGCTCGACGAGTTCCCGGACGCGCTGCCCCTCCAGGAGATGATGGATCAGGGCTATGCGCGCACGTTTTACAACGTCACCCGCATCCGCGGCAACTACACCGATCCACAGCCGGCGCTGTGCATGACGCGGTCGATCTACCATTCCGACGGCACGCTGCTCGGGCTGCTCAACACCGTGGTCTGGCTGTCGCGCCTCGAAACGGCGATGGAGACGATCCTGCCCGAGAGCGGGGCGTACTGGTACCGCTGCCAGCTCGAGGACGGGCAGACGCTGTTTGAAGGCGGCGAGCAGGGCGCGGACATGGTCGTGCTGTCCTCGGAGCTCGAGCGCGTCGGCGCGACGCTTCGCTTTGGGCTGGAGCCGGACTTTGCTTCGGCGCAGCTGACGGCGCAGGGCCGAATGTTCGTCGGCTTTACTGCGGCCGCACTGGCGCTCGCGGCGGTGGCGATCGCGGTTGCCTCGCGCCTCGTCACGCGCCGGCTGCGCATGGTGCTGGACAAATTTGCCCACTTCGCGCCCGGGCGCGTGCTGCACGATGCGCCGCTCGACGGCTGGGACGAGGCCGCGCGGCTGGATCAGACGTTTACCCGGCTCTACCGCGAATCCTACGAGAGCATCCAGGCGCAGCAGAAGATGAAGGCCGACCAGCGCTCGCTGGAGACGAGCCTCATGCTCGCGCGCATCAACCCGCACTTTCTGTACAATACATTGAGCGCCATCCGGTGGAAGCTGCCGCAGGAGGAGTGGGAGACGATGGACGCGCTGGTGGCGTTTTACCGCGGCATCCTCGGCAAGGGGCGCGAGTACGCGCCGCTCTACAGCGAAGCCGAGCTGATGAAGCAGTACGTCGATCTGAACGGCTACACCTATTCACGCCGCATCTGCTTTACCGAAAGCCTGCCGCCGGATGCCATGACGCTGCTGATTCCCAAGTTCCTGCTGCAGCCCGTGTTTGAAAACGCCATTGCCCACAGCGGCGACGCGGCGGTGCTGAACATCGAACTCCGCGCCCAGCGCGAGGGCGGCAAGCTCGCCGTCACCGTGCGAAACGACGGCACGCCCATCCAGCCGCAGGTGATGGCGCACTTAAACGCGCTCAACGAGTGCGATCCGGCGCCGTTTCCGGAGGGCGACAGCGACAGCGGCCACGGCTACGCCATATTCAACGTCATCACGCGGATCCGGCTGCTGTTTGGCGACGGGTATGGGCTGTGGTACGAGCGCGAGGATTCCGGCGGGACAATCGCCCGGTTTTTGCTGCCCATCTGTGAAAGCCGCGAGGCTTTTGAAAATTGTAAAAAATCAT
>LHCFI01400__coassemble_2112_pt1 | contig 13985 bp, 10 predicted proteins | sample LHCFI01400__metabat2_low_PE_009 | metagenome-assembled genome bin LHCFI01400 | reverse complement strand
ACTGGAAATTATGAAAGATTCGGAGGGATACAAATGAACAGGATTCCTCGCAGTGAACATCCGAGACCGGATTTCGTCCGCCCGGAGTGGATGACCCTGAACGGCGAATGGGAATTTTCGTTTGACGATGCGCGCGTGGGCGTCGCGGAGGGCTGGCAGGCCCCCGGCAAGCACTTCGACGGAAAGATCGTCGTGCCGTTCTGCTATCAGTGCGAGCTCAGCGGCGTGAACACCGCTGAAAAGCACGAGGTCATGTGGTACCGCCGGTCGTTCGCGGTGCCGGAGAACATGAAGGGCAAGCGGCTGCTGCTGCGCTTCGGCGCGGTCGACTACGCCTGCGAAGTCTACGTCAACGGCCGCTCGGCCGGCGCGCATACGGGCGGCTATACGCCGTTCGCGCTCGACATCACCGAGCTCGTCGCCGAGGGCGAAAACGACCTGTGCGTCCGCGTCCGCGACCCTTACGACTGCACGCAGCCGCGCGGCAAGCAGAACTGGAAGGATCACTGGTTCGGCTGCTGGTACACGCCGACGAGTGGCATCTGGCAGTCGGTCTACCTCGAGGCGGCGGGCAGCCCGTACCTGCTCAGCGCGCACGTCACGCCCGACATCGACGCGGGCACGGCTTCGCTCCGGCTGACGCTCAACGAGGCGCCCGTCCAGCCGGTCAACGCCAAGGTGACCGTCTCCATTGAAGGAAAGGTCTTCCGCGCGCAGGCGCAGACGCTGACGGAGCGCTCGCAGCGCGTGCTGATCGACATGGTCGAGGGCGGCGAGATCGTGGGCTTCCGCAAGTGGAGTCCGGACGATCCGGCGCTGTACGACGTGCACATCGAGCTGGACGGCGGCGACGACGTCACGACCTACTTCGGCATGCGTTCCATCGAGGTCAAGGACGGCTACGTCCTGCTCAACAAGCAGCCGCTGTATCAGCGCCTGGTGCTCGACCAGGGCTATTGGCCCGAGAGCCTGCTGACCCCGCCGAGCGACGAGGCGATCCGCGTCGACATCGAGTGGACGAAGCGCTTCGGTTACAACGGCGCGCGCAAGCACCAGAAGGTCGAGGATCCGCGCTATTACTACTGGGCGGACAAGATGGGTCTGCTCGTGTGGGGCGAGATCCCGAGCGCGTATGAGTTTACGAACGAGTCCATCAAGAACCTGTCGGATACGCTGGCCGGCTTCATCGACCGCGATTTCAACCATCCATGCATCATCACCTGGGTGCCGCTCAACGAGAGCTGGGGCGTCGACCGCATCTACCGCGACAAGCGGATGCAGGCGTGCTCGGACATGCTGTATGCTCAGGCAAAGGCGCTCGACGGCACGCGGCTGGTGTCCTCCAACGACGGCTGGGAGGTGCCCAAGACGGACATCTTCGGCCTGCACGACTACGCCGCATGGGGCGACGTGCTGGCAAAGCACTTTGAGTCCCGCGAGCGCGTCGAGAAGATCTCCTGCGACCATCACATGGCGCGCGCCGAGGGCACGGAGAGCACCGGCAAGGAGGCGTTTATCCTCACCGAATACGGCGGAATCGCATTCGAGGAGGAGAGCGAGGAAGGCGCGTGGGGCTACCACGAGAAGGTGCGCGACATCGAGGAGTTCTTTGCGCGCTACCAGTCCGTGACCGACGCGGCCCGCGCGATCCCCTATTGCCAGGGCTACTGCTATACGCAGCTGACCGACGTCCAGCAGGAGATCAACGGCCTGCTCACGCCGGACCGCAAGCCGAAGATCGATCCGGAGCGCTTTGCGAAGCTGACGACCAACCCGGACGGCCGGTATTGCTAAAAAAGGCGCACTTCTGCTGATCCTGCGCCCAGATGCGCCCCGCGAAGTACGCTTCGCGGGGCGCCGGCTTTTCCCCGTCTGCACGGAAATTCGCCGGCGCGTTTGCGCGGTTTTCACAGGGCGTTACTGGACAAATGCCGTGCGATGCGGTATAATGGTCGAGATCGCATTTGTGCAGGAATCCATAAGGAGCGTTTTTAAGTAGATGGTGTTTTCGAGCAAGATTTTTCTGTTTTACTTTTTGCCGTTTGTGCTGGCCGGATATTACCTGCTCAAGCGCAACCGGAAGGCGAGCAACGTCTTTCTGACGCTGGTGAGCTTGGTGTTCTACGCATGGGGCGAGCCGCAGTTTGTATTCGTGATGCTGCTGTCGATCTTCGTCAACTGGCTGTTCGGCCTCTGGGTGGACAGGGTGCGCGAGGACAGGCGCAAGGCGAAGGGCGTCGTCGCGCTGATGGCGGTGTACAACCTGGGCATGCTGGGCGTGTTCAAGTATCTGGGCTTTCTGCTCGACAGCGTCAACCTGTGGTTTCGGCTCGACCTGCCGGTTCCCGAGATCGCGCTGCCGATCGGCATCTCGTTCTTCACCTTTCAGGCGATGAGCTACGTCATCGACGTCTATCGCGGCGACGGCAGGGTGCAGAAAAACCTCATCAACGTCTGCCTGTACATATCGTTCTTCCCGCAGCTGATCGCGGGCCCGATCGTCCGGTATCAGACGATCGCGGACGAGATCATGGACCGGCGCGAGAACCTGCCGGACTTCGTGCTCGGCTGCCAGCGCTTCATGGTGGGCTTCTGCAAGAAGGCCATACTGGCCAACCAGATGGGCCTGCTGGTCGACACGGCGTTTGAACTGCAGGCCGGCCAGCTCTCGGTCGTCAGCGCGTGGATCGCTGCGTGCGCCTATCTGATGCAGGTGTACTACGACTTCGGCGGCTATTCGGACATGGCGATCGGCCTCGGCCGGATGTTCGGCTTCCACTTTCTGGAGAACTTCAACTTCCCGTTCATCTCCAAGTCGGTCACGGAGTTCTGGCGCCGGTGGCACATCTCGCTGTGCACGTGGTTTCGCGATTACCTGTACTTCCCGCTCGGCGGCAGCCGGGTCAAGTCGGTCTGGCGGCTGCTGTTCAACATGTTCATGGTCTGGGGCCTGACCGGCCTCTGGCACGGCGCCGCGTGGACGTACGTATTGTGGGGCGTGGGCTTCTTCGTCATCCAGGCGTTTGAGCGCCTGTCCGGGCTGGGCAAGTGGATGGAGCGCCACGGCGCGCTGGGCGTGTTCTATGCGATGTTCATGGTCGTGACGATCACGGTGATGATCCGGTCGGACAATCTGGGCGTCGCGTGGACGTTCTACGGCTCGATGTTCGGCGTCAACGGCGCGGTCTTCTGGGACGCCACGGCGGGCGTGTTCCTGCGCGAGTACGGCGTGTTCCTGCTCGCGGGCGTGATCTGCGGCCTGCCGGTGTTCAACTTCCTGCGCGACCGCGTGCGCGTGCCGGACGGCGCGCTGCGCATCGCGGGCGGCGTCTGCCTCGCGGCGGTGTTTGTCGTCGCGCTGAGCTATCTGATTGTGGACAGCTACAATCCGTTTATCTACTTCAACTTCTGACGCGCGGGCGTCGTTTCCGAGGAGGCGGACATGAGCGCATTGTATGACAGCCTGATGCGGTTTGCCGCGCCGGAGCAGCTGCTGCGCGACGAGCCGATGGCCGCGCACACCACGTTTCGCATCGGCGGGCCGGCGGACTGGATGTTCTTTCCGGAGAGCGAAGGGCAGGTCGTGGCCGCGATGGATGCGGCGCGGGCGCTGGGCGTCCCGGTGCTGGTGCTGGGCAACGGGTCGAACCTGATCGTGCGCGACGGCGGCATCCGCGGGCTGGTGATCGCGCTGGGCGAGCGGATGAGCGAGGTGCGCGTGGACGGCAACGTCGTCTCGGCGCAGGCCGGCGCATCGCTTAAGCGCGTGGCGGCGGCGGCGCAGGCGGCGGGTCTGACCGGGCTGGAGTTCGCCTCCGGCATTCCGGGCACGCTCGGCGGCGGCTGCGCGATGAACGCCGGCGCATACGGCGGCCAGCTGTCGGATTCGCTGGTCGATGCGCGCGTGCTGCTGGACGGCGCGGTGCGCGCGCTGACGCGCGAGGAGATGCAGATGGGCTATCGCACAACGCTGCCGCTTCGGAGGGGCGGAATCGTGCTGGGCGCGCGGTTCGCGCTCGAGCCCGGCGACGGCGCGGCGATCCTCGAGCGGATGCGCGAGCTGAACGCGCGCCGCCGGGAGAAGCAGCCGCTGAACTTCCCCAGCGCGGGCAGCGTGTTCAAGCGGCCGGAGGGCCACTTTGCGGGCGCGCTGATCGAACAGGCCGGGCTGAAGGGCGCGTCCATCGGCGGCGCGCGGGTTAGCCCAAAGCACGCGGGCTTCATCGTCAATACGGGCGGCGCGACGGCCGCAGACGTGCTTGCGCTGATCGCGCACGTCCAGCGAGAGGTGCTGCGCGCGTCCGGCGTCCGGCTGGAGACCGAGGTGCGGATCATCGGGGAGTGAGGCGTGCAGCGCGGAAGGCTGGTGACGCGCCCGGAGCAGCAGATTGCGCAGCGCCCGGAAGGAGCCGTATTATGGAAGAATTGAGGACCATACTGGAGAAGTTTGCTGCGTCGGGCTGGGATCTGATCGCCGTTCCCGCGCGGCGTTGGCTGGACGGAGGCGGCAGCCGGGATGATTTGATCCCGGCGATTCAGCAGGCCGAGCGGGAGTGCGGAAGCTGCGGCTGCGAATTGGATCCGCTGTACCGCCGGGCGCTGGAGCTCCTCTGAGGGCGGCGCTCGAAGGGGCTTTGCGCCGCGGGCGGGTTTGGAGAACAGGAGAGGAACCATGTCGTTTGCATCCGATGCGCGCGGCGAGATCGCGCGCGACGCCTGTGCGCACGTCTGCTGTGCGCGCAGCGAAATGGCGGCCGCCCTGCTTGCGTCGGGCGGCATTTCCTTTCGCGGAAGGGACCGCTATGCGCTGTCGCTGACGGCGGCGGAGGGCGCGGTGGTGCGGCGGTACTTCGCGATGCTCAAGCAGTTCTGGTCGGTGACGGCTCAGATCCGCACGCTGGTCGTCGATGCGCTCGGCGGCCGGACGCGCTATCAGCTGGTCGTGCCGGACGAGGCCGCGGCCGGGCTGCTGGCGGAGCTAGGGCTGCGCGACGGCGCCGCGCTGTTCGGCGTGCGCCAGGCGCCGGCGCCGGAGACGGTTCGCTATGCCTGCTGCCGCAAGAGCTTTCTGCGCGGCGCGTTTCTGATGTGCGGCGCCGTCAGCAATCCGGAGCGCGAATACCACCTCGAATTCGCCGCGCCGACCGAGGAATTCGCAGATTTTTTGACGGAACAGATCAAATATTTTGAAATTCTTGCGAAAACCACGTGCAGAAAGGCGAAATATGTGGTATACTTAAAGCGCGCGGAGGACATTGCCGACGTGCTGACGCTGATGGGCGCGAGCAGCGCCGTGCTGCAGATGGAAAACGTGCGCATCGCGAAGGACGTGCGCAACCACGTCAACCGCCAGATCAACTGCGACGCCTCCAACATCGACCGCATCATGAACGCCGCCGAGGCGCAGGTGCGGGACATCCTCTATCTGGACGAGGAGGTCGGGCTGGACAAGCTGCCAAAGCCGCTGCGCGAGATCGCACAGGCGCGGGTCGAGAACCCGGAGACCTCGCTCAGCGCGCTGGGCGAACTGCTGACGCCGCCGCTGGGCAAGTCGGGGGTCAACGCCCGGATGCGCAAGCTGACGGAGCTGGCGCGAAAGCTGCGCGCCGGAGAGGACACGGGGCTTTAGCCGCGGTGGGATTTTTATGGAAAAAAGGCGCGCGGGCGCTGGGGACGCCGCGGCTGCGCCTTGGAAAGGAGTACGTCATGGTCAGGTTGGATACGGTGTTTCAGGCGGAGGACAGCATCACGCCGGAGTTTGCCGCCAAGCTCGCCGAGTGCGCCGAGCGCTATCGCGCGCAGGTTTCCCTCGATTGCGGAAGCCGCAGGATGCAGCTCGATTCGCTGATCTGCATTCTCGCGCTGGATCTGTATCGGGGCGTTCCCGTGGGCGTCATCGCCGAAGGCGACGACGAGGACGCCGCCGCCCGGGCGATCTGCTCGATGCTGGAGGGATAGCAGCGGGCGCCCGCGCTTTTTCTTGAAATCTGAAGCGCAGGCGTCCGCGCGGGTTTCGGCTGCGGCGCCGTTTGCGTGCGCGGGGTTGGCTGCGTGCCTTTTGCGCCGGCGGCGCGGCTTGTGATGAACCGTTTTGTGTGCGTGGGAGATGAATTTCCGCGCGCTTTTTTGTGCCCTTCGCCAATTCTGTGCAGCGCATCCGATTCAAGAAGCCTTTCCACAGCGCTTCCGTAAATTTTCACAGATTCGGTGAAATTTCGACTTGCGACGCAAAAAAACGCGCACTATACTGATAGTAGAATGCGCGGATTTTGCCGGGCGACGCCGGAAGCGCGCAAAGAATTTACAGGGGGTTGCAGCAGATGGAAAACAAACACCGCAGGTTGGAGCCGATTCCTTTTGACCGGGTCAAGGTGCTGGGCGGACTGTGGAAGGAGCGCATCGACACCGTGCGCAACGTGACGACGCGCGCCTGCGTGGCGAAATGCGAGGAGACCGGGCGGGTGGACAACTTCCGCAAGGCGTCCGGCCGCATGAAGGGCGAGTTTGAGGGAATCTTCTTCAACGATGCGGACGTCTACAAGACGATCGAGGCGATTGGCTACGTCCTCAGGGACGAGCCGGACGACGAGCTGAGGGCCATCGCCGACAAGCTGGTCGACGAGGTCTGCGCTGCGCAGCTCGACGACGGCTATCTGTTTACCTTCTTTGAGCTGGGCAACTTGAAGGATCGCTGGACAGACATGGATCACCACGAGGCGTTCTGCGTCGGCCAGATCGTCGAGGCGGGCATCGCGTACCTCGAGGCGACCGGCGACCGCCGGCTGTACGAGGCGGGCCTCCGCGCGGTCGATCAGATGATGCGCACGCTCAAATCCTATCCCGACGGCTGGATCAACGGCCACGAGGGCATCGAGATGGCGCTGGTGCACCTGTACCGCTATACGGGCGAGCAGAAGTATCTGGACGATGCGATCTGGTTCGTCGAGCAGCGCGGCCATGTCAAGCTCCGTCTGCCGATTTCCCACTACAAGACCTTTTTCACCGATGAATACTGCCAGAACAACGTGCCCGTGCGCGAGCTTCAGCGCGTGACCGGACATGCCGTGCGCGCGACGTACTATTATTCCGGCGTGGCCGACATCGCGTCGATCACCGGCGAGCGCGCGCTGGTCGAGGCGCTGGAGCGCGTCTGGAACCACCTGCTGTCGTCGAACACATACATCACCGGCGGCATCGGTCAGTCGTCGTTCAACGAGGGCTTTTCCAGCGACTATTCGCTGCCGAACCTGCACGCCTACTGCGAGACCTGCGCGTCGGTCGGCATGGCGTTCTGGAACCACCGCATGAACCTGATCGACGGCGAGGCAAAGTACGCCGACGTCGTCGAGACGCAGATCATGAACGGCATACTGTCCGGACTGTCGCTTTCCGGCGATCACTACTTTTACGAAAATCCGCTGGCGTCCACGGGCGTCGCCCACCGGCGCGAGTGGTTCAACGTGCCCTGCTGCCCGACGAACCTCGTGCGCTTCGTGCCGTCCATCGGCGGCTACATCTACGCGCAGGCGGAGGACGGCGTGTACGTCAACCAGTTCATCGATTCCCGGCTGACCACGGAGCAGGGCGTCCGGCTGCGCATGGAGACGAATTATCCGTGGGAGGGCGAGATCCGCATTCGCGTGGAGGACTGCCCGGAGGGCATGGCGCTGTCGGTGCGCAAGCCCGGCTGGTGCGAGCGCTGGACGCTGTCGGTCAACGGCGCGGCGTCCGATGCGCAGCCCGTGGGGGGCTACTTCCGGCTGAAGGTGAATGCCGGCGACGAGATCGCGCTCTCGCTCGACATGACGCCGCGGCGCGCATACGCCGATCCGCGGGTGAAGGAGGATGCCGGGCGCGTGGCGGTGCTGCGCGGGCCGGTGGTCTACTGCGCCGAGGAGATCGACAATCCCGGCATCCCGACGGAATACTTCCATGCGGATGCCGCGCTGCCGAAGTCCGCGCCGCTGACGGTTGAAAGCCGCCCCGACCTGTTCGGCGGCGTGGCGACCGTCCGCGCGGGAGAGTTGACGCTCATACCGTATTGCATGTGGGACAACCGCTCGGCGGGCGGCATGGCCGTCTGGCTGCGGGAAGTCTGAGACATTCACGGCCAACTGAAAGGAGCGTTCGCGCCGCCCAGTGGCGCGGGCGCTCCTGTTCGCTTTTCTGAGGGGAGGGAGAACCATGCGCATCATCGTCGCCGACGACATGCCGATGCAGATTCGGGAAATTGCGGAGGGAATCCGCGCCGTCTGGCCGGATTGGGAGATCCTGACCGCGACCGACGGGCAGGAGATCCTGAGGATGGTTTCCGCGCAGAAGGTCGATATCGTGCTGTCGGACATTCGGATGCCGCACATGGATGGGCTGGAGATGCTGCCGATCGTGCGGCAGATTTCGCCGGAGACGAAGGTCGTGTTCATCACGGCCTATCCGCTGTTCGAGTACGCCCAGCGGGCGCTGAAGCTCGGCGCGACGGATTTTCTGCTCAAGCCGGTGGATCTGACGGCGCTGTACGACCTGCTGTCCCAGCTCAGCCGCGAAAACGGCAAGGGCGATTCGCTGCGCGACGAGATCCGGCTGTGGCTGGAGCGCGGCTGGCGCGAGCTGCCGGAGGAGACGCGGCGGCACATCGGGGAGTGCGCGCCCGCCGGATGCATCTGCGCGATCGTCGCGCCCGCGCCGAATCCGTTTCCGAAGCCGCGCCATCTCGCGGAGGAAATCGGCCGGATGACCGGGTGCACGGTCATCGCGGCGGACATCCACTCGACGAGCGAAGTGCTCGAATACGCGCTGGTGTGCGCGGAGGACGAGTGGCATTGCGGGAATTTTCTGAGAATGCTGCCGACGGCGGCGATGCGGCACGGCTTCCGCGCGGGCGCGACGCAGTTTTGCAAAAACCTCGCGGAGGAAGGGCGCAGCCAATGGCGGCTGGCGCTGGCCGGCGCCGAGCGCGCGTTTTACGATTCGACCAACGTGGCGTTTGCGAAGGGCTCAATTTTTGGGCGAGGGGGGGTGGAACTCCCGTCCAGACAGCAGCTGATCGCATGGATGTCCGAGCCGGAGGGCTGGAAGGGCGAGCTGAAGGGGTGGCTCGACGCCGTGGGCCGCAGCCGGCCGGACTCTGAGGAACTGGTCGGCGAGACGCTGAGGCTGGTCCGGGAGACCGCCGCGATGCTGGCGCGGGACGACGAGGAGCTCAAGGCCGAGGCCCGCATCGGCGAGCCGCTGCGGCGCGTGATGTTCTTCAGCGAGTTCGTCCTCTGCACGGAGGAAGCGGTCAAGGCGCTGGAAAAGCTGTATCACCGCAGCATCGAGCGCGCCGATCCGATTGAGATGGCGATGGACTACGTCCGCAGGCACTACATGGAGCCGATCACGCTGCCCGACGTCGCCGAGATGACGCACCTGTCGCCCAACTACTTTTCGACGCTGTTCCGCAAGCGCACGAACATGCGGTTCATGGAATACGTGCTGAAGGTGCGGCTGGAGAAGGCGTCGGACATGCTCGCGAACACGGACATGTACGTCTACGAAATCGCCAACGCCTGCGGCTATGAGGATGTGCGCTATTTCGTGCGCGTCTATCAGAAGGCCTACGGCATTACGCCGGCGAACTTCCGCCGGTACTTCCGGCAGGATCACGGAAAGGAGAAGTGAGCGCGATGGCGGGGAGGGTGAGGCGCGCGCTGCCGCGCCGGCGCCATTTTTCCGAGAAGGTCATCTTCTATATGATGGTCGGCTATTTGCTGATGGCCGTGCTGTTTGGGTGCATGTACTTCGTCAACGCCCGCCAGAGCACCGAGGCGCAGGTGGTCGACCAGATCGGCCATTCGCTGGACCGCACGCGGCTGGATCTGGAGGGGCTGATCGAGACGTGCGAAAACGTCTATGTGTCGCTTTTGTCCGACGGCGAGCTGTACGATTTCCTGGTCGGCTACGATGCCGGCGAGACGAGCTACCCCAGCGCGAGGCGGACGGTCAACGCGCTCCTTCAGGACGCGATCCGCAACATCGACGTGCTCTGCTCGGTGCAGCTGATGAGCGACAACTACGTGTTCTACACGTCCAATACGACCTATACGTCCGTCGCCAATGTCCAGGAGTCCATGATCTACCAGGCGGCCAGGCGGGTCAATTATCCGTTCTGGACGTCGCTGTATGATTTTACCCGGGAGTACGGGCATACCCAGCTCGAGGCCCCCGAAATCCCGGTGGCCAACCGGAACCTGATCAGCTATGTCGGCCCGTTCAACGCCTACCGGCTGGACGAATCGACGCTCAGGATGTGGCCTTCAGAGGTGGAAAAGCCGGTGGTGTTCATCAACCTGAGCGAGGAGAGCGTGCGCGAGATCCTGACGAATACCTCGTCGCTCTACGACGGCGCGTGCTTTCTGGTGGACGACCGGGGAACCTGCATCGCCCACACCAGCCCGGAAGGGCTGTATATGCCGATGGACGCCGCCGCGTGGGAGCGGGTGCGCGGCGATTCCGACGGCCGCGGCGCCATGACGATGGACTATGCCGGCGTGCCGAGCCTGATCTCCTATACGACGCTGTCCACCGGGTGGACGCTGGTCACCGTGCTGCCCAGCGGCGAGGTCTATTCGGAGATCTACGGCGTCATCTGGCGCACGCTCGTGCTGATGCTGCTGGCGCTGATGCTGCTGGGCGCGCTGCTGGCGCTGCTGGTGTCGCGGCAGCTCTCGCGGCCGATCCGCCAGCTGACCCAGGCGATCAACATCGCCGCGAAGGGCAACTTCATGGTCAACCTGCCGCGCACGGACGACGAGTTTGACGCGGTCAACGCCGCGTTCAACGACATGACCCACCGCATCGATCAGCTGATCCACGAGAACTACGAGGTCAAGCTCCGCGAGCGCGAAAACGAGCTGCGCGCGCTGAAGTACCAGACGAAGCCGCATTTCCTCTACAACGCGCTGGCGATCATCCGCTCGCAGGCGCTCAAGGACGGCGACGCGGAGGTCGCGCAGATGGTGCAGAACCTGTCCAACGTGCTGCGCTATGTGCTGCGCGGCGACCAGAACCTGACCACCGTGCGCGACGAGGTCAACAACGTCATGGACTACTTCGAGCTGATGCGCGCGGGGTACGACGGGGCGATTTCGCTGGAAGTCGACGTCGAATCCGCCGTGCTCAACGCCGCCATCTGCAAGATGACGCTGCAGCCGCTGGTCGAGAACTGCGTTCAGCACGGGCTGGTGCCGCAGGGGCCGGGCGGGCGCGTCCGGCTGGCCGGAAGGCTGCGGGACGGGCGCGTCTCGCTCGTCGTCTCGGACAATGGCGCGGGATGGCCGGAGGGCTTTGCCGTCAATGATGATGAACATCAGACCGAGTCCATCGGGCTGGCAAACGTCCGCCGGCGCATGAAGCTGACCTTCGGCGACGAATGCGATTTCCGGCTGTTTACGCCCGATGGAGGCGGTGCGGCCGTGGAAATTGTATTTCCTTATCAATTCGGCGGAGGCGGCACAATGGGGGATTAAAATAGTGCACCTTGCGTAGAAATTTTGAATTGAACGCACACGGATATATTGATTATAATAATGTTAGCCAAATTCAGAAAGGAGCGTTCTCCATGAAGAAACTCGTATCCCTGTTGCTCGTGGCGTCCCTCCTGCTGATTGGTGCCTTTGCCGCGACGGCAGAGGAGACCAAGAAGTGGGAAGGCCATCACATCGTCTACGCCAGCTGGGGCGACGGCGCGGAAAAGGCCGCGCGCGACGCTGCCATCGCGGCGTTCGAAGAGGCGACTGGTTGCGAAGTGACTCACATCAACAACAACAGCGACTATGATACCAAGATTACCGCCATGGTTGCTGCGGGCGAGCAGATCGACTGCGGCATGCTGGAATCCGCGACGATCGCCTATCCGATGGCCGAGCAGGGCCTGCTCGAGCCGCTGGACAGCTACGTTGAGGCGTCGGGCATCGACATGAACGACTATGTCGCCGCGTCCTGCTACTATGACAACGACGGCAACCTGATCTCCTGGTCCGGCAACATCGAGCTGATGTGCCTGTTCTACAATCGTGACGTCTTTGACGCCGCCGGCATCGCCTATCCGCCGTCGAGCCCCGAAGACGCCTGGACGTGGGACGAGTTCGTCGACGTTGCGAAGCAGCTGACGAAGGACGCCAACGGCCTGACGCCCAACGACGAGGGCTTTGATCCCGACAACATCGTGCAGTACGGCGTCAACCCCAGCGTGTGGTGGCCGGTTTGGGGCTCCTTCATTCTCTCCAACGGTGGCAGCATCGTCGATGAGAATGGCAACTTCGCCATGAACCAGCCCGAGGCCGTCGAGGCCCTGCAGGCGTTCTGCGATCTGAAGCTCGTCGACCATGTCGCGCCTGGCATCTCCGTTTCCGAGACCCTGCCGGCGGGCGACGTTGCCCTGCTGACCGGCACCTATGCGATGGTCATCGACGGCCAGTGGAATGCGCTGACCTACTCCGAGGCGGGCATCAACTTTGGCATGGCGACGCTGCCGAAGTACGGCGACAAGGTCGTATCCATCTGCACCAACGGCATGAACTGCATCTTCTCCGCCTCCCAGGAGAAGGAAGCGGCCTGGGATCTGATTCAGTACCTGAGCGATCCCTCCATCGACCTGACCCTGTTCCGCAACGGCAACCTGATGCCCACCAGCATCGAGTGGCTGACCGACGAGGACAAGCTGGCCCAGTGGGTTGGCCAGGACAACCCGGCTCGCCCCGAAGGCTATGAAGGCATCATCGACATGCTGATCAACAATTCCGCTGCCCCGCTGACCGGCCAGATCATCGGTTTCCCGGATCTGATCACGCTGGTTGACGCCGGAATCGAAGAGGTCCTCTACGGCAACATGACCGCACAGGAAGCCATGGACAGCGTAGCGGCCCAGATCGAAGAGGCGGGCCTGGAGCTTGGCCTGCGCACGGCGGCGGCCGAAGAGGCGCCGGCCGAGGATGCGGCGGCTGAGGAAGCGCCCGCCGAGGATGCGGCAACCGAGGAGACGGTGACTGAGGAAGCGCCGGCCGAGGACGCAGCAGCCGAGGAAGCACCCGCTGAGGATGCGGCTGAGACGGCCGAAACGACTGAGGCGGCTGAATAAGAAAATTATTCAAACGGACTTTCCGGCGAGGCGCGGTTGTGGCTGCGCCTCGCCGCTTCAAGGGAAATGAGCTGTTTCCCTTTCCCCCGACGCCCCGCGGGCGTTTTCATCAGAAAGAGGAGGAGAACCTATGGCTGAATTGCAGACGCGCGCCGTGAAGTCGATGCGTTGGTATCGCCGGCGCGAGCAGGCCGCAGGCTGGCTCTTTGCCGCGCCCGCGCTGATTGGTTTTCTGGTTTTCTCGCTCGTTCCAATGCTGACTTCGCTCTATTGGAGCTTTACGGATTTCAACGTATTTGCCAATACGACGAATTTCGTCGGGCTGGACAATTTCCAGACGATGTTCAGTTCGCGCGACCTGTACTTCAAGGATGCAGCGAAGGCAACGGCGTACTACGCGGTGCTGAATGTGCCGCTGTCGATTCTGTTTGCGTTCATCGTCGCGCTGTTTTTGTCGTCGAACATCAAGGGGCGCGGCATCTTCCGCAGCGTCTTTTATCTTCCCACGATTCTCCCTGCCGTGGCTTCGTGCATGGTGTGGGTCTGGCTGCTCAACCAGCAGTACGGCCTGATCAACACGGTGCTCAGGTCGATCGGCATTACGCCGCCGGCGTGGATCTGGTCGAAGGACACGGTCATTCCGACGCTGGTGATGATCAACCTCTGGTCGACGGGCGATACGATGGTCATCTTCATGGCGGGCATCATGTCGATTCCGAAGGTCTATTATGAGGCGTTGGAGATCGATGGAGGCAACTCCTTCCACAAGCTGATTTATGTGACGATTCCGATGGTCACGCCGACGCTGTTCTTCAATGCCGTGCTTGCGGTCATCAATTCTCTTCAGATCTTTACGCAGGGCTACATC
>LHCFI01400__coassemble_2079_pt1 | contig 14353 bp, 12 predicted proteins | sample LHCFI01400__metabat2_low_PE_009 | metagenome-assembled genome bin LHCFI01400 | reverse complement strand
GTCCGCACCGCCGGTTCGACGAGACTGCAATGTTGCACTTACGTTGCAAAAATGCCTATCCGTCATAAAAAAGCACGCCATTTCTTAACAATTATGGCTTGACTTCGCACATCCGAACATGTTATGATGAAATTGGCAAAGATTTTTTTACCACTATGACAAAAGCGAGGTTGAGGAATGAAGCGAACGTGGTTGAAACCATTTGGAGAGAAAATGCGGGAATCGCTCGCGGCCGTATTGCCGATCACGGCGGTGGTCGTACTTCTGAGCGTGACGATCGCGCCGATGAGCTCGGGCATGACGGTGATGTTCTGCTTTGGCGCGCTGATGCTGATCGTCGGCATGACGCTGTTCAACGTGGGCGTCGATCTTTCAATGATGCCGATGGGCGAAGGCGTCGGCGTCGAGATGAGCAAATCGCGGGGGCTTGTGCTGCCGATGATCGTCTGCTTTGTGCTCGGCGCGCTGATCACCATCGCCGAGCCGGACCTTCAGGTGCTGGCGCAGCAGGTGCCGTCGATTCCCAATCAGGCGCTGATTTTTTCGGTAGCAGCGGGCGTCGGCCTGTTTCTGGCGATTGCGCTGCTGCGCATCGTATTTCAAATTAAACTCTCCCATGCGCTTCTGTTCTTCTATGCGCTGACCTTTCTGCTGACCCTGTTCGCGCCGGACGACTTCATTCCCGTGTCGTTCGACTCCGGCGGCGTGACGACCGGCCCGGTCACGGTTCCATTCATCATGGCGATGGGCATCGGCATGTCGTCGCTGCGAAGCGACAGGAATTCCCAATCGGACTCCTTCGGCCTGATCTCGCTGTGCAGCATCGGCTCGGTGCTGGCGGTGCTGCTGCTGGGCATCTTCTATTCCCCGGATGAAGCGGTTTCCTCGTCCATTCGCATCACGGAGGTCGCCTCGACGAAGGCCGCGGCGGCGACGCTGGTTCAGGCGCTGCCGGAATACGCGAGGGAAGTCGCCGTGGCGCTGATCCCGATCGCGGTGATGTTCGCGCTGTTTCAGTTGGTTCGCAGGCGCTTCCACGCCGCGCAGATCAAGCGCATCGCCATCGGTTTGCTGTACACCTACGTCGGGCTCGTGCTGTTCCTGACCGGCGTCAACGAGGGCTTCATGGCGGCGGGCTGGCAGCTCGGCAACACCATCGCCTCCGGCAGCACGCCGTATCTGTTGATTCCGATCGGCATGGTCATCGGCTACTTTATCGTCGCGGCGGAGCCCGCGGTGCACGTGCTGAACCGGCAGGTCGAGGAGGTCACCAACGGCAACATCACCGCGCGCGAAATGCAGATCGGCCTTTCCATCGGCATCGCGATCTCGGTCGGCCTGGCGATGATGCGCATCCTGACGGGCATCTCGATCATGTGGCTGCTGATCCCCGGCTACGCCATCGCCCTGATCATGACGTTCTTCGTGCCGCAGCTGTTCACCGGCGTGGCGTTCGACTCCGGCGGCGTGGCCTCAGGGCCAATGACGGCGACCTTCTTAAGCCCCATCGCCATGGGCGCGTGCGAAGCGGTCGGCGGCAACATGATGACCGACGCGTTCGGAATCGTGGCGATGGTCGCGATGACGCCGCTGGTCACCATCCAGCTGCTCGGCCTGCGCGACAAGCTGCGCCGCCATGCGCGCAAGCTGCCGGAGAGGGTCGCGCCGGTGGATGAGCGCGTCGTCTACTACGACTGAGGGGAGGCAGAGCATGAATCGCGAACGCGTAAAGGCGATGGTGACCATCGTCAACCGGGGCGACGGCACCGCCCTGTCGAAACTGTATGCGCAAAACGGCGTGATGCTGCACACGCAGATCGCCGCCGACGGCACGGCCAGCTCAGAGCTGTTGGACATGCTCGGCCTGACGCACAGCGAGCGCGACCTGCTGCTGAGCTTTGCGCCGGAATCCGTGATCGAGCGGCTGCTGAGCCTGCTCGACGACGACTATCGCGGCATCCTGAGCCTGCGCGGCATCGCCTTCAGCCTGCGGCTGACGGGCATTTCCGGCACGATCGCGGAGGCGCTGCCGTCGTCCGACTTTGTCATCGAACCCGAAGGAGGTTCCGAAATGAATCCGGAAAAGGAAAACAACCTCATCCTCGCGTTTGTCAATCAGGGATATACCGACGTGGTCATGCACACCGCGGTCAAGGCCGGCGCGAAGGGCGGCACGGTCATCCGCGGGCGCTGGGTCGGCACGGAGCTGCTGGAACAGTTCCACGGCATCTCGATCCAGGATGAAAAGGAAGTGTTGCTGATCGCCTGCGCGAAATCCGCGCGAAACGCCATCATGGACGCCATCAACGCCGAGCACGGCCTCAAGACCGAGCAGCAGTCGGTGGTCTGTTCGCTCCCGATCGACCGCCTCGTGCGGCTGACCTGATCTTTCAAAAAATCCAAAGGCCCGCCGGTATATGCCGTCGGGAACAGTTCGAGCGCGAAAGGGCTTCGGTTCTCTCGCGCTTTCCTTTGCTTCTGGGATCGTCTGAAGGTCCGCCCCGCATCCGTGCAGAGGCGGGCCTCAATCTCTGCGCATCGACCCGCGCGCGGAGAATGACGAGCGCCCTGCATCCGCGCAGTGCGGGCCTCAATCTCTAAAAAACATGAAAGAGCGCGAAAGGGTTTCTTTCGACCCTCTCGCGCTTTCGCCGCTCCCGGCGGCGCGCAACGGCAAACCCCGCCGCGTCCAACCGGCATTCGTCGGATCAGCCCGCCTTGACCGCCCGAATGAACGCCGCCGCGTCGGGCGCGCCGAACAGCGCGCTGCCGGCCACGAGCATCGTGGCGCCCGCCTCAGTCAGCTGAGGCGCCGTGCGCTCGCTGACGCCGCCGTCGACCTCGAGAATCGCCGGACTCCCCGCGCGGTCGAGCAGGGCGCGCATGTCGGCGATTTTGCGCACGCACGCTGCAATCAGCTTCTGCCCGCCGAAGCCGGGATTGACCGTCATCACCAGCACGAGATCGGCCGCGTCGAGCACATATTCCACGCAGCTCAGCGGCGTGCCGGGGTTCAGCGCGACGCCCGCCAGACACCCCTCCTGCCGGATCAGGTCGAGCGCCCGCCGCAGGTGCGCGGTCGCCTCGGCGTGCACGGTGACGATCCGCGCGCCGGCGCGCGCGAAATCGCGCACATAGCGCTCCGGCCGGTCGATCATCAGGTGAACGTCCACCGGCAGCGGCCCCTTCGCCGCCGCCTCGAGCACCGGCAGTCCAAACGACAGATTCGGCACAAAGCAGCCGTCCATGACGTCGAAGTGCAAATAGTCCGCGCCGGCGCGCGCCATGCGGTCGATCTCCGCGCCCAAATTCAGAAAGTCCGCCGACAAAAGCGACGGGGCCACCTTAATCATAACGTTCCCTCCAACGCTGTCTCGTCTCCTCCAGCATTGCAACATACCGCCCGTGGCGCTCAGAGTCGATCGCGCCCGCCGCCACCGCCGCGCGCACGGCGCACTTCGGCTCGGTCGCATGGTAGCAGGGCTGGAAGTAGCACTGTCCTTCATAGGGTGAGAATTCCGGATAGCTGTCCTTGAGCTCGACGGGATCGAACACCTCCGTCTCCAGGAGGCTGAAGCCGGGCGTGTCCAGCACCATGCCGCCTCCGGCGACGGGAATCAGTTCGCAGTGGCGCGTAGTGTTCCGGCCGCGCTCGATCTTGCGCGAAAGGCCGCCCGTTTCGACGTTCAGCCCGTACAGCGCGTTGATCAGCGTCGATTTTCCCGCGCCGGACTGTCCCGCCAATGCGTGCACCTTGCCGGCCAGCGCCGCGCGAAGGCCATCCATGCCATCGCCGCGCGCGGCGGAAACCGCGATGGGCGAGACATCCGCGCCGCGATACTGGCGGACGATCTCCTCCGCACGGCCGGGGTTGAGGTCGCACTTGTTGACCGCCATGCGCACGCCGATCCCGGCGCGCCGGGCGTTGACCATCAGCCGGTCGGCCAGCGCGAGGTCGGCTTCCGGCGTCGCCGCTGCGACGACCACGCAGACGACGTCGATGTTCGCCACCGGCGGGCGCGTCAGCTCGTTGCGCCGGGGCTGTATGGCGAGGATCCATCCGTGTTCCTCGCCCGCGCTCGGCGTCAGCTCCACATGGTCGCCGACCTTGGGCTTCAGGCGCTCCCTGCGCAGCTTGCCCTGCGCCCGCAGGGTATGCACCGTCCCCTGCTGGTCCATGGCGTAGTAGAATCCGCCGACGCCGCGCAAAATCACTCCCTGCAAACTCACCATTTCCTCCGTTTCATTCGTCAGTCAAACGTCACCTCGACCGAATCCATTAGCACGCCGTCGAGATACACCCGCACGACGTGTTCGCCCGGCTCCGAGCTGGACAGATCCACCTGGTGCGTACCCGCCGGCAATTCGCCCGAATAGGCGACCGCCTCGCCGCCCGACGGCATCGTAATCGTGATCTCCACCTGAAGGCCGTCGATCGGCACGGCCACCGTAAACGGCGACGCCGGATAGTACAGCGACGGTTCGCTTTCGCTGATCTTCAGATCCACCGCCGTGCCGGCCAGCACCTCCGAATCCGCCGGGACGCTCTGCTCGACGACGGTATGCTCGGGCAGGTCGGACGCGTCCGTCTCCGTGACGGCGCCCAGCGTCAGCCCCTCCGCCTCCAAAAGCGCCTGCGCGCCCTCGAGGGTCAGCCCCTCCAGCGAGGGCACCCGCACGCTCTGGCCGCTGACCGTGAGCACCACGGGCGTGTCCTTGGGCTGCCAGCCCTGCGCGGGCGTCTGCGCGAGCACCGTGCCGTCCGCCTCGTCGCTCTGAATGTAGTCCGCGGTCACGCTCTTCGCGCCGCTCGTCGACAGTGCGGCCAGCGCCTCGTCCTCCATCAGGCCGATGTAATCGTCCATGTAGAACCACTGGCTGCCGACGCTGACCACGATGGACACCGCCGTGCCCTCGCGCACGCGCGAGCCCTCCGCCACGGACTGCGAGACGACATAGCCCGCCTCGTATTCCTCGCTGTACGCCGTATCGACGCTCGCCGGCAGGCTGGCCGCGCCGAGCGCGTCGATCGCGTCGTCCTGCGTCATGCCCACGACGAACGGCACCACCGTCTGATTGCGCACCAGGAAGAACCAGCTGACCACCATCGCCACGCACAGCACCAGCAGCACGCCGGCGATCAGCGCCAGCTTCACCAGCCTGCGGTGGTCGCGCTGCCGCTTGCGCTTGCGCGCCTCGCGCTGGCGCTCGGCCTCCTCCGGGTCCTGCGGATACTTGACGAATCCGCCGCGCGGGTGGGTGATCGTCCGCCGGAGGTCGGCCGCCATCTCCGCCGCCGTCTGATAGCGCTTGGAGGCGTCCTTGCACAGCGCGCGCATGACGACCTCGTCCAGCGCCTTGGAGATGCCGCTCTGGTACAGCCGCATCGACTTCGGCTCCTCGCTGACGTGCTTGAGCGCGACGGAAACCGACGTCTCGCCGTCAAACGGCACCTGCCCGGTCAGCATTTCGTAGAGCACGACGCCGACGGAATACAGGTCGCTCTTCTCGTCCGCGACCTCGCCGCGCGCCTGCTCGGGCGAGAAATAGTGCACGCTGCCGAGCGCCGAGGCGCCGTTTTCGCCCTCGACAAGCGTCGTCTGCGAGGTCTTGAGCCGCGCGATGCCAAAGTCCGCCACCTTGACGTGGCCCTGCCGGTCGACCAGTATGTTCTGGGGCTTGATGTCGCGATGCACGATGCCGTTGCGGTGCGCGTGATCCACCGCCGCGAGGATGCGGATCGTCATCCGAAGCGCCTGATCCGGCTTGATCCGCCCCTGTTCGCGGATCATCTCCTTCAGGGTCTGGCCATCGACAAACTCCATGACGATGTAACGCACATCCCCGTCGATGCCGACGTCCAACAGGTTGGCGATGTTTTCGTGCGAGACCTTGCTCGCCGCCTCGGCCTCCCGGCTGAACCTTCGGACGAACTCGACGTCCGACTCGTACTCCGGCCGGAGCACCTTCAGCGCCACCGTCTGCTTGCGCACCCGGTCGTATGCGCGATAGACGACCGCCATGCCGCCCGTCCCGACCACGGCTTCCACGACATACCGCCCTGAAAGGACGCGTCCGATCATGGATTTGCCTCCTCGAAGATGACGTACATGGCCGTGATGTTGTCCGGCCCGCCGGCGGACAGCGCCGCGTTCACGAGCCGCTCGAGCTTTGCGTTCCAGTCCGCATCGGAGAGGGTGGCCTCCAGCATTTCCCGCTCCTCGACGTGATTCGACAGGCCGTCCGTGCACAGGAGGAACACGTCCCCCGCGTGGAGGTTCAGTTCGATCATGTCGACCTCCACGCGGCGCGCCGTGCCCAGCGCCCGCGTGATGTAATTGCGCTTGGGGTGCACGCGCGCCTCCCGAGCGGTGATCAGCCCGTGCGCCACCATCTCCTCCACCAGCGTGTGATCCGTGGTCAGGCGCATGATCGTGCCGTTGCGGATGCGGTAGGCGCGGCTGTCGCCGACGTGGGCGATGTTGACCGAACCGTCCACCTCGGAGAGCGCCGTGAACGTCGTGCCCATGCCGCTCTTTTCGTCGTCGCGCTCCGATTCGGCAAACACGGCCTCGTTCGCGCGGCATACGGCCGCATAGATGGCCTGCCGGCTCGGCCAGCCGCTTTCGCGCATGGCGTCGGCAAACGTCTCGACCGCCAGCGCGCTGGCGACCTCGCCCGCGTTGTGCCCGCCCATGCCGTCGGCGACGGCGCAGAACCGCTCGCCCTCGCGCGGCAGGTAGAAGCTGTCCTCGTTGCTCGGGCGAATCTTGCCGGTATCGGAAATCGCGTAGACTCTCATGCGTGTTCCCTCCCCTTGGGTTGGTGGTTAGTGGTTGAGATCGGCCGGAGACGCAAGCGCCTTCCGGCGAAGCTGTCCGCACGCGCCGTCGATGTCCGCGCCCATCTCGCGCCGGACCGTCGCCGAGACGCCGCGCGAGTTGAGCCGCCTCAGAAACGCCGCGACCTCGGCCTTTTCCGGCGCGTGGAGATTGCGCTCCTTGACATCGTTGAGCGGGATCAGGTTGACGTGGCAGTTCAGCCCGCGCAGCCGCGCGGCCAGCTCGTCCGCCTGCGAAAGCGCGCAGTTGACGCCGCGGATCAGCGCGTACTCGACGATCACGCGCCGCCCGGTCTTTTCGACGTAGTTTTTGCACGCGGCCAGCACCTCGCCGATCGGGTAGGCGTTGGCCACGGGCATGATCTTGCAGCGGACGTCGTCGTTCGGCGCGTGCAGCGAGATCGACAGCGTGACCGGCAGACCTTCTCCGGCGAAGTCGTACATCTTGGGCACCAGCCCGCACGTCGAAAGCGACACGCTGCGCAGCGAGATGTTCAGCCCCTCCGGATCGTTGACCCGCCGGAGGAAGGCCACCACGCTGTCGTAGTTGTCCAGCGGTTCGCCGCTGCCCATCAGCACGATGTTGTGCACGCGGCGCGCCGGATCCTCCCGCTGGATGTGGCGGTTCGCGGCCACCACCTGCCCGAGCATCTCGCCCGGCGTCAGGTTGCGCACGCGGCCGTCCAGCGTCGAGGCGCAGAACGCACAGCCCATCCGGCAGCCGACCTGCGTGGAGACGCACAGCGAATCGCCGTGGTGATAGCGCATGACCACGCCTTCGATCAGGTTGCCGTCCTCGAGCGCGTAGAGAAACTTCTCCGTCCCGTCGATCTTGGACCGATGCGACTGCACGATGCGCACCGGGTTCGCCACCGCGATCTCAGCCAGCCGCTCGCGCAGCTTCGCGGAGAGGTTCGTCATCTCCGAAATCTCCGCGCCGCGCGCGAGCCACTGGGCGATCTGTTTGGCTCGAAACCGGCTCTCGCCCAGCTCGTCCACGACCAGCTTTTCCAGCGCCGCGCCGTCCATGCCCAGCAGCTGCAGCCGCGCGCTCATGTCCGCCTCCTGCGCATCCGCGCGATGAAGAAGCCTTCGATGCCGTCGCGGTCGGGCATCAGCTGGATCCTGCCGTCCGCCAGATGGCCGCGCAGCGCCTCTGGAAGCCACTCTGCACCGCCGTCGGGCTCAAATTCCGGATGCCGTTCGAGGAACGCGCGCGCCTGCGCCTCGTTCTCCTCGGGCAAAATGGTGCAGGTGGAGTAGACCAGCAGGCCGCCGGGACGCACCATTTCCGCACAGGCGTCGAGGATCTCGCGCTGAAGCGGGATCACCTGGCTAAGCGATTCCTCGGTCGCCCGGAAGCGGATGTCGGGCTTGTCCCACATCACGCCCAGCCCGGAGCACGGTGCGTCCACGAGCACGGCGTCCATCGAAAGCGCCATATCGGGGTCGGTGCGGCGGGCGTCGCGCACGGACGGGCGGACGTTGTCCAGCCCAAGCCGCCGCGCAGCCGCGCGGATCAGCTCCACGCGATGGGCGTGGACGTCCCACGCGAACACGCGGCCCGACGCGCCCATGCGCTCGGCCATCAGGCAGGTCTTGCCGCCGGGCGCGGCGCAGGCATCGAGGATGCGCATTCCCGGCCGCGCGCCAACCGCCAGCGCCGCGAGCATCGAGCCCTCGCTCTGAATGGAGAACAGCCCGGCTCGATAGGCCGGCAGATCCGCCAACCCGGCCGCGTCGGAGAGGATATAGGCGTCGTCAACCCCGCCGCGCCGCCAGCTCAGATGCGCCTCATCGAGCAGCGCCTCAAAGTCCGCCCGCCCAATGCGCGCATGGTTCGGCCGCACGGTGATCTCGCGCGTCTCCGGCGAATGGGCAAGCAGCGCCTCTGTGCGCTCGACGCCATAGGCCGCCACAAGCCGCCTGACCGCCGGCAATGCCAGCGAATAGCGAACCGACAGGAACTCCTCCGCGCTCTCCTCCCGGTCGGGGAGGGCCGGCTCGCCGGCGTCGCGCGCGCGAATCAGGCTGCGCAGCACGCCGTTGACCAGCTTGTCCAGCCCGCCGCGCCCCGCCGCGCGCACCTGCTTGACCGCCTCGTCGACCGCCGCATGGTCGGGAATCCGATCCATGAACAGCAGTTGCGCCGCCGCAATGTGCAGCACGTCGGACACCACTGGCTCCGGCCGCGTCTCCATCAGCTTGCCCAGCGTCCATTCGATGCGCAGCCGGTTTTCCACGGCGAAGTAAAAGATGCTCGCCGCCAGCCGCCGGTCCTCCGGCGACAGCCGCACGGCCGACAGCGCGCGGTCGAGCGCTTGCGAGGCATAGGCGTCGTGCCGGATCACGTCGTCGAGCGCCAGCAGCGCTGCATCGCGCGCCGTTTCAGGATGCGGAAGCGGACTGCGCCCGCCGCCGCGCACAGGGGCCGCGAACGGACGGAAGCGCCCGCCCTCCGGACGGCCGTCAAACCTTCGGTCGCCACGCGGACGGTCGTCGAATTTTCGATTGTCATCGTGCAGACGGTCATCATACTTCCGCTCGCTGTCATGTGGACGATTGTCGAATTTCCGTTCGCCGTCGAACTTCCGCTCGCTGCGCGGGCGGTCATCGAATCTCCGCTCGCCGCGCGGACGCTCGCCGTCGAATTTCCGCTCGCCGTCATGCGGACGGCCGTCAAATCTCCGTTCCCCGTCATGCGGGCGGTCATCATGCTTCCGCTCGCTGTCATGTGGACGGTTGTCGAACTTCCGCTCACTGCGCGGGCGGTCATCGAATCTCCGCTCACCGCGCAGACGATTGTCGAATTTCCGTTCACCGTCGAACTTCCGCTCGCTGCGCGGGCGGTCATCGAATCTCCGCTCGCCATGCTTGCGCTCGCCGCCGAACTTCCGCTCGCCGTCATGCGGGCGGTTGTCAAATTTCCGGCCGTCGCGTGCGCGGTCGCCCTGCCCGCGGCTTCCTTCAAACTTTCTCTCATCGCGCGAATGGCCGTCGTGTACGCGCCTTTCGTCGAACTTCCGCCCGTCGTGCGCGCGGTTGCCGGGCTTGCGCCCGTCCGCGGAGCGGTTGTATGGCTTCGGCTCCTGTCCCTTGGACGGCTTGTGTCCGCCGGATCTGCCGTTTGAATTCCCGTTCATCAATGCTTCCCTCCGTCATTCGGTGGTGCCCAGGCGCGTGCCAACCTCGATCGTCCTGCCCATCAGATACGCCTTCGCGGTCATCCGCTTCGCATTGGGCGCCTGGATCTCCATCAATTCGACACAGCCGCTTCCGCACGCCACGATCAGCCCTTCCTTCGGGCCGGACGCGACCACCGTGCCGGGCGCCGCCGCCGCCTCGCGCTCGGCCGGACGCGCGAGATAGACCTTCAGCCGCCCCGCCGCCGTCTCAGTGTGCGCGCACGGCCACGGGTTCAGCCCGCGCACCTGCCGCGCGACCTCGACCGCCGGGCGCGTCCAGTCGATCTCCGCCATCTCGCGCTTGAGCATCGGCTCATAGGTCGCGCGCTCGTGATCCTGCGGAACCGGCGCGATTCTTCCGGTCAGATAGCCGTCCAGCGATTCGATCAGCAATTTCGCGCCGATGTGCGAAAGCCTCTCCGTCAGCTCTCCGGCGGTCTCCAGCTCTCCGATGGGCGTGCTGGCGCTCATAAGCATATCGCCGGTGTCAATACCGGCGTCGGTCAGCATGGTCGTGACGCCGGCATATTCCTCCCCTTGGAGGATGCACCAGTTGATCGGTGCAGAGCCGCGGTGGCGCGGCAGCAGCGAGGCGTGCACGTTGACCACCCCGCGCTTCGGAATGTCCAGCAATTCCTGCGTCAGGATCTGGCCAAAGGCCGCCGTGACCATCACGTCCGGCGCAAGCGCCCTGAGCTGCGCGACGCCCTCCGGCCTGCGCACGCGCTCGAATTGAAACACCTCGCACCCGCGCTCCAGCGCGCGCACCTTGACCGGCGACGGCGCGGTCTTGTGGCCGCGGCCGACCGGGCGGTCCGGCTGCGTGAACACGCCGGCGACCTCGTAGCCCGCGTCCAGCAGCGCGTCCAGCGACGGCACTGCGAACTCCGGCGTTCCCATAAAGACCACTCTCGTCATGCGCGGTTCTCCCCCTTCACCTGCTCGTAGCGGTCGCTGACATCCTCAATCATCTTGTCGACGTAGACCACGCCGTCGAGGTGGTCGATCTCATGGCACAGCGCGACCGCCAGCATGCCCTGTCCCACAAGCTCCACCGGCCCGCCGTTTCGGTCGGCGGCGCGCACCTTGACGCGCTCGGGGCGCTCGACGGTGACGCTGCGCCCGGGCACGGACAGGCAGCCCTCGACGCCGATGCGGCTTCCCTCCGCCTCGACGATTTCGGGGTTGACCAGCTCGATCAGCCCTTCGCCGACGTCGATCACCACCGCGCGCTTGAGCACGTTCACCTGCGGCGCAGCGAGCCCGGCGCCGTTGGCGGCGTACATCGTCTCGGCCATGTCGTCGAGCAGCTCGTGCAGCCGCGCATCGAACTTCACCACCGGCCGTGCGTGTTTGCGCAGCACGTCATCTTCGCCCAGAATGGCGATCTTCCGCTTTGCCATGTTCATTCACCCTCCTCATCCTCGTCCTGATCGGTGATGTCCTCGATCATCTTGTCCACATAGAGCACGCCGTCGAGATGGTCGATCTCGTGGCACAGCGCGACTGCCAGCAGCTCCGTGGCCTCGATCTGCACCTCGCGCCCATCGCGGTTCTGTGCCTTCACGGTCACGCGCTCGGGGCGCTCGACGGTGCCGCGCCGCTCGGGCACGGAAAGGCAGCCCTCCGGCCCGACCACCGCGCCCTCGCTCGCGACGATCTCGGGGTTGACCAGCTCGATCAGCCCCTCGCCCACGTCGATCACCACCGCGCGCTTCAGCACGCCCACCTGCGGCGCGGCGAGCCCGACGCCGTCGGCCTTGTACATCGTGTCGGCCATGTCGTCCAACAGCGTGCGCAGCCGCTTGTCGAACTTGTCCACCCGGCGGGAGCGCTTGCGCAGCACATCGTCTTCCCCGAGCACCATAATCTTGCGAATCGCCATCTCTTCACGCTCTTTCTTCGTCAAAACAGATTGGAGGGGTTGATCTCGAACTCGGCCTGCACGCCCTCGGGCGCGCGGTCGGCCAGCGATTGCATCTCGCGGCTCACCCCGTCGAGATCCCCCTTGAAGTACATCTTCAGAAACACCTGCCACCGCGCCAGCCCGCGCAGCAGCTTGATCGGCGCCTCGACCGCGCGCATCTGCACGACGTCCGGCCGCATTCCCTCCCGGTCGAGGAATTCGCCGAGCGCCGCCTCGGCCGCCTCGGCGGCGGCCTGTGCCTGAGCTGCCGCCTTCGCCGAGAACACGATCCGCGCGATCGCCGTAAACGGCGGATACAGCGCCTTGCGGCGGTAGGCGCTCTCGCGCAGGTAGAAGGCGCGGTAGTCCTGCTTCGCCGCCAGCTGAATGACGTAGTGATCCGGCTCGTAGGTCTGCACGACCACCCTGCCGGGGTGTTCCGCCCGGCCGGCGCGGCCGGCCACCTGCGTGATCAGCTGAAACGTCCGCTCTTTGCTTCGGTAGTCCGGCAGGTTGAGCGACATGTCCGCCGCGACGACGCCCGCCAGCGTCACGTTCGGGAAGTCCAGCCCCTTCGCGATCATCTGCGTGCCGACCAGCACGTTCGCCTCGCCCGAGCGAAACCGCTCGAGCAGCTTCTCGTGCGCGTCCTTCTCGCGCGTGGTGTCCACGTCCACGCGGACGACGCGCGCCCCGGCGAACCGCTTCATGACCTCCTCGGCCACCTTCTGCGTGCCCGCGCCGAAGTATTTGATGTAGCGGCTGCCGCACTTGGGGCAGGTCTTCGGCGGCGGCATCTCGCGCCCGCAGTAGTGGCAGCGAAGGACGTTCTCGACCTGATGAAACGTCATCGAGACGTCGCACGCCCCGCACTTGACCACATAGCCGCACGCGCGGCAGGACACGAACGTGCTGTACCCGCGCCGGTTGATGAACAGCACGGCCTGACGGCCCTCGCTCAAACAGTCCTCCAGCGCGCGGGCGAGCCGGCCGCTGAAGATGGAATGATTGCCGCGCTCGAACTCGCCGCGCATGTCCACGACCTCGACCTCCGGAAGCGGCCGGCCGTGCACCCGCTCGCGCAGCTCGATCAACTCCAGCCGGTTCTCGCTGCGCACGCCGGGCATGGCGCGCATGTAGGTGGAAATCGACGGCGTCGCGCTGCCCAGGATCAGCACGCCCCCGTGCGCCGCCGCGCGCCGCCGGGCGATTTCGCGCGCGTCGTAGCGCGGCCGCCGGTCGGACTGATAGCTGGTCTCGTGCTCCTCGTCGACCACGATCACGCCCAGGTTCTCCACCGGCGCGAACACCGCGCTGCGTGCGCCGATCACCACGCGCGCCTCGCCGAAGCGGATGCGCCGCCATTCGTCGTAGCGCTCCCCGGCGGACAGCCGCGAGTGCAGCACGGCGGCGTCCGCGCCGAACCGCGCGTGCAGCCATGAAACCATCTGCGGCGTCAATGCGATCTCCGGCACCAGCACGATGGCCGTGCGCCCCAGCTCGAGCGCGCGCCGGATCGCCCGGATGTAGACCTCCGTCTTGCCGCTTCCGGTCACGCCGTGCAGCAGAAACCGCCCGCCGCCGCGCTCCAGCGCATCCGCGATCTCGGAGACGGCTCTGCGCTGCCCCGGCGTCAGCTCCGGGTCGGACGATCTTGCGCCGTCCTTCAGCGCCAGCGGCGTCCGGCGAACCTCCTCCCCGGCGATCTCGACCAGATTCTTCCCCGCCAGCGCCCTGAGCGCCGACGCCGGAAGCGCCGATGCCGGAAGCTCTTCCGCCTCAATCAGCCGCCGCACGATCTCCGCCTGCGCCTTCGCCCGGCGGTTGGCCTGAAGAAACGCCTCCGCCTCCGCGCGGGAGACCTTCAGCCGCGCCACGCGAACCGTCCGCGCGCGCACGCGGTCGCCGCGCATCTGCGCGGGAATCATCAGCCGCAGCGCATCCACGAGGTTGCACAGGTAGCGCTCGTGCATCCAGACGGCCAGATCGAGCAGCTCCGGCAGCACCACCGGATAGTCACGCACCGCGCGCAGCACCGGCTTCACGCGCTCGGGCGGAAGGCCGCACTCGTCTTTCATGGAGACGACGAAGCCCTCCAGCTTCCTCGGCCCGAACGGCACCTCGACCTGCCAGCCCGCATCCACCGCCATGCCGTCGGGCACCGAATAGGTAAACAGCCGGTCGACCGCCCCGGCGGACAGATCGACGATCACCTCCGCGTAGCGCATCACTTGCCCTCGAGCAGCGCGGCCACCGCGTCGAGAATCGCGTCCGCGACCTCGGACTTCGGCATCACGGGCAGTTCGCGCGCCGAATCGCGCGTGACAAGCGAGACGATGTTCGTGTCCGCGCCGAAGCCCGCGCCGGGGCGGGTGACGTCGTTGGCGACGACGAGGTCGGCATTTTTCCTTTCCAGCTTTT
>LHCFI01400__coassemble_2073_pt1 | contig 14462 bp, 12 predicted proteins | sample LHCFI01400__metabat2_low_PE_009 | metagenome-assembled genome bin LHCFI01400 | reverse complement strand
ACCAGTTCCTTGATTTGCCCCTTGATTACTTCCTCGTTCAGTGTTACAATCTTCTCAGACATGGTCCTCAGGCTCCTTTCGAATGTGGCGTGTTGCAACTCCATTCTATCTGCTGCCTGAATACCATCTCTATTCCTTTTTGCGCAATTTATTGTACCTTATCACAGGTTCGAGTCCTGTTGCGACCACCAGCATTCTCCGATCAGCAATGGTCGGGGATTTTTGTATGACAAAATTGCCACTGATCGCTGTTCGATCAGGGCAATTTGCGTTTGTCGGCTTTATCTGCGATCCGGATGAGCGAAGGTGTCCTCGCCTTCGCTCATTCAGGCAGACGCATCCAATCCATGCGGAACGCCGCGTAAGCCGCGACCGCCGGAGCTATCCGTTCTTGCCGGCCCGCGCGAGCTTGCGCTCCTCCTTCGTCTTGAAGAAGTGCTCGAGGATGGGCACGAGCACGAAGCAGGTCAGACACGCGGTAAAGCCGCCGTTGTACAGGTTGAAGCCGCCGTGGATCGCCGGCGCGCTGGTCACGATGCAATAGTGAATCATACCGGCCACGATGCCCGCGATGATGCCATAGTTGCCCGAAACCGGCGCCAGACCGCTAGCGAAGTAGAGGCCAACGACAATCGCCTGCGCGTTGAGCGCATCCTGGCCAAAGCGGGAAGCGAGGAAGTATCCGATCATGATCGGGAACACCGTCCTCGGCGTCGCCCCGGTGCAGCAGCAGGCGAGCATGCAGAAGATTGCGCCAAACGTCGCACCGGTGAACTTCGCGCCGATGAGGTTGTAGTACAGCACGATGAACAGGCCGTAGACGCCAAAGTTCATCACAGTGGGGCCATTGCCGTACTTCGTGCCAAAGTCGACCTGATATCCGGTATCCTTCAAAAGCGACCAGTAGCCCTTGAAGCTGTTCCCACTGAGGATAAAGCCCGCAATGATGCACAGCACAAATACGACGATGCAGTAGACATCGACAAACGTCTTGCTCAGCCCGTCGCTCGTAATCGCCTCGATCGCCGGAGCTTCGACGCCGAGCGTGCGGTACAGCGTCGCATAGAGGAAGAAGCACCAGAAGCCTGCCGCGGCGCCCGCGTTGTAAAGGCTGTATCCCTTGTGGAAATTCTTTGCGTGCGCGCACAGCGCGGGCATCGCCACGCCGGTCGCGACGCCGATCAGCAGCGCCAGCCCAATGCCGGCGAGCGTCACGCCGCGGATTTCCGTTCCGGGGTAGCGATACAGCATCTCGCTCGCGAGCGGGCCAAGCGCGGTCGAGAACATCGCAAAGTTCACGAATTTGGCGAACGGCTCGCGCTTAATCAGCGAATAGACAAACGTGCCGAACATAAACGGCAGGATGTTGACGAGGTTCATGCCCCAGAAGCTGAATCCCACCGTCAGCATATAGCCGGTGACCGTCAGGCCGCTGGTCACTGCTCCGGGCAGGAACAACAGCGCGCAACACACCGTGCCGACCAGCGCCGTATTGAAAAACGCGCCGGAAATGCTGCCGATCTCGGGACGGAAGTAGTCCTTCGTCAGCTGCGCCGGGTTCGTCACGATGCGCACAAAGCCGCTGAAGATCTCGTTGAGATCCGGCGCACAGAGCGCGCCGACGTAAAATGCCAGCGTGAAGAAACACAACACGGAGCGAATCATCCAACTGCTGTTCTGCTTGCGCAGGCGATCGAGAGTCATACGTATCTCCTCCCCCATAAAAGGCGCAGAAACCGCCCCGCAGAACGGAGTTTGCAGGGCGGTTTGTGCATTCAGTTACTTGCCAGCCTTGCGAATCGCAGCCTCAATGACGTGACCGATCAGCACCGAAGTGGTGACCGAGCCGACGCCGCCGGGCACCGGGGTGATCGCCTCGACGATCGGCTCGACCTCGTCGAACTTCGCGTCGCCCGCGATGGCGCCCTTGCCGCCCTTGCTGTTGACCTTCTCGGGATCCCAGTTGATCGAAACGTCGATGACCACCTGGCCGGGGCGGACGAATTCCTTCGTCAGCGAGCCCAGCACGCCCGCGGCGGACACCAGGATGTCCGCGCCGCGCGCGATCTCGGCGGTGTTGACCGTGCGGGTATGGCAGACGGTGACGGTCGCGTTCTTGCCCATCAGCATCATCGCGGCCGGCTTGCCGACGACCAGCGAGCGGCCGATGACGACCGCGTTCTTGCCCTTGCAGTCGATGCCGTAGTAGTCGAGGATCTCCATGCAGGCCTGCGGCGTGCACGGCGCAAAGCCGAGGTCGTCGCGTCCCTCGAACACGCCGGCGTTGGACAGGTCGGTCATGCAGTCGACGTCCTTCGCGGGGTCGAGCTTGTTGCAGATCTCGTTCTGATCCGCCTTCAGGTGCTTCGGCAGCGGCCGGAACATCAATACGCCGTGGATCGAATCGTCGGCGTTGAGCTCCTCGATCTTGGCGATCAGCGCTTCCTTCGTGACGTCTTCCGGCAGGACGAACTTCTTGACCTCGACGCCGATCAGCTCCGCGCGCTTCGTCGCGCCGTTCTCATACGAAAGGTCGCTCGGGTTCTCGCCCACGCGGAGGATGGCCAGCGTCGGCACAATGCCCTTCGCCTTCAGCTCCGCCGCCTGCTTCTGCAGCTTTTCGTTCAGCGCGGCGGTGACTTCTTTGCCCAGTAACAGTTTCGCCATGGTCAAACCCTCCAGACTCTTAGAAGAAATTGGCGCGCACGCCCGCGAAGATCTCGTCGGCCATCGCGCAGTACTTGTCCAGCATGCCGTTGGCCTTGGCGTTCATCTCCTCGGCAACCTCGCGGTTCTTCAGGCTCTTGGTGTTGATGAACACGTTGAGCGACGCGCTCTGCAGCGCCGCTTTGCAGCAGACCGCGCCGCAGCCCGCGTCCGAGACCGCCAGCCGCGAGCCCTTCGCGGCGAACACCGCGATGGCCTCGATGGCCTCGCAGCACAGCTCCATGATCTTCATCGGAACCTGGCAGGCGACGATGGTCGCTTCCTCGAGGATGCGGTCGCGGTTCGGGTCGTCCTTCGGAATGCCATACGCCTTTGCAAGCGGCTCAAACCCGACGGCGTCGGCCGGAACCTGATCGAGCAGGTCCTTCTGCAGGCCGTCGCACTTCGCCTTCAGGGCGACGATCTCGGCCTCGACGTCGGCGTACTTCTTCTTGCCGACCGTCAACGAGCCGACCATGTTGCCCAGCGCAGTGCCGATCGCGCCCACGAGCGCCGCCGCGCCGCCGCCGCCCGGGACAGGCGCGTTGGAGGCCAGCACTTCCACAAATTCCCTGCAAGATTTCTGGGTAAAATCCATATTCATTCTCCTTCGGCGGCCCGCAAGCCGCGTTTGCTCGGCGCACCCGCCGTCCGGCCTTCGCCGGCTTGGCGGCTGACCTATCCGAAATATGGGTGACATTTCTGTCACCCATATCGCGCAATCGCCCCGCGGGGAGGCGCAACAGCGCACCCCGCGGAGGATATTTTTTTAGAACAGGCCGGAAACCTCGCCCGTCTCGGTGTCGACGTCGACGCGGCGATAGGCCGGGTCGGAAGCCGTGCCGGGCATCATGCTGATGGTGCCGGCCATCGGGCAAAGGAACTTCGCTCCGCCGTACTCGAGGATGTCGCGGATGGGCAGGCGCCAGCCCTTCGGCACGCCCTTCAGCGCCGGGTCGTGGCTCAGGGACAGATGGGTCTTGACCATCATCGTGCAGTAGTCGTTGTACTTCGGATCGCTCTCGAAGCGCTTCGCCTTCTCGACCGCCAGCGGCGCCCAGTCGACGCCGTCCGCGCCGTAGACTTCCTTGGCGATGCGCTCGACGCGCTCGCGCAGCGGCATCTCCAGCGGATACAGGAACTTGATGTCCACCGGATCCTCGCACGCCTCGATGACGGTCTTGGCCAGCTCGATGGCGCCCTCGCCGCCGTAGCGCCAATGCTCGGACATCGCGCAGCGCACGCCCTTCTCGGCGCACAGCTTGCGGATCAGCGCGACCTCGGCGTCGGTGTCGGTGTAGAAGCGGTTGATGCAGACCACCGGGTTGATGCCGGACTTCTTGACGGTCTCGACGTGGTGGAACAGGTTCGCGCAGCCCTTCTCGAGCAGCTCGAGGTTCTCCTTGGTGTACTCCTCGGGCAGCGGGCGGCCAGCGACGACCTTCGGTCCGCCGCCGTGCATCTTCAGCGCGCGGATGGTGGCGACCAGCACGGAGACGTTCGGGGTCAGGCCGGACAGGCGGGTCTTGACGTTCCAGAACTTCTCAAAGCCGATGTCCGCGCCGAAGCCGGACTCGGTGACGTGGTAGTCGAACAGCTTCAGGCCCAGACGGTCCGCGATGACGGAGCTCTGGCCGATGGCGATGTTCGCGAACGGGCCGGCGTGGATCAGCACGGGCTGATGCTCGACGGTGTAGCACATGGTCGGGTTGATCGTGTTGCGCATCCAAGCGGTCATCGCGCCGGCGACCTCGAGGTCCTCGGTGGTGACGGGCTCGCCCTTGCGGTTGTAGGCCACGACGATCTTGCCAATGCGGTCGCGCAGGTCCTTCAGGTCGCGCGCGACGGCGAGGATGGCCATCAGCTCGGAGCTGACGGCGATGCCGAACTTGCTCTCCATCAGGAAGCCGTCCTTCGGGCCGCCGACGCCGATGATGATGTTGCGCAGGCCCTGCGCGCAGAAGTCGAGCACCCAGCCCATCTCGACGCGCTTGGGGTCGATGTCCAGACGCTTGAGGTTGCGCTTGGCCAGCTCCTCGTCGGAGTAGTTGCGCTCATGCTGCATACGGGCGTTCAGCGCGACCATCGCGAGGTTGTGGGCGTTCATGATATCGTTGATATCGCCCGTCAGGCCCAGCGAGAACTCGGTCATCGGGATCAGCAGGGCGTTTCCGCCGCCGGCCGCCGTGCCCTTGATGTTCATGGTCGGGCCGCCGGAGGGCTGGCGCAGCGCGCCGCCGACGTTCTTGCCCAGCTTGCCCAGGCCCTCGATCAGGCCCAGCGAAACGGTGGACTTGCCCTCGCCCAGCGGGGTGGGGGTGATGGCGGTAACCTCAATGAACTTGCCGTCGGGCTTGTCCTTCAGGCGCTTCATGATCTTGATAAAGTCCAGCTTCGGGGTCTTGCCGTAGGGGATGATCTCCTCGGGCAGAAGGCCCAGCTTCTCGCGGAAGTAGTCAACGCTCGGAAGCGTCTTCTCCGCCTCCTCAGCGATTTGCCAGTCCTTGTAAATGGTGGGATCAAGCATGGTCGTTTCCTCCTTCAAGAAAATCATATGCTGTCTTCGCCGCACCTGCTGCGAAACACACCGTCGTGAACGTCCGGCCCGCGCGACGCGGTCGCCATGGCCTTTCACTGGAAACAGTGTAGCACAATTATTCAACCTTGTCAATAAATAGGGGCATATTATTACTTTAAGTTTCTGCACAGGTTTTCGTCAAAGCCCCTGAAATTCCCAAAAAGGCTGGACATCGCCGCAAAAAACCGCTATAATGAAGACCATTCGTGTACCTTAGAGGGACAGAGGTGTCAATAAAATGTTGGAATACAGAGGTTTGAAAGCGACTTTTGAACATTTGACAATCGATGAAGCGGAGATTGACCGGCAGATCAGCCGCCTGATCGAGCAGCACGTCCGGACGATCAGGGTCGAAAACCGCCCTTCGCGGCTGGACGACGAGGCCGTCCTCGACTTCACCGGGGAATGCGGCGGCGCCGCGTTTGAGGGCGGTCACGCCGAAAACTATCCGCTTCTGCTCGGCAGCGGGACGTTCATCCCCGGCTTTGAGGAACAGCTCGTTGGCCGCCGGGCGGGCGACGACGTGGACGTCAACGTCACCTTTCCGGTCGGCTATCCGGTCGCCTCGCTGGCGGGACAGAAGGCCGTGTTCCACTGCCATGTGCGCGAGATCCGCGTGCGGGAAAAATACCGCCCGAACGACGAATTCGCCCGCGAGGTGGGCGGCGTGCGCTCCATGGCCGAGCTGCGCGAGAAGATCCGCGCCGAACTGCAGGCGCGCGTCGACCGTCAGGCCGACCGCGAGCTGAAGGAGCGCCTGATCGACCAGCTGATCGAGCATTTCCACCCCGAGATCACCGCGGAACAGCTCGACGCGGCGCTGGACATCGAAATGCGCGACCTGGAATCGCAGCTCGCTTCGCAGAACCTGACGCTCGACCAGTACGCCCAGTTCACCGGCCGGACGCGCGCGCAGATGCGCGAGGACCGCGTGCCGCAGGCGCGCAAGAACGTCTGGCGGCAGATGGCCATCGCGGAGATCGTCGAGCGCGAGGGCATCGAGGCCGACGAGGAATCCGTCGCTGACGCCTTCGCCGCGCTGTGCCGCGATCACGGCATGACGCTCGAGCAGCTTCAGCCGTACTTCGATTCCCAGATGGAGGCGGCGCTGGCGCGCTCGGTCGTCGAGGAAAAGGCGCTCGACCTGCTGCGCGACTGCGCGGAGATCACGGTGGTCGAAAAACAGGCGTGACGGCCGCAGTCCAATCGCCAAAGGCATCGGGCATCCCGACTTCCAGCGGGATGCCCGAATGATTTCACCGCCCTCCGAGGTGCCGGCCTACGCGCGCCGGATCTCTGGTTCCTCCGCTTCCGCAATATAGCCGAGGATGAAATCGCGAAACGCCGCCTGTTCCGGCGAGAGGTATTTTTTCTTGCAAATAAAGTACAGATGGTGCGGCAGCGATCCCGCGAGCGGAAAGGAGAGCAGCCGCCCCGCCGCGACGAATTCCTCCACCGCGACTTCCGACAGTACCGAAATGCCCATGCCGTCGGCGACGAGCTGCTTGATCGTCTCGGTGTCGTCGATGGCGGCGGCGATGTTCAGCCGCGTGCCGGGCGCGTTCTGCTTGATCCAGCGCAGGAATTCCTGCTGCAGCGCCGACGTGCTGCTGCGCGAAATCATCGGCTCCGTTCCGAACAGCTCCGCCGGGAAGGGCTTTCCCTGAAGCGCGCGAAAGCGCTCCTCGTTCGGCGTAATCGCCACGATGCTGGCGGAATTGTACCGCCGGGCGGCAAAGTCCGCGTCCATGATCTTCATGTTGCAAAAGGCGAACTGGAAGCCGCCGGTTCGGAGCTTGCCATGGATCTCGGAATTGTAGCAGACCGTGACGGAGAAGTGCACGTCGGGATGCTGTCTGCGGAATTCCGCGATCCGGTTGGAGAGATAGTAGCGGCTGGTATACGGCGTGGCGACGATGTTGATCGCGCGCTCGTCCTGATCGGCGCGCGTGAGCGCGAACAGGCTGTCGCGGTTGAGGCGCAGCATCTGGCGGGCGTAATAATAGAACGTGCGGCCGTCGTGGCTGAGCTCCATGCTGCGCGTGGTGCGGTTGATCAGGCGCGTGCCCAGCTCCGCCTCGAGATTGCGGATGTGGATCGTCACCATCGACTGCGAGATCTGCAGCCGCTCCGCCGCGTTGGAAAAGCTGCCCTCATCCACCACGGACACAAACGATTCCAGTTGTTTGAAATCCATTTTTGCACCTCCCTCGATTCAATTATTCACGAATCCTCATCAATTATAGCGGAAATATGAGCTTTTGTCAATGATCGAGCGAGGCGGAATGTACACAATGTCTTGAATCTCGACGCCTTTCGTTGTATAATGATTGAGACTATATGCGGAAAGGATCAAATCCATGAGCTTTGCACCCACACCCTACGCCGCGCCGGATTTCAGCCGCGGCGCGCTGGCGTCCGCGCCGGACGCAGCGCTCGCTCCGGCCCCGCTCGACGGCGTCGCGCCCGGGAATTACCACGCGATGAGCATCTTCCCGGAGTACTTCCGCGTTCACGGCCGCTGGCTGCTGGCCAAGGAGAGCCGCATGGACTGCGTCGCGGTGCTCGAAGGGGACGAAATTGCCGTCCGCGAATTCCGGCACCTGCGCGCAGGCGACCGCGTGTTCGTCGGCCGCAGCGAGGACGGTTCCGAGGGCATCTATGTGCACGCGGACGGTTTCGGCGCGCAGGCGGGCGCGTCCGACACATTCGCGTTTCGCCAGCGCCGCTCGCGCGAAACGGCGTTTTCCCGCGACTACGACGAGCTGTACGACCTGCTGCGGTACGAGCGGGACAACGGCGGCCGCATCGTCTGGGTGATGGGGCCGGCCTGCGCGTTTGACTTCGACGCCCGCGCGGCGTTCAGCGCGCTGGTGGACAACGGCTATGTGCACGCGCTGCTGGCCGGCAACGCGCTGGCGACGCACGACCTCGAGGGCGCGTACCTCGGCACGGCGCTCGGGCAGAACATCTACACCCAGCAGTCGGCCCCTCTGGGGCACTACAACCATCTGGACACGATCAACCGCGTGCGCGCGTGCGGCTCGATCCCGGCGTTCATCGAAGCGGAGGGCATTCGCGACGGCATCCTCTTTCACTGCGTGAAGGCGGGAATTCCGGTCGTGCTGGCCGGTTCGATCCGCGACGACGGCCCGCTGCCGGAGGTGATCGGCGACGTCTACGCCGCGCAGGACGCCATGCGCGCGCAGATCCGCACGGCCACGACGGTGATCTGCCTGGCGACCACGCTGCACACCATCGCCGTGGGCAACATGACGCCGTCCTACCGCGTGACGGCGGACGGGACTGTGCGCCCGGTGTACTTCTTTACGGTGGACATTTCGGAATTCTCGGTCAACAAGCTGGGGGATCGCGGCAGCCTGTCCGCGAGGAGCTTTGTGACCAACGTTCAGGACTTCATGGTCAACGTCCGCAAGGGCCTGAACCTGTAAGCCATCCGGCGCGGGGGCGCCGCGGAGGTTCATTTCAAAATATGAGGGTCCCGCCTTGGCGCGGGAGGAAAAGGATGGGTGACAACTGTGGAAAAACAGAAGAGAAAGCGCCGCTTCGGCGACCGGAACGACGGCCGCCTGCTTCGATCGCTCAGCCCGATGATGAAGCTGATGCCCTACATCATGCCGCAGCGCTGCGACGCGTGCAACAGCTTCCGCGGCTACGTTGACGTGGACACGGTCGAAAAGTACGTTCGGGAAAAGCGCGAAAAGGGCATGGTCAACTTCACAAACATGCACGTGCTGCTGGCGGCGTACACGCGGCTGGTGTCGCAGCGCCCGGGTCTGAACCGGTTCATCTCCGGCCAGAAGATCTACGCGCGCAACCACTTCGAGGCGATGCTGTGCATCAAGAAGGAGATGAAGCTCAATTCGCCCGATTCGGTCATCTCCATGGTGTTCCCGCTGGACGCCACGGCCGAGCAGATCTATCAGATCACCGAAAAGCTGGTCGAGGACGCCAAGGGGGAGACGACGAACTTCGACAACACCGCCCGCATCCTCGACTACATCCCCGGTCTGGTCAAGAAATTTGCATTCTGGCTTCTGCGGCTGCTGGACTACTTCGGCCTGCTGCCGATGAAGCTCAAGCGCATTTCGCCGTTTCACGGCTCGCTGTTCATCACGTCGATGGCCAGCCTCGGGCTTCCGCCGATCTACCACCACATCTACAATTTCGGCAACGTGCCGGTGTTCGTGGCGTTCGGCATCACCGAGCGCAAGCACGCCGTCAAGCCCGACGGCAGCATCGAATCCAAGAAGGTCATGGGCTACACGCTGGTGATGGACGAGCGCATCTGCGACGGCTACTACTACGCCTCCGCCTTCCGGCTGTTCAACGGCATCCTGCGAAACCCGTGGCAGCTCGACGAAGCGCCGAAGGAGATCGTCCCGGACGTCGAATAGCGCCTGACGCGAAAAAACGGCCGTGGGGAATTTTCAGACAAGCCCCGGGCGCATAGACTCTCCGGAAAGGAGGCGAAACGCCATGAAAATCCGTCTCAACGAAGATCCGGAGATCGTCCGGACCGTCAAAGAGGGCCTGAAGCAGACGGGCGGCTACTGTCCCTGCCGGCTTCAGCGCACCGAGGACAACCGCTGCATGTGCAAGGAGTTCCGCGAACAGATTGCGGACGAGAATTTTGAAGGCTACTGTCACTGCCTGCTCTACTACAAGGAAAAGTAACCCGCAAAAAACGCGGCCGTGCCGCGCAAAGGAGACCGGAATCCATGCTCCGCCGAACCAACTTTCAGCACACGATGGCCGCCTGCTACCTGGGATACATCACGCAGGCGATCGCCAACAACTTCGCGCCGCTTCTGTTTCTGACCTTTCAGAGTGAATTCGGCATTCCGCTTTCGCAGATCGCCGCGCTGTCGTCGATCAACTTCGGCATCCAGCTCGTAGTCGACTTCCTGTCGGCCCGGTTTGTCGACCGCATCGGCTACCGCGCCTGCATGGTCGGCGCGCACGTCTGCAACACCATCGGCATCGCCGGGCTCGCGTTCTTTCCATCGCTCACGCCCGATCCGTTTGCCGGGCTGTTGATCGCCGTGTTCTTCTACGCAATCGGCGGCGGGCTGTGCGAGGTGCTGGTCAGCCCGATCGCCGAGGCCTGCCCGACGGAGAAGAAGGACGCCCAGATGAGTCTGCTGCACTCGTTTTACTGCTGGGGCGTGGTGGCGGTCGTGGGACTGTCCACGGCGTATTTCGCCGCGTTCGGCGTGGGCGCCTGGCGCGCACTGGCCTGCCTGTGGGCGATCGTGCCGCTTGTAAACATCTTCAACTTCCTGATCGTGCCGATCAACCCGGTCACGGTGGATGGCGAGGGCATGGGCATTGGCGCGCTGCTTCGGACGAAGCTGTTCTGGCTGCTGGCGCTGTTGATGGTCTGCTCGGGCGCCTCGGAGCTTTCGATGTCGCAGTGGGCGAGCGCGTTCACCGAATCGGCGCTGGGCGTGGCGAAGTCCGTCGGCGACCTCGCCGGCCCGTGCGCATTCGCGCTGTTGATGGGCAGCGCGCGGATGTTCTACGCGAAGTTCAGCGGCCACGTCGACCTGACGAAGTTCATGCTGCTCAGCGGCGGGCTGTGCGTCGTCTGCTACCTGCTGGCCGGACTGAGCCGCTCGCCCGTGCTGGGCCTGTTGGGCTGCGGCCTGTGCGGGCTGTCGGTAGGCATCATGTGGCCGGGCACGTTCAGCGTCGCGACCGTCGCGCTCAGGGGCGGCGGCACGGCGATGTTCGCGCTGCTGGCGCTGGCGGGCGATCTGGGCGGCTCGCTGGGGCCGGCGTTGGTCAGCGCATCGGCGCAGCTGGCGGGCGGAAGCCTCAAGGCGGGGCTGCTCGCGGCCATCGTCTTCCCGGCGCTGATGATCCTCGGGCTGGTTCTGCTGCGCAAAAAATACTGGGGAGTGGATCGCAAGTGATTCGGGATCGCGAATTCTACAAGACCATTCTGCGCATCTCGCTGCCGGCGGCCTTCCAGTCGCTGGTGAGCTTTCTGGTGGTCGTCGCAGACGACGTCATGGTCTCGAAGCTGCCCAACGCCGTGGCGGCGCAGGCGGCGGTCTCGCAGGTCAACAGCATCACCGCGTTCTATACCGCTACGCTGACCGGCCTGGTCAGCGGCTCTTCGGTGCTGATCTCGCAGTACTGGGGCAAGAAGGACATGGCGCGCATCCGCCGGATCTTCTCCGTGGTGCTGTGGTTCTGCGCGCTGGTCTCGCTGATCTTCGTGGCGCTGGCGCGGCTGATCCCGGAGCCGATCATCCACCTGGTGATCGGCGCGGGCGAGGCGGATGTCGTGGTTCTGGCGCTGGAGTACTTCTCCATCGCCTGCTGGACGTACATCCCCTTCGCGATCACGACGTCGCTGATCGGCATGCTGCGCTCGATCGAGGTCGTTCGCATCACGCTGGTGACGACGGTGATGACGCTGTTCATCAACGTTGGCCTCAACTACGTGCTGATCTTCGGCCACCTCGGCTTCCCCGCGCTGGGCGTGCGCGGCGCGGCAATCGCCACGCTGGTCGCGCGCATCGCGGAGGTCTGCGTGGTCTGGCTGTACACCTTCCGGATCCAGAAAAAGCTCGAGATCCGGCCGCGCGACCTGCTGTGCATCGACCGCATGCTCGGCCGCGACTATGCGCGCTACGGCCTGCCCGTCGGGTTGACGGACATGCAGTGGTCGCTGATCGGCATGCTGAAGGCGGCGATCATCGGCCAGATGGGCGCGTCGTTCATGGCGGCGAACAGCATCGCGAACAACATGGCCACGCTGGGCACGCTGTTCACCTCCGCGCTGGCGGGCGGCGCGTGCGTCGTGGTCGGCAAGGCCGTCGGCCGCGGCGATTACGATACTGCGCGGGAATACTCCAAGACGATCCAGCTCCTGTTCTTCCTGATCGGCCTGGTGATGGCCGCGCTGGTCTTTTTGCTGCGCGTGCCGTTCACGCGGCTGTACGGCTCGTCGGCCGATCCGGAGGTCTTTTCGCTGGCCACGACGATGATCGCCATCCTGGCAGTCACGCTGATCGGCACCTGCTACCACGCGAGCTGCTTCGTGGGCATCAACCGCGGCGCGGGCGACAGCCGCTTCGTCGCGATGGTGGACATGATCTGCGGCTGGCTGGTCGTGCTGCCGGCGACGCTGCTCGCCGCGTTCGTGTTCCACTGGCCGCTGCCGGTCGTGTTCCTGTGCACGCGGATCGACCAGTGCTTCAAGTGGATCATTGCGTTCATCCGCCTGCGCGGCAACAAGTGGATCCGCAACGTCACCCGCGAGAGCGCGGCTTCTTGAAGACTTAACCTGAGCAATCCGGCCGTTTATATCCAGTTCACATTCGTCGGCTATGATATTACACGAAAGGCGGGACAGGCGCTCCGAAGGATATACCCTCATGTATCCCCCTCCATTCCTCTCTTCCCCCATGAGACAGGAAGCGACAGACGAGCACCCCCCAAGATCATCTTGACCATCCAATCGTTCTGTCCCGGATGCGCCGTTCCGCCTTTTGCCAAGGGGAAATCTGCATGCTGCATTTCATCTACAATCCCATCGCGGGCAAGGGCAAGGCTCCGCGCTTTCGCGCCGTCATCGAGGCGCGGCTGAAGGCGCAGTGCACTGCCTATTTCTTTTGGGAAACGGCCTGCCGGCAGGACGCCACCCGCATTGCCCGCGAGCTGACCGAGAAGGGCGAGGCGGACATCGTCGCCATGGGCGGCGACGGCACGGTCAACGAGGTGCTCAACGGCCTCGCCGATCCGTCCGCCGTGCGGCTGGGCGTGATTCCCTGCGGCTCGGGCAACGACCTCGCGGCCGTGCTGGGCATTCCCTGCACGCCGGAAGGCGCGCTGGACGTGCTGCTCAACGCCTCCCCGCGGCCGACGGACTACCTCGATTGCTCCGGCGTGCGCGGACTGAACGTCATCGGCGCGGGCATCGACGTGGACATCCTGCGCCGCAGCTATCGCGCGAAGGTGCTCCGCGGCAGTTTGAACTACTTCGTCTCGCTCGTCAATGCGCTCATCCACTTTCGGTTCTATCGCTTCCGCGCGGAATTCAACGGCGAATCCGCCGACCACGATGGATTGATCCTCTGCGCCTGCAACGGGCGGCGCATCGGCGGCGGCATCCCGATCTGCCCCGCGGCCGTACTCGACGACGGCATGCTGGACGTGGTGATGGTCGAGAACGTCCGCAAGCGGATGATCGTCACGGCGCTGTTTCGCCTGATGCGCGGCAAGATCCTCGAGCAGCGCTACACGCGCCACGAGCTTGCCCCGCGCATCCGCGCGTCGTTCGCCGAGCCGACGACGGTGCAGGTGGACGGCGAACTGTACGACGGCCTGCCGTTTGACGTGCGGGTCATTCCCGGAGGATTGAAGGTGTACCGGCCGTGATTGGCGAGAATTTCCAAGAAACGCAACCGCTCAATCAGAGCGAGTCCCGGGCCGTCCCCGCGGCGCTGGGCGACTGCCACATCCACATGGTTCTCGACGGCTTCGACTTCCGCGTCGCGCTCAACCGGCACCGCGAAGGCGCGCAGGACGGCTGGATCCGCGAACGGCTAACCGAATACGCCGCCGGTGGCGTGCGCTTCCTGCGCGACGGCGGCGATGCGCTCGGCGCCGCAAGGCGCGCGAAGGTTCTGGCTCCGGAATACGGCATCGACTATCGCGAGCCGGGCTTTCCCATCTGCCGGAAGGGCCGCTACGGCGGCTTTATCGGGCGCGCGTTTTCCGATTTCGCCGAATACCGCGCGCTGGTGGACGAGGCCATTGCCCTCGGGGCGGATTTCATCAAGATCATGATCTCCGGCCTGATCGACTTCAACCAGTTTGGCGCGCTCACCAGCACGCCGCTCGACCGGGCGGAGATCGCCGATATGATCGCCTACGCGCACGACCGCGGCATGGCCGTCATGGCGCACGCCAACGGCGCTCGGACGGTGCGGGATGCGCTGGACGCCGGCGTGGACAGCGTCGAGCACGGCGCATACATGGACGCGGAATGCGTCGCCCAGCTGGCCGCCAGCGGTACGGTCTGGGTGCCGACGCTGGCGACCATCGGCAATCTGATCGGCTGCGGGCGCCACCCGGACGGCATCCTGCGGCAGATCCTCGAATTCCAGTCGGACAACGTGCGCAAATGCATTGCCATGGG
>LHCFI01400__coassemble_2068_pt1 | contig 14515 bp, 9 predicted proteins | sample LHCFI01400__metabat2_low_PE_009 | metagenome-assembled genome bin LHCFI01400 | reverse complement strand
ACCTGTGACCCTCTGCTTGTAAGGCAGATGCTCTCCCAGCTGAGCTATGCTCCCCGTTGGCCGCTCATCGCGGCGACATGAAATATTCTACTACAAAACGCGCCATCTGTCAATACCCTTTTCCAACTTTTACGATTTTTTTGCGGGCGAAATGGTTGCGCGCTTCGATTGTGCCGCCATTTCGCCCTGAGAAGGTGCATTTTTCGGCGAAGAGGGCGGATTTCGTCACTCCGGTTCGCCGGATTCGATGGTTTCCAGCAGCGATTCCGCACACGCGCGGTAGACGCGCAGCGCCGAGGGGAAGGCGAGCGCCGACAGATCACTCGCGATAGTGAAGCCCTGCGGCGGGGCGGGCAGGTCGACGGCGGCGCCCTTCATCCGCCAGACGAGGTGGGTGAACACGTGCTTCGCATCGGGCAGCGGGCCGATCAGCCGTGCGCCGGGCAGGCCCTCGGCGGCGAGCCGCGTGGGGATCTCGGACGGCGATGGGTGGCCGTCCAGCGAAAGAAACTCGTACAGCCCGCCGAGCAGGCCGCGGGCGGGGCGGCGGCGCACGGCGATGCCCCCGGGACAGCGCGCGACGACGACCGTCAGGGCCGTTTCGCGGCGCGCGATGGGCGGCTGCCTGCGGGGAAACGACTCCGGATCGCCGAACTCGCGTGCCTTGCAGCAGGCGGCGATCGGGCAGGAGGGGCAGTCCGGCCTGCGCGGCGTGCAGACCGAGGCGCCGAGGTCCATCAGCGCCTGGTTGTAATCGCCCGGCCGGGAGCGGTTCATCATCTCGCGCGCCTGCGCCTCTAGGTCGAACGGCGTCTTCAGCGGCCGCTCCCACGCGAGGACGCGGGAGAGCACGCGCGCCTGGTTGCCGTCCAGCGCGGGCGCGCACTCGTCAAACGCGATCGAAGCGATGGCGTTCGCGGCGTAGGGGCCGATGCCGGGCAGCGCGCGCAGCGACGCCGAATCGCTGGGAAAGCGTCCGCCGAAGTCGAGAGCGACGCGCTTCGCCGCGGCGTGCAGATTTCGGGCGCGGGAATAGTAGCCGAGGCCCTCCCACAGCTTGAGCACCTCGTCCTCGTCCGCGTGCGCGAGATCCGCGACGGTCGGGAATCGCTCGAGGAATCGCGCGTAATAGCGCGCGACGGTCTCTGTGCGCGTCTGCTGGAGCATGATTTCGGACAGCCAGATGCGATAGGGATCGCGCGTATCACGCCACGGAAGGTTGCGCCGCTGAACGTCGTACCAGTCGAGTAGAAGTTCATCCAGTTTCATGATTCCTCCCAAAGATGTCAGAAAGCGTTTGAAAATTCCTGAAAATGCAAGTTTGCCGCCTTTTTTGCCCGCTTGGCGGTGCGAATTCTTGACTTCACGCCATGCAATCTGCGAACTCGCTGCGGCGCCGGACGAAAATCGCCCGCTGTTGCGGACTTACCTTATTTAATTCCCTCAGGGAAATAGAAAAAGAGCGGGAGGCGGGAGGAAGGAGTTCCTCCGCATTCCCGCTCGGAAGCGCGGTCCGACGCGCGGACGGCGGCGTCCAGCTTGGCCGCAGACGCTGGGTAGATCGCACGCACAGCTTTTCCGCACGCCACGCCCACCGAAGCGGCGGGCGTGGTGCGACGGCTTTGGTCCGCGTAGGCGGTCATTCGCGCGCGACGGTCGCGACCGAATCGCCCATCGTGCTCTGAATCTGCGCCCAGACGGTGGCCATGTACTGCAGGTCGGAATAGCCCATGCCCTCGGGCAGGTTGGCGGCGTCCGCGTCGGTCCACTGGCCGACGGCGAGCGTGCGGTAATCGTAGACCGTCGCGGTCTCCGTGCTCCGGTCGCTCTCATAGCGCAGGACATAGGTTGGGATGTAGACCGGGGTCTCGATGGCGAATGTACCGTCGGCCTGCTCCTGAATCGTGAATTCAAAGATGATGCCGCAGTCGAAATACTGTTCGCGCGAGCCGGTCAGGAAGCTGCCCGTCGCGCAGAGGCAGAGGGTGCGGTTGACGGTGCCGTCATCGGCCGTCGTTTCGATCAGCTGCGCGGGCTGAACGGTCTGCGGGTTGTAGCCGATGATGACGTCCACGCCGGCGGCGTTCAGGATCATCGCCATCCGGTACTGCGCCTCGGTGATACTCTGGCTGCCCGCGTCGCCCCAGTTGACCACGGCCACGATGACCTCCGCGCCGGCGTCGCGCAGAGCCTGCGCATCGGAGTAGGGGTCGCTGTTCGTGATCAGGTTGACGCCGTAGTTCAGCGCGTCGGCGTCTTCGGCATATTCGCTTTCGCCGGAGAGCGACTGGCAGTAGGCGAGGAAACCGACGTTGATGTCGTTGATCTCCTTTACCACCGGCGTCGACTTTTCCGCGGATGTGCGGTTTGTGCCGATGTGATCCAGACCGGCGGCCTCGACGTTGTCGATCGTGGCCACCAGCTCGCTGAACGGGCCGTCCATCGCGTGGTCGTTGCCGAGGAAGAGCATGTCCACGCCGGAGTCCTTCAGCGCGGTGAGCAGCGCGGAGGGCGTATACATCGCCCGATCGGTGGCGGAAAAGCCCATCGTGTCGCCCAGCGTGCCCTCGACGTCGGCGATAGTATAGTCCGCGTCGCCGACCACATCGGCGATTTCAGAGAACATCGGCGAAAAGTCAAACGTGCTGGTTTCCAGATCCGCCGCGGATTGCAACAGCTCCAGATCCATGGAGATTTCGCCCAGCGCGCGGATGGTTGCGCTGCGCGGCGTCGGTTCCGGGGTCGGCGTCGGCACGGCGGTCGGCACCGGCGTGGCCGAGCTGGCCACATCTGCTTCAGGCGAACGCGTCGCGGACGCGAGCGTTGGATCCGATTGCGCGTCGGGCGAGCCGCCGGTCAACAACACGATTGCCACGATGATCGCCGCCACGACGGCGATCAATCCGCCAAATACGCCCATTCCCAGCGGAGTAATTCGATACCGGCCAATCCGCAGGCCCTTTTTTTGATTCGGCATTCCCGTTTCCCTCCAAACAATTCGACGGCATTGCTGTTTCCATTATATCATAGTTGTTTTTTTGCCGCAACGGGTATCGGGCCGCCGGGACAAATTTTTCAGAAATATTTCAAGATATGAAGGAATAGTGACGTAAAAAACTGGAAATTCGACATCGAGCAGACTAAAAATGCAAAAAAATCTACTTTTTTTCATCTGAACGGATTGACAGCTTCCCGCCAATGTTGTATCCTTAATAGTAGTGTAGGCGCGCGAAAATCCGTGCAGGAGAGTTTAGATCGCCGCGGCTGCGGCAAAGGGTGGGAAATATATGGCGATGGTCCGGCTTGGAAAATTGAAAATTCGCTTTCAGAATGGCGGAGTTGATTTCCGATTGGGGGATGGCGAGGTGCGCCATTTTGGCCTTGGCCGCAAATCCGCCGGCACGGACGAAGCGCAGCCGTATTCAGAGGATTCTTCCTTGAACGCGCAGGATACAGATCCGGGCTATGGCGGACGCTTTGGCGGCTACGACGACGGCTACGGCGAAGATTACGACGACCGCGATGCCGGATATGACGATGGCTACGATGATCGCGATGCCGGCTATGACGACGGCTACGGCGATGATCGCGATGCCGGCTATGACGACGGTTACGGCGATGATTACGACGACCGCGATGCCGGCTACGACGACGGCTATGGCGAAGATTACGACGACCGCGATGCCGGCTATGACGGCGGTTACGGCGCTGATTACGACGACCGCGATGCCGGATATGACGACGGCTATGGCGACCGCGACGCCGGATACGACGATGATTACGACAACCGCGACGCCGCATACGATGACGGCTATGGCGGAGATTATGATGACCGCGACGCCGGATACGATCCCGGCTATGGCGACGACTACGGCCGCGAGGACGGCGGCTACGGCGAGGACGATTACGGCGAGGATCAGGGCTATGAACAGCCCGACGGCGGCTATCCGGCCGAAGGCTTTGGCGCGGTGCTGCAATATGTCGATGAAAACGACTGGGTGACGTTCCTGCTGCTGGTGCTGCTGCCGCCGCTGGGCATCTATCTGCTCTGGCGCCGCCAGCGCTTTGATCTGAAGGTTCGCTATGGACTCAGCGCGGGGTCGGCGATCTGGTTTGTGGTGCTGGTCGTGCTGCTGGCGACGGTCATCTTTGGCGGACGCGGCGATACGACCACGCAGGGCGAACTTGTGATCACGACGATTTCGCCGTCTCCCTCGGCGACGGTGGACGCCGGTGCGACGGAGACGCCCGCGCCGAGCGGCAGCGCGCAGCCCAGCGCGTCGCCTGGAGCGAGCGCCAGCCCGAATGCGAGCATCTCGCCCTCGGCGACGCCGATTGGCAGCGTTTCGCCTTCGGCCAGCGCCGGCAGCATCACCACCGTCTGGGTGACCACTTCGGGCGACTACTATCACAACCGCCAGGATTGCTCCAACATCAGCGGAACCGCGAGCGAAGTCACGCTTGCGCTCGCGCAGGAGCGCGGCCTGTACGCCTGTCCGGTCTGCTACGACGCTACGGTCTACTATGCCACGCCCGGCGGCCGCTGGTATCATACGGATCAGAACTGTAACATGTCCGGCGCCGAGGTCTATTCGCTCGAGCGCGCGGAGGCGGAGGGCAAGGATCCCTGCCCGGTTTGCGTGTTGCGCACGCAGACGTCGCTCTATCCCGGCGAGGAGCGGCTGGTGTTCGTCGATCACACGACCACCGACCGCAGCGGCATCACCGTCTATTGGAACAGCGACGGGCAGCATTACCACCTGGAGGACTGCGACAAAGTCTCCGGCGCGAGCGCGGGCAGCCTGAAAGATGCGATCGTGCAGGGCAAGACGGCCTGCCAGTACTGCCTGCCGATGGGCGATATGCTGGTCTGGTGCACGGAGGGCGGCGCCAACTGCCACCTCGACCCGAACTGCCGGAATATGTCCAACGCGAGCCAGGTGACGCTGTCGGAGGCGCTGGTGCTCGGCAAGACGTTCTGCCCGACCTGCATGTCGGACTACCTCCCCGCGGACGAATCGGGCGAGGCGGAGGACAATCAGATCTACGTCTACGCGGTGCAGGGCGGCCGGTACTACCACATCAATGAGAGCTGCTCCAACATGGGCGACGGCACGCCGGTGCGCGGCCCGCTGCGCGCGGCGATCGAGTACGGCCTGAGCGCCTGCCCGGTCTGCAGCTCTGCAGCGAATACGCTGGTGTACTTCACCGCCGGCGGCACCTACTACCACTCCTACGCGACCTGCCGCGGCATGGAGGACGCTCAGGCGGCGACGCTCGCCGAGGCGCTCGCCTATGGCTACCAGCAGTGTCAGTATTGCTGGGGCGCCTCCACGACGCAGGCTCCGGGCGCCACGCAGTCGCCGTGGAGCGGCAGCGGCGGAACCTCTCTGGCCGACGAGGTCATGGTCTACGCCAGAGCGGACGGCCAGCACTACCATCTGAACGAGAACTGCAGCGGCATGACGGGCGCGTCGCACATCTCGCTGCGCGTCGCCGTGGACGCGGGCAAGACGGCCTGCCCGACCTGTTGCACCGTTGCGCTGACGCAGGTCTACTCCGCGGAGAACGACAGCTATTTTCACAACACGGCGAGTTGCTCCAGCGCCGTCAGCGGCGCGACCGCGCGGACGCTGGCCGATGCGCTGATGCTCAACCAGTCTCCCTGTCCCAACTGCTCGTCGTCCAGCAGCAGCGGCAGTGGCAGCGGCAATCAGACGGCTCAGCAGGTGTACAACTTCGAGGTCGGCCGCTCGGGCATTCAGGTTTACGCCTCGCTGTCCGACGCCTATTTCCACACGAACAGCTCCTGCTCTGGCCGCACGGGCTTGGTTCAGGTGCCGCTCGAGGTGGCGCTGAACTACGCCAAGACGCCCTGCCCCACCTGCGCTTCCGGCGCAGCAACGGTCGTCTATGCCTCGCCGAACAACTCCTATTACCATCTGAGCGAGAGCTGCGCGGGCGATGGCGCCGTCGCCGGCCCGCTGGCGATTGCGCTGGCGATGGGAATGGAGGGCTGCCCATACTGCGTGACCGGTTCCGCAACCGGCGAGGGTGAGCCCGCGGCGTATCCGGAGCCGGGCAACCTCGTGCCGGGAACGTCGGGCGTCTACGTCTATGCGACGCCAGATGGCGATTACTACCACCTGACCGAGAGCGATGCCGGTTCCGGCGCGGTGCGCATTGCGCTCGAGACGGCGCTGAATTACGGCAAGTCGGCCTGCCCGAACTGCTGCTCCTTCGGCGACGCGACCGTCTATGGAACGCCCGGACAACCGTACTTCCATACGAATCGCGACCATGCTGGCGACGGTTCGGTTGGCCTGACCTATTCGCTGGCGCTCTGCCTTGGGCTGGATCCGTGTCCGGACTGCTTTGGCAGCGGCGCGGGAAATTCCGGGGCGGCGCCGACGGCGGGGCCGGAGTATTCCGCGCCGGAGAGCACCGTGGTCTACGTCAACCTCTATGGAACGGATTACATGTATCATTCCGCGAGCAGCTGTTCCGGATCCGGGATGAGCGGCGGCACGGCGGAAACGCTGGAATTTGCGCTCGATCTCGGCTATGGACGCTGTCCTTACTGCAACCCGCCCTCGTCGATCGGCTAGCGGGTTTGCGTGAAAAAGAGGCGCCTCATCCACAATGGATGGGGCGCCTCCCTTTGCAGACAGTCCAATAAATCCGCGGATTGCGGCCCGTTTTGAAAGAGCAAGCGCCCGGGGGATCATTCCCGGACGCCCTTTTGTCTCCGCGCTCGCTCGATTTGTGAGCTTATTGACCGATTTGCCCATGCGCCCGGCATGGGCTTTGATTTTGGTTTGGCTGCCTTTGGATGTCCGGCGATGCAAGCGCTCCAGCGGGAGGCGGCGCGAACCGCGCATCGACTTTGCTCAGAATGGGCAGAGGGCAATGTTGAAGCCAGGCGGTGATGCAAACCGCCTCCTCGCGCCGGCCGGACGGCGATGCAAATGCCCCGGCTGCGTCGCTGCAGCCGGGGCGGGATGAATGGAGGATCAGCGCGCGAGGCGGATGTCCATCCAGATGGATTCGTAGAGGTCCATGGCGTCGGTGATGTCGTGGAAGAATTCGCAGCGCTCGATGACCTCCTCGGAGGGGTTCATGACCTTGTAGATGCGCTCGTCCACATCCCGCGTGCTGTCGGCGACGGACTGGATCGGCGAGGAGTAGAAGATGTAGTCCATGTTCATCTGCGCGATGTCCTCGCGGCACATGAAGTCGATGAACGCTTCGGCGCAGGCCTTGTTCTCGCTGCCCTTCGGGATGCACATGCCGTCGACCCAGATGTTGCTGCCCTCCTCGGGCACGGCGTAGTCCAGCGCCTCGTTCTTGTCCATGGCATAGAGCGCGTCGCCGGAGTAGACCACCGCCAGCGCCGCCTCGTTGCCGACCATCTTGTCCTTGGTCTCGTCGAGCAGGTAGCCGGAGGTGACGCCGTCCTGCTTCTGCTGGATGAGCAGGTCGCGCGCCTCGTTGAGCTCGGATTCCTCGCGGGTGTTCATCGAGTAGCCCAGCGCCTTGAGGGCGAGGCCGATGGTGTCGCGCTGCGAGTTCATCATGATCACGGAGCCGGCGTATTCATCGCTGAACAGGATGTCCCAGCTGGTGACCTCGCCGTCGACCATCTCGGTGTTGTACAGGATGCCCAGCGTGCCCCACATGTACGGCACGGAGTACTTGCCCTCCGGGTCGTAGTCGGTGGTCTTGAGCCATTCGATCAGGCCGGAGAGGTTCGGCATGTTCTCTGTGTCGAGCTCCTCAAGCATGTCGTTGGCGATCATGCGCTCGATCATGTAGTCGGAGGGGAAGATGACGTCGTAATTCGCGGCGCCGGCCTCGAGCTTGGTGTACATCTCCTCGTTGGTGGTGAAGTTGACGTATTCCACCGTCGCGCCGGTCTCCTCCTCGAACATGTCGATGACGGCCGGGTCGATGTAGTCGTACCAGTTGAACACGGTCAGCGTCGTGCCGGTGAAGTCCTGCGCGGCGGTCTCGGCAGAGGCGGTCAGGGCGAGGGCCATCGCCAGCGCCAGCAGCGCGGCGACGAACGTGCGGGAAAGATGCTTCATGGGAATCTCCTCCTTAGACGGTATGGGCGGGAATCTATGGCAACCCGGGCTGGCGGGCCGGGTATGCGCTCACATTTCCTCCAGGCTCGAACGGCGGTTGACGATCAGCAACAGCAGCAGTATGGCCAGGAACATCAGCGTGGAAAGTGCGTACATCGTCGGTTCCACGCCGCGCCGCGCGGCGGAATAGACGATCATGGAGAGGTTCTGGTCAGTGCTGGAGGTGAAATACGAGATGACGAAGTCGTCCAGCGACATCGTGAACGCCAACAGCGCGCCGGTCACGACGCCGGGCATGATCTCCGGCAGGATGACCTTGTACAGCGCCTTCATCGGGTGGCAGCCCAGGTCGAGCGCAGCTTCGTAGAGGTTCGGGTTCATCTGCTTCAGCCGCGGCATCACCGCGAAGAGCACATACGGCGTGTCGAACGCGATGTGCGCCATCAGCATCGTGCCCTTGCCCAGCGGGATGTTCATGAACACGAACATCAGCATCAGCGATACGCCGGTGACGATGTCCGGCGTGGTCATCGGCAGGTAGGACAGGTTGACCAGCAGCGACGCCCAGCCCTTTTTCATGGCGTGGATGCCGATGGCGCCGAGCGTGCCCAGCACGGTGGAGACGGCCGTGGCGATCAGCGCGACTTCGATCGTCACCTCCAGCGCGGCGATGATCGCGTCGCTCTGAAACAGCTTCAGATACCAGTCGAACGTGAAGCCCGTCCACTCTGCGCGGGAGACGGAGGCGTTGAAGGACAGCGCGATCATCACTGCGATCGGCACGTACAGAAACGCCAGCACCACGGCCAGATACGTCCATTTGAACGCCTTGACGGCGCGGCGGCTCTTCCTCACCATATGCCACCTCCCTGACCCTCGGGGTCGGCCTTGCGAAGGAAACCGATGGAGATCAGGATCAGCACCATCATGACCAGCGACATCGCGCTGCCGACGTTGCGGTTGTTCATGGTGATGTAGAATTCCTCGATCATGTCGCCCATCAGGTAGATCATGCCCGAGGACATCAGCCGCGAAATGGCGAACGTCGTCACCGCCGGCATGAACACCATCGTGATGCCGGACACGATGCCTGGCACCGACAGCGGCAGCACCACGCGCGTCACGACGCGGATCGGGTTTGCGCCCAGGTCTTCCGCCGCCTCGATCACGCGGGAATCGAGCTTTTTGAGCACGGTGTAGATCGGCAATACCATGAACGGCAGGAAGTTGTACACCATGCCGACCAGTACGGCGCCCTCGGTGCCGATCATCTGCTGGCGCGGAAGCCCCAGCCATTCAAAGATCGAATTGAGCACGCCGTTGTTTTCAAACAGCGTCATCATCGCGTAGGTGCGCAGCAGGAAGTTCATCCACATCGGCAGCAGGATCAGCACGGCCAGGCTCTTGTTGCGCGACATGTCGCGGCTGGCCATGAAATAGGCCGCCGGATAGCCGATCAGCAGGCACAGCGCCGTGCAGTACAGCGCCAGCCGCAGGCTGTCGAACAGCACGGGGGCGTAGTCGAAGATGCGGGTGAGGTTCTCGGTCGTGAACTCGCCGGTGCGCGTCGTGAAGGCGTAGTAGCAGACGAACAGCAGCGGCACGACCGTGAACAGCGCCATCCAGACCGCATACGGCGCGGCATACCAGGATCGCTTCATCGCTCACGCCTCCTTGTGCATGATGTGGATGTTGAACGGCACGATGCGCAGCCCCACGCGGCTGCCCGCGGGCTGCATGGCCGTGGAATGGACCTTCCAGCGCATGTCGCCGGTGTCGATCATCATCTCATAGTGCACGCCCTTGAAGATGACGCTCTCGACCGTGCCGGTCAGCATTCCGTCGGCCGCGGGCACGACTTCGATGTCCTCCGGGCGCACGACCACATCGACTGGCTCGTCCTTGCCAAAGCCCTCGTCCACGCACGGGAATTCGACGCCCAGCATCTCCACCAGGCGGTCGGCGCGCATGATGCCGGAGAGAATGTTGCTCTCGCCGATGAAGTCGGCCACGAAGGCGTTCTTCGGCTCGTCGTAGATCCGCTTCGGCTCGCCGATCTGCTGGATGCGGCCGCCGTTTAACACGACCACCGTGTCCGACATCGTCAGCGCTTCCTCCTGATCGTGCGTGACGTAGATGAACGTGATCCCCAGCTGCTGCTGCATGGCCTTCAGTTCCACCTGCATCTCCTTGCGCAGCTTGAGATCGAGCGCGCCGAGCGGCTCGTCGAGCAGGAGCACTTCCGGCTCGTTGACCAGCGCGCGGGCGATCGCGATGCGCTGCTGCTGGCCGCCGGAGAGCTGGTCGATCGACCGCTTCTCATAGCCTTCCATCTTCACCAGCTTGAGCATCCGGTTGACGCGCCGGGCGATCTCGGCCTTCTTCTGCCGGCGGGTCTTGACGCCCAGCGCCTCGGGCGTCTTGAGGTTCAGGCCGAAGGCGATGTTGTCGAACACGTTCAGGTGGCTGAACAGCGCGTACTTCTGAAACACCGTGTTGATCCGGCGGCGGTAGGGCGGCACGCTGCCCATGTCCGCGCCCTCGAACAGCACGCTGCCCGCGTCCGGCGTTTCAAAGCCGCCGATGATGCGCAGCAGGGTCGTCTTGCCGCAGCCGGACGGCCCCAGAAGCGTGATAAACTCGCACTTGCGAATGTAGAGATCGACGGCGTGCAGCACCTGCGCATCGCCAAAGCTCTTGCTGATGCCCTTCAGTTCGATCAGCCGCGTATCCTGGACCATGGCCCTCATCCTCTCGGAGTATTGTTCAATTTCTCAAAACGACGGCGGCGTGGAAACCCACAGCACGCGGCAGGGCGCCTTGCCCGCGTTGACCAGCTTGTGCGGCGCGGTCGGGCGGAAGTAGAAGCTCTCGTCGCGCTTGACGCGCTCGACGCGGTCGCCCAGCACGATCTTGAGCGTTCCGGAGAGCACATAGCCGAACTCCTCGCCCTCGTGCGGGTCGTCCTCCTCGGTTTCGCCGCCGGGGCCGAGCTCGACCATGATCGGCTCCATCTGGTTCTTCTGCGCCGACGGCACCAGCCAGCGGATGCGGCCGCGGATGCCCTCGGCGTCCTCTTTGACGAAGATGTCGTCCTCGCCGAACACGAGCTTCTCATCGCCCGTTTCGCTGAAGAACGCCTTGAGGTCTGATCCCAGCGATTCGAGGATGTCCATCAGCGTCGCGATGGACGGCGACGTCAGGTCGCGCTCGAGCAGCGAGATGAACCCCTTGGAGAGCTCGCACCGGTCGGCCAGCTCTTCCTGCGTCAACCCCCGCTGCAGGCGCAGGCGCTTGATCTTCTTTCCGATCTCCACGAAAAACCGCTTCCTTCCCGCATGGGCCGGTTTAAAATTACTAAACTGCGAAACGCTTAATATTAAACCACCATATACGGCTCTTGTCAATACATTTCCGCATTCCCGGTGTGTTAAATGTCTGTGTAATCGTATTATGCGATTGAAAGTTCAGTAGAACTAAACAAATCGCGGCGCTGATTTGCGGCAAAGGTGTGTTTTTGCCGTAACATAACCGGCGGGCGCTTGCCTGAAATCGCGAGTGGGTTTATAATAGACAATGCGCAGCTGCGCTGCGCCATTTCAGATACGGAGGGGGAGCGGAATGCAGGGACCGGAAGAGAAAAAGCGCCCCGGCAAGCACGCGGCGCCGCCGGAGCAGGAGGCGCAGGACGACGTTCTGCGCGCGGACGCCGACCTGTACGGCGACGAGGCGGACATTCCCATCCGCCCCCGAAAAAAGGCGCCGTCCGGGGGAAAGCCCGATGCAAAGAAAGGGCGCAACCCGGCCGCCAAGGGCAAAAAGGGTAAGAAGAAAAAGCGGGCCTCCCTTGCGGCGCGCCTGGCCGCGCTGAACGCCAAGCCGGGCTTTCGCAAGCGCCGGAAGATGTTCGAGGTCGTCCGCAGCGACGACGATGCGCGCGTCGGCACGATACTGGTCTTTGGCCGCAGGCTTTCGCTCAAGCTGCTGATCGCGCTGGCGGCGGCCGTCGTGGCCGTCGCGCTGGTGTTCATGAACAACGCCAACATCGCCGTGCGGGAGGAATCGGTCGCGGTGGTCGGCCTGCCGGACGATTTGGAAGATTTCCAACTGTTGGTGATCTCCGACCTCAACGGCCGCCGCTTCGGCGACGAGCAGAGTTCGCTTCTGCGCGCGATCAACAACCTCGATTATGATGCGCTGTTCTTTCTGGGCGACATGGTCGGCGCGGGCGGCGATCCCGAGCCGTTCTACGAGCTGCTCGACGGCCTGCCGACGACGAATAACGTCTACTTTATCTGCGGCGATTCCGACCCCGGCCCCTACGTCGAGACGCCGCGCAACATCACCGGCACGCTTTCGCAGATGGTGCTGGAGGACTGGATTCTCGGGGCGATCGAGCGCGGCGCGACCTACGTCGATTCGCCGGTCTGCCTGACGGTCGGCGAAAGCGATCTCTGGATTTCGCCGGCGACGCTGATGAACATGGAGGCGGGCGAACTGCTCTCGACGTGGCAGTCCCAGATGGAGCAGGAGGAGGAAGGCGTGCTCGCCGGCCTGCAGACCGACTACAATGCGCTGCCGATTACCAGCTACCGCCAGCGCATTGCGCAGAACTTCTACGACGCGCTTTCGTCGATGGAGGAAGGCGACTTCTTCCTGGCGCTCGCGCATCAGCCGCCGTCGGACGACTTCATCTATGCCTCGGCGTCGCACAGTTCCGAGGACGGCAGGTATCTGCCCGAGCCGGAGCTGATCCTCGCCGGTCACTACTGCGGCGGCGTGTGGCGTTTGCCGGCCGTGGGCGCGGTCTACATCCCGGACAATTCGCTGGACCGCAACGGCTGGTTCCCCGCGCAGGAAGATGTCGAGGGATTGTCCACCGTGGGCGAGACGCAGGTCTACATCACAGGCGGCCTTTCGACCAACGCAGACGTGCCGGTGATGTTCTTCCGCCTGTTCAACCAGCCGGAGATCTCGCTGCTGACGCTGACGGCCACGCTTCCGGAGAGCATGATCATTGCGGAGTGATTTGCGGCGGCGCCTTTGAAAGATGGATGGTTTTTGTCCAACAAAAAAGGGAATTGCCGCATGGCCCGTTGGGCGCAACCCGTCAAAAAGCTCAGTGAAAACTGAGCTTTTTGCATAAAATGGACAATATGGAATTGGAAGGCGAGGGGAAATGGCTGCGAAGACGGCGCTTCGGCTGCGTCGATTTGCAGCCGCGTTTTTTCGGGCCTCGCCGCAGGAAAGGCGATCTTCCGGTTTCCCGGCGTTCCGCTCAGGGGAATCGGCGCTTTTGCAGTCGCCTGCCATCGCATCCTGTCCGGGGGCGCAGCGATGCCTTCGCAGAGCGCTATTGGCGGTCCGCCTTCTGGAAGTAGATGGAGGGCGTCTGCAGCATGTGGTCGAATGCGAGCACGCTAGCGCCCAACAGCATGGGATCGCCGTCCAGCGTGCAGGTTTTGATGCAGAGATTTTCGTAAATCTCCGGCATCAGGTATTGTTGAAAGGTTTTCCTAGCCACGGTTAAGAATAATTCCCCGCCGTTGACCATCTTGTCGGAAAATACAACGATGCGCGGATTGAGCGCATTGATGATGCCTACCACGCCGAAGCAAAGGTAGGTGACGGTCTTGCTGTATGCGCGGCAGGCGACGGGATCGCCCGCGCGGACGAGTTCAAGGATTTTTGACGCGGACACATTGCAAATGGTCGACGCCGGGTTCATCGGATCAAACAGATCGTCTCGATAAGTATTCTCCAATGCAATGGTAGAGGCGTAGAGTTCGAGACATCCGCGATTTCCGCATTCGCAACGCGGGCCAAAAAAGTTAATGCTGGCATGGCCGATTTCGCCGGCGTACCCATCGTGTCCGCGATAGATCTGCGAATTCAGGATCAGCCCTGCGCCGATGCCCCGATCGGCCGCGATGAACAGCATATCCGACCCGGATTCGATGTTGGAATACCACATTTCTGCCAGCGCTCCGCAGTTGGCGTCCTGATCTACAAAGACGGGAAGCTGGAAGGCGTCGGTGAGCACGGCGCCGATGTTGATCTCATTCCAGCCGGGGAAACCGCTCATCAGCGTTATGCGGCCGGTGTTGTAATTGAAAGGGCCGGGAACGGCGACGCCGATGCTCATTATGGGATGGCTGGAGCGCGAGATCATTTCGCGCAGGTTTTCAATGAGCTTTTTGAGCGAGGACTCCGGGCCGCCTGTGAAATTGATTTCACAACGCGTCATGTCGTAGAGCCGGCCGTCCATATCGTAGATTGCGGCGATGATGTAATGCCGGTTGATGCGCACCGCGGCTACATGATAGTTTTCGGAGTTTAAGTGCAGGCGAACGGCTTTGCGCCCGACGCCGCTGCCGATGGATTCCCGTTCTTCCACGAGGCCCCATTCGATCAACTGGGCGACAATT
>LHCFI01400__coassemble_2060_pt1 | contig 14619 bp, 13 predicted proteins | sample LHCFI01400__metabat2_low_PE_009 | metagenome-assembled genome bin LHCFI01400 | reverse complement strand
ATGCTGGAGCGCAGGCCGCCGATGAGCTGGAACACGGTGTCCGCCAGCGGGCCCTTGTACGGCACGCGGCCCTCGACGCCCTCGGGCACGAGCTTCTTCTGGCCCTCCTGGAAGTAGCGGTCCTTGCTGCCCTCCGCCATCGCGGCCAGCGAACCCATGCCGCGATAGACCTTGTAGGAGCGGCCCTGATAGATCTCCGTCGCGCCCGGGCTCTCCTCGGTGCCGGCAAACAGGCTGCCCATCATGACGGCGCTCGCGCCCGCGGCGATCGCCTTCGGGATGTCGCCGGAATACTTGATGCCGCCGTCGGCGATGATCGTCTTGCCGAACTTGTCCGCGGCCTCGGCGCAATCCATGATCGCGGTGATCTGCGGCACGCCGATGCCGGCGATGACGCGCGTGGTGCAGATGGAGCCGGGGCCGATGCCGACCTTGACCACGTCCGCGCCGGACTGAATCAGCGCCTCCGTGGCGGGGGCCGTGGCGACGTTGCCGGCGATGATCGTCAGATCCGGATAGGTCGCGCGGATCTTCTCGACCATCTTCAGCACGCCCTCGGAGTGGCCGTGCGCGGTGTCGAGGCCGATGCAGTCGACCTTCGCATCCACCAGCGCCGCCACGCGCTCCATCGTGTCCTTCGTCACGCCGACGGCCGCGCCGCACAGCAGGCGGCCGCGCGCATCGCGGGCGGAATTCGGATACTTGGCGCTCTTCTGGATGTCCTTGATCGTAATCAGTCCGCGAAGGTTGAAGTTTTCGTCGACGATCGGCAGCTTCTCAATGCGGTGTTTGGCGAGAATGCGCTTCGCAGTCTCGAGATCGGTGCCCTCCGGCGCGGTGACGAGGTTGTCCTTGGTCATGACGTTGCGAATGGGCTGATCGAAGTCCGTCTCAAACCGCAGGTCGCGGTTGGTGAGGATGCCCACCAGCCGGCCGTTTTCGGTAATCGGCACGCCGGAAATGCGATAGCGGCTCATCAGTTCCTGCGCGTCGCTGACCTTGTGGTCGGGAGAGAGAAAGAACGGATCCGTGATGACGCCGTTCTCGCTGCGCTTGACCTTGTCCACCATGGCCGCCTGCGCCTCAATGGACATGTTCTTGTGGATGATGCCCAACCCGCCCTCGCGCGCGATCGCGATCGCCATGCGGGCGTCGGTCACGGTATCCATGGCCGCGCTGAGCATCGGGATGTTCAATTTCAGGTTCTTCGCCAGCTGGACGCTCAAATCCACCTCTCTGGGCAGCACGTTGCTGTGCTGCGGAACGAGCAAGACGTCGTCAAAAGTCAGACCTTCGCGAATGGTAGCCAACCTCAACACCCTCTCTTTTGCAGTATTTTGTCGATTATAGCAAACGCATGCTACGAATGCCGTCGTCAGGGCGTTAAATCTTCATGACATCCCACAAATTCGCCGCGCCGTCCGCCGCCTCCCACGCCGCCGCGCTCTCCACGGAAACCGGCTCCACCGTGGGGCGGATCAGCACCGCAGCCAGCCAGAACACCAGCGCGCACAGCAGAATCAGCATGGCATACAGGATCCGCCGGACGATGCGCACAGCCAGGTGTTTCGGCCGTCGCGTCTCCGCCGCTTCGGAGGCAAACGCCCGGTAGATGGCGCTCATCGAGGGCATGGCCGCATCCGGGCGGCCGAGCGCCCGCCGCACCGCCCGCGCGATCTGCGCCTCGCACCGCCCCTTGCCGCGCGCGCCGAGCTGCCGCGCCGCCCGCCGCTCAAACCGCCTGAGCAGCTCGCGCACGCGGCCCGCCGAACTGCCCGTCAGCCGCGCGATCTTCGCCGCCGGCAGCCCGCAGCCATAGCGCAGCGCGAGCGCGCGCTGGGTTGGAAGCGGCTCCTGCGCGATCAGCGAAATCACCGGATCGTCGCCGCCGGAGAGGCCGTTCCAGGTAAACTCCCCTTCGCCGGCGCGCGCGCCGAGCGCCTCCTCGATGGCGATGCCCCGCAGCGTATAGCGCAGCCCTTCGCGAAAGCCGACGCCGCCATGTCCCTCGCCGAGCCACGCCTCGACCAGCGCGTACTGAAGCGCATAGACCGCGAGCTCGCGGCTTCCGCAGATGGCGTGCGCCATGTTGAACAGCTCCGGGATCGCGGGCGTCACGCGTCCAAAGTAGGCCTGAAGCGCCTCTGTGTTCTGCATCGGCTCACTCCCCGAACTTCAGCGCGGCAATCCGGTCGTTGATCGGCTTGACGCGATCGTAGATGTCGGCATAGATCGCGTAGACGTCGCGGTACGCCGCCTGCCACTGCGCGACCGGTGGATGCACGCTGCGCGCATTGACGACGCCCGCCGCCTCGGAATAGCCGCCGAACATGCCGATGCCGACGCCCGCGGCGATCGCCGCGCCGAGCGACGTCGTCTCGCCGGGCGCCTGATGCACCCGGGTAGTCAGGCCGAAGATCGACGCCAGCATGTCCGGCCAGAGGCCGCTGCGCGCGCCGCCGCCGGTCAGCATCATCGAGTGCACCGGCGCGCCGCACTCCGCCATGACCGACGCGCAGCTGTTGAGCGCGAACGCAATGCCCTCGTAGACGGCGCGCGCGATGTGACGGCGGTCGTGATAGAGCGAGAAGCCCAGCAGGCAGCCGCGCGTGTTCGCGTCCCAGTACGGCGTGCGCGAGCCCATCAGCGTCGGCAGGAAGATCACGCCCTCCGCGCCGGGGCGGATCTGGCGCGCCATGTTCTCCACGTTGGAGATGTCGGCGGGCATGCCGCCGCCGAAGATATTCGCGAGCGTCCAGTCAAACGCCGCCGCGCCGCACTGCACCGTGCCGCAGACGTGGTAGGAAGTCCCGTCCATGTCGAGATAGCTGAAGATGCGCGCCTTCGGGTCGAACACCGGCTTGGGCAGGATCTGCGAGACCCACGCGCTGGAGCCGATGTAACAATACGCGCTGCCCGGCTCGACCACGCCCGCGCCGCGCGCCGTGCACGCGCCGTCGCCGCCGCCGATGGCCACCGGCGTGCCGGTGATCAGCCCCGTCCGGCGATAGGTATCGCGCGTAATCTTGCCGCGCACGTCGTGGCTGGCGAGCAGCTTGGGCATTCTGGCCGGATCGACGCCCAGCTCGGTGAGCAGCTCCGAGGCCCAGCGGCGGTTATTGATGTCCAGCGCGATGGTCAGCGAGGCGTCGGAATAGTCCGTATAGCCAAACCGCCCGGTCATATGGCCGTAGACATAGTCCTTGATGTTCAGAAACCAGCGCGCCTTTGCGTAGACCTGCGGCATGTTCTCCTTGAACCACAGGATCTTCGGCAGCGTATAGTGCGTGTCCGCGCGGTTGCCGGTCAGCCGGTAGAAGTCCTCCGGGGAGATGACGCGGCAGATCTCCTTCACCTGCGCCTCGGTCCGGCTGTCCGAATGGATGATGTTCGGATGCAGCGCCCGGCCGTTTTCATCGACCGGAATGCAGCCGTTCATCGTGCCCGACAGGCCGACGCAGGCGATGCGCTGCGCGCTGACCTGCTGCAGAAGTTCGCGCACGCCGTCGTACACCGCGTTCAGGATCAGATCCGGATCCTGCTCCGACCAGTTCGGCTGGGGATAGTTCGTGCCATAGCTGCGCCGGACGGAAAAGAGCGCCTCGCCCTTCGCGTCGAATATCGTACACTTGCAACCCGTCGTACCGGCGTCGCAGGTCAACAACAAGTCTTTTTCCATGTTCTCACTCCTCATTTTTCTCGCGCGCCCGGCGGACAATCCGTCAGCTCCGCGGCGGGCGCTGGTTCATCACCTCGCCCGCCGCCGCGCCGACCAGCGAGATCAGCGCGCTCAGGAGCACCGGCCCCGTCGCGGGCGGATATCCGTACAGCAGCCAGTGCGACGCGCCCATGCAGACCGGGGGCGCAATCCACGCGGCGTAGTTCAGCAGGCCCCGGCGCGTCGCCCGATAGGCCGAAACCGCGCCCAGCAGCGGCATGCCGATCCACGAAGCCGCGGCATAGACGGCCGCGCCCAGCAGATCGGACGCCGCGATCAGAAGCCCTGCCGCAAACATGCTCGCCCACTGGGCCAGCCAGACCAAAGGCCATTTCCAGCGCTTCACAATATCCTCCATTTTCCGTCGAAACGTTCTCTTTTCTCTATTATACCATTCAACCGCAAACGCTGGCAAGATGCGGCCGGTTTTTTCTTTCTATATTATGGGATTTCGCTTGCAAAAGCGCGAAAAATGCGCTATACTATGTATAACCAATGGATTATTGGTGTGGTTTGGTCAATTTGATGGCAATTTTATTGCAAAGGGTGCAGAAAAGATGGTAGATTATGTTGCTCTCGGCCTTCGAATCCGCCAACAACGGAAAATGCTCAAGCTCACCCAAGAAGCACTCGCCGAGAAGGTCGACGTTTCGACCTCCTACATCGGCCACATCGAGCGCGGCCAGAAGCGCTGCAGCCTCGAGACGCTCGTCAGCATCGCCGATGCGCTCGGCGTGACGCCCGACCTGCTGCTGCGCGATTCGCTGGAGGTCAGCACCGTGGTTCAGGACGCGACCGTCTCCCCGAGGACGCTCGCCCTGTTCAATGACATCCTCCGCGTACTGCGCGAACACGAAGAATAGCCTCCTTTCGCAACCGCCTCCCCTTCCCGCCCCGGATCATGACCGGTGCGGCGCGCTGCTGCGCAATAAATGCTTGCACCATCGACCAACATGCGCTATAATAAATCCATCCAAACTCAAACGCGATGGGAGGATCGATATGTACCATTTTCCGATCGGAGTCATCCTCGATTCATTCAAAAAGAGCATTCCTGAATCGCTGAAGCTCGCGCAGGACATGGGCGCACAGGGCATTCAGGTGTACGCCACCTACGGCGAACTCTCGCCGAAGAACCTGACCGGCGCCAAGCGGCGCGAGTTTCTCGACATGGTCAAGGATCACGGGCTGGTCATCTCCGCGCTGTGCGGCGACCTCGGACACGGCTTCGGCGATCCGGAAAAGAACCCCAGCCTGATCGAAGACAGCAAGCGCATCCTCGACCTGGCCATCGAATTGGAGACGAACATCGTCACCACCCACATTGGCGTAGTGCCGTCCGACGCGTCGCACCCGCGCTATCGCATCATGCAGGACGCCTGCGGCGAGCTGGCCGCCTACGCGGACAGCCTCAAGGCGCACTTCGCCATCGAAACCGGCCCGGAGACTGCCGCGACGCTCAAGGGCTTCCTCGACACGCTGCACTCGACCGGCGTGGCCGTCAACCTCGACCCCGCCAACTTCGTGATGGTCACCGGCGACGACCCTGTGCAGGCGGTCTACACGCTGCGCGATTACATCGTCCACACCCACGCCAAGGACGGCCGCAAGCTGTACGACCTCGATCCGGAGGTCATCTACCGCGTCGTCGAATCGGAGCCGGTCACCAGCCCGGCGTTCATCGAACTGCCGCTCGGCGAGGGCGACGTGGCGTTCGAACCGTACCTCAAGGCGCTGGACGACATCGGCTATCGCGGCTTTTTGACGATCGAGCGCGAAGTCGGAGACGACCCCACGCGCGACATCCGCGCCGCGGTGGAATTCCTCAAGGCGCGCATCTGACCGCGCCGCCGCAAAAAGTTCCCTGTCTGCATGCATGCCGGAAGGCACAGGACGAATCCCGGTTGATGATGGACGCGCGCCGTGGGGCAACCCCGCGGCGCGCGCTTTGCAGCCCCGCCGCAAGGCGCAGCCATGTTGTCAAACGCGGCAAAAGCTGGTATAATAAGGGCTGTAATTGAAGGAGGAATCTCGCGATGAACTGGGATCTTTCAAAACTTTACTCCGGATTCGACGATCCGAAATTGATCGCGGACGCAAGCGCCGCGTTCGAGCAGGTTGCCAACGTCCGCGCGATGATCGCGAAGCTGCCGGGCGATGCGCCCGCGGAAAACCTCGCGGCGGTCGTCCGCGCCATGCAGTCCGCCGCCGGCCTGCAAATCAAGGTCTCCGAATTCGCCTATCTCACCCTTGCCGTCGACGCCAACTGCGAGCCGGCGCGCGCGTTCTACAGCCGCGTGATCGACCTCAACGCCGAATGGGCGCAGCTGAACAGCGCGCTGAGCCGCTATCTCGGCGGCGCGGACGATCTCGAAGCGCAGATCGAATCCAACGCCCTGCTCGCGGAGCACGCATTCATGCTGCGCGAATTGAAGAAGGACGCCGCGCATGTGATCGATCCGGCGGTCGAGCCCGCCGTGCTCAAAATGCAGATGACCGGCGGCACGAGCTGGGAACAGCTACGCGACCAGCTCGACTCCAACCTGATGATCCCCTTCGAGCAGGACGGCCGCGAAGTCCAGCTCCCGCTGTCCGCGATTCGCGGGCTGGCGAACAGCCCGTCGGCCGACGTGCGCCGCCGCGCCTACGAGGCCGAGCTGGCCGCCTATCCGCGCATCGAAATCCCGATGGCCGCGTGCTTAAACGGCATCAAGGGCGAGGCGCTGACGCTGTGCGAACTTCGCCATTACGATAGCGTGCTCGACACCGCGCTGGACGCCAGCCGGATGGATCGCGCCACGCTGGACGCGCTGCTGTCCGCAATGCGCAAGAGCCTGCCGATGTTCAGGCGCTATTTTCGCCTGAAGGCGAGGTTGCTGGGCTATGATGGCGGTCTGAAATTCTACGACCTCTGCGCGCCGGTCGGCGAGGCCGGGCAGAAGTACACGCTCGACGAGGCGCGCGATATGCTGGTCGAGGTCATGGGCCGGTTCAGCCCCCGCATGGCCGGGCTGATCGACCGCGCGTTCCGCGAGCGCTGGATCGACGCCTATCCGCGCGAGGGCAAGCAGGGCGGCGCGTTCTGCTCCGGGGTGCACCCGCTCGGGATCAGCTATGTCATGACCAACTTCGAGGGCAGCTATTCCTCGGTCAGCACGCTCGCGCACGAGCTCGGCCACGCCTACCACAGCAGCTGCTTAAACGACGCCTCCGTGCTGATGTGCGACTATCCGATGCCGCTGGCGGAGACCGCCTCGATCTTCAACGAGACGCTGTTGATGGAAAAGACGCTCGAAATCGCCGACGACGCCACGAAGCTCACCTTGCTGGAGCAGCAGATCGGCGACGCGGCGCAGGTCGTGGTCGACATCCTGAGCCGCTACCTGTTTGAGACCGAGGTTGTCGAGCGGCGCAAGGATCACCCGCTGTCCCCGCGCGAGCTGTGCGCCATCATGCTCGAGGCACAGAAGCAGACGTATGGCGACGGGCTGGATCCGAAGTTCCTGCATCCCTACATGTGGGCGTGCAAGCCGCACTACTATTCGACGTCCATCCACTTCTACAACTTCCCCTATGCGTTCGGGATGCTGTTCGGTCTGGGCGTCTACGCGCGGTATCTCGAAAAGGGCGAGGCATTCCTGCCGGAGTACGACCGGCTGCTCGCCGCGACCGGCTCGGGCAGCGTACGCGAAGTGGCCGCGAGCGTCGGCATCGACGTGGCGGACGAGGCGTTCTGGATGCAGTCGATCCGGACGCTGGAGGAAAAGGTCGACGCATTCGAGCGCCTCGCATCGGCCAGACTCGGCTGAGCGAAAGCGCCCGAAGCGAGGGGCGGGCGGCCGCGGCCGCCCGCGCCGTTCACAGATTGGCCCTCGCCAGCTGAACGGCCATCTCGAGCCGACCAGCGGCTTCGGCAAGGCCCGGAACCGCCCCTTCGATTCCGCGATACGCCACACAGAGGTCCTCGAATTCGTCCAGCGCGTCCGAAAGCGCCTCGCGCCAGTCCTCGTCGTCCGCGCCGGTGCACTCGATGACGAACAGCGCGTCCTCGAAGTTCGCATTCAGCTCGTCCATGTCGTCCGCGGCCGCGCCGGCGCCGTCGCGTAATTCATCCATCCGCTCGAGGATCTCGCGGAAGCGCGCCTCAAAATCCCGAATTGGAAACACTGACATCCCTCCTCAACTCAACTTACACTCCCCCATTGGAAAGGAAGTGCCTACATGGATCGCAATCTCGCCCGCAACCTCGTCTGCGTCGTGCTGGTCGCGCTGTATTTCGCAGGGCTGGTGTGCATGTTCCTCGGCCGGCTGGAGGCCGGCATCGCGCTGTGGGCCGTCTCCACCGTCGGAGGCTTCGCCGCGCTGTACCACATCCGCAACGGCCAGCAAAAGGAAGACGCGCGCAAGCAGGCCAAAGCGGCGGATGAGGAAGGCGGCAAGCCATGCGAATGAGGCGGAAGGCGTGGACGGAGCCGGTCATCGCAGGCTGCCCGTTCTACGTCGAAGCGCCGAGCGCGCACCGCGGCCATTGGCAAGAGCTGTTCCCCCGCAGGCAGCCGGTCTGGCTGGAGATCGGCTGCGGCAAGGGCGTGTCCACCGCGCGCATGGCGCACGAAAACCCCGGTGCAAACCTGATCGCCGTCGACGAGGTGCGCCACGTCCTCGCCGTTTCCATCCGGAACGCGCAATCCGAATACGGCGAGGATCCGGTCGGCAACCTGCGCTTTTCGGCTGTGGACGCCATGTTCATCCACGACACGTTCGACCGCGCGGACGGCATCGAGCGCATCTACATCAACTTCTGCAACCCGTGGGACGAAAAGGCCAAGCACCACAAGCGCCGCCTGACCCATCCGCGGCAGCTCGAACAGTATCGGGCCTTTCTGGCGCCGGGCGGGCGGATCTACTTCAAGACCGACAACGACGCGCTGTTCACCGCCACGAAGCGCTACCTGCGCGAATCCCGGTTTGAAATCGAAACCCTGATCGACGACCTGCACGCCTCCGGCTATTCGCCAAACTATGTAAGCGAGCACGAAGCGCTCTACGCCGGCATGGGCAAGCCCATCCGCTTCCTGATCGCGCGCATGCTCCCCGGCGAGCCCTTCCAAACCGCCGAGCCCCTCCCCACGGAGTGAGCCCGGCGGTTCCTTTTTTCGTGGGTTGACGAGCAAGCGCTCTGGACTCGCCCCTTTGGACGTCCCTCTGCGCACCGCCTGACCGGCAATGGCAGATGCGCAGGCCGCACACCTCAGGCGTCCCTCTACATCTCGCGGACCGGCATCGCGGACAAGCGCCGGAACCCGCGCCTTGGACGTCCCGCTGCGTTCTGCGCAGCCGGCATCGGCAAACGGATGGCGTCCCTTTGGACGTCCTTCTGCGCCCCGCCCGACCGGCGCTTCAGATCCGGCGCGCCTTCACGGCTGGCCGGCCGGCGTTCCCATCGCGCGGCGCGCGAGCAGCTTCTTCATCGCCAGCGCATGCACGGCGATGGAGACTGCGGGGCCGATCACATCGGAAATCGCCTCGGCATAAAACGCCGCTTCCGCGCCAAACGCCGCCGGCAGGATGAACAGCGCCGCGAAGTAGACCGCCTTTCGCCAAAAAGAGAGCGGCCACGAGAAGCGAACCTGTCCGATCGCCGTAAAGCCATCGACGATTTCATATTGCAGGCCCAGCGGAATCAGCGCCAGCGTATACGCGCCAATGGCCCAGACGGCCTTCTCCGCCACGACCGAATCCGTCGTAAACAACCTCACAAACAGCGGCCCCGCGACGCGCGCCAGCACGAACATCAGCGCCGTGTAGACCAGACACCACAGAAAGATCCGCCGCTGCGCTTCCATCACGCGATCCGCGCGGCGCGCGCCGTAATTGAAGCTCAGAATGGACTGCGTGCCGCCGCTGATGCCGCCCAGCGGCATCGTGACCACGAGCATGAAGCTCTGCACGATGGTTGCCACGGTGATCAGCAGGTCGCCCTGTCCCGCGCCGCCGTAGCGCTGGAGCACCGCGTTCATGGCGATGATCATCACGTTGTCCACCGCGATGATTGAAAACGGCGTGAACCCGAGCGCCAGCACGCGCCGCGCGATCTTCAGGCTGTAGCCGCGAAATGTGACCGGCACCTGCGCGCGACGGCCGAGCAGAAACGCCAGCACATACGCGCAGCTCGCGACCTGCGAAAGCACCGTCGCGATGGCCGCGCCCCGGACGTTCATGCCCAGCGCAAAGATAAAGACCGGGTCGAGCACGATGTTCATCACCGCGCCGAGGACGACCGAAGTCATCGCCTTTTTCGCAAATCCCTGCGCGACGACGAACGAATTCAGCCCCGTCGCCAGCAGCGCAAACACCGTGCCGGTCATGTAATAGAGGAAATACTCGTCCGCATAGGGCAGCGTGTCCGCGCTCGCGCCAAACAGCATCAGCATCGGCCGCCGCAGCGGAATCACCACCGCCATCAGCGCGAGCGAGAACAGGCAGATCATCAAAAAGCAGTTCGCGAGAATCGCCCGCGCGCCGCGCTCGTCGCCCTCGCCCATTCGGATGCTCATCAGCGGCGCACCGCCCACGCCGACCAGCGAGGCCACCGAGCCGATCATCGTCACCACCGGGCCGCACACGCCCACGCCCGCCAGCGCCAGCTCGCCGATGCCGGGAATGTGGCCGATGTACATGCGGTCGACAATGCTGTACAGCACGCTGACAAACTGCGCCAGCATGCTCGGCAGCGCAATCCTGCGCACCAGCGCGCGAATGTCGTCCCGGCCGAGGTCGTTTTCCACCCGGCGCGCCCCTTCGTTTTCCATCGCAAGCACCCCTTATCCCCTTTGTACGCTTCAGAAGGCAATGGGAGCCAAAGCGGCTCCTCCACCCCGATTGATCGCGGCGCACTGCCGCTTCAGGGCGGAAGCCGCCGCGCTTCCCTCGCCCGGCCTTCACGGCAAACGCCGGAAAGGCGCATGGATTATACACCCTTCCGGCGAAATTGTCAACCACGATCTTTTTCAGACACATCCGCGCCCGGCCCATTGAACCTCCCGGCACGCGGCGAAGCGCGTGAAATTGGAATTCCTCCAATTATCCTTATCGCTCTTCGCGGAAAAACGGCTGTCCCAGGCTCTCGGGCGGCTGATCCTCCTTCTTCTTGCGCAGGCTGGTCAGCACGAGCACGACGATCGTCACGAAGTACGGCAGCATCTTGAAGATCTCCTGCATGCTGCGGCCGAGGCCGGGGATGTACAGGTAGAGGATGTACAGCGCGCCGAACAGGATCGAGCCCCAGATGGCGTGCAGCGGATTCCAGCGCGCAAAGATCACCAGCGCGATGGCCAGCCAGCCGCGGTCGCCAAAGCCGTTGTTCGTCCACGTGCCGCCGGAGTATTCCATGACGAAATACAGGCCGCCGAGGCCGCAGATCGCGCCGCCCACACAGGTGGCGATGTACTTGTAGCGCGCCACGTCGATGCCGGCCGCATCCGCCGTCGAGGGGCTCTCGCCCACCGCGCGCAGGTTCAGCCCGCGACGCGTGCGGCGAATGTACCACGCCAGATAGACCGACAGCGCGATGGCGAAGTAGGTCAAAAAGCCATACGAGAACAGCGCCTCGCCGATCACCGGGATGTCGCACAGAAGCGGGATCGGCTGGCGGAACGCGCCCGCCGTCGCGGCCACGGAGATCTGGCCGACGCCGCCGGAGAGCTTCGACAGCGACCCGCCGAAGAAGTTGCCCAGGCCGACGCCGAACGTCGTCAGCGCCAGGCCGGCCACATTCTGGTTTGCGCGCAGCGAGATGGTCAGCACGCTGTAGATCGCGCCGCCGAGCGTGCCGGCCACGAGCGCGCAGACGAGCGCAATCAGCATTCCGACCACCGGAACCGGCGCGACGACGGCGTTTTCATACAGGTAGGCGCCCGCCAGCCCGGCAATGCCGCCCATGTACATCATGCCGGGCACGCCGAGGTTCAGGTTGCCCGATTTTTCGGTAAGGATCTCGCCGTTGGCGCCGAACAGGATGCCGATGCCCTGACCGATGGCGTTTTGGATGAAGATCAGAATCGTGTTCATTCGCGCACCGCCTTTCTCCCGCGCCGGAACTCGACCTTGTACTGGATGAAGAACTCGCAGCCGAGCACGAAGAACAACAGGATGCCGGTGATCATGTCGGAGGCATTTTCGTTTAAGCTGAACTGCGAGGCGATCTGGATCGCGCCCTTTTCCAGAAACACCAGCAAAAACGACACGAGCATCATCGTAAACGTATTGAGCTTGGACAGCCACGCCACGACGATCGCCGTGAAGCCGCGGCCGCCGGCGATGCCGGTGGAGATCGTATGCCCCGCGCCGCTGACCAGTATGAAGCCCGCCAGCCCGCACAGCGCGCCGGAAATCGACATCGTCCGGATGATGACCCGGCGGACGCTGATGCCGGCGTAGCGCGCGGTGTTCACGCTCTGCCCGACGTAGGCGATCTCATAGCCCTGCTTGGAATCGCGCAGATAAAAGTAGACGAACGCGGTCACCGCCACGACGATCACGAGGTTCCAGCCGTAGGTCAGCCCGAACAGCTCGCCCAGCCAGCCGGCGCGCGTCTGCTGGTTGATGATGCCGACCGAGTTGGAGCCGGAGGGATTCTCCCAGAACACGATGCAGAACGCCACCAGCTGCGTGGCGATGTAGTTCATCATCAGCGTAAACAGCGTCTCGTTCGTGTTCCACTGCGCCTTGAAGATCGCGGGGATCACGCCCCAGAGCATGCCGGCCAGCAGCGCCGCCGCCAGCATCATCGCCATCAGCAGCGCCGAAGGCACGCGGTCGCCAAAGTAGATCATCACCGCCGCGGTCGCCAGCCCGCCGGCCAGCGTCTGTCCCTCCGCGCCGACGTTCCAGAACCGCATCCGAAAGGCCGGCGTGATCGCCACGGCGATCAGCAGAAGCGCCAGCGCGTCGCGGATCGTCACCCACAGGCGGCGGTTGCTGCCGACCGCGCCGTCGATGACGGCCTCGTAGACCTCCAGCGGATTCAGCCCCGTCAGAAAGAAGATCACGACGGCGCAGACGCACAGCGCCAGCGCGATCGCCGCCAAACGGATCAGACACGCCTTGACAAAACCGCATTCGTCGCGCTTTGAAACGTGGAACAGCGGCTCGCGCAGGCCGTGCAGTTTGCTCATCATGGTTTCCCGCTCCCTTCCGTCCGCATCATCAGCATGCCGATCTGCTCCTTGGTCGCCGTGCGCGCATCGACGATGCCGGTCACGCGGCCGCCGCACATCACCAGGATCCGGTCGCACAGCGCCAGCAGCACGTCCAGATCCTCGCCCACGCAGAGCACCGCCACGCCGTTGCGCTTCTGTTCGTCGAGGAGGCGATAGATCGTGTGGGAGGAATGGATGTCCAGCCCGCGCACCGGATAGGCGACCATCAGCACGATGGGGTTCGACGCGATCTCGCGCCCGACCAGCACCTTCTGGACGTTGCCGCCGGACAGCTTGCCCACCGGCGTGCCGACGCCCGGCGTGACGACCTCCAGATCGCGGATAATCTTCTCCGCCAGCGACCGGGGCGCCTTGCGGTCCACCCAGAAATGCCCGCCGCGCTTGTAGCTGCGGATCATCATGTTGTCAACCATGTCCATCGGGCCGACCAGCCCCATGCCCAGCCGGTCCTCCGGCACGAACGACAGCCGGACGCCCAGCCGGTTGATCTCGACGGCGCTGAGCTTCGTCAGCTCCTGCGGCTCATGGTTCGGCGGGAAGTAGTCGATTTCGCCCGACTCCGCCTTCGTCAGCCCGGCGATGGTCTCCAGCAGCTCGCGCTGTCCGCTTCCGGCCACGCCGGCGATGCCCAGAATCTCGCCGCCATCGAGGGTAAAGCTGACGTGGTTGAGCGTGATGACACCCTCGGGGTTGACGCAGCTGACGTCCTTCACCGCCAGCCGCCTCTTCAGCTGCTTCGGCTCCGAGCGCACGATGTTCAGCTCCACGCGCTTGCCGACCATCATCTCGGTCAGGCTGGCGATCGACGCCGACGCAGTGTCGACCGAGCCGATATAGCGCCCCTTGCGCAGCACCGCCACGCGGTCGGACAGCTCCAGCACCTCGTTGAGCTTGTGCGTGATGATGACGATGGCGTTGCCGTCGGCGCGCATGTTGCGCAGCACGTCGAACAGCCGGTGCGTCTCCTGCGGCGTGAGCACCGCCGTCGGCTCGTCGAGGATCAGGATCTTCGCGCCGCGGTAGAGCATCTTGACGATCTCCACCGTCTGCTTTTCCGAAACGGACATCTCGTAGACCTTCTTGAAGGGATCCAGCTCGAAGCCGTAGCGGTGGGTCAGCTGGTTGATCTTCGTCGCAACCGCCGCCATGTCCAGCCGCTGCCGGCCCGGAAGGCCGAGCACAATGTTTTCCGCCGCCGTCAGCACGTCCACGAGCTTGAAATGCTGGTGGATCATGCCGATGCCCAGCGGATAGGCGTCGCGCGGCGACCGGATGCTCACCGGCTCGCCGTGCACGAGAATCTCACCCTCGTCGGGATAGTAGATTCCCGAAATCATGTTCATCAGCGTCGTCTTGCCGCTGCCGTTTTCGCCCAGTATGGCGAGGATCTCGCCCTCGCGGATGGACAGGCTGATGTCCTCGTTGGCGATAATTTTGCCAAACCGCTTGGTGAGATGCTTGAGCTCAATGGCGGGGATATGTTTCACCGTCAACCCTCCGAACTTCGCGCCCAATGGCGCGCTCGATTCCACACGCCGCCCTTTTCAAAAGTGCGGCCGACAACAAAGACCGGCGCTCGGGGCAGAACGCCGGTCTTAAGCCCATTTCGTCAGGAAACCTGCTCGATTCCGTCGACGATGATGTCGAACGACGGGGCCGAGGCCAGCTCGGACTCGTGGA
>LHCFI01400__coassemble_2051_pt1 | contig 14722 bp, 14 predicted proteins | sample LHCFI01400__metabat2_low_PE_009 | metagenome-assembled genome bin LHCFI01400 | reverse complement strand
GCACGTTGAACACGTCCGGATGCGCCTTTTCGACCTCGTCGAACAGCAGCACCGAGTAGGGCTTGCGGCGCACGCGCTCGGTCAACTGGCCGCCCTCGTCGTGGCCGACGTAGCCCGGCGGTGAGCCGATCATGCGCGAGACGGAGTGCTTCTCCATGTACTCGGACATGTCGATGCGGATCAGGCTGTCGTTGTCGCCGAACAGCGCTTCGCCCAGCGCCTTGCACAGCTCCGTCTTGCCGACGCCGGTCGGGCCCAGGAAGATGAACGAGCCGATCGGGCGGTTCGGATCCTTCAGTCCCGCGCGGGCGCGGCGGACGGCGCGGGCAACGGCCTTGACGGCCTCGTCCTGCCCGATGACGCGCTTGTGCAGGATCTCCTCCAGATGGATCAGCCGCTGGGCCTCACCCTCGGTCATCTTGGCGACCGGGATGCCCGTCCACATCGACACGATCGTGGCGACTTCCTCCTCGCCGACGGTCTCGCGATGGCTGTTCATCTGCTCCTCCCACTCGCGGCGGCAGGCTTCCATCTCGCTTTGCAGCTGCTTCTTCCGGTCGCGCAGGTTGGCGGCCAGCTCGAAGTCCTCGTGATCCACGGCCTCCTGCGTCTCCTTGCTGAGCGCTTCCAGCCGCTGGCGCTGATCCTTCATGTCCGGCGGGGCGGTGAACGCCTTGATCCGCACGCGCGAGGCGGCCTCGTCGATCAGGTCAATCGCCTTGTCCGGCAGGAAGCGGTCGGGCAGATAGCGCGCCGAGAGGTTGACCGCCGCACGGATGGCGTCGTCGGTAATCGTCACGCGGTGATGCGCCTCGTAGCGGTCGCGCAGCCCCATCAGGATCGCAACGGATTCCTCCTTCGACGGCTCGCCGACCTGCACCGGCTGGAACCGCCGCTCCAGCGCGGCGTCCTTCTCGATGTGCTTGCGGTATTCGTTCGGCGTGGTCGCGCCGATGCACTGCAGTTCGCCGCGCGCCAGCAGCGGCTTTAAGATATTCGCGGCGTCCAGCGCGCCCTCCGACGCGCCCGCCCCGCAGATGGTGTGCAGCTCGTCGATGAACAGGATGATGTTGCCGGCCTTCCTGATCTCGGCCATGGCGTTCTTCAGCCGCTCCTCGAACTCGCCGCGGTACTTCGCGCCGGCCAGCATGCTGGCCAGGTCGAGCGCGACCAGACGGCGGCCGCGCAGCAGCTCCTGCGTGTTGTCCGCCACGATCAGCTGCGCCAGCCCTTCGACGATCGACGACTTGCCGACGCCCGGCTCGCCGATCAGCACGGGGTTGTTCTTGCGGCGGCGGGAGAGGATCTGGATGATGCGCTCGATCTCCTTCCCGCGCCCGATGACCGGATCCAGCTCGCCATTGCGCGCCGCGCGGGTCAGATCGCAGGAATACTGGTCGATCACCGGCGTCTGCGGCTCGCTGGCCTCGCGGCCGGAGGCGGGATCATCGCTGCCCGAGAGGATGCGCAGAAGCTCCTCGCGCGCCTTCGACAGGTCGACGCCCATCTTAATCAGGACGTGCGCCGCCACGCCCTCCCGCTCGCGCATCAGCGCCAGCAGGATGTGCTCGGTACTGACGTAGTTCTGGTTCAGCTCGCGCGCCTCGCGCACGCTCTGCTCCAGCACCTTCTTGGTCCGCGGCGTATAGACCATCTGACGGCCCTCGATTTTTTCCTCGCCGCGACCCAAAATCTGAATGACCTCGGCGCGCACAGCGTCCAGCTCAATGCCCTTGAGCACCATCGCAGCCGCGCCCGGCTCCGTCAAGACGCCCAGCAGCAGGTGTTCCGTGCCCACATAGGACCGGCCGAGCTTGGCCGCCTCAACCTGGGCGGCGCGCAGCGCGCGCTGTCCGCGGTCTGTAAATTGCGCAAAATATGCCATGAAATTCCTCCAAAGAATGATTTGATTTATTTGGAAACGAGCCTGGAGAGCTCTTCGCGCAGGATCTTCGCCCGCAGGATCTCCGACTCGCGGTCTCCAATCAGTTTGCCGGCCTTGACGCCGAGCGACCCCGGCTGGACGTCCATCATCAGCACGTCCAGCGCCGGCAGCGGCGCGTGGAGATAGCCCATGCTCGCCGCATAGCGGATGTCCGAATACCGCCGCATGAACTCCTTGGTCGGCATCAGCCGCGCGTACATCAATTCGCCCCACGACCGCATCAGCGTGTCCTGCAGCTGCATCATGTCGCGCTTCTCGGCGGCTTCGCGCATCGCGCGCTCATGGCCGACGATCTGCTTGGTCGCCGCCGCGAGCGAGCGGACGACGTCCTCCTCGCTGCGCCCGAGCGTCGCCTGGTTGGAAAGCTGGTAGAGGTGGCCGCGCGCCATCGTGCCCTCGCCGTACAGCCCGCGAATGGTCAGCCCCAGCTTCGCCACCGCCTGCATCACCGCGCCCATCTGGCCGCCGCCGGACAGCGCCGGCAGGTGCAGCACCACCGAACAGCGCATCCCCGTGCCGGTATTGGCGGGACAGGCCGTTAAAAAGCCCAGCTGGGTGTCGAATGCAAACGGGTACTTCTCCCCCACCGATTCGTCCATGCCCAGCGCCAGCTCCGCCGCGCGCTCCAGCTGAAGCCCTGGCAGCAGTCCCTGAAAGCGGACGTGATCCTCCTCGTTCAGCATCACCGTGACCGTGCCGTTGGCCGAGACCATCGCCGCGGAGCGGTCCGCATACTTGAGCAGGTCGTAGCTGATGAGGTGGTGCTCCACCAGCCGGGAGCGCGCGTCCTGCTCCAGCTCGCCCATGCGAAGCAGCGAAAACGACTGCCCGCCCGAGCCGCGGAACACCGCGTCGGACGTCCGCGCGACGACTTCGTTCGCGTACTCGCGCGTCAGCTTCGGCGAAAACGGCAGGTCGTCGTAGTTTCGGGACAGGCGGACCCGGCTCGAGATGACGACGTCCTGTTCCGGCGCCTGAAGGTACTCAACCATCGAGCCCGCCTCCTTTCCCGTCCTCGGAGACGATCCGCTTCGGCGGCTCGACCTTGATGTCGGTCTGCTTCTCCTGCTCGGCCAGCTGCGCGTTCAGCGCGCGGATGGCGTCGCGCAGCTTCGCGGCCTGCTCGTACTCTTCCATTTCGATCGCCCGCTTCAGCCGCTGCTTGAGGCGGTCGATGTTCATCCGGATCGAGACGCCGCTGCGCACCCCTCCGGGAATCCGCCCGGCGTGCTGGGTATTGCCGTGGATGCGCTGCAGCAGCGCGTCCAGCGGCTGGCGGAACGTCTTATAGCAGTTCGCGCAGCCGAGCATCCCGCACTTCTGAAACTCCGCGTACGTCATGCCGCACTGCTCGCACTGAAGCTCTCCGGGCGTCTCGTCCGCCTCCTGCCGCTCCCGGCCGCCGTCCAGGATGTTGTTGAGAATGCCGGCCAGGTTGGAAAAGTCAATCCCCGGAAGCTGCTTTTGATATTTTGCCATGCACACCGGGCAGAGGTTGCGCTCGGTGCGCACGTCGTTTGTAATCGTCATCAAATGAAATTTCGCGGGCCGGATGCCGCACTCCTCGCACATCATTTGCGATCGCCTCCTTCGAGATTTCGAAAGACCTGCATCAGCATATTCCGCAGAACCGCCGCGCGCAGCACGTTCTTTGCGTTGATCGGCAGCGCCAGCGCGTTTCGCGAAATGCCCGCGCGCATCAGCGCGGCCTCGTTTTTCGTCACGAGGCGCAGGTCGGTCAGGTGGGTGATGATGGCGTTCGCCGTCTCCTCGTCCACGGAATTGCCCACCCGGTTGAGCAGGGACTCCAGCAGGTTGCCGTCGTCCCGCTCCTGTATGCGCACGATGCGCACATATCCGCCGCCGCCGCGCCGCGACTCGATGATGTATCCGTGATCCACCGAGAACCGCGTCGCCAGAACGTAGTTGATTTGCGACGGCGCGCAGCCGAAGTGCTGCGCCAATTCGTTTCGCCTCAGTTCGATGTGCGTGTCGTCGCACATCAATTCCTTGATAAAATGCTCTATGTTATCGCTGAGCTGCGCCATGATCTCGCCTCCGTTTGACCATCTTTGACTTTATTATAGCGCAACTCCACGCCGAATGCAAGCGGAAAATTCTGTTTTTCCTTGAACTATTGCAAATTGTTTCCAAATTTTTCCAGAAAACGCCACACGATTCCGGCTGCAATCTCCGCCGCGCGGGGCGCATAGACCTTGAATTCATCTCCATGGGCGCCGTCCGTGGCGTCGGAAACCGCGCGGACCACGCCGCACGGCACATTGTGAACGAAGCAGACCTGCGCGATGGCGGCGCTCTCCTGATCGCAGGTCAGCGCGCTGAACGCCTCAGCGATGCCGCGCTTCTCCTCCGCCGAGGAGAGAAAGCGGTCGCCGGTCGCGACGCGGCCGAACTTCGCGCTCGCGCCGGCCTCTCTCGACGCCGCCATCAGGCCGTCCGCGACGGCGGCGTCGCACGGCAGCGAGACGCGGTCGATCGTCGAGATCATCCCCGGCGGATCGCCGAGCGCCGTGGTGTCCACGTCGTACTGCACGCAGTCGCGCGCGATCAGCGCGTCGAGCAGCCCCAGCCCGGCGGTCAGGCTTCCGCCGACGCCCGAATGCAGCACCAGCCCCGGCGCAAAGCGATCGATCAGCGCCTGCACAGCCATGGCGGCGTTGACCTTGCCGATGCCGCAGCAGAGCACGGCCACCGGCACGCCGCACGCCGTTCCCAGATGGAAGACAAAGGGGCCGCATTCCTCGCGGCGGGCGTCCCCGATCCGGGTTAAGTAAGGCTCAACCTCCATCGGCATCGCGCCGACCAGCGCAATTCGCCTCTCCTGCATCGGTCACACCTCCTCCAACAATGCCACGGCCTGCGCCGAGATTCCGAGCTGTTCGCCCTCGAAGCCGAGCCGCTCGGTCGTCGTCGCCTTAACGTTGACGGCGCCCGTCCCCAGCGCGTCCGCGAGATTTCTGCGCATCTGCGGAATCCATCCGGCCAGCTTCGGCCGCTGAGCGACGATGGTCACGTCCGCATTGGCGACGCGAAAGCCGCGCGCGGCCACGATCTGCATCACCGCATTCAGCAGCTTCATGGACGAGATACCCGCATAGGCGGGGTCGCTGTCCGGGAAGTGGCGGCCGATGTCGCCCTCGCCGAGCGCGCCGAGCAGCGCGTCCATCAGCGCATGCACGGCGACGTCGGCGTCCGAATGGCCGTCCAGTCCCTTCTCGTGCGGGACGTCCACGCCGCAGAGGATCAATTTGCGCCCTTCGCGCAGGCGGTGGACGTCATAGCCGGTGCCGACGCGGAAGGCCGGCCGGCGAAACTCCTCAAAGTCCGACTTCGTGGTCAACTTTCGATTCACCTCCGCGCCCGGGGCCGTCACCAGCCGCACCGAGCCGTACAGGCGCTCAAACAGCGCCGCATCGTCTGTAACCTCCCAGTTCTCCGCCTCGGCGCGCTCGTGCGCCGCCATCAGCCGCGCAAAGCCGAACGCCTGGGGCGTCTGCACCGCACGCAGCGACGCGCGATCGAGCGTCTCGACCGTTCCGTCGGGGCGCACGCGCTTGACCGTGTCCGTCACCGGCGTCGAGATCACGCCGCTGCCGGATTCGCGCGCGGCCTCGACCGTCGCGCGCACCACCTCGGGCGAGACGAACGGCCGCGCGGCGTCGTGCACCGCGACGATCTCCACGCCCTCCGGCAGCGCGCGCAGGCCGTTGTAGACCGACCTGCGCCGGCAGTCGCCGCCAGTGACCACGCGCCGGACCAGCAGGTTTTCGCCCTCGCGCCCGATCAATTCGCGATACGCCGCCTCGTCGGCCGCGGCGATCACCAGAACCAGCCCGTCGAACTGTCCGGACGCCGCGAGCGCGTCCACGCAGCGCGACAGCACGCTGCGGCCGTGCAGCGGAAAGAACACCTTGTTCCGCCCCAGCCCGGCGCGCTCCCCGCGCCCGGCAGCGACGACGATCCCCCAGACGCTCATGACCGCGCGCGGTACATGTCCGCCGCGTCCTGCTTCGCCGCGTGCTCCGCGATGGACAGGATCTCGTATTCGCTGTACTTTTCGCCGAAGCGGATGCCCAGCACGTCCCCGACGCGCACGTCGGTGCCCGGCTTGGCCTCCTTGCCGTTGACGGTCACATGGCCGGTCGAACAGGCGTCGTTGGCGACGCTGCGCCGCTTGATGATGCGGGAAATCTTCAAAAACTTGTCCAGACGGATCGACGTCGGCGCGACGCGCTCCACCGGCTTGCGCGCTTCGATGACCTTTCTGCTCATGGAAACTCCTCCTCGCGTCTGATATAAACGCACTTTTTATGAAATAAACAGGGCAGCCTCCGAGGAAGCAGCCCTGCCGAGAATCGACTCTTAGAATTCGTCCTTCAATCCCTTGCCCGCCTTGAAGGTCGGGAGCTTCTTTGCGGGGATCTCGATGGTCTCCCCCGTGGACGGCTTGCGCCCCACGCGCGCGGCGCGCTCCTTGACCTCAAAAGTGCCAAAGCCCGTCAGCTGAACCTTGTCGCCTTCCTTCAGGGCCTCCAGGATGGTCTCCGTAAATGCGTTCAGCGCGGCCTCGGCCTGCTTTTTCGTGAGTTCGGACTTCTCCGCCATACGGGCGATCAGAGTCGTCTTATTCATGATATTCAACACCTCCAAATTTTGCGCCATGCACGACGCCGCCATGGCAACGGCACATACGTTATTAAATACGCTCCCCGCGGCTGGATTCCTGCCGCGCAGGGCTCTGATCCGACAATTTTACCAAATGCCAATATTTATCCCGCGCCTGCTCGGAAAGATCGCCCCAATCTCCACCGCTGAGCGCCTCGGCTTCAATCTCTTCAAAGCGGCCGACCAGCCGGTCGGACGCCGCGCTCAGCGCAACCTCCGGATCCACGCCCGCGGCGCGTGCCAGCGCGACTGCCTCGAGAAGCGCCTCGCCAACGCTCTGTTCCGCATCCGCGCCGCCCTCCGCCGCGCGCCTGGCCGCGCACGCGAGCGCATCCGCCGCTTCGGCGACGTCCTCTCGCCGGCGGCACGCCTCGTCCAGCCGCTTGAGCACCTTGGCGGCGCGCATGGTGGCCGGCAGCGAGCGGGCGATTCCCCGCATCGATTCAGCCACCGTGCGCTGCCCGCGCTCGGCCATCTTGTTCTTCGCCCAGAGGTCGGCCACGGCCTCGGAGTCGGCCGCGCGGTCTCCGCCGAAGATGTGCGAATGGCGGCGGATCATCTTCTCCGAGATGGCGGTCGTGACGTCGCCGATTGCAAACTCGCCGTGCTGCCGCGCGATCTCGGCGTGCAGCACGACCTGAAGGAGCATGTCGCCCAGCTCGTCGCAGAGGTGGTCGGGATCGCCTTCATCGATCGCTCCGGCGACCTCATAGGCCTCCTCGACGACGTAGGGGCGGAGCGAGCGGTGCGTCTGCGCGCGATCCCACGGGCAGCCGTCCGGGCCGCACAGCGTCTCGATGATCTCGCACAGCCGGTCAAATCCATAGCGCTCCAGCCCGCCCAGCGCGCGCACCGCCGGCACAAACGCGCAGGTTCGGTGGTCGTAGGCGCGCAGGCGGTCGAGGTTGTACAGCTTCGTGCGCGCCACGCCGCCGTCGCCCATCCGCACGGCGATTTCGCTCTCCTCGGGATAGACCTCCATCAGCTTGAGCTTGACCTCGGCGGCCAGCTCGCGGCTGTCCAGCTCGCGCACGAGCGCGCACTTGGCCGAACTCAGGTGAAAGTTCTCCCAATCCGACGCCGCCAGCAGTTGCGCGGCGTCCTGCGCGCGCGCGAAAAGCGCGCCCTCCGCCGGTACGCCGGCGACGACGCGCACATCCCTCTCCCCGCCGCCGAGCAGCGCACCGACGCTCGCATCGCGCACGTCAAACACGCCGTAGACGACGTCGCCCGCCTCCGCCGCGCGCCGGACGGCCTCCGCCGCAGCGCGGGCGTGATCGTCAAAATCCTCGCACGATTCGTACAGCGCGTCGAGCGATTCAAACGCGATGCCCTCGCCGCGCAGCCATTCCGCACAGCCGCAGCGCGACGTGTGCAACAGGATCCTCGCGCCGCTCTTCAGCAGCGACACGGCCTCAAGCGTCAGCTGGTTCGGCTCGTAACCGACGCCGACGACGACAATTTTTCCCATGCGTACCGCTCTCCTGTCCATTTGTACCGTTCCATTATAGCACGCGGAGCGGCGTGGCGCAAGGGCTGCGCCGGAAGCACAGGTACCGTCCCGCGCAAGGGATCACCATCTGGTTAAGCCGACCTTCGCCTCGCGCGGCCGCCGCTCCGGTCTGGCTCACTGCTCCATCTGGCGGCCGACGATGCTGGCCGTCGTCTCGGCGACCTTGCGGTCGACGTCGCACATCGACGCGCCGGCCTCCTTGCTCAGCAGGATCAGCCCGCCGATGATCTCGCCGTCGGCGAGGATCGGCGCGACGATCTGCGCGGTATACGCCTCGGGACGGTCGTCGGCGACCAGCGGGATCATCCGCGCGCCGGAGGAGAGGTTCATCACGGCGATCTGACGGTTCTGCAAAATCTGCTCCACCTCGGGGCTCAGCGCCTTTTCCGCATACTCGCGCTTCGCCGCGCCGGACGAGGAGACGATGCAGTCCCGGTCGCAGATCAGCGCGACGTGGCCGAGCGTCCGGTAGAGCGAATCGGTGTAGTCCTTGGCGATGGCGGAAATCTCGCCGATCGGGGAATACTTCTTCAATACGACCTCGCCGTCGTGGTCGGTAAAGATTTCCAGCGGGTCGCCCTCGCGGATGCGCAGCGTCCGGCGGATCTCCTTCGGGATGACCACGCGGCCCAGTTCGTCAATTCTGCGCACGATGCCTGTTGCTCGCATATCCAAAACTCCTTTTTTCGCGTCGATGCCGGAAAACGCGCCGGATTCTGTCGCCGGCGCCGGCTTACGGATTTCGCGGTTATTGTTCGTCCGGCGTGACCGGATTATGCGCCGCCTGCGCGAAAAACGCGCCCTTTCCCGCGAGTTCACAGAAAATTGCGCGCGCGTGATTTACATCCGCGCATTTTATGGGTATAATTGAAAGAAAAGGTGTCGAGGGGCGAACGCATGGAGCTTTATCAGGAGGTTGAACGCGCGCTGACGAAGGAGTATCGAAAGCGCATCTGGCGGCCGTTTCTGTCGGCGCTGAAGGACTACCGGCTCGTCAACGACGGCGACCGAATCGCCGTGTGCATCTCCGGCGGGAAGGATTCCATGCTGCTGGCCAAGTGTATGCAGGAATTGAAGCGCCACAGCCCGACCGACTTCTCGCTGACCTTCCTCGTGATGGATCCCGGCTACGCGCCGGAAAACCGGCGGCGCATCGTCGAAAACGCCGGGCGGCTGAACATCCCCATCGAGATCTTCGAGACGGACATCTTCGATTCCGTCGCGGCCATGGGCGGCTCGCCGTGCTACATGTGCGCAAAGATGCGCCGCGGGTACCTCTACCGCGAAGCCAGCCGCCGCGGCTGCAACAAGATTGCGCTGGGGCACCACTTCGACGACGTGATCGAGACGATCCTGATGAGCATGCTCTACGGCGCCCAGATTCAGGGCATGATGCCCAAGCTGCACAGCGACAATGTGCGCGGAATGCAGCTGATCCGCCCGCTGTACAAGGTGCACGAGGAGGAGATCATCCGCTGGCGCGACGACTACGGCCTGTCCTTCCTGCGCTGCGCCTGCCGGCTGACCGAGGGCAGAAGCGTCGGCGACGACGAAGGCGACTCCAAGCGCCTGGAGATGAAGCGCCTGATCCGCCAGCTCAAGGAGGTCTATCCGACCGTCGACCGAAACATCTTCCACAGCGTGCACAACGTCAGCCTCGATACGATGATCCGCTGGAAATACGACGGCCGGGAATTCAGCTTCCTGGACGGCTACGAGGACTAGAAGACCAACAGAATTTCGGTTTTGACCCGGCACAGGATGGAGGGAATGCTCTGTGAAAATCATGCTCATCAACGGCCCGAGCGTCAACATGACCGGCGCGAAGGAGATCGACGCCTACGGCAAGACGGCGTTCGACGCCATGATCGAAAACCTCGAGCAGGTCGCCGCGCGCAAGGGCCATATGCTGACCTGCTTTCAATCGAACTCGGAGGGGCAGCTGATCGACTGGCTCCAGCAGGCGCACTTTGAACACTATGACGGCGTCATCCTAAACCCCGGCGCGCTCTCGCATTACAGCATCGCGCTGCGCGATGCGATCGGCAGCTGCGGGCTTCCCTGCATCGAAGTGCACATGGGAAACGTGTTCCGCCGGGAAGCGATGTATCGCGAATCGGTCACGATGGGCGTCTGCACCGGTCATATCGGCGGGTTTGGCGCCATGGGCTATGTGCTGGCGATGGATGCGCTGGCCGCCGTCAAGGCCGCCAAGCCGCAAAAGAATACATGAGGTGCGTCCATGCATGAGATTCGAGACAAGCTCAGACACGAGCGCGCACACCTGCACGAAAAGAGCAAGCGCGGCTTTCTGCATTTTCTCTTCGGCCGCAGCACGCTGATCCTGCTGCTGCTTGCGGCGCAGGTCTTCTTGCTGATCGGGCTGTTTGCGCGCTGGCAGTTCTCGGCGTATGCCTACGGCTTGAGCTACGTCCTTTCGGCGTTCATGGCCGTCTACCTGCTCAACCGCCCGATGAACGCCACCTCCCGCCAGACGTGGCTGATCCTGATTCTGCTGCTGCCCGTGCTGGGCACGCTGCTGTACATCTATGTGGACATGGACATCGGCCACCGCCTGGTTCGCGGCCGGCTGGAGCAGATCGGCAAGGAAACCGACGGTCTCCTGCCCCGGCAGGAGCGCCTGATGGAAGCCGTGCGCATCGCCGAGCCGGAGCTGCACAGCCTCGCAAACTATACGCTGCGCGTTGGCGGCTTCCCGATATACACCGATACGCACGTCGACTACTTCCCACAGGGCGAGGACAAGTTCCCCGCCCTGCTCGAAGCGCTCGAGCGCGCCGAGAAGTTCATCTTCATGGAATACTTCATCATCGACGAGGGCTACATGTGGGGCAGCGTGCTGGAGATCCTCGCGCGCAAGGCGCGGCAGGGCGTGGACGTGCGCGTGCTCTACGATGGCACCTGCGCCGTATTCCGTCTGCCTTACCGCTATCCGGAAAAGCTGCGCGCGATGGGCATCCAGTGCAAGATGTTCTCGCCGATCCGCCCTCTGGTGTCCACCCATTACAACAACCGCGATCACCGCAAGATCGTCGTCATCGACGGACACACGGCCTTTACCGGCGGCATCAATCTGGCCGACGAATACATCAACCGCAAGGAGGTCTACGGCCACTGGAAGGACACGGCCATCATGCTCCGCGGCCCCGCCGTGCGCAGCTTCACGCTGATGTTTCTGCAAATGTGGCACGTCACGGAGTGGAAGGTCGAATACGCGCCGTACCTGAGCGCGCCGATTCCGCCCGCGCCGCCCGAACCGGGCTTCGTGCTGCCCTACGGCGACAATCCGTTTGACGACGAGCGCGTGGGCGAGGCCATCTACCTGGACATCATCAACCGCGCCGAGCGCTATGTCCACATCATGACGCCCTACCTGATCATCGACGGCGAGATGACCTGCGCCCTGACCCTCGCGGCCAAGCGCGGCGTGGACGTCAAGCTCATTCTGCCGCACATTCCCGACAAGAAGTCGGCCTTCTCGCTGGCCTACACCCACTATCGGGAGCTGCTGCGCGCCGGCGTCCAGATCTTTGAATACACGCCGGGCTTCGTCCACGCGAAGGTGTTCGTCAGCGACGACGAGAAGGCCGTGGTGGGAACGATCAACCTCGACTACCGCTCTTTGTACCTGCACTTTGAATGCGCGGCCTATCTGTTCCAGATGCCCGTCATCGACGACATCGAGCGGGATTTCCACAGCACCCTGAAGCGCTGCCAGCAGGTCACCCTCGAATCCATGAAGCACGACCGCCTCTACCGCAAGGTCCTCGGGCCGCTGCTCAAGCTCTTCGCCCCGCTGATGTGAGGCGAACGTCTGCGGCAGGACAGATGCACATTCTCGAGCGGTCGAAGCGCCCTCTCCTTCGCCAGCGGATCACGCGCCGCCGGCGCCTTCAGAGGGGCTTCGGCCGCTCTTTTGCTGCAAATCCGCCCCGGCCTGCGAAGAATCCGGCAGGCCGTTTTGCGCGATTTCGCGCAGGTTGGACGCGATCTGTTCCAGCGACTCGTACAGAATCGCGCGCGCGCTTTCGTCCAGCGCGCTTCCCGCCAGCTCGACCGCGAGGCTCGCCCTGCGGCAGACGAATTCCGCGGCCGCGACGCCTTCGTCCGTCAGCTTCAGCTTTCCCCCGTAGAGGTTCCGATGGCCGCCTTCCTTTCGCACCATCCCCTTCTTCTCCATGGCGGAGAGCATCCGCGAGACGTCCGCCTTGTCCCTGCCGCACAGCTCGCACAGCTGTCCGGCGGTGAGTCCCTCCGGATGGCGGTACAGCGCCGTGAGATAGATCGAATGAACGCCCCTGAGCCCCCGGCGCTCCATCTCCTTGGAGGCGATTTTGTGCCAGTAGCGCGAAATCTCCGCAATCGCCACCGAAAAGCGCTCAAACCTGTCAATCATGCTCCATTCTCCTTTGCCGCGCCAGTTTATCCAAATTATACGCCAAATCCGTTGACAATTCAACATCCACGCCGTACAATACCAGATGTTGTATTTTCAACATCTCGACAAAACCGATGAAGGAGTGTGCTTATGAATTCATCCAGAAAAACCATGGCGCGCTGGAAAAAGGTGGTTTTCGCCATCGTCGCGGCCATGCTGGCCATCGCACTGATCGCAGGAATCGCGGTGTATGCCGTCTGGCACGACGAACTCGCCACCCTTGCCAGCATCACGCAGGTGCGGCCGCGCAACGACGCTCACCTGGACGGCTCGGTCTACACGATGCATGTGAAGGGCGGCTTCTATCTGGACGATTTCGTCGCGCAGGGCGGCGTTTCAAACGACGCGGAACTGATCGCGTTTATCACCGGAAAGATCACCAAGGGGCTTTTGGGAATCAGCGCGCCGGAAATCGGCTGCTCGTCGTTCACGGCCACGACGGCGGAGGGCGACCAGCTGTTTGCCCGCAACTATGACTTCTCCAAGACCAACACCTGCCTGGTGTTCACCGAGGCGAACGAAGGGCGGCACGCCAGCATCTCCACCGCCGATTTGCAATTCCTGGGCATTGACGTGGATTCGGATCTGACCGGTTTGATGGACAAGATCACCTGCCTCGCCGCGACCTACGCGCCGCTGGACGGCATCAACGACGCCGGCGTGGCCTGCGGCATCTACATGACCTACCAGGGCGCGGAAACCGTTCCCACCGATCAGAACACGGACAAGCCCGACTTCACCTCCACCACGCTGCTTCGCCTGATCCTGGACTACGCCGACGACGTGGACGAGGCCGTGGAGATCGCATCGGCGTATGACATGCACGATTCCGCGAACACCTCCTACCACTACATGGTGGCCGACGCCAGCGGCCGCAGCGCCGTGCTCGAGTGGGTCGGTTCGACCGACGCCACCGACAACGACGGCTCCCAGCGCCAGCTGGTGGTGCACTACAACGATGCCGACGCGGCGCTCGGCGAGGCCGAAGCCGCCAGCGACTTCCAGTGGGTCACCAACTTCATCCTCCAGCCCGGCTATTACGCCGATTCCGACGAATCGGAGATGAAGGGGCTCGACCGCTACGAGCGGATCTATCAGGAGCTGAGCGCCACGGACGGCGTGGTCGCCGACGAACAGGCGGCGATGGACATCCTCGCCATCGTCGGCCGCAGGTCCTGGGACAACGATGACGGCAACGGCTGCACCGTCCACAGCGTCGTCTACAACCTGACCGACCGAACCGTGCGCTGGGTGCCCAACGAGAACTTCGACGATCCCACCGCGGTCTTTGAATTCAGCTTAGAGGATGTCTGAGAAAGGAACGATCCCTTCGAGCAAATCTTCGACCCATCTTCGCGGGCTTAGCAGAGCTAAGCCCGCGAATTCGCAGCGCCAAAATGGCGGCAAAGGCGCCGAATTGCATTCCGGGGAATTTACAAAGCCCGCCTGGCCCAATGCAAACCCCATCCCGGAGAGCGGCGCCTTATCCGAAAGGCTTCACAAAACCAGCGGCAAAAACGGGAATTGCCTCCATCAAGAATCGTGGACGCAATTCCCGTTTAGTCCGCTCAAAAGCGCACGAACCTCCCCCGCTCCGCCTGCCCTGCAGCAAGGCAGCGCAGGGACGCACAGCCCTGCTTCGCCCGTTCCCGCGCCCCATCCGCACAGATTTTATGCGGCCTTATTGCGGGCTTCTGTTCTGGCGATCTGCTTTTGGAAGATCACATTCATTCGCATGGAAATCAAATAGACCGCCAGGGGAACATCGATAAAGATCAGCGCGGGGAACAAACAGCAGGTAATCAGAAAAAGTGCCAGCAAAATGAACAGATACAGAATCGTCGAAGGAAGCTGGCTAAATGTCAAGCCAATGGCCGCGGAAATGCATTGCGCCGTGCTCTGCCTGAACATGGCTAGAAGCGCTGCGGTATAGATCACAATGCCCGCGTAAATGGAACATGCTAAAACGAGCGCAGCATAGTACCTGCCCCCGGCGGAAAAATCAGCCGCTGCCAGCACTCCCGCCCGGCAGAGCGTGTGCCCGACAATCATGGCATCCAGCGCGACAAACACATACAAGAGCCAAATAAAGGTTCCCTGTTTTATGTTCGCGCAAAAG
>LHCFI01400__coassemble_1991_pt1 | contig 15598 bp, 15 predicted proteins | sample LHCFI01400__metabat2_low_PE_009 | metagenome-assembled genome bin LHCFI01400 | reverse complement strand
CCTCGCTGCTACTCGCCTTCGGCTCCCTTTTATCGCCGGAATCACCTTCGGCGCTGTTCGTCCGGACTTGCTGCGTCTTCGGTCTTCGCGGAACCGAATTGCCGTCACGCCGTCGATTGAATCTATGTCCCTCGATTGCCCGGCATTACAGGCGGAACTTGCGGTTGCCCGTGTTCTTGCCCAGCAGCATCATCATCTTGAACGTCACCGCGTCGTCAAAATTGCGCAGGTCGAGTCCGATGGCGCGCTGCACCTTCTCCAAGCGGTAGACCAGCGTGTTGCGGTGGATGTACAGCTTGCGCGCGGTCTCGGAGAGGTTCAGGCTGTTGTCGAAGAACGTTTCAATGGTGTGCACCATCTCTTCGTTAAACAGCCGCGCGGTCTTGCGGTTGAAGATCTTGCTGTTGTAGTTCGCACTCATCTCCGGCGAAACTTCGCTCAGGAAGCGCTCGAGCAGCAGGTTGCGGTAGACGAAGATCGAGCGGTTGCTGTGGTAGATCCTGCCGACGTTGATCGCGCTGCGCGCCTCCTCAAACGCCTCGGGCATGTTGATCAGATCCTCGTGCGGCTCGGAGACGCCCACGAAGACGTCCTTGCCCGTCTCGGTCAGGAACGAATTCTCGATCGCGCGCGCGTACTCCTCCATCTCCTCGAACGGCTCCTCGTCGCTGAGCTTCTTGAGCATCGCGACGGAATGGCGGCCGACCTCGGTCATCAGGTCATCCTCGCTGTCCAAGCCGTCGGACATCATCTGAAGCGCGGCTTCCGCATCGAGATCCTGGAAGTAGAAGTACAGCACGCAGCGGTTGCCGTGCATCGGAATGTCGTGCTCGGCGGCGAGCGATTCAAATTCCGAAGTCTCCACCTCGCCGCGCAGGATCAGCCGGAGCGACTGCTCGCGGTTTGTCTGGCTCATGTCCTCGCGCAGGAGCATGTTGATGAGTTCCGCACACAGAAGCGCGCACTTCTTGACCTCTTCGCTGTTGCCCTGCAGGCAGACGAACACCGGCTGGTCGTCCGCGGTGCCGATCAGGGTGATGCCGCCGTAGACGAGCGGCTCGGTTGGATTCTGGCGAATCGCGTCCGGCAGGTTGAACACGCGCTGGTCGCCCTCCGGCAAAATGACATTGCCGGAATTGTCCAGCAGCAACGCGGACATGTCGATCATATTCAGAATTCGAGCGATTTTGATCGTAACTCGATGATCCAGATACATGTCAATCCTCCATATTCTATGAAAGTATGATTCTTCTATAGTATACCCTCTTGCCTTGGCCGCAGTCAAGCAGAAATGTGTAACCGCGGTTATATTCGGGTTAAAAAGCAGCTTTTTTGTGCGAATCAACCAAATTTTAAAGTTCCCCAAAGCCGCGGAAGAATTTGCCCCGAGGCTTTCGTTTGATTTATCGGCCTTTTTGTGCTATAATGGTTGTGATGCAAATTCAACCGTTGCAACGACCCTCCGGCACGTTCCGGAAAACCGAAATGAGGAAACGCCTATGAAATATTACAGCACTCGAAGCGGAAGTACCGCGGCGACCGGGCCGGAGGCCATTCTGCGCGGAATCGCGCCGGACGGCGGGCTGTATACGCCGCTCGACTTCTCCGGAATGCAGATCCGCCCCGCCGATCTGTTGGACATGTCGGCCATCGAGATCTCGGCCACGGTCGTCGGCAAGCTGTTTCCGGACTTCGCCCCTGGCGAAATGAATCAACTGATCGAGCGCGCCTACCGCGGCAAATTTGAAACCGACGAGCTGACGCCGGTGGTTCCCGTCGGCGATCGCTATGTGCTCGAACTGTTCCGCGGGCCGACGTCCGCATTCAAGGATGTGGCGCTGTCCGTGCTGCCGCGGCTGATCGTCGCTTCGCGCGAAAAGCTCGGCGTGACGGACGAAATCGCCATCCTCACCGCCACCAGCGGCGACACGGGCAAGGCGGCGCTGGAAGGCTTCCGCGATGTGCCGGGCACGCGCATCGTCGTGTTCTATCCCGACGGCGGCGTCAGCGACGTCCAGCGCGCCCAGATGGTCACGCAGCAGGGCGCGAACGTGCGCGTCTGCGCGATCCGCGGCAATTTCGACGACGCACAGGCCGGCGTCAAGGCGATCTTCGCCGACGACGAGGCGAACGGCTGGGCGGCAAAGTCCAGCGTCCGGCTGTCGAGCGCGAATTCCATCAACCTCGGCCGCCTTGCGCCGCAGGTCGCTTACTATTTCAAGTCCTATGCCGATCTGGTGCTGACCGGAGCGGTCACGCTCGGCGACGAGGTCAACTTCGTCGTCCCGACCGGCAACTTCGGCGATATTCTCGCCGGCGAACTCGCGCGGCGGATGGGCCTGCCGGTCGGCAAGCTGGTCTGCGCCTCCAACGCCAACAACGTATTGACCGATTTCATCCGCACCGGCCGCTATGACCGGCGGCGCGAGTTCCACAAGACGGTCTCTCCGTCGATGGACATCCTCGTCTCCAGCAACCTCGAGCGCTACCTGCTGCTGGCGTCGGACTGCGATTTTGCGCTCGTCCGCCGGCTGATGGACGAACTGCGCGATACCGGCGTCTACGAGGCGCCCGCGAGCCTGCGCGAGACGATGCGCCGCCGATTTAGCGCCTACTGCGCCACCGACGCCGAGGCCATCGAGGCCATCGGCCGCGTCTGGCGCGAGCAGGAATACCTGCTCGATCCGCACACAGCGGTCGCTTGGGTCGCCATGGAGCGCTTCTGCAGGGAGGCCGCGCCCACAAACGCGACGGTCGTGCTCTCCACCGCCTCGCCGTACAAATTCCCCCACACGGTGCTGCGCGCCATGGACGGCGAGGTTCCGCAGGACGGCTTCGAGGCGATGGACCGGCTGTTCGACCTGACGGGCGTGCCGGTTCCCAAAAACCTCACGGAGCTTCGCGGAAAGCGCGCGCGCTTCAGCGACTGCATCGGCCGCGAGGAGATGCTCCCCTACGCCCAGCGGGCGGTGCAGCCATGAGCGGCGTGCGCGTGCGCGTGCCGGCGACGACGGCGAATCTGGGGCCGGGCTTCGACTGCCTCGGCTGCGCGCTGACGATGCACGCCTCCTTCACCTGCGAGACCATCGACGCAGGTCTGGAGATCACCGGATGCCCGGAACCATTCCGCAATGCGGACAACCTGTTCGTCCAGGCGTTCCGCCGCGCAGAGCGGGCGATCGGCGCGGCAGAGACGGCGTTTCGCCTGCACATCGCCACCGATGTGCCCGTCTCGCGCGGGCTGGGCTCCAGCGCGACGCTGCTTGCCGGCGGGGTTGCGGCGGCGAACGCGCTGCACGGAAGCCCGCTGAGCCGGCAGGCGATGGTCGAGCTGTGCAACGAACTGGAGGGACACCCGGACAACGTCGCCCCGGCGGTGCTGGGCGGCATGTGCGCCTCGCTGGTGCGCGACGGCCGTCCGGTGACGGCGCGGGTCGACGTCTCGTCCGAAGTGGGCTTTATCGCGCTGATTCCGAATTACGCGAGCGAAACCCGGGCGATGCGCGCGGCATTGCCGAAGGAGATTCCGTTTGCGGACGCGGTGTTCAACGCCTCGCACCTGGCGGTGCTGCTGCGCGCGTTCGAGGCCGGCGACTTTTCCCAGATCGCCGCGGCGATGGACGACCGGCTGCACCAGCCCTACCGCCGCCCGCTGCTGCCCGAATTCGACCGGGCCGAGCGCGCGGCGCGCGAAGCGGGTTGCGCCGCATTCTGCCTAAGCGGCTCGGGCTCGACCTGCTTGGGCGTCGCGCGCGCCGGCGAGACGGCGCAGATCGCCGGCAAAATTGCATCCGCCCTCGCGGGATCGCCCTGCGAATGGCGCGCCGTCGCGCTGGACATCGACCGCGAAGGCGTGGTCTGCTCGCCCATTCTCTGACGGAGTGGAAGCCATTCGACTTTTCAGGACAATTCCAATGCCAACCGTATAAATCCCCCTGCCGTCCGCATAAGCATGGAACAGCGACGACAGGAGGGATTTTTGCATGGCTTTGGAGACAAAAAAGCAGGTCATCGAGGTGGAGGCGCTGATCGGCGCGCAGTACAGCCAGGTGCTCGTGCGCGCAGAGGCGCTGGTGCCCGGCGCCGGCCGCTCGGCGATCGAGCCGCTGATGGCCGAGGCCAACGTGTCGATCTCGGGCATGGACGTGCAGACCGACCGGCTGGTGTTGGACGGCACGGCCTATTGTCAGGCGGTCTACCGGCAGGGCGAAGAATCCACGCTGCGCGCGCTGACCGCGCAGGCGACGCTCAATCAGGTCATCGACGTGCCCGGCGCATCGACGGGTATGCTCAGCCGGGCGCTTGCGCAGGTGGAACACGTGGAAGCGAAGTATGAAAACGGCCACATGGTCTTTCTGGTCACCTGCGGCATTCAGGCGCAGGTGCTGGAACTTCGGCAGACGGAATTGATCGACTCGATCTCCGGCGTGGACGGATTGCAGACGGTCTATGCCGACGTTTGTTCGTTCAAGCTGGCGGCGGATACCGACGCGGACGTCCTCGTCAAGGGCGAAATCGCGCTGCCGGTGGCGCTGGACGCACGGACGTCGCTGATGGACTGGGGCTCGGCGTCGATCGACAGCGCCGAACCGGATCTGGGCGGGCTGCGCGTCAAAGGGCGCGTGCAGGTGGAGACGCTGATCTCCAGCGGCGTGGTCGGCCGGCCGGCCGCGCTCATCAAATACCCTCTGGAATTCGACCGGCTGGTCGAGCTGCCGGACTGGCTGGTCAAGGATGCGTTCGCGATGGTCGCGATCCGTCGGATCCAATCGCAGGTCGAGCAGAGCGAGGGCGGCGAGGACGCGACTTTGACGGTGAGCGTCGAGCTTCGGCTGACCGTGCAGGCCAACGCCGAGGACTGCGTGGACGCGCTGCGCGACGCCTACACCACCGAGGGCAATTCTCTCGACGTCACGCGCGCGGAGCTCGACCTCTGCTCCGGCATCGACCGGGCGCAGTTTACCGAAAGCGTGCGCGGCACGGTGCTGCTGGGCGAGAACGCGCCCGGCGTCGGAACGGTGGTGGCCGTGCGCGTCCGGCCGGAAATCGGCCAGCGGGTCAACGAAAACGGCCGGGGCAAAATCGAAGGATTGCTCGAAGCCACGGTGCTCTACATGCCCGGCGGCTCGGACCTCCCCGCCGCGGCGCAGGCGGAGATGCCGTTCTCCATCGACGTGCCCTCGCCGCTCAGCGACGAATCGTGGATCGCCGTCGAGGTCGTCTCGGCGGAGGCCAACGCGCTGATGAGCGACCGGCTGGAGATGAAGACGATGCTCAACGTCTGCTGCGAGACGCGCCAGCGCAGCCGCGCGACGGTGGTGCAAGACGTCTCCGAGGGCGCGCCGGTTCAGAAGCGGCCGGGCATTGTGATCCTCTGGCCGTGCCAGGGCGAGGACGGCTGGGCCATCGGCAAGCGCTACGGCATCCCGGTGGACAGCGTGACGTGCGAGGGAACGCGTCAGGTGGAGCCGGGCAAGCCGATCGTGCTCAAGCTCTGAGCCTGCGCATATCGGCTCGCCTTTTGCACAAAATGTTTTCACTGGGACAGGGAAGCGTCAGCCGCATGAAAAAGGTGGGCGCTTAACCTGTCCTTTCTTGTTTTTTTCGCGATGCGGCGATACAATGATGTTGCTTCACATCTACCGCGGGAGGATTGTGCAATGGAGCGCATCGAAAACACCACCAATACCATCGTCGACGGCGTGATCTGGAAGGGGCTGCTGAAATTCTTCTTTCCAATTATGCTGGGCACGCTGTTCCAGCAGCTGTACAACACCGTCGACGCCGTGGTCGTCGGCCAGTTCGTGGGCACGCAGGCGCTGGCAGCGGTCGGCGGCTCGTCCTCGCAGATCGTCAATTTGTTCATCGGCTTCTTCGTCGGCCTGTCGTCCGGCGCAACCGTCATCGTATCGCAGTACTTTGGCGCGCGCGAGGACAAGGGCGTTTCGCGCGCGGTGCACACCGCCATGGCGCTCGCGTTCATCGCCGGCGCGGTCATGACGGTGGTTGGCCTCGTGTTCGCCCCGGCCATGCTCGAAATCATGAACACAACTGAGGACACCATGGCCGATTCCACGCTCTATCTGCGCATCGTCTTCTTGTCCATGATTCCCTCAATGGTCTACAACGTCGGATCGAGCATCCTACGCGCCATCGGCGATTCGCGCAGTCCGCTGTACTTTCTCGCCGCGGCATGCCTGGTCAACGTCGTGCTCGACCTCGTATTTGTGCTGGTCTTCCGCATGGGCGTGGCCGGCGTGGCGATCGCGACGTCCATCGCCCAGGCGGTCAGCGCCGTGCTGGTGTTCGTCGCGCTGTGCCGCGCGAAGGGCAGCTACCGCATCATCCCCCGGGAAATCCGCCCGGAGAGAGAGCTGCTGGCGCGCACGGTGCGCATCGGGCTGCCCACGGGGCTTCAGTCCGTGCTCTATGCCGTCTCCAACATCATCATCACGACCTCGATCAACGGCTTCGGCACCGACACCGTGGCCGCGTGGGTCGCGTTCGGCAAGGTCGACGCGCTGTTCTGGCTGATTCTGAGCGCGTTCGGCGTGGCGATCATGACGTTCGTCGGCCAGAACTACGGCGCGCGAAAGTTCGACCGCGTCCACAAGAGCCTGAAGGTGGCGCTGGCCATCGCCGCAGTCACGTCGATCGTGTTCAGCGCGGTGCTGCTGCTGGTTGGACAGTATGTCTTCCGGCTGTTCACAAACGACCAGACCGTCATGGACGTCGCCATCTACATGATGATGTGCATGGTGCCCGGCTATGTGCTCTACGTTCCCATCGAACTCATCAGCGGCGCGCTGCGCGGCATGGGCGACACGCTGATTCCGACGGTCATCACGGCGGTCGGCATCTGCGCGCTGCGCGTGCTCTGGATCTTCGCCGTCGTGCCGCTCTGGCACGACATCCTCGCCATCACGATCAGCTATCCGATCTCCTGGCTGCTGACCTCCGCCGCATTTATCCTCTACTACGCGCGCGTGCGCCGGAAGCTGCTGCCGGTCTGAGCTTTGCCGCATTCTGAAATCCTCTTTGAAGGGAGCTGTGCTACGATGAAAACCCTGGTCCTCTACTATTCCAAAACCGGCTTTACCCAGCGCTACGCGGAGTGGATCGCCGAGGAGACCGACGCCGACTGCGAGCCGTTCGACCACCGCGACGGCGTGCGCTTCGGCGACTATGACGCCGTGCTGTTCGGTTCGAGCGTTCACGCGGGCTCAATCCGAAAACTCAAGTGGTTCAAAAAGCAGCTGCCCGACTGGGAGGGCAAGCGGCTGGGCGTATTCGCCGTCGGCGCGATGCCGAACGGCGGCGAAACCGCCAAGCAGATGTTTGCGCAGAACCTGACCGACGCGGAGCGCAGCAGAATCGCGACGTTTTATCTGCCCGGCGGGCTGAACTACGAGCGCATGGGCGCACTCGACCGGGCGATGATGTCCGCATTTCGGAAGATGCTCGCCAGCAAGAAGGACCGGACGCCCGAGGATGATATGGCCCTGTCCGCCATCTCCAAGTCCTACGACGCCAGCGACCGCGCCGCCATCGCGCCCATCGTTCGCTGGATCGGCGGCAGGGATTGACGCGCGCCCGGCAACGTGGTATAATAGAATATGCCAATTTATGAGAGGACGGTGTTTCCAAGGGGAATCGCGTCCTCTTTATCTTTCGGAGGGAATCGAATGGATGCGCGCACCCTGCTGGAAATCCTGCACGTCGCTGAGCGGCTGAAAGACACGCCGCGGCACTCGTGGACGTCGACCGGCCGGCGCGAGAGCGTCGCCGAGCACAGCTGGCGGCTGGCCGTGATGGCGTGGTTTCTGCGGGACAGATTTCCCAAGGCGGATTGGGAAAAGGTGCTTGTCATGGCCGTGCTGCACGATCTCGGCGAGGCGTTTACCGGCGACATCCCCGCGTTTGTCAAGACCGACGGCGATCGCGAGGTCGAAGCCGGCGAAATGGAGCGCTGGTGCGACCGCCTGCCGCCTCCCTATGGCGAAGAACTGCGCGCGCTGTTCCGCGAAATGGAAGCGCTCGACACGCTGGAAGCAAAAATTGTCAAAGCGCTGGACAAGCTCGAAGTGCTCGTTCAGCACAACGAGGCCGACATCTCCACATGGCTCCCGCTTGAGTACGATCTGAACATGACCTACGGAAACGAATACGTTGCTTTTTCAGACGACTTGATGGACATCCGGCGCGAGATCCTGGGCGACACCGTCGACAAGATCGCGCGCGAGGGCAATCGGAACGAAAGGGACAAAGGAGCGGATCTCAATGCATGATTCCCATACAGAAGCGTCATTGCCGGCGCGCGCGGCAGCCGCGTTTTCGCGCTTCGCGGAAAAGTACGGTGAGCGCTCGCTGGCCGACTGCCTGAACCGCAACCGCCAGCGCGGCATCGCCGATTCGGATTACGACTGCGAATCGGAAGCCGAGACCGTCCGCCTTCTCCTCGAGGGAACCGGGCCGGACAGCATTCTCGAAACCGAGCGCCTCTCACTTCGCGAGATGACGCGCGACGACCTGCCCGCACTGCGGGCCATCCTGCAGGATCCCGTCGTCATGACCGCCTACGAGGGCGCCTTCTCCGAGGAGGAGGTCGAGCAGTGGCTCGTAAAGCAGCAGCTGCGCTATGCGCACGACGGATTTGGCCTCTGGGCCGTGCTGGACAAGGTGACGGGCAAAATGATCGGCCAGTGCGGGCTGACCATGCAGGATGCAAACGGCCGGCAGGTCGTCGAAGTGGGCTATCTGTTCCGGCGCGACCACTGGCATCGCGGCTATGCGACCGAAGCCGCGCGCGCATGCAAGCGCTACGCCTTCGACGTGCTCGACGAGGACGAAGTCTTTTCGATCATCCGCGACAACAATCTCGCCTCGCAGGCGGTCGCGCGGCGAAACGGCATGGAGCCGCGCGGAATGTTCGTCAAACACTACCGCGGCGTGGAAATGCCGCACATCATCTTCTCCGCCTACCGTCCGTAGACGCCGCGCGCCGCCAGTCCGCGGAGTAGGGGCGCAAGTCCACAGGCTCGAGGGCCTACATGAATGAAAGCGATTGCTGTTTGCCAACATAGATGACACATAAAACAAAAATTGCCGCTGATTCTCATCGAATCAGGGCAATTTTTGTATTTGCAGGCTCGGCCAGCATTCTGGTCGATGGAGGAATGACAACCTCTTTCCACCGTCCCCGCTTTGCCCGGCGCAGGGCGCGCCGGCTCAATACCCCTCCAGCGCGACGGCGCGCCCTTCCCGCAGCGACGCGGGCACGTCGAGCACGCGCTGGTTGGACGAGCCGCGAAAGCGCAGGTCGAGCGAGCGCTGGCCGAGCACAAACGGGCCGTCGACGAGCACGTCGACCGCCTCAAGCAGCGCGCGCCATTCCGCTGCGCCCTCGAGCAGATCCTCAAACCAGTATCCCGTGTAGCACCATACATTCAGCCCCGCCGCCCGCGCGCCGCGCGCAATTTCCGCGCACGCCTCCGCCTGCGCAAACGGCTCGCCGCCCGACAGCGTCACGCCGTCGAGCAGGAAGTTGTCGCGAATTCGCGCGAGGATCTCCTCTGTATCGGCGGGCGTGCCGCCCGAAAAATCGTGCGACTGCGGATTGTGGCAGCCGGGACAGCGGTGCGGACACCCCTGGACGAACACCGTCAGCCGGAGGCCGGGGCCGTCGACAATCGAATCGTCCGCAATTCCAGCGATGCGAAGCTTCATGCGCCCGCCTCCCTCCGCGCGGCGCTCAGACCCGCCAACGCGCCGGACGAGAACGCGATTTGAAGGTTAAACCCACCGGTCGTCGCGTCGACGTCCATCACTTCGCCGGCAAAGTACAGCCCCGGCATGCACTTGGACTCCATCGTCGAGGGGTTGATCTCGCGGACGCTGATGCCGCCGCGCGTGACGATCGCTTCGTCAAAGCCGCGAAGCGCGCCCGGCGTCAGCGGCACGGCCTTCAGCAGACGAACCAGCGCCTTGCGCTGCTCGGCGGTGACGCTGTGAACCGGCGCCGTGGCCGGAATTCTCAAAAGAACCAGCAGCTGCAGGCCGAGGTTGTGCGGAACGAGGCCATCCATCACCGCCTGGAGTTGCTTGCGGGACAGCTCGCGGAAATCGCGCACGAGCCGCGCGTCCAGCGTCTGCTCGTCGAGCGCCGGCTTGAGGTCGATTGCCAGCCGAACCGTGCTCAAATCGTCCGGCAGAAGCCCGGAGAGCGTCAGCACGAGCGGGCCGGAAATGCCGAAATGGGTGAACAGCATCTCGCCCATCTCGGAGTAGATGCGCTTTTCGCCCTTCGGGCCGCGCTGCCACGCGGTCAGCGCGACGTTTTTGAGCGCCAGCCCCATCAGCGTCCCCGGCCAGCTCTCGCGCGCCTCGATCGGAACCAGCGAGGGTCGCGGCGCCTGAACGGTGTGGCCAACCGCTTCAGCGAGGCGGTAGCCGTCTCCCGTGGAACCGGTCGCGGGGTAACTCACGCCGCCCGTCGCGAGGATGACGGCGTCGGCCTCCATCCTCTGGCCGTCCGACAGCTCGACGGCGCGGCACGCGCCCGCCTCCTCGACCAGCCGCTTCACGCGCGCGTTGAGGCAGACCTCGACGCCCAGCCGGTCCAGCTCCCGGGCGAGCGCCCGGATGACGTCGCTGGAGTGATCCGAGTCGGGAAATACGCGGCCGCCGCGCTCGACCTTCAGCGGCACGCCGAGCGACTCAAACAGCCGCATCGTCGCCTCGTTGTCCAGCGCGGCAAAGGAGGCGAACATGAAGCGCGGGTTTCGATAGATCCTGCGCTGGAAGGTCTCCGCATCGGCCGCGTTGGTCAGGTTGCAGCGCCCCTTGCCGGTGATGTAGAGCTTCTTGCCGAGCTTTTCGTTGCGCTCCATCAGCGCGACGCGAGCGCCCTCGCGCGCGGCAAAGAGCGCGGCCATCATACCGGCCGCGCCTCCGCCAACGACGATGATTTTTCGATCCGCCATGCTCATTCTCCCGTCTTGGCCAGATATACGTCGTACTTTTCCCAGATCTTCTCCATGCTGTCGAAGTATTCGGAGACCTCGCGGCGGCGGCGCTGCCCGAGCGCGACGATCAGCGCGTTGATCAGCGACAGCGGCGCGGCGAACGAATCGACGAACGACGACATATCGCTCTTCGCCATCAGGCAGGTGTCCGCCGTCGCATGCAGCGGGGAGAGCGGGCCGTCCGTAATCGCGATCAGCGACGCGCCCCGGTTGCGGGCAAACTCCATCGCCTCGATCGAGCGGGCCGTATAGCGCGGAAAGGAGATGCCGATCAGCAGATCGCCCTCGCCGATCCGGGCGAGCTGTTCAAATACGTCGCTCATGCCGGACGTGACGACCCGAACGTTTGGAAAGATGAACTTCAAATAGTGTACGAAGAATTCGGCGATCGGAGCGGACGCGCGCAATCCCATGACGTAGATGCTGCGCGCCTGAAGGATCTTTTCAATCGCGCTCTCGAACGCGTCGATGTCCAGCTCGTCGAGCGTCGAGCGGATGTTCTGAATGTCCGCCTTGAGCACCTTGTTGAGCACCTGAGCGTGATCCATGTCGGAGGTCATTTCAAAGCGCTGCGACGCAGTCAGCCGGTGGCGAATCAGCTCCTGCAGCGCCTTTTGCAGCTGCGGATAGCCGCTGTAGCCCAGCGCGGCGGCAAAGCGGACGACCGTCGATTCGGATACGCCGACGTACTCGCCGAGCTTCGATGCGGTCATAAATACAACCTTGTCATAGTGCGTGACGATGCATTCGGCAATTCTGCGATGGCTCTTGGAGAGCTTTTTGCCGCTGTGATTCAGGCGTTGAATGAGTTCCTGTGCATTTTCCATCTTGCCAACTGTCCTCCGCTGTCCCTGTGTTCATGCCAAATGGGCGCGCGGAACCAACGCTCCCCGCATCCCGCCGTCCTAGTATACTCCATTTCGCCTTTTTTTGCAAGTTAAATAATCAAGATATTCAAAATTGAACATCGAATGAAGAATATTATGCTCGAAATGAAATGAGTGAATGCGATCTTGCCATATGAAAGCAAAGATTCATTTTTTCATCCCCGTTCGGGCGCGTTCTTTCCGGGCGCGCGAAGGAATACGATGGAATGAAGGGTCTGCGCGCAGGCCCGACTCTCAGGGGGTGATTGCATGGTTCGCTTCAAGGTCATCAAGGGGTCTCAGCTGCTGCTGGGAATCGCGATTGTGGTTCTGGTGCTCGTCATCGCCGCGCTGGCCATCAGCTACGCGCTCTCCGGCGAGGGAAGTGCAGACGCGCCGGCAAGCGCACAGGTCAGCCTGGCCGAAGCAGGCGCATCGGACGACGGGGCGGAGACCGATTCGGTCTTTGCCCCGCTTCGCGCCAGCAGCGGCGCGCTCGCGCTGGATCCGGACGAGGACCAGATCCACATCGAGATTTTGCCGGACGCGACCGAACCGGCGGACAAGCCCTCCGTCCTGATCTACCACACGCACACGCACGAAGCCTATGAACAGGTGTCCGGCGATCAGTACGTCGCAATCGAGGCATGGCGGACGACCGATCAGGATCACAGCGTCGTCCGCGTCGGCGACGAGCTGACCGAGCTGCTCCGTGCGCGCGGCTTTGAAGTCGTGCACGACACCACCTACCACGAACAGGACGACCTCAGCACCGCGTATACGCGCTCGCTCGAAACGCTTGAGCACTATGAACAGCGCTTCGACCTCTACATCGACCTGCATCGCGACGCCTACATCGAAGGCGTGGAATCGATCCAACTCTACGATGAAAGCGATCAATCGCTCGCGCAGCTCATGCTGTTGATCGGCAACGGAGAAGGTTTTGACGTCAAACCCTATTATGAAGAAAACCTCCGCTTTGCCGAGGCGCTGACCGAGCGCATCAACGCGCGCAAATCCGGCCTGTGCAAGGACGTGCTGGTCAAGGACGGCCGGTACAACCAGAATATCGGCGTGTTCAGCGTGCTGATCGAGGTCGGCCACAACCGCAACACGCTGCGCGAAGCGCTGGCCTCGCTCCCCTATCTCGCCGACGCGCTGGAATCGCTGATGATCGACGATCCCGATCCGGAACTCTCCGAGATGCAGCGCGCGTTTCAGAGCGCGGCGGAGGGATAGACGGCTCAGAATTCGCCCAGATCCATTCGCATCTGCTCGTCGCCGAGCGGTTGAATGGACAACTCCGGCCGCAGCGCGGCGAGCGATTCCATGCGGATCGCGCCGCTGAGCCACTTGCGCGCCTCGGAGCCGGTCGGGAGGATCAGCGGCATCCGACCATGCACGGCGGCGTGTTCGCCGTAGGCTTCCCGGGTGAGCACGACAAAGTGAAGCTCGCCGTCCGCTTCCATCCGGTAGAGCCCCGCGAGGTACATCGCCGGGGCTTCCGTGGGGCAGATCAGGTGCTTCCGCCCATCGGAGTCGCGCCATTCAAAATAGCCGGCTGCGGGAAGCGCGCACCGCCCTTCCGACAGCATCCGGCTGAACATCGGCTTCGCATGGGCCGTTTCGCTGCGCGCATTGATGATCAGCCGCCCGGCGCGGCCCTGAAGCCCCCAGCGCATCGCCTGAATTTGCAGCTTCCCGCCCGCCAGCACGAGCACAGGCGCCCGGTTGCCCGGAGAAATTTCACCGCCTTTGGAAAGAGCCTGTGAACTCCATTCTTCTCCACTTTGCATAAAATGCGTCAGAAGGGCGCGCAGTTCATCGGGCATAAACTCTACCATTAGTGTATATCTTCCGCACATTTCATTTTCCACCAAATCTTGTCAGAATATCGTTACTCTTTTTCCTTAACCTTAAGTTGACTTTTCTGCACCATATGGATAAAATTAGTATCCGGAATGCAAATATTAGAAAAGGATGATAGAGATGCTCGAAACCAGTTTGTTGATCGTCAACACCGATGCAGCCATGTCGGAAGCTCTGCGCGGCCACCTCTCCAGGGACCAAACATTTCGCGTCATTGGTACGGCCGATACTGGAACAAAAGCGCTCTCGATCATTCAATCCGAACAGCCCGATATGGTGCTGATGGACCTGCTTCTTCCCGAAATGGACGGCCTCTGCCTGCTCAAGCGGATGCAGTCGATGAAAAAACCGCCCATTGCAATTTGCCTTTCCGAATTCTATTCAGCGCTGTGCGTCGACGCCGCCCGGCGAAGCGGCGCGAGCTACTACATCTTCAAACCAGCGACGCTCGAATCCATCGCCTCAATCCTCCGGGAGTACGCCGAGCTGAGCCGCGAATCCGTCCAACGCGCGCAATTCAAGCAGGAAGCGCTCGAAGAGGACGAATACATCCTGCGCATCCATCGCGAGCTGAACGACCTCGGCTTCTCGCCCAAATACATCGGCAGCGGCTGTCTGGCCGAATGCATCGCGCTGGCACTGAAATCGCCGATGCTGATGCAGAACCTCTCGAACGGCGTCTATCGCGAGCTGTCCGTGCGCAACAACGTCTCGCCAAAGAGCATCGAGCGCAACCTTCGCACCGCCATTGCCGCGACCGACGCCGACGGCCGCCTCACCGCCCAGTTCGGCCGGACGCCCACCAACCGGGAATGCATCCAATTCATCCTCCGCAGGATGAATTTCCTTCCGTAAACGCCTCCGGCGCCCTTGTAATCTCGCCTTCGATATGTTAAGATGAAGTGGGCATCTGAAAATACGAAGGGGATGGCGGAATGCTGATTATCGGAATCTGCGGAGCGAGCGGAAGCGGCAAATCGACGCTGGCGCGGGAACTGGCAAAGCGTCTGGAGGGACGCTGCGTTTACATCAAACAGGACTCCTACTACAAGGACCATCCGGACATGACTTTTGAGGAACGCGAGCGCATCAACTACGACGAGCCGGAGGCCTTTGAGCACGGCGCACTGCTGGACGACCTTCGCGCGCTGCGGTCGGGTCGTTCGATCACTGCAAAGAGCTATGACTACACGCAGCACCGCCGGTGCGATTCCGGAGAGCAGATCGAACCCGCCGACGTCGTGCTCGTCGAAGGCATCCACGTCTTTTACGATCAGGGCGTGCGCGACATGCTCGACTTCAAGATCTTCATTCAGGTCGATCCCGACGTCTGCCTGCTTCGCCGCGTCAAGCGGGACATCCGCGACCGCGGCCGCAGCGTCGAAAGCATCTACCGCCAATACCTCGATTCCGTCAAGCCGATGTTTGAAAAGTACATTCGGAACTATGTCGATGACGCCGACCTCATCGTCGCGCACGGCGGAAAGAACGCGCGCATCGTCGACATTCTCGCCCACTACATCAATTCCGGCCTCATCGAAGAGCACTGAACCAGAGACCCGCGGGGAGATTTCTGCGGCAGCGCATGGCAAAGCGGAATCCTCCCTGCGGCCCTTCCCCCCGCCGGCACGGAACCTATGCAGGCAGTGGGCAGCACGCCGATTCCCAAAGCGCATCCGGGCGCGGGCGGCAGTGACCCGCGCCATCGACGCCGGTTCCTGGCAACACGTTCCACGCGCAGACAAAGGCACGGCCACAAGTCTGAAAACTCAAGTCTTTGCTGCCAACTCCCGGAAGCGCGCCGCACGCGCGGACAAAGGCGCGACGGCATGGACTGAA
>LHCFI01400__coassemble_1958_pt1 | contig 16169 bp, 14 predicted proteins | sample LHCFI01400__metabat2_low_PE_009 | metagenome-assembled genome bin LHCFI01400 | reverse complement strand
GAGCTATTTCGCCAGAAATCGCACTCGACACTTCCCACCGAGCACATATTTCCCAAATTTTGCAGATTTCTCCTCTCTGCCCTGCAAAGGTGCTTCGCGCAGGATGAATATTGTTTGAAATATTCATTCAAATATGCAGCAGGAAAATTCATCCTCTCCGACCTCTGCCGGCATCATGCGCCCGGCAGAGTGCGCGAAAGCCATTCCCGCAGGCGGCACATCTGCCCCTCCGTATGAAAATAGTGTCCCGCACCGGGCACGACCTCGAGCACGCATCCAAACCGCTCCGCGAACGCACGGATGGAAGCGGCGCCCGAAACATCGTCTTGTTCTCCGCAGAGAATATCCGTCCGAACCGGCCAATCCTGAACGGGATTCGCGCGCAGAAAGCGATAGTCTTCCCAATAGATCGTCTGACCGATGGGCGTCGGCACGGCTCGCCTTTCCTCAAGCTCCGCCTCCGAAACGCCAAACGCGGCCATCATGCCGCGCGTCAAGCCGAGCATGTCGGTCACGGGCGACAGGAACCATGCGCGGTCGAGAAGTTCGCCGCAGCCAAGCAGCGCAAAGCTCGCGCCCATGCTGACGCCAAAGAGGGCGACGCGCGTCCACCGTTCCCGGGCAAACCGCACGATGCCCGCCAGCTCGGAAACGCACTCCGCAAACCGGCACAGCGCCGGATCGCCCTTTCGTGTCCCGTGCTCGGGCAGGTCGTAGCTCAGTACCTGCCAGCCGCGCACACAGGCGATTTCCGCGAGCGCCTCGATCGGCCGGTCCTCGCGGTTGGACTGATTTCCGTGCACGGCGATGATGACGCTCGCTGCTTTCCGTCCCCAAACCAGTGCCGGAAGCGCACCGGCCTGAATGACCATCCGTTCCATCCGACTTTCCTCCTCCAAATCCCGCGCCGCCTGTGCTGAGCAAAGAAGTGAAATCCTGCGAACGCCTCCCCACCGCTCCCCTTCAAAAATCCCCGGCCAAACTGTGCAAGCAAAAAACAGCCGGCATCAGCGTGGCCCAGATGGATGATGCCGCAGGCATTCGGGCAGACGTCGTCAAAGCGCTCAGGAAGATCCACGAGAGCGGATCTGGCGCCGCGGTGCGATCCAACTGCAAAATGCGGCGCCGCAAAACCTCTGCGGCGCCGCTTCGTTCGCGTTCAGACGCTGACTTTTCCAATTTCCATCTCCGGCTGGCGGGCGAGGATCGGATCGACGACCTCGGTGATGAACCGCTCGGCCTGCGCCTCGGCGCGGCCGGTGTACTTCTCGGGCGCGAGCAGCTCCGTCAGCTGCGCATGGCTCATCGGGAAGGCGGGGTCGTTCGCAATGCGCTCGAGCAGATCGCTCTCCAGTCCGTCGCGCTTCATCCGCGTGGCGGCCTCCTGCGAGTGCACGCGCAGCCGCTCGTGAATGATCTGCCGGTCGCAGCCCAGCCGCACGGCCTCCATCATGATGTCCTCGGTGGCCATGAACGGCAGATTTTCATTCACGCGCCGGGCAATCATCTTCGGATAGACGACCATGCCGGATGCGATGTTCGCATACAGCTCGAGCACGGCGTCGGTAGCGAGGAACGCCTCGGGCAGCGAAAGCCTACGGTTGGCGCTGTCGTCCAGCGTGCGCTCGAACCACTGCGTCGCGGCGGTGTTGAACGCGTCCTGCGTCAGCGCCATCACATGGCGCGAGAGCGCGCAGATGCGCTCGGAGCGCATCGGGTTACGCTTATACGCCATCGCGGACGAGCCGATCTGGTTCTTCTCAAACGGCTCCTCGACCTCGCGGAACGACTGCAGCAGCCTGAGATCCTGCGCGAATTTGTACGCGCTCTGGGCGACGCCGGCCAGCGCGTCGAGCACGCGGCTGTCGAGCTTGCGCGGATACGTCTGGCCGGACACGGCAAACACGGCGTCCATGCCCATCTTGTGCGCGATCTTCTTCTCCAGCTCGTCGACCTTCAGCCCGTCGCCGTCGAACAGCTCCATGAAGCTGACCTGCGTGCCCGTCGCGCCGCGGTTGCCCAGCAGCTTCAGCGATTTCAGCGCAAAATCGATCTCCTCGAGGTCCATCGTCAGATCCTGCATCCACAGGCAGGCGCGCTTGCCCACCGTCGTCAGCTGCGCCGGCTGGAGGTGCGTGTAGCCGAGCGTCGGCATGCCCTTGTATTCCCACGCGAACCTGCGCAGCCTGCGCAGCACCTCGACCACCTTTTCGCGCACGAGCTTCAGCGCGTCGCGCAGCATCAGGATGTCGGCATTGTCGGTGACATAGCAGCTCGTCGCGCCCAGATGGATGATGCCGCGGGCGTTCGGGCAGACGTCGCCGTAGGCGTGCACATGCGCCATGACGTCGTGCCGCACGCGCTCCTCGTGGCGGCGGGCGGCGTCGTAGTCGATGTCGTCGACGTGCGCCTTCAGCTCGTCCACCTGCTCGCGCGTGATGGGCAGGCCCAGCTCCATTTCAGATTCCGCCAGCGCGACCCAGAGCTTCCGCCATGTGGTAAACTTCCGGTCGGGCGAAAAGATGTACTGCATCTCCGGGCTGGCATAGCGGCTGTTCAGCGGCGTTTCATAGGTATTCTTCATGGTCTTCTGCCTTTCTCAATCGCGGATGATCAGCGCGTCGCGCTCGGCGCCGACCGAGACGTACTTGATCGCGCAGCCGACGCGCGCCTCGATGAACTCGACGTAGTCGCGCGCCGCCTTCGGCAGATCCTCATACCTGCGCACCTTGGAGATGTCGGTCTTCCAGCCCGGCAGCGTCTCGTAGACCGGCTTGCAGTCGTACAGATCGGGCGTATAGGGGAAGCGCTCGGTGCGCTCGCCGTGCAGTTCATAGGCGACGCAGACGGGGATCTCGTCCAGATAGGACAGCACGTCCATCTTCGTCAGCGCCAGCGCGGTCGCGCCCTGCAGCTTCGTGCCATAGCGCGTGGCCACGGTATCCATCCACGCCACGCGGCGCGGACGGCCGGTGGCGGCGCCATATTCCGCGCCGGCCTCGCGCAGCTTGTCCGCGGCCTCGCCGTCCAGCTCGCCGACGAACGGGCCTTCACCGACGCAGGTGGAGTACGCCTTCGTCACGCCGACGACCTCGTCGACCTTCAGCGACGGCAGGCCGCAGCCCACCGGCGCGTTTGCCGCCAGCGGCGACGAGGACGAAGTAAACGGATAGATGCCGTAGTTGATGTCGCGCAGCGCGCCGAGCTGCGCCTCAAACATGATCGACTTTCCGGCCGCCTCCGCATTTTCGAGCAGCTCCCCGGCATCGCAGATGTACGGGATCAGCGGATCGCCATAGGTGTGAATCCACTCGAGCGTCTCCTCAAAAGAAATCGGCGGCTGGCCGTAGCCCTTGACGATGATGTCGTTCTTCCAGTCGATCAGGCGGTGCAGGTGCTCCTCGAGCGCCTTCGGGTGCTTCAGATCGCCCATCTGCAGCGCCTTCTTCATGTACTTGTCGCCGTAAATCGGGCTGATGCCGCGCAGCGTCGAGCCAAAGTGCGCCTTGCCGAGCCGCTGCTCCTCCCATTTGTCCTGCGCCGGGTGAATCGGCAGCACCATGATCGCTCGGTCCGAAATGCGAAGGTTGTCCGGCGAAACGGCGACGCCCTTGTCGCGCAGGCGGCCGATCTCCTCGTGGATGTGCTTCAGGTCGACGACCACGCCCGCGCCGAGCAGGTTGAGCGTGCCCGAATGAAAGATGCCGGACGGCAGCAGGTTCAGCGCGAACTTGCCATACTCGTTGACGACGGTGTGGCCGGCGTTGTTGCCGCCCTGATAGCGGACGACCACGGGAAACTGCCCGGCGAAGTAATCGACCATGCGGCCCTTGCCCTCGTCGCCCCAGTTGATGCCCACGATTGCGCAGTTGGACATGTGTTCTCACCTCAAAATCGAATGATTTTCGTATGTGGCAAAAGAATCGTTCGGAAATAAACGACCATTTCACCTGCTTACGGCTTATTATACCAGATTCTTTCGCCGCTTTCCACCATTTCCGGCGAAAAGAACGCATTTCTTACATGCAAATGCAGGAAGGAACCGGCAACCAGCCCTTCCTGCAACCGTCTGCGCCGGACGCATCCGCCGCGTCCCAAAACCCACGCGGCGCCTCATCTCCGCAGCGCCCTCGCCTGTTCGCCGAGGCGGCTGTACTCCGCATCCAGCTTTGCCGGATCGTCGCCCTTTCGCGGAAGCGAAATGCGGGAAACCAGCTCGGCCATGCGCATCTCAATCGCCGCCAGTTCGAGCGCACGCGCCTCGGCGTCCCGGTCCGCGCGCTCGCGCTGCGCCCACTCGGCCCGCGTCCCCTCAAACGACGCAAGCGCGCCGTTCTCAAACCGCATCAGCCGCGTGGCGACGGCGTCGGCGAACGCCATGTCGTGGCTGACGAACAGCACCGTGCCGCGATAGCCGGCGAGCAGCGCTTCCAGCGCCTCGAGCGTGAACACGTCCAGATGGTTCGTCGGCTCGTCGAGCAGCAGCAAGTTGGCGTCCGACAGCAGCAGCTTTGCCAGCGCCACGCGCCCGCGCTCGCCGCCGGAGAGCACGCCGGCCGGCTTGAATACATCGTCGCCGCACAGCCCGAGCCGCGCGAGCACCGTGCGCACGTCGCTCTCGGCGTGGACGGAATCGCGCATGGCGTTCTGGAGCGCGGTCTGGGCGAAATCGAGCGTCTGTTCGTGCGTCTGATCGAACCAGCCAATGCGGGCGGCGGGATGGATGCGGATTGCGCTGCCGGTGTTCGCGCCCTCGGGAGCGCCGCCGCAGAGCTGTCCGCTCTCCGCCGCGCGCGCGGCGATGGCGCGCATCAACGTCGTCTTGCCGCATCCGTTCGCCCCGAGCAGCGCCGTGCGGGAGCCCGTCGGAAGGGTGAACGCCGCATTGGAAAGCAGCTTCTTCTCCCCCGCCTTCAGCGCCAGTCTGCGCACTTCGACGGCGTTTCGAGCCGGGATGGGCGTCCGCGCGCCGAGCGCCATGCGGATTTCAATGTCCTCGCGCGGCCGCTCGCGCACTTCGAGCCGCTCCAGCCGGGATTCCATCTGGCGGCGCGCCTTGTGCAGCTGCTGGGAGATCTGACGGCTGTCCATTTTGTGCAGCCGCGCCTCGCTGTTGCCCATGCGCGAAGGCGCCTTCTTCATCTGCGACGCGCGCTCGCGGTTCCCCTGAATGGACGCACGGAGCCGCGCTTGCTCGGTTCGGTATTGTTCGTATTCAAATTTCTGATGGGCGCGGCGGCGCTCGAGTTCCGCGCGATAGGCGCTGTAATTGCCGGGAAAGTCGGTGAGCTTCGCATCCTCAATGTGCAATATGCGCGTGCAGAGCGCGTCGAGCAATTCCCGGTCGTGCGACACGAGCACCATTGCGCCGCGATACTGCTCGAGTTCCCGCCTGAGCTGCGCGACGCCCTCGGCGTCCAGATCGGTCGTCGGCTCGTCCGCGAGCAGAAGCTGGCTGTCTGCCGACAGCGCCGCCGCAATGCGCCGCCGCGTGCGCTCGCCGCCGGAAAGCCCTTCGCGGCGCTGCTGCGCGGCGAACTTTGCGCTGAGCGCCGGATCGTCCAATCCGTCCGCGTCGCCCACCTGATGGATCACAGCAATCGCGCAATCGCGGCGCACTGTGCCCTCGTTGGGCACAATTTCGCCCGCGAGGATGCCGAGCAGCGTCGATTTGCCCGCGCCATTTTCTCCGATCAGGCCGATGCGCTCGCCATCGTAGATGCGCAGGGAGTCGATCTCGAGCACCCGGCGCAGGCCGAAGCCATGGCGGATGCCAGAGGCCTCGAGCAGAATTCTGGACATAAAAAATCACTCCTTCCGCCGTGGAGGAGCGCACAAAAAGAGCTGTTCAGACGTACCGCAGCCATGCGACCTCCAAACGGCAACAACGAATCCGCCGTCCTTCGCGGACGGCCGAACAGAGTTGGCCGAATTTCAGTCGCAGATATACATCAGTACGCAGAACCATCCTTTCCAAGAATGACTGTATTATACCAGAGTCTGCGCGCCATGTCAACCTCATTTTTATCCGCCGCTGCAATGCGTTTTTTAGATCGCTCGCCTATTTTTGCATCTATGCGCTCCATATTATGCCCAAAATCGAACATTATCTTTAACTTGACAAAAAATGATATGTTATTTTTGTTATCGGGCATCTGCCCGTCGCGAAAGAGGGAAGAGGAGGAGAACACATTGAAGAGCAAGACAACGGCCATCATTCTTTCGGTTCTGCTGGGACAGCTCGGCGTGGATCGCTTCTATCTGGGGTACGTTGGGCTCGGCGTCGTGAAGCTGATCACCTGCGGCGGCTTCGGTATCTGGTGGCTGATCGACCTGATCATGATCTGCACCGGCTCGCTGAAGCCCGCGGACGATTCCGACTATGTCAACTGACGCACGACGCGGCGCAGACGCGCGTCCCATGAGACGCCGTCTGCGCCGCGTTCTCTGCATGAACGCGCTGGCGCTGCTCGCCGGTGCCGGCTACGCCGCGCTCGTCCTGCGCTGTGGAATCGCCGTTCCCTGCCTGTTTCGCGCGCTGACGGGACTGCGCTGGCCTGCCTGCGGCGCGACGCGGATGGCGCTCGCCCTGCTGCGGGGCGACGTCCGCACCGCTTTTCGCCATAATCCGCTGCTGTTCCTGCTCTCCCCCGCGCTGCTGGCCGTCGTTGCCGCGGTGCAATTCCGCTACATCTCGCGGGGCGAGGTGCGGCTCTCGCCCGGTCTGCGTCGCCTGATGACGACGCTGTACGCCCTGTTTCTGCTCTTCGGCGCACTGCGCAATCTGCCGGGCGCGCCATTTCAATGAAATTTTCTCCAAAGCGCCTCCAAAATTGACATTGCTGTGCTATACTTCTCTGGAAACTCTCAGCCATTCAGGAGGAAATGCGCATGAAGGAAAACCGTTACGAAGACGATGCGTTCTTTCAGAAATATGCCGAGATGCCGCGCAGCGCGAAGGGGCTCTCTGCGGCGGGCGAGTGGCCGTCGCTCAAGGCCATACTGCCGGATTTTCACGGGCTGGACGTGCTGGACGTCGGCTGCGGCTATGGCTGGCACTGCGCCTACGCCTCGGACGGCGGCGCGCGCAGCGTGCTTGGGTTGGACATCTCCGAGAAGATGATCGAAACGGCGCGCCAGCGCAACGCCCGGCCGAACGTGACCTACCGCACCTGCGCCTTCGAGGACGCCGCGCTCCCCGACGGCGCGTTCGACGCAGTGATCAGCTCGCTGATGATCCACTATCTGGCCGATTACGGCGCGTTTGTCGACTGCGTCCGGCGCTGGCTCCGTCCCGGCGGACGGCTGATCTATACCGTCGAGCACCCCGTGTTCACCGCGCAGGGGCCGCAGGACTGGGTCTATGCGCCCGACGGCGGAATCGATCATTTCCCCGTCGACCGCTACTTCGACGAGGGAAAGCGCGACGCGGTGTTTCTGGGCGAGCACATCGTGAAGTACCACCGCACGCTGGCCACCTATCTGGGCGGTCTGCTCTCGCGCGGATTCGCGATCGAACAGGTCTGCGAACCGGCGCCCACGCCCGAAATGGTGCGCGACATCCCCGGCATGGCCGACGAACTGCGCCGGCCGATGATGCTCATCGTCTCCGCAAGGCGCGGGGCGTGATTCAGCCGCCGCGCCTCCTTTCCCCGGAGGCCGGCGCGATCGCTCTCCGGCTTCGCCAAAACAGAAAGAAACCGTTCCGAATGGAACGGTTCCTTTGCGTCCGAGCTTATTTCTCGGCGGCTTCGACCTTGATGATCTCCTGACCGTCGTAATAACCGCAATACTTGCAGACGCGATGGCTGAGCTTCATCTTCTGGCAGCGGGGGCACTTGACGATGCCCGGCGCCGACAGCTTCCAATGCGCGCTGCGGCGGGAATGCTTTCTCGCCTTGGAAATTTTTCCCTTCGGAGTGGCCATTGTTACACCTCCTCGTCGTTTTCGACAATCGATCGCAGCACCGAAAAGGGATTGACGTCGTCCTCCCCCTCACGGCACGAGCAGGAACCCGTGTTCAGATTGACGCCGCACTTCGGGCACAGTCCCCGGCAGTCCTCCTTGCAGAGAAACCGCATCGGCAGCTGCAGCACCAGCGCATCCTTGACGGCTTCCGAAAGATCTACGGTATAGCCCTCGAAGGCGTACTGATCCGGGTCGTTGGGATCCGGCTGGCGGGCGAATACGGCCTGCATTTCCGCCGAGATGGGAAGGCTGACCGCCTCCAAACACCTCGCGCAGCGGGAATGCACCGTCGCCGTCACGACGGCCTCCACGCCGACCGTCTCGCTCGAACCGACGACCTCGCCCTTGACGGCGATGTCCTCGAAACGAACGGGATCCCCGAGCACCTCCATCTCCGGAATCTGCGCATCCGCTTCAAACGGAAGCGACAGTCCGGGGCTCTTCAGCGCGCGGGATACATTCAGCGTCGATGCCACGTCCATTTCCCCCTAACCTTGGATATTATATACGGTTCCCTGCCATTTGTAAAGTTATTTTTTCGTAGCGATTTCCAGCGTATCGCGCGCGATGGCGAGTTCCTCGTTCGTCGGGATCACCCAGACCTGCACGCGGCTGTCGTCGGCAGAGATCTTCGCCTCGCCATGCGCGGCCTCGTTGCGCGCGTCGTCGATCTTCACGCCCATGAACTCCAGTCCCTCGCACGCCCATTTGCGCGCGCGGACGTGGTTCTCGCCGATGCCAGCGGTAAAGATGATGGCGTCCACGCCGCCCATCGCCGCCGCATAGGAGCCGATGTACTTCTTCAGCACATACGCCCACATCTCGATGGCGAGCTTCGCATCCGGATCGCCAGCGTCATAGCGGGCGGTGACGTCGCGCATGTCGGACGAACCGGCCAGCGCCTGCAGGCCGCTCTTCTTGTTGAGCATGTTCAGGCACTCGCTGACGGTCATGCCCTTGCGGTTGCAGATGAACTCGACGACGGCCGGATCCAGCGTGCCCGAACGGGTGCCCATCACGAGGCCGTCCAGCGGGGTCAGGCCCATGGAGGTGTCGGTGCACTTGCCGTCCACGCACGCGCTCAGCGACGAGCCGTTGCCCAAATGGCAGATGATGACCTTGTTGCCCTTCGGCAGGCCGAGCAGCTCCTGGGAGCGCGCGGCGATGTAGCGGTGCGAAGTGCCGTGGAAGCCGTACTTGCGGATGTGCAGGTCGGTGTAATACTCGTTGGGAATGGCATAGCGGTAGGCCTTCGGCTCCATCGTCTGATGGAACGCCGTGTCGAACACGGCCACCTGCGGCACGTCCGGCAGCACCTTCTGGCAGGCGCGAATGCCCATCAGGTTGGCGGGGTTGTGGAGCGGGCCGAGCGGGATGTTCTCCTCGATCGCGGCGATGACCGCGTCGTCGATCAGGCACGAGGCGGTGAACTTCTCGCCGCCGTGCAGCACGCGATGGCCGACCGCGCCGATTTCGCTCAGATCGGAGATGACGCCGTGCTCCTTGCCGGTCAGCGTCTGAAGCACCAGCTCCATGGCGGCGTTGTGATCCGGGAGCTTCTCGATCTCGACCTCGTACTTCTTGTCCGCGTACTTGTGCGACAGGTTCGACTTGTCGCCGCCGACGCCCACGCCGATGCGCTCGACGAGGCCCTTGGCGATGACCGATTCGTCCGTCATGTCGATCAGCTGATACTTCAGCGAGGACGAACCGGCGTTGATGACCAGAATTTTCATTTGCTTTCCTCTCCTAGATGATGGATTGTCAGCGGAAGCCGCGCGGGATCGCCCCACAGGAGCGTCCTCTGTCCGGCCTCCCTGCCGGACGGCGCACGGCTCCTGCGCCGGATCAGCCCTGCGCCTGCGCGGCGGTGATGGCGACGGTCGCGACGATGTCCTCGACGGAGCAGCCGCGGCTCAAGTCGTTGCACGGCTTGGCGATGCCCTGTAGGATCGGGCCGTAGGCCTCGGCGCCCGCCAGGCGCTGCACGAGCTTATAGCCGATATTGCCCGCGTTCAGATCCGGGAAGACCAGCGTGTTCGCATGGCCGGCGACGGCGCTGCCGGGCGCCTTGAGCTGGCCGACCTTCTCAACCAGCGCCGCGTCGAGCTGCAATTCGCCGTCGAGCATCAGGTCGGGCGCCATCTCCTTGGCGATGCGGGTGGCTTCCTGCACCTTGGTGACGCTGTCGTGCTTCGCGGAGCCCTTCGTGGAGAAGGAGAGCATCGCGACCCGCGGCTCAATGCCGGCCAGCGCGCGCGCGGAGTCCGCCGCGCCCAGCGCGATGTTCGCCAGCGCCTCGGCGTCCGGATCGATGTTGACCGCGCAGTCCGCGAAGATCATCACGCCGTCGTCGCCGTAGGTCTTGTCCGGGCACTCCATCAGGAAGCAGGAGGAGACCGTCTTGATGCCGGGCTTGGACTTGATGATCTGCAGCGCGGGGCGCAGCATGTCGCCGGTGGAGTGGATCGCGCCGGAGACGAGGCCGTCGGCGTCGCCCGCCTTGACCATCATCACGCCGTAGTACATCGGATCCTTCACCAGTTCCGCGGCCTTCTCCTCGGTCATGCCCTTGGCCTTGCGCAGCTCGTAGAGCATGTTCGCATAGGCAGCGCACTTGTCCGAAGTCGCCGGATCGATGATCTCGATGCCGTCGAGGCTTGCGCCGTTCGCGGCCTCTCTGACCTTCTCCGGATTGCCCAGCAGGGTCAGCTTCGCAAGCCCTTCGCGCGCGATGATCGCCGCGGCCTGCGCATTGCGCGTCTCCTCGCCCTCGGGCAGAACGATGTGCTTGACATCGGCCTTCGCCTTGGCCTTGATCTTATCGATGATTGCCATGGGTTTCCCTCCGTATCTCCGCAAAGCGGTTGAGATGATTCATCTTTACTATTATACGATAGATTTGCGGTTTTGAAAAGCTCAAATTGTAAAACTTTGGCGGCTTATGGCATGTTTTGTCCCAAAAAAGGCGCAATTCCCGCGAAATCAGCAGAGACCGGCGGGCCGCATTCTTCTGGAAATGGGATTTCCCATCAGAAAAAACCGCAATTCCGCCGCGCATGCCGCCGGATTTGATTCTATCCTGTCCACCTTTTTGACAGGCCGAAGCGCGAAAGGGCTTTGGCCCTCTCGCGCTCTGCAACGAATTTGGATCAGACTGATTCCGCCGCGGTCACGCGCTCATGCGCATGCCGACCTTGTCGGCCACCAGCGCGATGAATTCGCCGTTGGTCGGCTTGTCGTCCTTGGCAAAGACCTTGTAGCCGTACATCTGATTGACGGTGTCCAGCCGGCCGCGCGTCCATGCGACCTCAATGGCGTGGCGCATCGCGCGCTCGACCTTGCTCGCCGACGTGCCGAACTTCCGCGCAATGCCGGGATACAGCTCCTTCGTGATGCGGTTGATGACCTCGTGGTTCTCCAGCACCATCCGCACGCCTTCGCGCAGGTACTGGTATCCCTTGATGTGCGCCGGAATCCCCAGCGTGAGGAACAGGTTTGTGATCTGCTCCTCAACGCTCTCGCTGCCCGAAAGCGCCTCCGCTTCGACCGGCACGTTGACGACCGCCGTGCTCTCCCGCGCGATTTCGAGAATCCGGCTGTACAACACATGCATGTCGAACGGCTTGACCATGTAATAGCCCGCGCCCAGGCTGATGGCGCGCATGATGAAATCGTCGCGCGACAGGCCCGTCAGCACGATCACCTTCGGCCGCAGCGCGCCGTCCAGGCTTCTCAGCTCCTCGAGCACCATGAAGCCGTCCTTGCGCGGCATGATGATGTCCATCACCAGCACATCCGGCGCGCTTTCGCGCACCGCGTCGAGAATCGCCGCGCCATCCGAAACCGCACCCACGACGTCAATCTCTGCCTTTCGCGAGAGGAAATCTGTCAAAAGCCGCAGAACACTCTGGTTGTCGTCGGCCAGCATTACGCGAATTTTCTCCATGCCTTCCATTCCCTTCCATCTGGTTTCCACAATGAATATATTCCCGTGCGGCGGCTTCTATGCGGATTTGACGGAAACGCGCGAAAAAAGAATTCTCCTCCGGATTCTCCGGCCGACTGCCATGCGCAAAATAATAGTTGACAAATTGAACCAATCGGCTTATAATACCAGATGCGCGGCGTTCCGGGCGGAATCCGTTTGAAACGAGGGCCCTGTTGGAAATAGGAGGGGGATTTTCAATCGGATTCCATGCCGGCCGCGCCATTCAGCGCCGCATCCGGGCAGGATTCCCGCCGCTTCGGCGCTTTTCAGGAGGATTTCATGGCCATTCGCATCATTACGGATACATCGTCGGACTTTGACCCCAGCGCGCTGCGCGGGCGCAGCGTCGGTCTGGTTCCCATGACGATCAATGTCGGCGCAGCGTCCTACGCCGACGGAATCGACCTCACCCACGCGGATTTTTACGAAATGCTGCTCTCGGACGGCGAAGCGCCCAAGACGTCGCAGCCGGTGCCGCAGGACTTTCTCGACCACTTTGAGCGCGCGAAGGCCGCGGGCGACGACGTGATCGCCATACTGATCTCCGGAGAGCTGAGTGGCACTGTGCAGAGCGCGCAGGCGGCAAAGGACATGTGCGGCTACGACCGCATCCACATCGTCGACAGCCGCTGTGCATCGGCGGGCATCCAGATGATGGTCGACGAGACCGAGCGCATGGCCAACGCCGGCGAATCGGTCGAAGCCATCCTCGACCGCCTCGAGTCCATGATCCGGCGCATGCGCATCTACCTCGGGCTGGACACGCTCAAGTACCTCTATCGCGGCGGCCGGCTGACGCGGCTGGAGGCCGGCGTCGGCATGCTGGCCAACATCCATCCGCTGCTGGCGCTCAAGGACGGAACCCTCGAGGTCTGTGCCAAGTGCATGGGCACGAAAAAGACGATGCGCCGGCTCGTGGAGATCATCGAGAGCGTCCCGGCCGATCCCGCGTTTCAAAGGCGGTTCATCTATTCCTACGACGATTCCCACTGCCGCGAGCTGATGCGCGCGTTCCCGAACGCAGCGGGCGCCGACGTGGTTGAGCTGGGGCCGACGCTGGCGGCGCACGCAGGTCCGGGCGTCTACGGCGCGGTGTTCATCGAGGCCGAGAAAAACCCGGCGCAAATTTAATCCGGACGGCGTTGCAAGCGCGCGCGGAATCTGCTATGCTGAAAAGGGCACATCGGATGGGCACCCGGTTTGGGCGCCCATCTTTGTTGTTGAAACGCAACGGAGCATTCTGCGAAAGCAACGGAGGAACGCGCATGAAGAAGATCGGCTTTGATTCCCAGAAGTACATTCGGATGCAGTCCGAGCGAATCCGCGAGCGCATCGCGCAGTTCGGCGGCAAGCTCTATCTGGAATTTGGCGGAAAACTGTTCGACGACTACCACGCCTCGCGCGTGCTGCCCGGTTTCGCGCCGGACAACAAGATCCAAATGCTGCTCGAATTGAAGGATCAGGCGGAAATCGTCATCGCCATCAACGCAAACGACATCGAAAAGAACAAGCGCCGCGGCGACCTCGGCATCACCTACGATACCGACGTCATGCGGCTGGTGGACGTCTTTCGCGAGTTCGGGCTGTACGTCGGCAGCATCGCGTTGACGCAATATACCGGCCAGCCTTCGGCCGACATCTTTGAGCACCGGATGAAGGCGCTGGGACTGAAGGTGTTCCGGCTGTACCGGATCCCCAACTATCCCTCCGACATCCAGGCGATCGTCAGCGATGACGGCTATGGCAAAAACGATTACATCGAGACCACGCGCTCGCTCGTCGTCGTCACCGCACCCGGCCCGGGCAGCGGCAAGATGGCGACCTGCCTGTCCCAGCTCTATCACGAGCACCAGCGCGGCGTGTGCGCGGGGTACGCGAAGTTCGAGACCTTCCCGATCTGGAACCTGCCGCTGAAGCACCCGGTCAACCTCGCCTACGAGGCCGCCACCGCCGACCTGAACGACGTAAACATGATCGACCCCTTCCACCTCGAGGCCTATGGCGAGACGACCGTCAACTATAACCGCGACATCGAGATCTTCCCCGTGCTGCGCGCCATCTTCGAGCGCATCTACGGCGAATGCCCCTACAAGAGCCCGACGGACATGGGCGTGAACATGGCCGGCTACGCCATCGTCGACGACGAAGCCTGCCGCGAGGCGTCGAAGCAGGAAGTCGTTCGCCGCTATTACAACACCGCCTGCCTGCGGCGGCTGGGACTCGCCTCGGATGCGGAAATCGACAAGCTCAAACTGCTGATGCGCTCGCTGTCCATCGATCCCTCCATCCGGAAGACCGTGCCCGCCGCGCTGGCCGTGGCCGAGCGCACTGGCGAGCCGGCGACCGCAATCGAGCTTGGCGACGGCCGCATCGTCACGGGCAAGACGTCGGCGCTGCTGGGCGCCTCGTCGGCTGCGCTGCTCAACGCACTGAAGGCGCTGGCCGGCATTCCGGACGAACTCGACCTCATCTCCCCCACCGTCATCGAGCCAATCCAGCACCTGAAGGTCGACCACATGGGCAACAAAAACCCCCGCCTGCACACCGACGAGGTGCTCATCGCACTGGCCATCAGCGCCGCGACGGACGAGCTCGCCGCCCGGGCGATGGATCACCTGGGCCAGTTGCGCGACTGCGACGCCCATTCGACCGTCATCCTCGCGCAGGTCGACGACGGCATGTTCAAGCGCCTCGGTGTGAACATCACCTGCGAGCCTGCCTATCAGAACAGCAAACTGTATCACAAATGATTGCGAAACGGGGCGCCGTCTCCGGCGCAAACTCTTTGAAGTTTTAACAGGAGGCGAATTGCAAAGGCTCTGCAACGGTGATATGATTTTGATGAATAATCGTTGATTCATACGGCTACAAAAGGGGGATTTGGATGTCCGTTACGGAAAAGATCGTTGTGCTTGACTTTGGCGGGCAGTACAACCAGCTGATCGCCCGGCGCGTGCGCGAATCGGGCGTGTACTGCGAGATCCTGAACTACGCGGCGCCGGTGGAGCAATGGCGAGACGGCACGCTGCGCGGCGTCATCCTGACGGGCGGCCCGAACAGCGTCTATGCGCCGGGCGCGCCGCGGCTGGGCGCGGAAATCTTCTCGCTCGGCGTGCCGGTGCTGGGCATCTGCTACGGCATGCAGCTCATCAACGCCATCTGCGGCGGCAAGGTGGAGTCCGCGCAGGTCAGCGAATACGGCCACACGCTGCTTAACACGAAGGACACGGCGCTGTTCCACGGCGTCGGCCGCGAGACGGTGGTGTTCATGAACCACACCGACCGCGTCAGCGCGCTGCCGGACGGCTTTGAGACGGACGCCTCCACGGACAACTGCCCCATTGCTGCGTTCTCCGACGCCGCGCGCGGCATCTACGGCGTGCAGTTCCACCCCGAGGTGCGCCACTCGGTCGAGGGCACGAAGATGCTGGAGAACTTCGTGTTCGGCGTCTGCGGCTGCAAGGGCGGGTACCGCGCCGGCGACATGATCGGCCGCATGGTCTCCGAGATCCGCGAGAAGGTCGGCTCGGGCAAGGTCGTCGCGGGCCTGTCCGGCGGCGTGGACAGCTCCGTCGCCTGCGCCATCGCCGGGCGTGCGCTCGGCCCGGACCAGCTGACATGCGTGTTCGTCGATCACGGCCTTTTGCGCAAGGACGAGGCCGCGCAGGTCATGCAGACTTACCGCGACCACCTGGGGCTGAACGTCGTCCACGTCGACGCCTCCGAGCGCTTCCTCGAGGCGCTCAAGGGCGTGACCGATCCCGAGCGCAAGCGCAAGATCATCGGCGAGCTGTTCGTGCGCGTGTTTGAGGAGGAGGCGCGCAAGACCGGCGCGGACTTCCTGCTTCAGGGCACGATCTACCCCGACAAGATCGAGAGCGGCATGGGCGGCTCGGCCACGATCAAGAGCCATCACAACGTCGGCGGCCTGCCGAAGGACTCCCTCTTTCAGAAGGATCACATCATCGAGCCGCTGGCGCTGTTGTTCAAGGACGAGGTGCGCGCCGTGGGCGAGGCGCTCGGCATCCCGCACGACATGGTCTGGCGCCAGCCGTTCCCCGGCCCGGGGCTGGCCGTGCGCGTGATCGGCGAGGTCACTCGCGAAAAGCTCGACATCCTGCGCGACTGCGACGCCATCTATCTCGACGAGCTGAAGAAAGCCGGCCTTTCCGAGCAGATCTGGCAGTCGTTCGCCGTCATGACCGGCAT
>LHCFI01400__coassemble_1956_pt1 | contig 16183 bp, 17 predicted proteins | sample LHCFI01400__metabat2_low_PE_009 | metagenome-assembled genome bin LHCFI01400 | reverse complement strand
AGTTGCGATGGAGCGAAGGGAGGTGTGCGCATGGATCGCTCGCTCGAGGGCATCAGGGGGATCGGCTCGGCGCGCCTGCGCGCGCTGAATGAGGCCGGACTGTACACCGTGCGCGATCTGGCGCGCTTTTTGCCGAAGGACTATCGCGACCTGACCGCGCCGGTGCCGCTTTGCGAGCTGCGCCCGGGGGAAGCGGCGGCGGTGCGCGTGCGCGTCGCGGGCGAAGTCCGGCAGCATTGGGCGAAGAAGCTGCTGATCACAAAGGTGTTCGTCACCGATGGCGAGGACGTCGTGCCGGTGGTCTGGTACAATCAGCCGTGGCTGAAGGATCAGCTCGCGCCGGGGCGGGAGCTTCTGCTCTACGGCAAGGCCGACCGTCCGCGCGGCGCGCTGCAGCTCGTCAGCCCGACGATCGAGCACGAGGCGTCGCTCGTTCCGGTCTACCGTCAGGTGCCGGGCGTTCCGGCAAAGGCGCTGCGCGCGGCGATCGAGGCCGCGCTGGAGGCGTGCGACGCGAACTGGCCGGAGGATCTGCCGGAGTCCATCCGCCGCCGCTACGGCCTGAGCGAGCGAAACTTCGCGCTGCGCAGCGCCCACTTTCCCGCCAGCCGGGAGGCGCTCGCCGCCGCGCGGCGGAGGCTGGCGTTTGAGGACCTGCTGCTGTATCAGGTGGCGCTCCGATTGACGCGCGAATCGGGGCGCGAGGGCGTGCAGCTGGACTTCGACGACGCCGAGATCGAGTCGTTCTGGTCGAGCTTGCCGTTTGCGCCAACCGGCGCGCAGCGCCGCGTGCTCGGCGAGATCGCGCAAGACCTTCGGTCGCCCAGGGCGATGGCGAGGCTCGTGCAGGGCGACGTCGGCTGCGGCAAGACGGCCATCGCGTTCGCGGCGATCCGGCTGGCGTGCGCGTGCGGCTATCAGGCGGCGCTGATGGCGCCGACGGAGGTGCTCGCCCGGCAGCACTACGACGGCGCGCGGGAACTGCTGGAACCGATGGGGCTGCGCGTCGGACTGCTGACCGGGAGCCTGACCGCGAAGCAGCACCGGCTGGCGCACGAGGCGATCGCGGCGGGGGAGTGGGACGTGGTGATCGGCACGCACGCGCTGATCACCGAAGGCGTGGAATACCACCGCCTCGGGCTGGTGGTCACCGACGAACAGCACCGCTTTGGCGTCCGCCAGCGCGCGAAGCTCGGCGAAAAGGGCGACGCGCCGAACGTGCTGGTCATGTCGGCCACGCCGATTCCGCGCACGCTGGCGCTGATTCTGTACGGCGACCTCGACATCTCCATCGTAGACGAGCTGCCGCCGGGGCGCAGGCCGGTCGCGACGCGCATCGTGCCGGAGGCGAAGCGCGAGGGATTGTACGGCTTTTTGCGCGAGGAGGTGCGGCGCGGGCGGCAGGCCTACGTCGTCTGCCCGCTGGTGGAGGAGTCCGAGGCGGTCGACGCGCGGCCGGCGGAGGAGGTCTACGACGACCTGCGCACGCGCCGCCTGCCCGACCTGCGCATCGAGCTGGTGCACGGGCGAATGCGCCCGGCGGAGAAGGACGCCGCGCTCGAGCGGTTCCGCAGCGGCGAGGCGGACATCCTCGTCTCGACGACGGTCATCGAGGTCGGCGTGAACGTGCCGAACGCGACGATCATGGTCATTGAAAACGCCGAGCGCTTCGGGCTTGCACAGCTGCACCAGCTGCGCGGCCGCGTCGGGCGCGGCAGCGAGGAATCGTGGTGCTTTCTGATGGCGGAGCCGAACGAGCGGCTGCGGTTTCTGGCCTCGACGGCGGACGGATTCAAGATCGCGCAGAAGGACCTCGAGCTGCGCGGGCCGGGCGAACTGTTCGGCACGCGGCAGTCCGGCGCCATTGCCGAGGGCGTCAGCCTGATGGGCTCGGACGCGGAGCTGATCCGCGACACGCACGACCTCGCGCGCGAACTGCTCTCCCAGCCGGAGCGCCCCGACGCCGCGCAGGTCATCGCGCTGGCGCGCGAGCGGTTTGCCGGCCGGATGGACGCGATGGCGCTCAACTGAACGCGTGGGATTTCAGAAGGAGAACGGCGGTTTCGCCGGGCTCCTTCTTCATTTTGCCAGTACAGTTTTTCCAGCGATAAAAAATCGTTTCGTGTGCAAAATAGGTGCAGACTGAAACGGGAGGTGAAGGCAATGAGCAAGCAGGGCAAGCCCGAATTGGAGAACATGAAGTTCGAAGTGGCGCGCGAGTATGGCATCGATCTGAAGCGCGGCTACAACGGCGATCTGTCCTCCACGGACACGGGCCGCGTCGGCGGTCAGATGGTTCGCAAGATGATCGAGGACTATCAGCGCCAGCACAGCCAGTTCCCCATGCAGTAAGCATTCCCAGAACCGACAGTCTGAAAATCTGAAAGGAGATTGAAAAAAATGGCGAACAAGACGAATCAGATCAACATTCCCGAGGCGCGTCAGGCGATGTACAACATGAAGCACGAGGTGGCCAACGAGCTGGGCATCACGCTCAACCAGGGCTACAACGGCAACCTGTCCAGCAAGGACGCCGGCCACATCGGCGGAAACATGGTCAAGAAGATGATCGAGGCGCAGGAGCGCCAGATGAGCGGCCAGCAGCCCCGCTTCTGAGCGCGGAGAGTCTGACCGGAAGCGGTTCCGGCAGGACATCTGGATGCCCGCCGGAGCGCATTGCGGAAAGCGCAACAAAAACGCCCTGCACACGCAGGGCGTTTTGCGTTTCAGCAAAGGCGCGACCGCGGGGGCGCGGGCGCCTTGCATGGGGGAAGGATCATTTGTTTTCCGGACTTTCATCGTCCTCGTCATCCTGCGGGATGTATTCGGTATCGTCCCAGTTCTCAGGGCGCAGGCCGATGTTCGTCGGCGCGCCTTCGATCTTTGTGTTCAGATACTTTTCGCACAGCGCGTTGGCGTAGGAGGCGATGATGAGCCGGTTGAAGGCCGGCAGGTACAGCAGATACAGCAGCATCAGGATCATGAATACGATCATCATGCTGTTCGGCGCCAGGAGCATGATCGCAATGCAGATGGCCGGCACAACCCATGTCAGCAGCTTGATGCCCACCGCCAGCGGCAGCTTTGCCAGCGTCACCAGCAGGGCGTTGCGTATCAGGTTGCGCAGCGACAGGTCGTAGGTCACCATCATCGTATAGATGACCATTTCGCTGAGCTTCCACAGGATGGCGACGAGGAACAGAAGGCACAGCGGAATCATGAAAAACACCGAGTCCACCGCCAGCTGGCCGTAGAAGATCCAGCCGACGTAGACCAGAAGCGGCATCAGGCCGCTGATGATCGAGACGGGCAGCGCCTGTTTCCAGTTCGCCTTGACGGCGTCGAAGAAGTCGCTGATGACGAAGGAATGCTCATCGCGCGCCCAGTTGCGCTCGACGAACGTTGCGCCGGCGGTAAACGGGCCCGTGATCGCGATGCACGGCGCGAGGATCAGCAGGTAGGTCATCATCAGGCCGCTTGCGTCCGCGAGCGCCTCGGCATCCGCCGAAAACAGAAGCGTCAGATTCAGCACCGTCCAGAAAAAAGCGGGCAGCCAGAACACCATGTAGAGGAGGTTGACGCCGAACAGGCTGCTCCAGCGCACCTTCCACACCGCGCCGAAGAGCTGAAAGCGGTTCTGCGGCATATCCGAAATGCGGTAATCGCCCTTTCCGGCCTTGCCGTAGAAATAATTGTTCATGAAATTTCCGAAAAAAGACATCGCCCTGTTTCAACCACCTTATCCAGAATTGTAGGTTTTTCAGCCACACCGCACAGACTTCCCCATACATTTCTGTGGGATGTTGCCCCTTATAGTATAGCACGACGAATACATTCTTTGCAATAGGCATCGGGCGTTTCTTTCCTGTGAATTTTGCGGCAAATGGGGCAAAAATATTGCAATTTTGACGAGAATACGATATAATCATCTACTATAGGGGATTTTCAGGCAACAATCGGAGGCGATGGACTGTGCGAGCCACAGAACTGAGAATTTCGCATGAGGCAGTGGCTGCCAATGCGCGCGCGCTGCGGGCGCGTGTGCCGGACGGCGTGAAGATGATGTGCGTGGTCAAGGCGGACGCCTACGGCCATGGCGCGGCGAGGCTGGCGCCCAGGCTCGAAGTGGAGGGTCTGGCCGACGGCTTTGCGGTGGCCATTGCCGAGGAGGCTGCGGAGCTGCGCGAGGCCGGCGTGCGCGGCATGGTTCTGATTCTGGGCGGCGCGTGCGAAGAATCGCTGCGCGAGGCGGTGCGCGCGGGCGCGTCGCAGGCCGTGTACGATGTGGACTCGCTCGGCGTGCTCGCCGACGAGGCGCGGCGGCTCGGCGTGCGCGCAAAGGCGCATCTGAAGGCCGACACGGGCATGTCGCGCATCGGTGTTCGGACGATGGATGAGCTGGACCGGCTGCTGGCGCGCTGGAAGGACTGCCCGGAGGTCGAGATGGAGGGCATGTTCACCCACTTCAGTGCGGCGGACACGGATCCGGCGTTTACGGCGGCGCAGAGCGAAGTGTTTTCGCGGATGCTCGATCGCGTCCGCGCGGCGGGATTTGCGCCCATCGCGCACGCGGCGGCGTCCTCGGCGATGCTCGATCCGAAGTTTCAGTACGATATGGTGCGTGCGGGCATCGGGCTGTACGGCTGCGGCATGCCGGCGATGGACGGCGAATTGCAGTGCGCGCAGACGCTCGTCACGCGGCCAATTCGCATTGAGACGATTCAGGCCGGAGATACTGTTGGATATGGGAGGACGTTTTGCGCATCGCGCGAGACGGCCGTCATGACGTTGCCGATCGGCTATGGCGACGGCTATCCGCGCATCCTCGGCGGGCGCGCGGACGTGCTGGTTCATGGCCGGCGCGCGCCGGTCATCGGCCGCGTGTGCATGGACATGCTGATGGCCGACGTGACCGGCATCCCCGGCGTCTCGCTGGACGATGAGGTCGTGCTGCTGGGCCGGCAGGGCGGCGAAGTCATCACGCCCGACGAGCTGGCCGGGCACGCCGAGACGATCTCCTACGAGATCATGCTGGGCTTCCTGCCCCGCGTGTCGCGCAGGTTCGTCGATTGAGGGGCACTTTTTTCACAGAAAGGAAGATTGAGTTGAGCGTAAAGGATATGTGGAAGGGCATGATGACGATCAAGGTGCTGCTGGTCTTTGTCGGCATGATGCTGTGGTTGACCGGCGTGACGGCACTGTGGATCGCGGTGGGCATTTTGCTTCTGATTGGCGCGGGGTTCATTTCCTTCCGCCAGGGGCAGGGCTCCGGCCACGAGGCATGCGGCGTCTCGAAGTCGATCGCCCGCGTGGAGCACGCGCAGGACAAGCCGCATGAGATCGATCCCAAGCTGGCGCGCGAGGCGTGGAGCGTCTCCAATGGCGTGCGCGCGATCTTTGCCGGCGCGGCGATTGGGTATATCATCAATGCGGTCTATATCATCATGATGCTGCTGAACGTCGCCGAGGAGGCGCCGATGTTCGTGGCGCGGCTGTTTTCGCTGGTGGCCACGATTCCGTACTATCCGATCGTCGCCTACTGGGTGCCGACGTACACCGAGCTCGTTCCGGCGCTCGTGGCCGTGATGATGATCGGGCCGTTTGTGCTGCCCGCATGCCAGTTTGCCGGCTATATGTGCGGCCCGAAGCTCTGGGAAAAGACCGAAAAGGCCATGAAGGACGGCAAGCGGCGGGCCAAGGCGCGCTCTAGAATTGTTAAGAAGCGCCAACCCAAGGTTCAAAAGCCCGAAATTTGATTTTATTTCGAAAATACCATTTGCAATTGTTGCAAAAATATGATATAATTACGACAATCCACATGGGTGGTGCTATGCGGATCATTGCGGGGGAAGCTCGCGGGCGCCGGCTGTACGCGCCCGCGGGGGAGGATACGCGTCCGACTTCGGATCGCGTGCGGGAATCGCTGTTCAACATACTGGGCAGACGCGTGCTGGATGCGCGCGTGCTGGATCTGTTCGGTGGGACGGGCGCGATGGCGCTTGAGGCGCTCAGCCGGGGCGCGGCGCACGCCGTGATTGTGGACAGCGCGCGGCAGGCCGTCGCGGCGATCGAGCGCAATGCGCGCGCCGTGCTGGGCGATGCGTTCGCCGGGCGGGCACGGATTGTGCGCGCGGACTATCGCGCGGCGCTCGGCCAGATGGCGGGCATGCGGTTTGACCTGGTGTTTTTGGACCCTCCCTATCGGATGGCGGAGGCCTATGGCGACGCGCTTTCGCGGCTGTTGGCGATGGGCGCCCTCGGCGAGGGCTGCCGGATCGTGATGGAGCGCGCCAGAGAGCAGGCCATTGCGCTGCCGGAGGGATTCGCGCGGGTGGACGCGCGCGATTACGGCAAGACGAGCGTCGAATTCGTGGAGGTGAGCGGCCGGTGAAAGCGGTCTATGCGGGCAGCTTTTCGCCGCCCACGCGGGGGCATCTGGACATCATCGCCCGCGCCGCCGGACTGTTCGACGAATTGATCGTCGCGGTGATGAGCCAGTCGGGCAAGCGGTACGTCTTTTCTCCCGAGGCGCGCCGGGAAATGCTCGAGGAGATTACGCGGGAAATGGCAAACGTCCGCGTGGTGTCGGACGAGGGGCTGCTGGTCGATCTGATTCATCGCGAAGGCGCGGATGTCGTCGTGCGCGGGCTGCGCGGCCCGGACGACGTCGCGTTTGAGGCGCAGATGGCCGAGGCGAACCGCAGAATCGGCGGGGTTGAGACGGTGTTTCTCATCTGCCGGCCGGAATATAGCATGATTTCATCTACGATCGTGCGCGATTGCGCCGCGCATGGCGCCCCGCTGGAGTCGATGGTTCCGGATGAGATCGTTGGAAAAATCTATCGCGCATTCGGCGTCCAGCCGGGGGCGGAAAGGAAGGGCTAAAATGGATCACGATCAGGAGAAGTTCTACACGGACGAGGAGCAAGCTCCCCGCGAGGAGGATCAGCCGAAGGATCGCGAGGTCAACGACATGACCTACTTCATCGAACTGATGAAGCATCTGCGCACGCTGATCGAGCGGGGAAGCAAGGTTCCGCTGAGCAGCAAGGTGATCATTGACGCGAATAAATGCCTGATGATCCTCGACGAGATGGACAACAACCTGCCGGATGCGATTCAGTACGGCATCAAGATGTACTCCGAGCAAAAGCGGATCCTCGGCAGCGCGGAGAACGAGGCGATCAGCCGCGTAACTTCCGCGGAGATGAAGGCGAACAAGGCGCTGGAAAACGCCCGGCGCGACGCCGAGCGCATCGTCATGGACGCCGAGGACGAGGCCAAGGCCATTCTGGACGACGCAAACGAGCGTGCCGAGCATATGGTCAACGAGGACGAGATCGTCCGGCAGGCGCGCGAGGAGGCCCGGAACATCAAGAACGACGCGCGCGTGTGGGCCGGCGAGACGCGCCTCAAGGCGAGCCACGACGCGAACCGTCTGCTGGCGGACGTCGAATCGCGGCTGGACGAGACGCTCAAGGAAGTGCGCCGTCTGCGCGCGGAAAAGACCAACGAGGCCGAGTGACGCCTAGTCTGCACAGGAAAAATTTGTCGAATCCCCTTGACAAGGGGGAATCCGTGCGGTTATAATGTTGTAGGTATGATAAAAGGGAGTAGCTTGCGGATTATCCCGTGACATTCGGCGTCAAGACGGCTTATGCCCGCTGTTGTATGAAAAAGCGAGACTTTTATCGCGGGTTCCCGTGATAGCGTCTCGTTTTTTTGATAAACATTTGGGGGGATTGGACTTGGAAAACCTGGCCACTCTAGTTGCGAGTTTTCAAGAACTCACGATTGGAAACGTCATCATGTGGATCATCGGCGGACTGATGATTTTCCTGGCGATCAAGAAGGAGATGGAACCTTCGCTGCTGCTGCCGATGGGCTTTGGCGCGATTCTGGTCAACATGCCGCTCTCCGGCGCGATCACGCAGATCACGAACGGCGTCACAGAGGTCGGCTTCCTCGACGCGCTGTTTGAGGCCGGCATTGCCAACGAGCTGTTCCCGTTGCTTCTGTTCATCGGCATCGGCGCGATGATCGATTTCACGCCGCTGCTCACGAACCCGAAGCTGATGATCTTCGGCGCGGCGGCCCAGTTCGGCATCTTCTTTACATTGCTCATGGCGCTGCTGTTCGGCTTTGAGATGAAGGACGCCGCCTCTGTCGCCATCATCGGCGCGGCGGACGGCCCGACCTCGATCTTCGTTGCGAACGTGCTCGAGTCGAAATATCTGGGCGCGATCATCGTCGCCGCGTATTCCTACATGGCGCTGGTGCCGATCATCCAGCCCCCGGTCATCAAGCTGATCACCACGAAGAAAGAGCGCCTGATCCGCATGGACTATGCGCAGCGCCCGGTCTCCAAGACGACCAAGATTCTCTTCCCGATCATCATCACGATCGTCGCCTGCCTTGCCGCCCCGCGCGCGGCCGGCCTGGTCGGCACGCTGATGTTCGGCAACCTGATCCGCGAGTGCGGCGTGCTCAACAGCCTGTCCGAGACGGCGCAGAAGTCGCTGGCCAACCTGATCACGCTGCTGCTGGGCATCACCGTTGCAACGAAGATGCAGGCGGATCAATTCCTCCAGGGGGAAACGCTGCTGATCCTCGCGCTCGGCTTGGTGGCGTTTGTGTTCGACACCGTCGGCGGCGTGATGATCGCGAAGCTGATCAACGTGTTCTCGAAGAAGAAGATCAATCCGATGATCGGCGCGGCGGGCATCTCCGCGTTCCCGATGTCGGCGCGCGTCATCAACAAGATGGGTCTTCAGGAGGACAACCAGAACTTCCTGCTGATGCACGCCGTGGCCGTCAACGTCTCCGGTCAGATTGCGTCTGTCATCGCGGGCGGCCTGATTCTCGGCCTGTTCGGCTGATGCGGATAGGAGGGTTTTGAAATGAATATCAATGTTCAGGCAATGGTTCAGAATATTCCCACCGCGCTGGTCGGCTGGCTGGGCGTGTTCATCGTCATGGCGGTCATCATCGCAGCGGTCTACGCGCTCGGCGCGCTGACCAACCGGGAGGGTAAAAAGAATCAATAATCGTTTTCCCCGGACGGGTTTTCCGCCCGGGGAATTCATTTTTATCGGGATGGTCGGGGGAGAGACGATGCACGAGGTCCGCGCAAAGGGCATACTGTCCGCGCAGAATGGAATGAACCTCTATCGCGGCTGCACGCACGGCTGCATCTATTGCGATTCGCGGAGCACCTGCTACCGCATGTCCCACGATTTCGAGGACGTCGAGGTCAAGGTCAATGCGCCAGAGCTGCTCGAACGCGCGCTTCGCGCGAAGCGCCGCCGCTGCATGATCGCCACCGGCGCGATGTCCGATCCGTATCAGCCGGCCGAGCGCGCGCTGAAGCTGACCCGCCGCTGTCTGGAGATCGTCGAGCGGCATGGCTTTGGAATCGCGCTTCTGACGAAGTCTGACCTCGTGCTGCGCGATCTCGACCTGCTCAAGCGCATCCACGCGAAGGCGAAGTGCGTCGTCCAGATGACGCTGACCACCTGCGATCCTGCGCTGTGCCGGATTGTCGAGCCGAATGTCTGCGATACCGGGCGGCGCGCGGAGGTGCTTCAGATTCTTCGCGATGCGGGCATCCCGACCGTCGTGTGGTTGACGCCGGTTCTGCCGTTTTTGAACGACACGCCGGAAAACGTCCGCGGCCTGATGGATCTCTGCGTCCGCGCGGGCGCGCGCGGCGTGGTGACCTTCGGCGAGATGGGCCTGACGCTGCGCGACGGCGACCGCCAGCATTATTACCGCAAGCTCGACGAGCACTTTCCCGGCCTACGTGCCCGCTATGAGCGGACGTTTGGCGCAGACTACCTGTTGCCCTCGCCGCAAAGCGCGGAGCTGATGGAGATCGTCCGGACGGCATGCGAGCGGCAGGGCATGCTGTTTGGCGCGGACGAGGTGTTCGCCTACCTGCGCAGGTTTGAGGATCCGTTCGGCGGCACGCAGATCGGCATGTTTGACGGGCCTCCCGGCTGAGCGGCGGCAGACTTGTCGTGTATTTGAAAATTAACATTAAAAAGCAGAATTTGGTCGTTGACTTTTTTTGATTTTTGACTATAATAAAATCATCGTTCAGAGATGAGCGGGGTGGCCGGTGACCACAGACGCATGACCTGCAAAAGGCCGAATGCGACCTTACATGACTGGCAATGTTACCAGCGGTGCAAGGCCAAATGATTGGAGGTTCGCATTATGAGCACTTATCTTCCCACTGTTTTCGGTGAAAACCTGATGGATGTTTTTGACGATTTCGACCGGAACTTCTTCCGCAACTTCGGCAACATCGATCGCACCCTGTACGGCAAGCATGCCCGGAACATGATGAAGACCGACGTTCAGGAGACGGACGAGGGCTATGAGGTGGACATCGATCTGCCGGGCTTCAAGAAGGACGAAATTCAGCTTGAACTGAACAACGGGTATCTGACCATCTCGGCCGAGAAATCGCTCGAGAAGGATGGCGAGAACAAGAAGGGCAAGATGCTCCGCCAGGAGCGCTACGCGGGCGTCATGCAGCGCAGCTTCTACGTGGGCGAGCACATCACGGAGGAGGACGTCAAGGCCTCGTATGAGAGCGGCGTCCTGCACCTGATGATCCCGAAGAAGGAAGCGCCGAAAGTCCCCGAGAAGAAGGTCATTCAGATCGAGGGCTAAAACCCAGCGCCCCGCCGGAGCGATCCGGCGGGGCGTTCCCGTTGTATGGGCGTTCTGCTGAATCGGATTGCTGCGGCCATAAATTGGTCAAACAATCCGACATTTTTTACGCAATTCCACCTTTTTCGACGCGCAAACCATGGTATAATGTTTGACATACAACAGTTGGATCGCTTTCAATCTTCGAGCATTCAGGGAGGACGAGATGGACGAACGACACGCGGTGATCCTGCAGATCCTCGCGCTGGCCAACCGGCTGTCCAGAGAGGTCGGCGCGCTCAGCGCGCAGCAGGGAGGCGAGGGCATCTCGGCGATAAACGCGCAGATCCTGGGGTATCTGGCCGCGCACGACGGCGAGGACGTGTTTCAGTGCGACATCGAGCAGGCGTTTTCGATTCGCCGGAGCACGGTCTCCAAGGTCGTCCGGCTGATGGAACAGAAGGGATTGATCCGGCGCGAGGCCGTCGCGCGCGACGCCCGGCTGAAGCGGCTTGTGCTGACCGGCCGGGCGCGCGAGATCCACGCCGCGGCCGCGCGGGAAATCGCCGCGTTCGAGGCGCGGGCCACGGAGGGGCTTTCGACTGAGGAGGTCGAGGCGCTCCGAAGCCTGCTCGGCAGGATCTGCGAAAACCTAAAGGGCGACAAATAAAGGGGAATTCTATGAGAATTGGCTTGGATATCGGCTCCACCACGATCAAAGCGGTGGTGTTCGACGACGGAAACAACATCGTCTTTCGGCACTATGAGCGCCATTGCGCGCGCATCAACGAGCTCTGCGCGAGCCTGCTTGCGCGCATCGACGAGCAGTTTCCCAACGAGACGTTTCAGTTGGCGATCTCCGGTTCGGCCGGCATGGGGCTGGCGGAGGACGTCGGCGCGGAGTTTTTGCAGGAAGTCTACGCGACGCGCGTGGCGCTGAAAAAGATGGTGCCCGATGCGGACGTCGCCATTGAGCTGGGCGGCGAGGACGCAAAGATCCTGTTCCTGACCGGCGCGGGCGGGCTGGAAGTGCGCATGAACGGCAGCTGTGCGGGCGGTACGGGCGCGTTCATCGACCAGATGGCGACGTTGATGGACGTGCCGGTCGAGGATCTCGAGACGCTTTCGCGCGCTCACGAGCGGACGTACGCCATCGCTTCGCGCTGCGGCGTGTTCGCCAAATCGGACATCCAGCCGCTGCTCAACCAGGGCGCGCGCAAGGAGGACATCGCCCGCAGCATCTTTGAAGCCGTGGCGAACCAGACGATCGCCGGCCTCGCGCAGGGGCGGCCGATCGTCGGAAATGTGGTCTACCTCGGCGGGCCGCTGACGTTCTTCTCCCAGTTGCGCGACAGCTTTGACCGGGCGCTCACTGTGCACGGCATCTGCCCGGACGATTCGCTGTTTTCCGTGGCGGTCGGCGCGGCGGAGCACGCGGAGAAAGAGGTGCGCCTGCCGGAGCTGATCGCGCGCGTGCGGACGCGCACCGGCCGCAGCAGCCGCGGAAGCTGCCCGGCGCTGTTTGCCGGTCAGGCGGATTACGATGCCTTCCGCGCCCGCCACGAGGCCGACAGCGTGCCGGTCGTGTTCGAGCCGGACTATGCCGGAAACGTCTACATCGGCATCGACGCCGGATCCACGACGATCAAGGCCGTGGCGGTTGACGAAGATCTGCGCATCCTCAAGAGCGCATATCTTGCGAACAAGGGCAATCCGATTCCCGCGGTCACCGATTTTCTGATTTCGTTCTACAAGGAGTATCCGAAGGCGAGGGTCGCCGGCGCGGCCTCGACCGGCTACGGCGAGGCGCTGGTGCGCGAGGCGTTTCGCCTGGACGGCGGCGTGGTCGAGACGATCGCGCACTATCTGGCCGCGAAGCAGCTTCAGCCCGACGTCGACTTCATCATCGACATCGGTGGGCAGGACATCAAGTGCTTCCGCATTCGCGACGGCGCGATCGACGACATCTTTCTGAACGAGGCGTGCTCGTCCGGCTGCGGTTCGTTCATCCAGACGTTTGCCAGCACGTGGGGCCTGCCGGTCAGCGAATTCGCGCAGAAGGGCCTGCTCGCGCCGCACCCGGTCGAGCTCGGCTCGCGCTGCACGGTGTTCATGAATTCCTCGGTCAAGCAGGCGCAGAAGGACGGCGCTTCGCTCGAGGACATCTCGGCGGGGCTGTCGATTTCGATTGTGAAGAATGCGCTGTACAAGGTCATCCGCACGGCGAGCGCGAAGGATCTGGGCGAGCACATCGTCGTGCAGGGCGGTACGTTTTTGAACGACGCAGTGCTGCGCGCGTTTGAGCGCGAGATCGGACACGACGTCGTCCGGCCGAACATCGCCGGACTGATGGGCGCCTATGGCGTCGCGGTCTGGATCCGGGAGACCGGCTGGGGGCACAGCAACGTGCTGTCGGCTGGAGAGCTGGAGCACTTCACCCAGACCTCCGAGACAGCGCGCTGCAAGGGCTGCGAGAACCACTGCCTGCTCAACATCATTCGCTTTGACGGCGGCCGCCGGTTCATCAGCGGCAACCGCTGCGAGCGCATGACGCGCGGCGCGAAGGCCGAGCTGCCCAACCTCTATGCCGAAAAGCGCAGGATGCTCCGGATGCTGCCGAAGGGCAGCGGCGTGCGCGGCCGGATCGGGATCCCGATGGGGCTGAACATGTACGAGCTGCTGCCGTTCTGGAACGAGCTGTTTACGAAGCTCGGCTTCGAGGTGATCGTCTCGCCGGAATCGGACCACGCGCTGTACGCGCGCGGCCAGACGACGATCCCGTCGGACACGGCGTGCTATCCGGCCAAGCTGCTCCACGGCCACGTCGAGTGGCTGCTCGACCAGAAGCCGGACGCGATCTTCTATCCCTGCATGAGCTACAATTTCGACGAGCACATGGGGGATAACCACTACAACTGCCCCGTCGTCGCCTACTATCCCGAGGTGCTCCGGCTGAACGTGCCCCGGCTGAAGGAGACGAAGTTCATCTGCGACTACCTGGGCCTCCACCGTCCGAAGGACTTCGAGCGGCGCTTTCCGAAGATCCTCGGCAAGTATTTCCCCGGCATTCCCGCTAGGGAGGTGCGCGAGGCGGTGCGGGCCGCCTATGCCGCCTATGAAAAGCACATGGCGGACGTCCGCGCCCGGGGCCAGCAGATGCTCTCGCAGGCGCGCGCCGAGGGCCGGCAGGTCGTCATTCTCTGCGGCCGGCCGTACCACATCGACCCGGAGATCAGCCACGGTATCGACCGGCTGATCGGCGAGCTGGGCGCGGTGGTGGTGACGGAAGACGCCGTCAGCCCGCTGGTGGAGAAGTTCCCGACGGCCGTGCTCAACCAGTGGACCTACCATTCGCGGCTGTACGCGGCGGCGAAATACGTCGCCCAGAGCGGCGACCCGGGCATCAACCTGGTGCAGCTGGTGTCGTTCGGCTGCGGCGTGGACGCCATCACGACCGACGAGACCCGCCGCATCCTCCACGAGGCCGGAAGGCTGTACACCCAGATCAAGATCGACGAAATCACCAACCTCGGCACGGTGCGCATTCGCCTGCGCAGCCTGTTCGCCGCGCTGGATCAGGAGGCGCGCCATGCAAAGGGTTGAATTTACGCGCGAAATGTGCGATACCTACACCGTTCTCGTGCCGGACATGCTGCCGGTGCACTTTGCGCTGCTCAAAAACGTGTTCCAGCTGCACGGCTACCGCATGGAGGTGCTCAAGAATGAGGGCGCCGACGTCGTCAACGCCGGGCTGAAATACGTCCACAACGACACCTGCTATCCGGCGCTGTTGTGCATCGGGCAGTTCATCGACGCGCTCGAGAGCGGCCGCTACGACGTGCACAAGACGGCGCTTCTGCTGACGCAGACTGGCGGCGGCTGCCGCGCGTCGAACTACATCCACCTTCTGCGCAAGGCGCTGGAGAAGGCGGGGCTGGGGTTTGTGCCGGTCATCTCGCTGAACCCGTCGGGGCTTGAGAAGAACAGCGGCTTTCAGTTCACGCCGTCGCTGTTGATCGAGGCGCTGTATTCCATCTTCTACGGCGATGTGCTGATGCTTCTGAAAAACCAGGCCGAGCCCTACGAGGTTCAGCCCGGCGCGACGAAGGCGGTGCTCGACCGGTGGGTGGAAATTCTCACGGAGCAGTTCAGGCGCCACGCATGGCTGCCGGTGGTTCGCTTCAGGCGCAATCTGCGCGGCATTGCGCGCGACTTTGAGGCGATCGAGCGCACGAAAGAGGAAAAGATCAAGGTCGGCATCGTCGGCGAGATCTACGTCAAGTATTCCTCGATGGGCAACAACCACCTCGAGCAGTTCCTGCTCGGCCAAGGATGTGAGGTGGACGTGCCGGGGCTGATGGGCTTTCTGTCCTACTGCGTCGAGGTGCGCATCGACGACATCAACCTCTACGGCGGAAGCCGGTTCGCGCGATGGGTGCTTCGCCGCGCGATGGACGTGGTCACGCACTTCGAGCGCGTGATCGCCAAGGCCATCCGCAAAAACAGCGGCTACCGCCCGGCGGAGCCGTTCCGGGTCGCCAAATCGCACCTAAACGGCCTGATCGGGCTGGGCTGCAAGATGGGCGAGGGCTGGCTGCTGCCCGCCGAGATGATCGAGCTGATCGAGAGCGGCGTCACCAACATCGTCTGTGTCCAGCCGTTCGGCTGCCTGCCGAACCACATCGTTGGCAAGGGGCCGATCCACGCGCTGCGCGAGCGGTATCCGCTGGCCAACATCGTGCCGATCGACTACGATCCCAGCGCCACGCGCGTGAATCAGGAGAACCGGCTGAAGCTGATGCTCGCCGTCGCACGGGAAAACGCCGCCTCGGAAAAAGGGGCGTAGGCAATATTGAAGGGAGAGGGATTCATGAAAGTTCTGCTGATCAACGGCAGCCCCCACCAGTCCGGCTGCACCTACACCGCGCTCAGCGAGGTCTCCCGCGTGCTCAACGACGAGGGCATCCGCACCGAGATCCTCCAGCTCGGGCCAAAGCCGGTTCAGGGCTGCATCGCGTGCGGGCGCTGCGCGGGAAAGGGCCGCTGCGCGTTTTCCGACATCGTCAACAGCGCCATCGAGCGGATGGAGCAGTCCGACGCGCTGATCGTCGGCTCGCCGGTCTACTATGCTGCGCCGAACGGCTCGCTGATCTCGATGCTCAACCGCATGTTCTACGCCGGCAGCGCCAGCTTTGCCCACAAGCCCGGCGCGGCGGTCGTCTCTGCGCGGCGCGCGGGGACCACGTCGGCGCTCAATGTGCTCAACGAGTACTTCACCATCTCGCAGATGCCCATTGTCTCCTCGCAGTATTGGAACATGGTGCACGGCAACACGCCCGACGAAGTCCGTCAGGACGCCGAAGGGATGCAGATCATGCGCACGCTCGGCCACAACATGGCGTGGATGCTCAAGGTGATGCGCGAGGCGAAGGACGTTCCGCACGCGCCGGCCGAACCCCGGCAGTGGACGAACTTTATCCGCTAGAACCCGGCTTGCTGCAGAGCGAACGAGGCCGCCTCAAGA
>LHCFI01400__coassemble_1945_pt1 | contig 16500 bp, 13 predicted proteins | sample LHCFI01400__metabat2_low_PE_009 | metagenome-assembled genome bin LHCFI01400 | reverse complement strand
TGCGGTTTCGCCTGGAAGGCAAAACTGCCGCGGCTCAAATTAAAATTTGAGGCGCGGCGCCTGGCGGGGAGTTTACTCCCCCGCCACAACCTGCGTATATGGCGTCTCCTGATAGACGTAGTAGTTGAGCCAGTTCTGAAACAGCAGATTTGCGTGGCTTCGCCAGCGGACGACGGGCGGCCGGGCGGGATCGTCGTCCGGGAAGTAGTGGCGCGGCACGGCGATGGGCAATCCCCGGTTCACGTCGCGGAAGTACTCCGCGGCGAGCGTGCCGGCGTCGTACTCGCTGTGGCCCGTGGCGAACACAAAGCGCTCGTCGTCGCTGACGATCAGGCCGATGCCCGATTCCTCCGACGCCGCGACCACGCGAAGGCGGTTGCTGGCGTAGACGGCCGCCTCGTCGACGGCGGTGTGGCGGCTGACGGGGATGAAGAATTCGTCGTCAAACCCGCGCACCAGCTTGCACGACCGGTCGAGCACCCGGTGCGGGAACACGCCGAACATCTTCTCCTTCAGCACGCGCTTGCGGATGCCGTAGAAGTAGTTCAGCCCCGCCTGCGCGGCCCAGCAGATGAACAGCGTGGAGAACACGTTCTCCTTCGCCCATGCCATCACGCGCTCCAGCTCGCGCCAGTAGCCGACCTCGGAAAATTCCATCTGCTCGACCGGCGCGCCAGTGATGATGAGCGCGTCAAACTTCTCCCCGCGCACTTCCTCAAACGTGCGGTAGAACGTCGAAAGGTGCCGGTGCGCGGTGTGCTGCGACTCGTAGGTCGCCGTGCGCAGAAGCATCACATGCACCTGAAGCGGCGTGTTGCCGATCAGCCGAAGCAGCTGCGTCTCGGTCGCCTCCTTGGTCGGCATCAGGTTGAGCACCGCAATGTGCAGCGGGCGGATGTCCTGATGCGTCGAGCGCTGGCGCGTCATCACAAAGATGTTCTCCGAGGCGAGGACTTTCGCGGCGGGCAGCGCGTCGGGAATGCAGACGGGCATGGGCAGACCTCCTTCATGAGAGTGGAATGTCCGGCACCCGCCGGACATTTTTTCGCCGCGGCCAATGGCCGCGGCGAGGGGAACGGCAAATCCGTCGTCAGCGGCAGAACTTTTCGATGTAGGCGTCGTAGCACTTCTGGATGATCTTCAGCGCCTCTTCGCGCCCATAAGCGCCGGCGATCTCGGTCTCCTTGTCGCCCTCGAGGCCCTTGTAGACGTCGAAAAAGTGCATGATCTCCTCCGCGATGTGCGCGGGCAGGTCGCTGACGTCGTGATAGCTGTTGTACACCGGATCGCCAAACGGCACGGCGAGGATCTTCTCGTCCATGGAGTTTCCGTCGCGCATCGCGAAATAGCCGATCGGGTACACGCGCACGAGGCTCATTGGGCGGATCGTCTCGCTGCACAGCACGAGCACGTCGAGCGGGTCGTCGTCCTCGGCGTAGGTGCGCGGAATGAAGCCGTAGTTGGCCGGATAGTGCGTGGAGGTGTACAGGATCCGGTCCAGCCGCAGCGCGCCGGTCTCCTTGTCCATCTCGTACTTGTTCTTGGAGCCCTTTTCGATCTCGATGACCGCCATGAAGTCGTCCACGCGCATGCGCGCCGGCCGGATGTCGTGCCAAAGGTTCATGATCTTCCTCCTCGACGAAAGTAGTCTTCCTTGGTCAGATTCGACGCGCGGCGCGCGATTTCCTGCCTTTTTGTGGAAAATCGGTCAATAGACGACCACGACCGTGCCGGATTCGCAGTTTTCATAGATCCACTGGGCGTCCTCGACCTGCAGCCGCACGCAGCCGTGCGACGCCTTGCTGCCCAGCGCGTAGACGGAATTCACGCGCAGCGTGCTCGTGTCGCGCTGGCTGTAGAGCACGGAGTGGAACAGGATGTCGCCCTCGATCTGGTAGGCATACTGCGCCCAGCACTCGAACTTCGTAAAGTAGTGCCAGCGGTCCAGCGGCTGCGTCTGCGTGAAGATCCCGCGCGGCGTGGAGTCGCCCAGTCCGGTCGAGCAGATGAACGCGTCGATCTGCTCGTATTCGCCCTGCGCGTTCAGCTCGTAGACGTAGACATACTGGTCGTCCAGGCTGATTTCGAGCTTGTACTGCGTCCAGTCGCCCACCGGATCGGCGGAGAACAGCAGCCGCTGCGTCTCCTCGTCGGCCACGCCGGTCACCTCGAGGCCGTTGTTTTGCTGGAACTGCTCGATGGCGTCGCGGGTATCGCCGCCGTAGATGCCGTCGATTTCAAACCGCGAGAGGTAGTACAGCGTGTGCAGCCGGCGCTGGACGCGCTCGACCACCGCCTCGGACGCGCCGGATTCGACGTCCTCGACGTAGTAGAACAGATCCTCCTCAGCCAGCACATCCTGCGCCTCGGCGGACAGCTGCGTCGAATCGGCAAACAGTTCGGCGTACTCGCTGCCCTGCTCGGAGAGGTAGGCGTACATCCGCTCGATGCCGGTCTGGACCAGCGAGCCGAACTCGCCGTCCTCGACGTCGGACAGCACGCCGTACTGGTTGAGCAGCCGCTGCACGCTTCGGACCGCGCCGTTGTCGTCGCCCAGCGCGATGTCGTGCGCCACAAACCGGTCGGCGACCGCCGCATCCGAGGCGAACAGCGCGTCGACCGTCGCGCGGTTCACCGTGCCGTCCGCGGTCAGGCCGGAGGCCTGCTGGAACGCGGTCACGCATTCGACGGCGTAGCTGTCGTACTCGTCATCGGGATCGGCGTCGAGATAGCCCAGATCGTACAGCCTGCGCTCCACGCGGCGCACCTCGCCGCCGGACGCGCCGGGCGCGAGCGTCTCGAGATAGGTCGAATAGGTCTCGCTGAACAGGTATTCCTGCGTCAGCGGCGTGGCGACGCCGGTGGCGCTGACGCCATAGACCTCGTTTTCGTCGATGCCCTGCGCGATCAGGTGCTCCTGAAACGCCTGAACCGCGTCGGCCGTGTTGCCGCCATAGATGCCGTCGGCATTGTCGCGCAGAAAGCCATACTGGATCAGCTTCTCCTGAAGCGCGGCCACTTCGTCGCCGCGGTCGCCGCTGGACAGCTGGGCGCGAAGCGCGCGCACGTCGGCGTCGAACAGCCTTTCATAGGTGGCATCGTCGACCACGCCGGTGACGCCGAGATCGTGAAAGTACTGAAACAGCTCGACCGCCGCCGCCGTCTGCGCGCCGAAGATGCCGTCCGCCGCGCCGGCGAGGTAGCCCAGCTCAACCAGGCGCGCCTGCACCTGCTCCACTTCGTCGCCGCGCGAGCCTTCGGAAAGGTCCTCGGCCGATGCGCCCTGGCCGGCCAGCGCAAACAGCAGCGCGGCCGCAATCAACATGCAAACCGTTTTTCTCAATTTCATCCTCGTCTCTCCATTGCCTTTGTTTCCTCTATCTGAAAGCGCCCACGGCGCCGACAATATACTATACACGAATTTTGTGTCGTTTCTGTCGACGGACTCTTAATTTGTCGAAAACTATGAGCGCTTTAACCAAAAAAAATGCCGCGACGCATCGCGGCGGAGAAAGCGGCCCGTCACTGCGGGCCGGCCTCCTCGGAGATGTCGCGCAGGCTGCGCGAGAGCTTGCGCGCGCGGACGTCCATGGCGTCGATGGCCTCGGAGGTCTGCTGCAGGCGCTTGCGCACGTTGGCAACGGATTCCTCGTATTTGGCAAACTCGGTGCGCACGGCGGCGAGCAGCTTGAGCACCTCGCCGCTTCGCTGTTCGAGCGTAACAGAGCGGAAGCCCATGCGCAGACTGGTCAGCAGCGCGGCCAGCGTGTTCGGTCCCGCGACCAGCACGCGGTACTGGCTCTGCAGCCGCTCGCACAGCCCCGGCCGGCGGACGGCCTCGGCATAGAGGCTCTCCACCGGCAAAAACATCACGGCGAAGTCGCCGGTCTGCGGCGGCCGGATGTACTTTTCCGAGATCATCTTCGCCTGATCGGCGAGCGACCGCTCGAGCTTGGCGGCGCAGGCCTCGATCCGCGCGGGATCGCCGGCGGCGGAGGCTTCGGTCAGGCGGAGGAAGTCCTCCTGCGGAAACTTGGAGTCGATCGGCAGAAGCGCCTCGCCGTCGAGCGCGGGCATCCGGACGGCGAACTCGACGCGCGTCTGCGAGCCGGCGGGAATGGCGGCGTTCTCGATGTACTGCCCCGGCGCGAGGATCTCCTCGAGCAGCGAGCGCAGCTGCATCTCGCCCCAGACGCCGCGGGTCTTGACGCCGCCCAGCACCCTGCGCAGATCGGCGAATTCGCCGGCGAGCTCGCGCATCTGGCCCAGTCCGGCGTGGACGTCGGCAAGCTGGCGGTTGACCAGCTTGAAGGATTCGTTCAGGCGGGCGTCGAGCTTCTCGGTGACGATGGCGCGCACCTCGCCCAGCTGGCTTTCGTTGGACGCGCGCAGGGCGTTGAGGCGGGACTCGAGGGTGTCGGACACGGTCGAGCGCATCTCGCTGAGCTGGCGCTCGCTCGTGGTGCGCATGGCATCGAGACGGCTTTCCAGCTTTTCGGAGACGATGGCGCGCACCTCGCCCAGCTGCTGTTCGCTGGAAGATCGCATGGCCTCGAGCCGGGCGTCGAGCGCGTCGCGCAGGCGGTCCTGCCGCTCGGAGAGCTCGCCGGACTGCGCGCCGAGGCGCTGCGTGGTCTCCGAAAGGGCCTGGTTGAGCGACAGGATCTCGCGGGACTGCTGCTCGGCGGTTTCGCGGGCGCGCTTGAGGGCGCGCTGCTGCTCGCGCTGGATGGCCGCCATCCGCCAGATCAGCACGACCATCAGGGCGATCAGCACGCCGCAGAGGACGTAAATTCCGATTTCCATAGGCTCTCCTCTCTCGCGCACGACGGGCGCCCATGCGCAGCGCGCTTTCTTTGGTGAAAACCCGGCGGCCGCGCGGTTCTCCTTACATTCTCTCGGGCGGGTTTAAGCCGATCAGATGCATGGCGGTGCGGAGCAGGTCGCGCGTGACCTTCGTCAGCAGCACGCGCGCGGCGCGCGTGGGCAGGTCGTCCACCATGATCTTCTGATCGTAGTAGAACTTGTTGTACGCCTGACTCAGATCCACCGTAAAGCGCGTGATGAGCGACGGCTCGTTGCGCTCGAGCGCCGACTTGGCGGTCTCGGGGAACTGGCCGATCAGCCGCACGACCTCCTGCGCGTCGGCGTCCGAGAGCGCGGCGAAGTCCGGCTCCGCGTCCATCTCGCCCGCCTTCGCCAGCACCGAGCAGCACCGCGCGTGCGTGTACATCACGTACGGCCCCGTCTCGCCGTCGAAGTTCAGCGCGCGGTCCCACCAGAAGTCGATGTCCTTGATCCGGTTGTTGTACAGCGCGAAGAACACCACCGCGCCGACGCCGATCTGCCGGGCGACCTCGTCCTTGTTCTCGAGGTCGGGGCTCTTTTCGTCGATGATCGACCGCGCCTTTTGGATCGCGTTGTTGAGCAAGTCGTCCAAGTAGATCACATGGCCCTCGCGGGTCGACAGCGCCTGTCCCTCATACGACACCATGCCGAACGCCACGTGCTCGCAGTCCTTCGCCCAGTCGTATCCCATCAGCTCCAGCACCTTGAACAGCTGCCTGAAGTGCAGGTTCTGCTGATACGCGACCACATAGAGCGACTTGTCGAAGTTGTAGGTATCCTTCCGGTACTTCGCCGCGGCGAGGTCGCGCGTGATGTACAGCGTCGCCCCGTCCGAGCGCAGGATCAGCGCCGGCGGCATCCCATACGGCTCCAGATCGACGATCTGCGCGCCCTGATCCTCCTTGAGCAGCCCCTTCGCCTTCAGCTCGTCGATGACCGGCTGCATCTTGTCGTTGTAGAAGCTCTCGCCAGCGTAGGAATCGAACGTCACGCCCAGCATGTCGTACACGCGCTCGGCGTCCTTCAGCGTGACCGACTTGAACCAGTTGAAGATCTCCAGCGCCTCCGGGTCGCCGTCCTCGATGCGCTTGAACCACGCGCGGCCCTCGTCGTTGAGCGCGGGATCGGCCTTCGCCTCCTCGTTGAAGCGCACATAGAGCTTGACCATCTCGTCCACGCCGCCGCGCGCGACCGTGTCGTGATCGCCCCACCGCTTGTAGGCGGCGATCATCTTGCCGAACTGCGTGCCCCAGTCGCCCAGATGGTTGACGCCAATCGCATTCCAGCCGAAGAATTTATAGAGTTTGTACAGCGCGCTGCCGATCGCCGTGGTGGACAAATGGCCGATGTGGAACCGCTTGGCAATGTTGATCGAGGAATAGTCGAGCACGACCGTCTTGCCCGCGCCGGAGTTGTCGCTGCCATACCGCTCGCCCTGTTCAGCCGCCGCGCGCAGGATCTTCTCCGCAAACGTCGCGCGGTCAATGAAGAAGTTCAGGTAGCCCTTGACCGAATCCACTTTGCTCAGGAAATCGGCCTGAATCGCGCCGGCCAGCGCGTCCGAGATCATCGCCGGCGGCTTGCGCAGCGCCTTGGAGAGCTTGAAGCAGGGAAAGGCGAAGTCGCCCATCGCGGTGTCCGGCGGAACCTCCAGCGCGGATGCGATCTGAACGTCCGTCATGCCGGGATCGCCGAGCGTCGCCTTCAGCGCGTCGAGGATTTTTTGCCCAATGGCGAGCTTGAAGTCCATATTCCATTCCACTCCTGTTTTTGCGTGATATCTCTATTATTATAACAGCTTTTTCCGCGCGGGAACAGGCCGGGCGGGAGAATTAACACGCCGCGTCCCCGGAACCGGCCGCGCCGCCCGGGCGAATTGCGCGCCCAAAGTGCATTGACGCGGCCCGTCCATCGTGGTATATTGAAGAAGATTGGAGGTCATGGCATGACTCGGCGACATGTACCGCTGACCGCGCAGCTCAACCGGATATTCGGCGCGGTGATCCTGCTGACGTGCGTCATACTGAGCGTGTTTTCCTACCGGATGAACATGCAGGCACACATCGCCTCGCAGACCGCCCAGAGCGTGCTGCTGCTCAGGACAATGGCACAGAGCATCAACGCGCAGATGGCCCAGGTCGAGATCATTGCGCAGGAAACGGCCTACGACGAAGACGTCATCAGCCTGCTGCGAATGGAGCGGCTGCCGGAGCAGATCGTGTCGATCGTCGCGACAATGGATCAGAAGTTCCAGCGCACCGAGGCCTATCTCGCCGGCCTCGGGCTGGACATCGTGCTGCTGAGCGAGGACGACGCGGCCATAGAGAGCTACAACGTCATCGTGCACGGCTCGCGGCTGTTGGAGGATCCATTCTATCAGGCGTTTCTCGATTCCCCGGAAATCGCGGCGTGGGGGCTGTCCGCGCAGACCTTTCCCTTTTCCAGCGCCGTACTGAGCGAGAGCGTGGAGGCCATCCCCTATTACTACAAGGTCATGGTCGGGCTGAACGCGCGCGCGGGCGTCGTTCGCTGCCAGGTGGAGGCCGGCAAGCTGTTCGCCGCGCTGTCGGAATACGAGGGAAGCGAATCGCTGATGGTGCTGTCCGAGGCGAGGCCCCTGTTCGTGCACGGCGACGCCGCGGACGTCCCGGAACAGGTGCGCGGCGAGAGCTGGCAGGAAGACGGGAAGATCTATTTCGCCGTCGGTCTGGATGCGCTGGACGCCACCCTGGTGATGTGCGCGCCCTACGCGGCCATTCAGTCGCTGGTCATGCGCGACATCGTGCTCTCCATCGGCCTGATCGCGCTTTCCGGCATCGTGCTGCTGCTTGCCGCGCGGCGGGTCGTCACGGCGGTGCTGCGCAGGCTCCATGCGCTGACCGATGCCGTCACCGCCATCCCCGACGGCAACTACAGCGTTTCCCTCCCGGAAGACGGCCCGGACGAGGTCGGCCAGCTGGCCCGCGCGTTTGGAAGCCTGATCGCGCGGGTGAAGGAATACTACGGCGCGCTGCTGCATCAGGAAAAGGACAAGCGCACCGCGCAGGCCATGGCGCTGCAATACCAGATCAACCCGCACTTCCTCTTCAATTCCCTGTACTGGCTGCAGCTGCAAATGGAGGAACAGGGCGTGGATCCGGCGCTGACGGCCTCCATCGAATCGCTGGGCAGGGTGCTGCACTACAACGTGCTCGGTTCGCGCGAGGCGATGCTGTCCGAAGAGGAGGAACAGATCTGGGCGTATGTCGACTTCGCCAGCGCGACGAAGGACCATCAGGTCAGCCTCGCGGTCGATCTGCCGGAAGCGCTCCGCAGCGCGCGCATCCTCCGCTTCACGCTGCAGCCCCTTCTGGAAAACGCCATCCGCCACGGCTATGTGCCCGGCGAGCCGCTGCACCTCCGGGTGGCGTTCGACGCCGGCTTCGCGGGCGACCGGCTCGAAATCGCCGTGCACAACGACGGCCGGCCCATGTCGCAGGACCAGATTGCAGAGCTTCAGGAGCGGCTGGACGCCGCGGCGCTGGACGGCATCCCGACGGCCGACCGGCGCACGGGACACGGCACGGCGCTGAACAATCTGGCCCGCCGGCTGTACCTGACGTATGGCGACGCCGCGCAGATCTCCTTTGAATCCGGGCCAAACGGCACCTGCGTGCGCATCCTGCTGCCGCTGTCAATTTGCATGAGGGGAGGCGCCGTCCATGAAGATCCTGATCGTCGATGACGACCGGATGATTTGCGCGGGCACGGTCCGCCGCATCGTAAACATGCGCTTTCCGGAAATTGAGGCCGTCGAGGCCGCCTATTCCGGCGAAGAGGCGCTCGAAATGATCCGCCGCCAGCCGTTCGACGCGATGTTCACCGACATCCGCATGGCCGAGATCGACGGCCTGCGGCTCATCCGCGAGGCGCGGGAATTGAACCCCTACATGATCTGCGTCGTCATCACGGCGTTTGACCGGTACCAGTACGCCCAGCAGGCGCTGCGGCTGGGCGTGGAGGACTTTCTGGTCAAGCCCCTGAGCGAGCAGTCGATGCGGATCCATGTGCGCGCGGTGATCGACAAGCACGCAAGCCGGATGCAGGACAAGGCGTCCCGGCTGGAGCTGGAGATCTGCGCGCAGATGCTCAGCGGGGAGCGCAGCGTCGCAGAATGCTTCGAGCACAATGGCTTTGCGCCGCCCGAGGGCGATGTGGCGATGGTCGTCTGGCACGAGGACTCCGCCGCGCCGGCCGCGGCGCTCGACGGCCTCTGGCTGTGGCGCCCCAAGAAGCGGAAGTTCCTGCTCGTGGGCGGGCAGGGCGACGCCGCGCGGCAGAAAATCGCCTCGGCCATCCATCGCTCGGGCGTCTACGCCGGCGTATCCGCCCCGGGGCGGAATCTGAAACAGCTGACCGAACAGGCCGGGCAGGCGCTGAACTTCACATGGCTGCAGACCGAACCGGGCGCTTCGTTCTGGTCGCCCCAGGACCTCAGGGGGCTTTCGGCCCTGCGGGCGCGGGTGCTGGCGGAAGTCCGCGCGCTGAACGCCGACGGCGTTCGGGTCCTTCTGGACAATTCGCTGCAATACCTCGACGCGAGCCGGCGCGCGTTTGCCCGGGCGCTGATCGAATCGGTGTTCTCGGAGCTGACGGAGGTGCGCGCGTCGATGGGCATGGAGGCCGGTGCGCCGCACGCATTTCCCCCGGGCGAAGGGCTTTCGGCGGCCATTCGCGCCGCGGCCGCGGAGATCCGCGCCGTGCAGGAGATGTCGGCCAACCCAAACCGGCTGCATCCAGTGGCCTATGCGAAGCGCTATGTGCAAAACCACCTCTACGAGCCCATCGACATGACCGCCCTGGCCAACCGGCTGAACCTGAGCTACGCCTACTTCAGCCGCATCTTCCGCGAACAGGCGGGCGTGACGTTTACGAAGTATCTGGTCACGCTGCGGATGCGCGAGGTCTGCCGGCTGCTGCTCGCCGGGGAAAAGGTCGTCGACATCGCGGAAAAGCTCAGCTATCACAGCGCCGCGAACCTGACGCGGTCGTTCACCCGCGAGTTCGGCATGTCGCCCAGCCGGTGGCTGGAGCTGCACGCCGGAGAAACCGTCGCAGAGGAGGACTGAAGACAACCCCGCTTCTCCGTTTCACCACGCCTTTCCCGACCTCCGGACTCGTTGCATGCGGGCGCTGTGCGTGCTATAATTGAGCCAGCAGGCAGTTTTTTGCCAGACACCGGTTTACACATTCATGCAGCCAAGCGTTTGAGGCGCATTGAAAAGCGGCGAACGAAAGCGAAAGGAGCGCGAGTGTGATGAATAAAATGCTGCCCTCCCCCCGCCAAAAATCGAACAATTTTGAAAAGGGGAACCGGCCGCTGAGTCCCTATATCCGCCTGGCGTGGGACAGCTGGCTGGACGCCAGCTGGGATCTGCCCACGCGCGTGATCTTTGACTATGAATTCATCTGCCTTCAGGGAGGCGAATTGGACGTCGTCGTGGAGGGCGTACACCATCATGCCGTTCCCGGCGACGTCATCATCTTCCGGCCCGGACAGCGGCACGCGCTGCACGTCATCGGGAGCGCGCCCATCCATCAGCCGCACATCCACTGCGACCTGATCGCCGATGAAAACAGCCCCTTTGTCTACATCTCGTTCGCGGACATCGCGGACATTGCGCCCGACGAGCACAAGCTGTTTCGAGAGGATATCCTCGACGATCTCTGTCCGCAGCTGCCGCCGGTGATCCATCCCAAAAATGTAAAGACCATTGAGGGACTGCTGATGTCGATCATCCACGAAAAGGACAACCGAATGGTCTATTCCGACCTCGTCGTAAACGGAATGTTCATGCAGTTTCTGGGCGAAATACTGCGCGAAGTTTCCCTCGGAGAGGAGCGCGGCGCGCCCCACTTCTCCAACCAGAGCATTGCGCAGCAGGTGCGCGAATACCTGAACCGGAACATGGACCGCAGCGTCTCGCTCGACGAGCTGGGCGAAAACATCCATGTCAGCAAATACCATCTCTGCCGGCAATTCAAGCGGGCGTTCGGCGTTTCCCCCATTCAATATCATCTCGATTCGCGAATCGACCGCGCCAAGCTGCTGCTCGTGACGACCGACGCTTCAATCGGCGATATTGCCGAATCCGTCGGCTTCCAGAGCATCTATTCGTTCAGCCGCGCGTTCAAGAAGCGCGAAAACGTATCGCCATCGGTCTACAGAAGATAGCCGGCACCCCCCATCGCCTCCGCCATCTCCGAGGGACGCTTTTCGCGAAGCGCCCGGCGCGCAAAGACTTTCCCCGGAGGGCTCGCATCCCTCCGGGGAAATCCAATTATCCGATCTCGATTTCGAGCGGGTCCGGAAGTTTGGGGAATGGCGCGGTCGGCAGCGTCTGATACCAATAGGCGACGGTGTAGATGTCGTCGCGGCGCGGCTTATACAGATCGCCCGGCTTATACCACCCAAGATCCTGAATCGTCACGCGGAGGTCATGCTCAAAGCGAATGGGATCCGGGACATGCCAGCGGTACATCGAAAAGCGCATCTGATTGTCATAGTGATGCGGGGCGCGCACATAGAACATTCCCGCATAGAGCGTGCTGTACGTGCGGTATTCTCCGCCGACGTCCCAGTCGTACGCCCCAAGGAAGTAGTCCTCCGTCCCCGTGCCGCAGATGGTCGGATATTCGTCGCCATCCATGTAGAACTTGACCTCTCCCTCGCCCCACCAGCTGCCCGTGCCGTTGAGGCCCACGTGCATCGCCGTGCCGACATAGTGGCCCTGCCCGCGCACGCCGTCAAGGATGACGAAGTCTTCGCCCTGTTTCAGCGGCGTCGCGCTGCGAAACTGCGCGTGAAAGTACGCGGCGTTCTCGGGCACGTCCATCAGTGAATAGTTGACCTGATAGTAGACGACGCGCGGGGCTTCGGAGCGATTCTCCAGCGTCATAACCGCGTGCTTGCGGAAGGGCATCGTCCAGAAGCAGTTCATGCCGCGATTCGGGTTGACCGCAATCATCGCCGAATTCAGCTGGGCAAAGTTCGGATCAAAGATGCCCTTTTCATTTTCCGTCCAGCCGGCCGCGAAAAAGTCGCTGAGCGGGCTTTCGATGCTGGGCTGCTCCTGGTCGTCCCAATAGGCGCGCAGGATCAGATCCCGGCCGACATACCCGGTGATCCACATGCTCTGAATCGCACCGCTGCCGGCGATGTCCACCATTCGGAACACTTCGCCCGGCTGAATGACATAAGAGGGGGAAATCTTCCAGCCGCGGCCCAGCTTGCGGGCGCAATGCGCCCCGGTCCCTTCGGTCGCCCTGCCGCCGGCGTTCGGCTCTCCCTGAAAGTTTTCCGCGCTGATGGAGCGGGATTTTGCATGGGAGAGCAGCGGCAGTGCCGACGCGTTCATTGAAAAGTCGTTAAACATCGCTCAATCCTCCTGTATTTCTTCCAGAATTGTCGTTTGCCGGTCGGGATCCTCCTGAATTCTGCTTGCGAGGCTGAGGTAAATGGACTTCCTGCCCGCAAACCATTCGTCGCCATAGACAATCAGCGGCACGCAATAATCTTCCTCGGGAATTTCGAGCGTCTCCATAAAGTAGTCGAGCATCGCTTCGCCCTCGGGCGTGTAGATGTCGTAGGCGACCACTTCGTAGTCCGACGGAATGCCGTAGGGAAGCCACTCGCTCATCTCGTCGCACGCCTCGCAGGTCTGGCTGTACAGATAGACGATGCGGCCGGGCGCGCGGTTTTCTTCATACTCGGCCTTTTCGCGGATCGCCGCCTCAACCCCGGGATAGGTTCCGTCCGAGAGATACTGAACCATGGCGTCGTCCATGCTGCCGTCGGCGAGGAACAGCTTGCCGTTGACAAACGCCACCGGCAGCGGGACATCGTCGGGGTCCACGCCCGCCTCGGCCATGAGCGCGTCAAGCGCCGCCTGATCGGTGCCGTCGACGTCCATGCGCAGATTGTGGAAATGCATCTGAAGCCCGTCTTCTCCGAACAGCTCGCGGTATCTGACCGCAATTTCGTCCATGATCGTGCAGCTCCCGCACCCGGCGCCGACGCGGCCGGTGCAGCCTCCGCAGGGATCGATCAGATAGATCTCCATCTCCACGGCCTGCGCCGTCTCCCCAGCCACCGCCGTGGGCAGAAGCAGGCACAGCGCCAGCAGGATTGCCGCAATTCCCTTTGCGGCCCTGCGTCCAAGCGGCGCCTTTGCCGCATTCCTCTTGACGAAGCGCCGTCCCCAGCCCGGAAAAGCAGTCAGCGCCGAAGCGTTTCCGAACATCATAAAATCGCCCTCCTTTGTCGCAGCACTGTTGCAGGATGCAGGCCAGATCCGCGGTCAATGCGCCGGATCGCCCGCCGCAAAGAAATCGCCTTCTATCCGGGGATGGTAGCAGAGCACGCTGCGTCCCCCGCCCAGCGCGAGCATCGCCGGCCTTTCCCGGCGGCACTCGTCCGTGGCATAGGGACAGCGATTGCTGAACCGGCAGCAGGCCATCGTGTATTCGCGGGTCTCCGCCTCGGTGACGCGCACGCCTTTCGTCCAGCGGTCGCCGACGCGCGGCACCGAGTTCATCAAAAGCTCCGTATAGGGATGGGCCGGCTTTTCCATGATCTCCTTGGACGGGCCGTATTCGATCAGATTGCCGCGATAGAGCGTCGCAATGTAATCCGAGACATAGTAGGCCGTGGACAGATCATGGGTAATGTAGATAAAGCTGATTCCAAACTCATCCTTGAGCTGTTTGAACAGGTTGACGATGTTGATCTTCAGCGACGCATCGATCATGGCGACCGGCTCGTCGGCAATGATGATCCTGGGCGAGGTAATCAGCGCCCGCGCAATCGAAATCCGCTGCAGCTCTCCGCCGGAAAACTGCGTGGCATATTTCCCCGCGACAACCTCGTAGCTCATGCCGACCGACTTGAGCGCCTTGCTGACGGCCTCGATGGCCGCTTCCCTGTTCTTCGCGCCGCCGTAGCTCGCCGCCGTGTCCATCAGGTAGCGAATGACCTGGCGTCTGGATGAAAAGGCGTCGAACGGGTTCTGAAAAATCGGCTGCACCATCGTCCGGAATTTGGAATTCGGAATTTCGCTCCGCTTCAGGCAATCCTGGCCGTTGATCGAAATCGATCCCGAAGTGGGCGTAAGCAGGCGCAGGATCATCTTGGTCAGCGTGGTCTTTCCGCAGCCCGATTCGCCGACGACCGAAAGGATCACCGGTTTGTCCGCCGGCAGCGAAAACGACACGCCGTCCACCGCGCGCATTTTCTTTCGGGACAGCATTCCGCCGATCCTGAATTCCTTGGTCAGATTCTTCACTTCCAACAGATTGTTCGGCATTTTGAATCTCCCCTCACTTTCCCAGCAAGTGACAGGCCGCGAACCGGCCCGGCGCCACCTCGACGAATTTGGGCACCGACTGGCTGCACTCCGGCCGCGCCTGCTTGCACCGGGGCGCGAACCGGCAGCCCGGCGGAGGATTGCGCAGCGAAGGCGGTCCGCCCGGAATCCCCTCGCGCGTCGATTTATCCCCGACCTTCGGCAGGGCGCCAATCAGCATCTTCGTGTAAGGATGCAGGGGATTTGAGAAGATCTCATCCGTCGTTCCAAGCTCCATCAGGCTCCCGGAATACATGATTCCCATCCGCTTGGTAATCTGATAGTGGACTCCCATGTCATGCGAGACGATCACGAGGGTATTGTGCATCCGGCTCTGAAGCTCCATGAGCATCATCAGAATGCTCTTCTGAACGACGACGTCCAGCGCCGTGGTCGGTTCATCGGCAAAGATCATATTCGGCTGCAGGAAAGTCGCCATCGCGATGACCACGCGCTGCCGCATGCCGCCGGAAAGCTGGTGCGGATAGGACTTCAGAATGTCTACCGGAAGGTCCAGTTCATTCAGATATTGGACGACGCGGTCCTTCATGGCCTTTTCGCCGCTCCCCTTGCGATGCCGGCGAAACAGCTCAAAGAACTGCTCGTCAATCCGGTAAACCGGGTTCAGCACGCTCATGGCCGCCTGCGGAATATAGGAAATCGCGTCCCACCAGGCGTTTTTGATTTCTCCGGACTGAAGCGTGCGATGCGCGCCCGTCGCGTCGGTATAGTCCAGAACCACGCGGCCGCCGGCGATTTCAAGCGGAAACTGGATGACATCGTAGAGCACCTTGAGCAGCGTGCTCTTTCCGCAGCCGGATTCGCCGGCAATGCCGAAGATCTCATCGTCCCTGATCGTAAAGTCCACGTCCTTGACGGAGACGACGGGGCCGGTGATTGTCTGGTACTGCGCGGTTACGTTTTCGATTCGCATCATCGCTCAACGCCCCCTCTTCTTGGCAACGTATTCGTTGTATCCGGTATAGGTCAAAAACAGGCCGATAAACATAATCGAGGTCGCCAATACCGGAGAGCCAATCCAGACCCACTGTTTGAGCATGATCGCCTGATACTGGCGCGCCCAGTAGATCATATTGCCGAGGGTCGGCGTCGTCGTGGAGGACAGACCGAGCACGGCCAGCGACGCCTCCGAACCTATGGCCACGAGCACGGTGTTGACGAAATTGGCCATCGCCCACGACAGGACGTGCGGCACAATCTCCACGCACACGATCTTGAACAGCCCCTCGCCCGAAAACCGGGCCGTGTTGACAAACTCGCGTTCGCGAATCGTCAGCGCCATGGAGCGCGCTTGGCGGGCGGGCCACGGCCAGTTAAACAGGATCAGGATTCCCGCGATCATCATCAGCGAAGCGCGTCCGCGCAGCATGGAACCCATCAAAATCAGAATCGGCAGCGAGGGAATGACGATGATCGAATCGCAGATGAACATGATGACCCGGTCGATGGCGCCGCCGACAAAGCCCGAAAACAGGCCGATCAGCACGCCGATTACGGTTGCAGCAACCGCAACAACCACGCCGACGACCATCGAGTTGTGAATCGATTCCACCAGCAGCCAAAAAATGTCCTGCCCCTGACGGTTCGTGCCCAAAGGATGTTCCCAGCTGATCGGCTGGTTGCGCTTGTATGTACTCAGGGCCATGACATCGCCGGGGCTGAACCAGTAGACCACGAACCCGACGATGAGAAAGACCGCGATGATGCACAAACCGATCTTCAACCGGGCGCCCATCGATTTCCAGATTTGGCTGAAACTTGCCCTATATCCTTCATTCACGGCAAACACTCCTTTCGGCTCAACTGTTGCGGATTCGCGGATCGATCAGCGGATAGAGCAGGTCGATCAGCAGCGTTGCCGTAGCAACAGCAAAAATGGAAATGAAGATCACGCCAGTGAGCAAATTGTAATCCGAGTTGTTGATCGCTGTGTTGACCATCTGGCCCACGCCGGGATAGCCAAAGATGATTTCGCACATCAGGGAGCCTCCAAACGCGCCGCCAATGTGCAGCGCCAGCGCCGTAACCTGCGAAAGAATTGAATTGCGGAACACATAGCGGTAGCCGATCGTCGCTTCCGTGAGCCCCTTCATTCTGCCATAGTTGACGTATTCTTCCTCCGCGACATTGGAGGACAGCGCCTTCATGCTGATGATCCACCAGCCCGTTCCAACCAGCATCAGCGACAGCGCAGGCATAAACGAATTGTAGATCGCGTCGCTGAACCACTCCCATGTGAATGTAAATT
>LHCFI01400__coassemble_1911_pt1 | contig 17070 bp, 15 predicted proteins | sample LHCFI01400__metabat2_low_PE_009 | metagenome-assembled genome bin LHCFI01400 | reverse complement strand
TTATAATGGATGCAATTTACGGCGGCGCTCGCGGCGGAATTGGACGATATTTGGGATATTTCGAAGGTAAATTATCCAAATGCGCGCGGCACTGACGGAATGCGATGAAAGGGGCAAACAGCACAATGACACATCTGGAAATGCTCAAGAAAGATTCCATGAATCCAAACCTGTACCGGGAGGCTGGCCTAGAGCTGCTCAAGGAGAACCGCGTGGACGAGGCGGTCGAGCTGTTTTCCAAAGGATTGGTGTACAATCCCTTTGACGCGGTGATGCGCTTTTGGCGCGGGCGCAAGTACATCGGCCGGGAGGATTACGGCATCGCGGCCAGCGATTTGAAGCTGGCGGCGGCGATCAATCCGGAAGATTGGGAGTGCTGGTATTATCTGGGCGTCGCCTGCTACCTGAACGGCATGTATGAGGAAGCCAAGCAGGCCCATGCGAATTCGCGCGAGAGGATGCTCAAGTACGGCGTCAAGGCAATTCCCGCCACGTGCGACTGGTACTGGATGATCTGCATGAAGCTCGGCCAGCCGGAGGAGGCGCAGAAGGTGCTGGAAAACGTCTATCCCGGCATGGAGACCGAGGACGGCGACTATCTTGCGCGCACGCTTCTGTACAAGGGCTACTACAAGCCGGAGAACTTCGTCGAAGACCGCATGCGGGAAATTGCCAACCCGGAGCGCCCGCGCATCTACGAACTGATGCTCAGCTACGGGCTTGCAAACTATCTGCACTATCTCGGGCGCGATGAAGAGGCGATCCCGCTTTTGAAGAAGCTCGCCGAATCCCCGGACTGCCGCAATCTGTTCGCGGTCAAGCAGGCGATGATGGATCTGGATGCGCTTGGCGTTTCCTATCAGGCCGTCAATCCGTAAGCGGGGCCGCTGCTGGGCAGAAGGCCGCCGCCAGGCTGAGGTCTAAGAGCGCTTCCGGGCGGTTTGCCCGGGAGACGCCTCTTTCCCGAATAGATAAAGAGGAGGAAATCATTCATGAAGAAGCTCGTCACAATGCTGCTCGCTTTGGTGCTTGTGCTTTCCACGATGCTGGGCTGCCTGCCGGCATCCGCAGAAGGCGAATACAAGGATACCATCGTCTGGGTCATCGGCAACGATCAGGACACGCTGGATCCCCAGATGAACGTCAACAATTCCAAGGTCATTCCGCAATACTACGACGGCCTGCTCGGCTTTGACACCGAAAGCAACGTCGTCTGCAAGATCGCGGAGAGCTACGAATCCAGCGAGGACAAGATGGTCTGGACGTTCCACCTGCGCGACGACGTGTACTTCCATTCCGGACGTCACTGCACCGCGTATGACTTTGAGGCGACGTTCGACCGCCTGCTCGACACGGAGAATCCCGTTCGCTATACCGAGCGCTTTTCCTACATTGAATCCGCCGTTGCGACGGACGACTACACCTTCGTCATCACGCTGGCGGAGCCCAAGGCGTTCTTCCTGCAGTCCATCGCAGATCAGGCGACGGCCGTGCTGAACCCCGAGTACATCGAGAAGTATGGCTCCGACCTGGGCGAGACGGCCGAGAGCGTCGACGGCTGCGGCCCGTTCAAGTGCACGGGCTGGACGCGCGGCGAGGAGATGCGCTTTGAGCGCTTTGACGACTACTATGGGGACGTCGCCAAGACCCGCGAGATCGTCATGATGATCGTGCCGGAGCAGACCTCCCGCGCCATCGCCATTGAGACCGGCCAGGCCGACATTGCCGACGGAATTTCCCCGGACGACGCGGTTCGCCTCGATGCGCTGGATGGCATCACGGTCAGCAAGACCGACGGCAACGGCTGCCACCTGTTCCAGTTCAACTGCGCGTCCGACAATGCGCCCATGGCCGACCCGAACGTGCGCCTGGCGATCAGCTATGCGATCGACAAGGAAACCATTTGCGAATACCTGTACAGCGGCCTTGAAGAAGGCCCGATGCCCTCGATTATGGCGCCGTCCGTCGCGGGCTATTACGAGGCGGGCGTGGTGCCCTACGATGTCGAGAAGGCCAAGGAGCTGCTGGCCGAGGCGGGCTATCCCGACGGCTTTGACATGACCATCATGACCACCGCAGTCTACAACCGCGGCGTTGAGATGGGCGAGATCCTCGTCGAGATGCTCGGCGAAGTCGGCATTAACGTCACGCTCGAGGTCGTTGAGCGCGCCGTGTTCTCCTCCGCGTGGGGCGGCTTTACGCCCGAGGAGTTCAACGAGAACTTCGGCTGGGACATGTTCATCATGGGCTCCGGCGGAAACGCCGATTCCGACACGCTGCTGTACCGCATCATGCACACCGACGATACCAACATCAACAACTACGGCTTCTATTCCAACGCGGAGGTCGACGAGCTGCTTGAGAAGGGCGCGGTGACGATGGATGAGGCGGAGCGCGACGCCTGCTACCAGCGCATTGCCGAGATCACGCTGTTTGAGGATCCCTTCGGCGTGTACATCAACCTGCGCAAGAACGTCTATGCGCTGTCGGACAACATCGAAGGCTTCGCGGTCAACCCGTCGAACACCATGGCGCTGACGCAGATCGTCTGCCGGGCGGACTGAGCGCTGCATTCGCCTTGAGGAGACGGGGCGGAGCGTTCTGAATTTGCAAAGGCTGCAATAGGAGGGAAAACGGAGTTGCCGATGGGTTCGGCGCCGGCTGAACGGGCGTGCCCGCACGGCCTTCGCGGCGCGAATCCATCGGCGGTTTCCACTGGCGAAAAGAGGAGGAATTGATCCGTGAAGAAGCTCGTTACAATGCTGCTCGCTCTGTTGCTCGCCCTTTCCGCAATGCCGGGCTGTGTGGCCGGGTTGGCGGAAGGGGAATACAAGGACACCATTGTGTGGGTCATCGGCAATGACCAGGACATTCTGGATCCGCAGATGAACGTTTCCAATTCCAAGGTCATTCCCCAGTTTTACGACGGGCTTCTTGGATTTGACGCAAACAACAACATTGTCTGCAAGATTGCCGAGAGCTATGAATCCAGCGAGGACGGCATGGTCTGGACGTTCCATCTGCGCGACGACGTGTATTTCCATTCGGGACGTCACTGCACCGCGCACGATTTTGAAGTGACGTTCGACCGCCTGCTCGACGAGGAGAACCCGGTTCGCTATACGACGAACTACGATTACATTGAATCCGCCGTGGCGACCGACGACTACACTTTCGTCATCACGCTGGGCGAACCGAAGGCGTTTTTTCTCCAGTCGATCGCCAAGCATCAGACGGCTGTATTGAATCCCGAATACATCGAAAAATACGGCGCCGATCTCGGCGAGACGGCCGAGAGCGTGGATGGCTGCGGGCCGTTTAAGTGCACCAGCTGGGAAAAGGGCGAAGAGATGCGCTTTGAGCGCTTCGACGACTACTACGGGGACGTCGCCAAGACGAAGGAAATCGTCATGATGATCGTGCCGGAACAGACCTCCCGCGCCATTGCGCTCGAGACCGGCCAGGCCGACATTGCCGACGGCGTTTCTCCGGACGATGCGGTTCGCCTCGACGCGCTGGACGGCATTACCGTCAGCAAGACCGACGGCTCCGGCTGCCACCTCTGGCAGTTCAACTGCGCCTCCGACGACACGCCGGTTTCCGACCCGAGGGTCCGTCAGGCGATCAGCTATGCGATTGACAAGGAGACCATCTGCGAGTACCTGTACAGCGGGCTGGAGGAGACGCCGATCCGCTCGGTGATGCCGCCCTTTGTCGCCGGCTATTCCGACGTCGGCGTGGTGCCCTACGATGTCGAAAAGGCCAAGGAATTGTTGGCCGAGGCGGGCTATCCGGACGGCTTTGAGATGACCGTCATGACGACCGCCGTCTACAACAGAGGCGTCGAGATGGGCGAAATTATCGTCGAAATGCTCGGCGAGGTCGGCATTACCGTCAATTTGGAGGTCGTTGAGCGCGCCGTGTTTAATTCTGCGTGGGGCGGATTTACCCCTGAAGAATTCAACGCCAACTTTGGCTGGGACATGTTTATCATGGGCTCCGGCGGCGATGCCGATGCCGAAACGCTGCTATACCGCATCATGCACACCGACGACACCAATATCAACAACTATGGCTTTTATTCAAACGCGGAAGTCGATGAACTGCTCGAAAAGGGCGCTGTGACGATGGACGAGGAGGAGCGCAACGCGATCTACAAGCGCATTGCCGAGATCACGCTGTATGAGGATCCCTTCGGCGTCTATATCAACTACCGCAAAAACGTCTATGCGCTGTCGGACAATATCGAAAATTTCGCGGTCAGCCCGATGAACACCATGGATTTGGCGAACATCGTTTGCCGGGCGGACTGAGGTCCTGGGCAGTGAGCGCAAATCAATGCCGGTGACAGCGTGCCGGCGTTCCCGCGCATGGCGGTGAAGTTCGGGCGGCCGGTTCTCCATCAGGGGCCGGCCGGCGGGACACAGGGTCGTTTTCACCGCCGTGCGCGGCTTCCGGCGGCGCTATGCGCGCGGGATGCCGTGGGGAAAACCATGCTGGACGAGGGAGGAATGATCGGTGCTGAAATATATCGTGAAACGGCTTTTGCAGATGATTCCCATGCTGCTGATCCTTTCGGTGATCGTGTTTCTGATGGTGCGGCTGATTCCCGGAGATCCCGTGGACATCATGCTGGGCTTTGACGTTCCCAAGGACACGAAGGAGATTGAGCGCGAGCGGCTCGGCCTGAACGATCCGCTTTGGGAGCAGTATGTGCGCTTTCTGGGCGACATCCTGCACGGGGATCTGGGCACGTCGATCTTTTCCGGAAAGCCGGTCATGGAGGAGCTCGCCAACCGCTTTCCGAAGACGCTGGTGCTGGCCGTGGGCGGCACATTTGTCGGCGCGGCGGTCGGCATCCTGCTGGGCATTATCGCGGCGGTAAAGCACAACAAGCTGGCGGATAACATCATCATGGTCGCTTCGCTGATCACGGTTTCCACGCCGTCGTTCTTTCTGGCGCTGATACTGATGCTGATCTTCTGCCTGCACTTCATGTGGCTGCCGAGCATCGGCATGAACAGCTGGCAGGGCGCGATACTGCCGATCTGCACGCTGGGCGCGACGGCGATCGGATCGATTGCGCGGACGACGCGCAGCGCCATGCTCGACGTCATCCATCAGGACTATATCCGGACGTCCCGCTCCCGCGGCGTCCCGGAGCGCGTGGTCATCTATGTGCATGCGTTCAAAAACGCGCTGATTCCGATCCTGACGGCGGTCGGGCTGCGGTTTGGCGGATTGCTGGCGGGCGCGACGCTCGTGGAAACGGTCTTTTCCATCCCGGGCGTTGGCCGCTTCGTCGTGGACTCGGTGAGCAACCGCGATTATCCCGCGGTGCAGGGCTCCGTGCTCGTGCTCGCGACGACGTTTGTCGTGGTCAATACCGTGGTGGATCTGCTCTATGCGGCGGTCGATCCCCGCGTCAAATATGATTGAGGAGGCGCCTGGAATGACTGGAAAGAAACACAGAATTCGCAATCCGATTCTCAGACGCTTCATGCGGCGCAAGGTGTCCGTGGTCGCCGCGGTGGTGCTGATGCTGTTTGTGCTGATCGCCATTTTCGGGCCGGTCATCTACCCGGTGGATCCGCTCAAGCAGAGCGTCATGCAAAAATATGGCCCCATCACGTGGGAGCATCCGCTCGGCACGGACAATCTGGGCCGCGATACCCTTGCGCGCATGATCCACGGCGCGCGCACCTCGCTGTCCATCAGCTTTGCGGGCGTGCTCTCCGGCGCGCTGTTTGGCGTCATACTCGGCGTGTTCGCCGGCTACTTTGGCGGATGGGTGGATTCGCTGATCAGCCGGATCGTCGATATCCTGCTGGCGTTTCCGGGGCTGCTGCTCGCGATAACGATCGTCGCCATACTGGGCGCCGGATCGGTCAACACCGTCATCGCCATCACGATCTTTACCATACCGGGCCTGACCCGCATGGTGCGCGGCTGCGTCATCGGGCTGAAGAATTCCGAATATGTGCAGGCCTGCCGGACGATGGGCGAGGGCAATTTCCGCATCATCTTCACACACATCATTCCCAACACCATGTCGCAGATCATCGTCAACGTTACCCTCAGCCTCGGCACCGCGATTTTGACGGCTTCCTCGCTTTCGTTCCTGGGCCTGGGCGTTACGCCGCCGGAGGCGGAGTGGGGCGCGATGCTCTCGGGAATGCGCGAGGTCGTGCGCACCTATCCGCTGGGCGTGCTGGTTCCCGGCATCACGATCACGCTCGTGGTCATGAGCTTCAGCCTCGTGGGCGACGGACTGCGCGACGCGCTGGATCCGAAGCTCAAGAACAATTGAGGAGGGAACGCAATGGCTGACTACATGCTTCAGGTCAAGGGCCTCAAGACGTATTACTACACGGAAGAGGGCGTCGTTCCCGCCGTAGATGGATTGGATTTTGAAGTGGCGCAGGGAGAAACGTTCGCCATCGTCGGCGAATCCGGCTGCGGAAAATCGGTCACTTCGCTGTCGATCCTCGGCCTGATTCCCAATCCCCCGGGAAAAATCATTGCCGGAGAGATCCTGTACAACGGCGAAGACCTTCTCAAAAAGACCGAAAAGCAGATGCGCGCGATTCGCGGGAATGAGATTTCAATGATTTTTCAGGAGCCCATGACCAGCCTGAACCCCGTGTTCACCGTGGGCAGGCAGATCAGCGAATCGTTTAAGTATCATCAGCATCTGGGGAAGAAGGAGGCGCGCGATCGCGCGATCGAGATGCTTCGGCTGGTCGGCATTCCCTCCCCGGACAAGGTCGTCGACGATTATCCGCATCAGCTGTCCGGCGGCATGCGCCAGAGGGTCATGATCGCCATGGCGCTGGCCTGCAATCCGCGCGTGCTGATCGCCGATGAGCCGACGACGGCGCTGGACGTCACCATCCAGGCGCAGATCATGCGCCTGCTCAAGCAGCTCAAGGAAAAGATGGGCACGTCGATCATACTGATTACCCACGATCTGGGCGTCGTCGCGCAGATTGCGCAGCGCGTGATGGTCATGTACTGCGGCGAAGCCGTCGAGTGCTGCGCCGCGCGCGAAATCTACAAAAATCCCCTGCACCCCTATACGTCGGGCCTGCTGGCCTCGGTGCCGAAGCTGACCGACGACGACATGGCGGAACTCCCGGCCATTCCGGGCATGGTGCCCTCCCCGAGCGAATTGCCGAAGGGCTGCCGGTTCGCGCCGCGCTGCGGAAAGTGCGGCCCCCGCTGCCTGCAGGAAAAGCCGGAGCTGGTGGAGCTCGAGGACGGGCACAAGGTCCGCTGTTTTCTCTATGAAGGAGGCGTTGGCAAATGACGGATGCGCGCAGGAAGCTGCTCGAGGTCAAGAACCTCAAGGTCTACTATCCGGTACGCAGATCCTCCATCTTTGCCGGGCCGGCAAAATTCGTCAAGGCCGTGGACGATATCAGCTTTGACGTCTATGAAGGCGAGACGTTCGGCCTCGTCGGCGAGTCCGGCTGCGGCAAATCGACGACGGGCAAGACGCTGGTCCGGCTGAACCGGCCGACCGCGGGAAGCGTCGTGTTCGACGGGCAGGATCTGAACCAGTATTCCAGCCGTAAGCAGGCCATGGAGCTGACTCGAAAGATCCAGATCATCTTCCAGGATCCGTTTTCGTCCCTCGACCCGCGCTTTACCGTCGGCCACTGCATCGAGGAGCCGTTGATCGTCCATCATGCGGGCAACGCGGAAGAGCGCCGCAAGCGCGTGCTTCAGCTGATGCACGACGTCGGCCTGCGCGAAGAACAGTATACGCGCTATCCGCACGAATTCTCAGGCGGCCAGCGCCAGCGCATCGGCGTTGCGCGCGCGCTCGCCCTGAATCCGTCGCTGGTCGTCTGCGACGAGCCCGTCAGCGCGCTGGACGTCTCCATTCAGGCGCAGATTTTGAATTTGATGCGCGATCTTCAGCGCAAATACAACCTGACGTGCATCTTCATTTCGCACAACCTGTCGGTCGTCAAGCATGTGTGCGACCGCATTGCGGTGATGTATCTGGGCAACATCATGGAGATTGCGGGCAAGAAAGAGCTGTTTGACAACCCGCGGCATCCCTATACGCAGGCGCTGCTGGAGGCGATTCCCGTGCCGGATCCGGATGTGCCGAGCATGACCGGAGCGCTGGAGGGAGACGTGCCCAGCCCGATCGATCCGCCGGCCGGCTGCTGTTTCCACACGCGCTGCCCGCACGCGACCGACCAGTGCCGTGCACAGCGTCCGGCGCTGCGCGACTTCGGCGAGGGCCATGGAGTCGCCTGCTGGCATGCGGACAGGATTTGACGGCGGGAAACGCATCGAGAAAATCCAGTTTGGAGGAGAGAACCATGAGCAAGATCGCATCCAAGTCCAATGAAATCTTCGCCGCGCGCGAGCCGCTGACGCCGAGCGACGAGACGGCGCGCGCGCTGGAAGACGTGCGGGCGAACCCGGACGACCCTGAAAAGTACATGCAGCTCGGGCTCTGCCTGCGCCGCCAGATGTTTTTCCGCGAGGCCGTCGAAGCGTATTCCGAGGGCCTGACCTGCGCTCCCTTCCACTGCCTGCTGTACAGGCATCGCGGCCACGCCTATTTGAATCTCGGGCTCTATGCGCAGGCTGCCGCCGATTTTGAAATGGGCCTGCGCATCGATCCCCGAAACTGGGACTGCCTGTATCATCTCGGGGTCGTCTATCACCTGATGCGCCGCTATGAGCGCGCGGTTGAGATTCTCGAACGCTGCTATGCGCTCTCGCCCTCGGACGAATTCCGCATCTGCACGGCCGACTGGCTGTGCATGACGCTGATGCGCATGGGAAAGCTCGATGAAATGCGCGAAGTCGCCGGCCGCATTCGCCCGGACATGGTTGCGGGCGGCTCGGAGGGGTATTTCGAGCGCGTACTGGTCTACAATGGCTCGCGCGACGCCGGCGAGGTGCTCGCGGAGGCCGAAGCGCTGGACGATCACGGATTTGCGACCGGCGCCTATGGACTGGCCGTCTATTTTGAGTGCGTGACCGGCGAACGGGATAAGGCGAAGCGCATTCTCGAGGAGATCGCCAAGCGCGATGAGACGTGGGGCGGCTTTGCGGAGCACGCCGCTGCGGAGCGGCTGCGCGAACTGCGCGAGGCGGAGGAAAGAGGCTGAGTTGGGTGGAGCGGGCGCGCAGCGCCGCCGCGCGCGCCCGTTTGGGAGGCTGATGGCTGCGCGCGAAGGGCGCGCGGCGCACGAAAGCGCGTTTACACGGACGCGCGGCAATCCACGTTCCCTCGCGTCCGGCCGCGCGCGGCCTTGACCGAGGTAGAGGACGCCGCGGATTTGCCGCTTGTTCAGCGCAGACGCGCGCAGAAAAGGAGGAAATCTTCGTGGAGGAGAAAAAGAAGACCGGCCTGCAGGTCGCGAGGTCGAGCACGCTCGTACAGGAGCGCGAGGTGATGAGCTGGAAGCGCAATGCGGTTCCGGAGGACGCCGGGCTTGCCGCCATCGAGGCAAAGATCGCCTCGGATCCGGAAAACGCCGAGCTGTATAAGGAAAAGGGGCTCTGCCTGGCCGGCATGGGCTACTATCGCGAGGCGGCCGAGTGCTATTCCCGCGCGATTTCGATCGACCCGTTCAACTGGGAATACTACCGCCACCGCGCGCACCGCTTTGTTTCCTGCGGCCTGTTCGCCGATGCGGCCGCGGATTTCACGCTGGCCAGCCGGCTGAATCCCGACGATTGGAACGTCTGGTACCACCTGGGGCTGTCGTGGTTCCTGTTGGGCGATTATGAGAAGGCTGACCGCGCCTATCAGCGCTGCGAGACGCTGAACAAGACCGCCGACGATCTGGTCGCCGTGACGGACTGGCACTACATTACCCTCAAGCGGCTGGGCCGCGATGCAGACGCCGAAAAGCTGCTCGAGCCGATTGTTCCCGACCTGCCCGTGACCGATGAAGTCAGCGGATCGTATTTTCAGCGGCTGCTGCTCTACAAGGGGCTTAAAAAGCCCGAGGAGCTGTTCAGCGGCGTCGATCCCAAGGCCGGCGCGGACCTGCCCGTGGTGACGCAGGGCTTTGGGCTGGCGAATTACTACCTCTTCAACGGCGACACGGAGAAGTATGAAGCGTTGCTGGACCGCGTGATTGAGACGGCCTCCAACAGCCGCTGGTACAGCGCGTTTGCCTGCCTGGCCGCGCGCGTGGACAAGATCAACAACGCAAAGCGAAGGGAGCGGGAAGCATGAGCATCGTTCAGGAATATGAGGTTATGAACTGGGACCGCTGCGAAATCCCTGAGGACGAGCAAATTGCGGCGGCGGCCGCGGAAACCGCCGCGCATCCGGACGACGGCGGCGCGTGGATGCGCAGGGGCCATGCGCTGGCGCGCCTGTCGCTGATGCGCGAGGCCGAAGAATGCTACGCCATGGCCATCGCCTGCGACCCGTTTCATTGGGAGTATTACCGCCACCGCGCGCACCGCTTCCTGTCCTGCTGGCGCTTTCAGGACGCGGCCGCGGATTTTACGATTGCCAGCCGGCTGAATCCGCAGGACTGGAACGTCTGGTACCACCTGGGTCTGTCGTGGTATCTGCTGGGGGATTTTGAGAAGGCCGCAGCGGCCTACAAGCGCTGCTATGAGCTGACGGATGCGGATCAGGAGCGCATCGCCGTGAGCGACTGGTACTGGATGACGCTCAAGAAGCTCGGCCGCGAAGCGGACGCAGAGGCGGTGCTCGATCGCATTACCGAGGACATGGATCCGGGCGAAAATACGGCCTATTATGCGCGGTTGCTGATGTACAAGGGCCTCAGGACGCCGGAGGAGCTGCTGAGCACCGATCCGGAAGCGGTGACTGCGCTGGAGCTGGTCACGATGGGATATGGCATCGGCAACTATTATCTCGTCAGGGGCGAGACCGAGAAGGGCTACGAAGTCATGGAGCGCGTCGTCAAAGCGGGCGACGAAAACGACTGCTACTTTGCGTTTGCCTATCTCGCTTCAAAGGCGGCATTGGCGGCGCGCGATGCGATCAAGGGGGCCTGATCCATGCAGTTTGTTCAGCTGGACGATTTTCTGATGTACAACTTCCTTTCGGAAGTGCGGATGAATCCCGGCGGCAAGGGCGCGGCGTATATCGTCTCGTCGGCAGACGCGGCCAATAACGGCTATACCTCGGACCTGTACTATTTGCGCCGCCTGGAGCGCGATTGCACGAGCATCCGGCTGTCGCATTCGGGCAAGGTTGGCAGCTACGCCTGGCTGGACGGCGAGCGGCTGGCGTATGCGGAGCAGAAGGCGCCGGATGAAGAAGCGCCCTTTGGCCGCACGGAGATCTACGCCGCGGGGCTTTACGAGGACGCCGCGCCGAGATTGCTGTTTTCGGTCGAGGGTGCGGCCCGGATTGAAGCGGCGCTTTCGGATGGCCGGCTGGTTCTGACCCGCGTGGACAATCTCAAGCATCTTGCGGCCCTCGAAGGGCTGTCCGGCGAAGCCTACAGGGAGAAGGCCGCGGCGCTCAAGGCGGACGACGCGCTCTGCACGGTATTCGACGAGTATCCCTTCTGGTTCAATGGGCGCGGCGTGATCAACAAGACGCGCAAGGCGGTCTATGTGTGTGCGCAGGATGGCAGCGGCTGGATGCGCGTGACCCCGCAGGGGTTCCGGACGGAATACGTGTCCGCCGGAGGAGATCAAATCGCCTACACCGGGTGCGAGGTCAATCCCGTTGAGAGCTATCTGACGGCCGCTTACGTCTGGGATGCGCGGACGGGCGGCACGGTTTGCGTCCAGCCGGGCGAGGTCTGCCACATCGATGGCATCGCCCTGTGGAATGGCCGCGCGGCGATGGTTTCCTCCAAGATGGACCGCTACAGCGTATCGCAGTGCCCGGACATCATCGTCGCAGATCCGGCGACCGGCGAGCGCAGGCAGCTGTGCGGCTGGCAGGACGAGCTCAACGTCGGCAATCCGGTGGCCAGCGATTGCCGGCTCGGCGGCGGCTATGCCATGCGCGGCAGCGGCGATTGGCTGTACTTCATCACGGGCGTCGCGGATGATTCCCACGTTTGGCGGATCAACCTCGAGGGAAGGACGGAAGTGGTTTCCGCGCAGAGGGGTTCGGTCGACGCCATCGACGTATTGGGCGAAACCGTCTGCATGGTCGCCATGCGCGAGATGCGGCTTCAGGAGCTGTACTGCGCGCAGGCCGGCGGGAAGGATGCGCGAATTACGAGCTGGAACGATGATTTTTACCTTGCCAAACCGCCGATCGCGCCCGAATGCTGCAATTTTGTCAACGCGGATGGCGTTGAAATTCACGGCTTCGTGATCAAACCGGCGGACTACCGGCCGGACCGGAAGTATCCGGTGATTCTGGACATCCACGGAGGCCCTCATCTGAGCTACGGCGCCGTCTATTATCACGAAATGCAGTATTGGGCCAGTCACGGCTACTTTGTCATCTACTGCAATCCGCGCGGCGGCGAGGGACGCGGCAATGAGTTCGGCCTGCTCAGCGGAAAGTTCGGCACGATCGACTACGACGACATTATGGCGTTCTGCGATGCGGCGCTTGAGGCGTATCCGGCCATGGACGCCGGGCGCATGGGCGTTACCGGTGGAAGCTACGGCGGGTTTATGACCAACTGGATCATTGGCCACACCGACCGCTTTGCAGCCGCGGCGTCCCAGCGCGGCATCTCAAACTTCGTCAGCATGGAGGGAACGAGCGATATCGGCACGCTGTTCGCGAAGGGGCAGGTGAACGCCACGACGCATACCGACGTCGAGAAGATGTGGCGCCATTCGCCGCTGAAGTATGCGGATCGATGCAAGACGCCGACGCTGTTTATCCATGCCGAGCAGGACTACCGGTGCTGGATGGTCGAGGCGCTCCAGATGTATACGGCGCTGATCAACAACGGCGTTCCGACGCGGCTGTGCCTGTTTCACAATGAGAACCATGAGCTCAGCCGCAGCGGCAAGCCCAACGCGCGCATTCGGAGGCTGACCGAGATCACGAACTGGATGGACCGCTATCTGAAAACTGAACAGGCATGACGGATGCAAATCCCGTCCGCGCGGCGAAACAGACGTTTCGCCGCGCATTTTCCTTTTCAAACGCCTTCACGCTCGGGAGAACGGGGCGGACGCTTTATGCTGCGCCCGTCTGCGGAATCTTTTGCTGCGCGGAAGGCGCTTCTGCCAAGGCGCCCTTCTGCCCCTCGCGCGGGGATTGCCGCATTGCCTTTCCGCATCCGCTGCGTTGACAAACCGGCGGAATTCTCCTATAATTGATATAATAGGAATTTTGTGCGCCCGTGCGGCCTGTGCCGGGCGCCTACGGAAGCGGGGCGGTTGGATGAACATCGCGCTGATCATCGCGGGAGGCCGCGGGATGCGCATGGGGCAGGAGATTCCCAAGCAGTTTCTGACGGTGGAGGACAAGCCGGTCATCGCCTATACGATGGAGGCGTTCCAGAAGCACCCGGACATCGACGCGATCGCCGTGGTCTGCGTCGAGGGCTGGGATTCGATCCTGAGCGCCTATGCGCGGCAGTACGGCATTTCAAAGCTCAGGCACATCGTGCCCGGCGGCGAGAACGGCCAGGCGAGCATCCGAAACGGCGTGTTCGAGCTCGAGCGCCACTATGCGCCGGACGACCTCGTGCTCATCCACGACGCCATCCGACCGCTGGTCTCTCAGGACATCATCTCCGAGTGCATCGCCACCGCGCGCGAGCGCGGCTCGGCGATCGTGGCGATTCCCTGCCAGGAGGCCATGCTCGAGACCGGGGATCAGATTTCCAGCAGCCGCGTCTGCCCGCGCGAAAACCTCAAGCGCACCCAGACGCCGCAGGGCTTTCCGCTCGGCCGCATCGCCGGCGCACACCGGCGCGCGCTCGAGCGCGGGATCACGAATTCCGTCGCGTCCTGCACGCTGATGGTCGAGCTGGGCGAGCCGGTCTACTTCTGCGCCGGCTCGGAGAAGAACATCAAGCTCACTACGCCGGACGACATGGAGATCTTCCGCGCGCTTCTGCACCTGCGCGACCGACAGGAGGGACGTCAATGAGCAATCCACAGCAGGGGGACTCGGTCGCCCTGAACCTCCAGGATGTTCAGGCGGTCGGCCTGGACATCCTGCTGAAATTCGACGAATACTGCAAGCGCCACGGGCTGCGCTTCTATCTGTGCGGCGGCACGCTGCTCGGCGCGGTGCGCCACGGCGGGTTCATTCCGTGGGACGACGACATCGACGTGTTCATGGCGCGCCCGGACTTCGACCGCCTGATCGAGCTGGACAGGACCGAGCCGTTCGGCGGCGACTACGAGCTGGCCTGCGTGCTCAACGGCAAGCTGCCCCGCGCCTTCGCGAAGCTGTACTTCACCCGCACGCACGTCGACCGGCCCTACCTGAAGCCCATCGGCGGGCCGCATCTGTGGATCGACATCCTCCCCGTGGACGGCCTGCCGGACGATCCCGGCGTCTACCGCCGGCTGCTCAGGCTGCGCAACTTCATCGAGATGCAGAACCTCGCCTCCATGTGGAAGGTGGGCAAGGGGCACCGCAAGAAGATGATCCTCCAGTATGCCGCCCGCTATCCGCTGGCCGTGCTGGTGGGAAAGTGGCGCTGGGCGCGCTGGATGGACCGGCTGGGGCGCCGCCTGCCCTATGAGACGTCCCCGACGGTGGGAACGCTGGTCAGCGGCCGCTATGGCCCCGGCGAAGCCATGCCGAAGGCGCGCTATGAGATCCCTGCGAAGATCGACTTTGCCGGGCATTCGTTTGAGACGATGTCCTGCTACCGGGAGTACCTCTCAGGCATCTATGGCGACTATATGACGCCGCCGCCGGAGAATTGCCGGGGCTCGCACATCGTGGGCGTCACCATGTCCCGCGGCGACTTCGATGCGCTGTGCCGCAAGCACCCGGAGCTGCGCGAAGGACACCCGGAGCTGCGCGGCTGAAAGCGAGGAGGCCATGGAAAGACAGTATCTGACGCTTGATGAAATCCACGATCTTTTGGGCGATATGCTCCGGCTGGTGGACACGATCTGCCGCGCCGAGGGCATCCGCTATTTTCTCTCCGGCGGCACGCTGCTCGGCGCGATTCGCCACAAGGGCTTCATCCCGTGGGACGACGACATCGACCTGATGATGCCGCGGCCGGAATTCGAGCGCTTTCTGAAGGTCGCGCCGAAGCGCGTCTCCGGGCGGTACGAGCTGGCCTTTCCGGGGCTTACGCCGGACTACGCCTTCCCATGGATTCGCATCCACGACCGCTGGACCGCCGTAGAGGACGACGGCACCCAGCGGGCGCGGACGAGCACGCTGTTTCTGGACATCTTTCCCATCGACGGCATGCCCTCGAATCCGAAGCTGGCGGAGGCGTTCTTTCGGTGGATCCGCGCGCGGGACATTCTCTTTCGCTGCGCGCGCAAGCGGGAATTTCAGCCCGGCGAGCGCCTGCGCTGGCTGAAGCGCCCGATCATGGCGCTGACGCGCGTGCGCCGTCCGGCGAGCTATGGAAAGGCGCTGTATCGCGCCGCCGGGCGGTTTTCGTTCGACAAGTCGCACTACGCGGGCGTCTGTGTGATTACGCACTACGGCAGCCGCGAGCGCATGCCCGCGGAGGTGTTCCGCGGCGCGGTGGACGTGGCGTTCGAGGGCGGGCAATATCCCGCGCCGATCGGCTACGATACCTATCTGCGCGCGCTCTACGGCGACTATATGCAGCTGCCGCCGGAGGATCAGCGCGCGTCACTGCACAACCTGAAGGCGTGGCGGGCGGAGGGCTGACCTCCCTCGCCGGGCCTTCTTTGGAGAGGAGAATGGCGGTATGAAGCTCGCCGGACATCCGCTGTACCGGGCGGATCTGGAGGCCGCGGCCGATTGGCCGGGGCTGGAGGCGCTTCGCGGCGCGACCGTGCTCGTCACGGGCGCGACCGGCTTAATCGGCGCGTGCCTGACCGACGCGCTCGCATGGGCGAACCGGACGCGCGGCCTCGGCGTGCGGGTGATCGCGCTGTGCCGGAACGGCGGCCGTGCGAGGGAGAGGTTCGACGGCGCGGACGGCGTGTCGGTCGCGCAGGCCGACCTGTCCGGCGATTGTGGGGAGCTGCCGGCGGCGGACTTCGTCGTCCACGCGGCGTCCAACGCCCATCCGATGGCGTTTTCCACCGATCCGGTCGGCACGATGCGCGCGAACCTGCTGGGCACGATACGGCTGCTCGAGCAGATGCGCGCGGGCGGGCGGCGGCTGCTGTTCGTTTCCACCGGTGAGATCTACGGCGAAAATCCCGCCGTGACGGATGGCTTTCGCGAGGAGGATTTCGGCAGGATCGACCCGATGAATCCCCGCTCGTGCTACCCGGAGAGCAAGCGCGCGGCGGAGACGCTCTGCGCAAGCTACGTCCAGCAATACGGGCTGGACTGCGTCGTGGCGCGTCTGTGCTACGTCTACGGCCCGACGGTCGCCCCCGGGAACACCCGCGCCGACGCGCAGTTTCTGAAAAAGGCGCTGGCGGGGGAGGACATCGTGCTCAAGAGCGACGGCGCGCAGCTGCGCTCCTACTGCTACGTCGCCGACGCGGTGCGGGGGCTGCTGGCGGTGCTGCTCTCCGGCGCGCGCGGCGAGGCGTACAACGTCGCGGCGCGGGGCGGTGCGCACACCATTCGCGAATATGCCGAGACGCTGGCGCGGCTGGCCGGCGTGCGCGTGGCGTTCGATTTGCCGCCCGAGGCGGAGCGGCGCGGCTACTCGGCCGTGACGCGCGCGGTGCAGAACCCGGCGAAGCTCGAGGCGCTCGGCTGGTCGGCGCGCGTGCCGCTGGAGGAGGGCCTCTCGCACACGCTGCAGATTCTGCGTCCGTCGCAGCGGCAGTGATGCCGCGCAGCTTGTCAAAAAAGATGCGCAGAACAGCCAGTAAAATCAAATCTGGCGACATGCGCGGCGGATTTGCGGTATTTTTCTGAAGGGAAATTTCATTTCCCGGAAGAAAAATATCTACCTTGCACAATTTGCGGCCGGAGTTTTCCAAAGAAAACTCAAGCAAATTGTGGTAGGGGTGGCAGGAGGCGCAGAATCCATG